>Ga0247831_1000126_pt1 | contig 163461 bp, 152 predicted proteins | sample LaCruzMarch2015__9_FD_192406 | JGI IMG/M metagenome (GOLD analysis project Ga0247831, IMG submission 192406) | Freshwater microbial communities from meromictic Lake La Cruz, Castile-La Mancha, Spain - LaCruzMarch2015_1m | ecosystem: Environmental > Aquatic > Freshwater > Lake | place: Spain... | reverse complement strand
CAACGATCCGCGCGCCAGCCGCAGTCGTTGGAACCAACGACAGCGTCCTGTTGTCGACGGTGGCATCACCAAAACCGGTTGCCGTCACGATGATGCCGCCGTTGGCGTCGGTTGCCACCGACCTGACGTACTTGGACGTCGCGGCCGTGGACTCGCAGCCCCATGCGTTGGCTGCAGGCAGCGCGCTCGCAGACTGGGCGATCTCGGTGATCGAGGTGCGGCATGCCGAGGCGGCCAGGATGACCTCGGACAGCTTGGCCTTCTTGGTGTAGTCGGAATAAGCCGGCAGCGCCACAGCTGCCAGGATGCCGATGATCGCCACGACGATCATCAGTTCGATGAGGGTAAAACCCTGCTGAATACTGCGTTTCATAATCAAGGTCTCCAGAATTGATAAACGAATGGTCAGGGCTCGATTCTCAGGGCTCAGGGTTCAGGGTTCAGGGTTCAAGCCTGTAGCCTGCGACAGGTTCTCGTTGAAAGCCCTGCTTGCCCAAAATCGATTTGCGGACAACGACAGTAAACGCCGTGATTGTCCGCCAGCCCGGGTTTGACCGGGCAGTCCCCTGAACCGGGGACCACCCAACCCAGCGCACTGCTAGATGCGCATCAGGTGCCCTTGCAAGAACCCGGCAAAAACTTCTGTGTGATCGTCGTCACGGCCGTGCCGCCACCGATGACTGCGGTGTTGCCACAGACCCAGCGGTCAGGTGCCGTACCGGCAACGATCCGCGCGCCAGCCGCAGTCGTTGGAACCAACGACAGCGTCCTGTTGTCGACGGTGGCATCACCAAAACCGGTTGCCGTCACGATGATGCCGCCGTTCGCATCGGTCGCCACTGAGGCGACGTACTTGGACGTCGCGGCCGTGGACTCGCAGCCCCAGGCGTTGGCTGCAGGCAACGCGGCCGCAGACTGGGCGATCTCGGTGATCGAGGTGCGGCATGCCGAGGCTGCCAGGACGACCTCAGAAACCTTGGCTTTCTTGGTGTAGTCGGAATAAGCCGGCAGCGCCACAGCTGCCAGGATGCCGATGATCGCCACGACGATCATCAGTTCGATAAGGGTAAAACCCTGTTGGATAGAGCGATTCATGGATGTTTCCTCTGGAATGGTTGGGAGGTTACGCCTCCATTCAGGGTGCACACGCCGTGCCAGCGCTTTCAGGGTGAATTCAGCGTGTTTCGGGCACGCAAGTGACGCGATCGGTCACGAGAGATGCCGCAAAGTGTCGGGCCCGGCGAGCAGGCCGACAAAATTTGTCAGCCCGACCGGCGGTGACGACAGCTCAGCGGTTGATGAACTGCATTTGCGTGCCGGCCAGCTCGATCACGTCGCCGTCGTGGAGCTGCAGCGTCTCGGTGACCAGCGGCTTGCCGTTGACGGTGGGGCGCGCCGCGCCTTCGACGTGGGCAAACACATAGCCCGCGGGGCGCTTGGTGATCGATGCAACCTGCACACCGGGCTTGCCGATGGTGGTGACCACCTTGACCAGCGAGACCTCGCGTCCGGCTGCCGCGCCATTGAGCACCCGGATCGATGCCGGCGAATGCACCAGCGGGTCCAGCGAGGTGGGCCCGCCAAAGCCCGACGGCCGGCTCGGGCTGGGCGCTGAAGGCGCACTCGCAGCAGCGTTGGGCCGCAGGATCTGGGTGGCCTCGTAGTCGCTGCCCTGTTCGGCGTGGTACTTGATCTTGTACTTGCCGACTTCGACGGTGTCGTTGTGCACCAGCATCTGCTTCTTGACGGCCTTGCCGTTGATGTAGGTGCCGTTGGTGCTGTTGAGATCTTCGATGAACACATCGGAACCCACCAGCTGCAGCGCGGCATGCTCGCCGCTGACCGCCAGGTTGTCGATCACGACGTCGTTGTAGGGCCGGCGGCCGAGCGTGGTCTTTTCCTTGGTGATCTGTACTTCCTTGATCACCACGCCATCCATTGAAATCACCAGTTTGCCCATGCTTGGCCTCGTGTGTCGTGCTGTCAGGGGCGACCATCAGCCGCCGTGGGGAACCGGCAAAAGCGCCGAATGGAGCCTCAGCGTTTGAAGGGCCACCAGGCGCGGGATGCGCCGACATGGCCCGAAACCCTCGCCAGAATCACCGCGATATTATCTTTCCCGCCAGCCTTGTTGGCAGCATCAATCAGTGCGCCGGTGGTCGATTCGAGCGTGGTGCCTGCGCGCAGCAGCTCGGCGATGTGCTCGTCATCGAGCATGTCGCACAAGCCGTCTGAGCACAGAAGGATCAAATCACCCGTGTGCAGTTCGTGCGCATGGGCCTCGAGTTGCACGGTGTCGTCGACCCCCAGCGCACGCGTGACCAGATTCTTGTTGGCTGACATGGCCGCCTGCTGCGGCGTGATGAGCCCGGCGTCGATCTGTTCTTGCAGCAACGAGTGGTCGCGCGTGATCTGCGTCAATTGACCGTCACGCCAACGGTAGCCGCGTGAATCTCCGACGTGGCCCAGCAGCAGACGTCCCTGACGAAACACGCCCACCACCAGCGTGGTGCCCATGCCGGCGTACTGCGCATTGCTGCACGCGGCGTTGAAGATGGTTCGGTTGGCGTTGTGGACGCAGATGTCGAGCGCGCGCATCACGTCGGCATCGCTGGCCTGGGTGGAGGCCTGGATCAACCAGCGGCCGAGCTCGGTGCGGATGAACGAGGTGGCGATGTTGCTGGCGACCTCACCGGCGTTGTAGCCGCCCATGCCATCGGCCAGCACGACCAGGCAAGCCTCGAAGTCGACAGCCACCGAGTCCTCGTTGTTGCGACGCAGGCGCCCGGGGTCGGTGGCGCTGAAGAACTCTAGGGTCATGGGGGGTGGGACATTTCGATCGGGTGAGCCGGGCAGGGACTGTCCGGCCCGCCGATGCCGGAGATTGTGCTTCGTTCTGCTTCGGGTGACGGCGCTAAAAGGACGCCATGTGCGTGACCCGCGTCGATGGGCGTGGCATACCGCACGCCCTATGCGACGTCGCGGCGCTCCAGTGAAGCCGCCACATCGCGCAGCTCGGCTGCCAGCTCGCGGCCATCGCCGTGGCGCGCTTCGGGTGGCTTGGACAGCACCTTGGCCAACAGACGCGCCAGCGGTTCAGGCAGCTCGGGCCGCAGGGATCGCACATCGACCGCCGCCTCATTGACGATGGCATACAAAAGCTTGCCCATGGCCTGGTCTTCGTGCGGCAGCCGCCCGGTGAGCAACTGGAACAAGGTGACGCCCAGCGAGTACAGATCGGCGCGGCCATCGACCCGGCGACCCGACAGCTGCTCGGGCGAGCTGTACGACAGCGTGCCCAGCATCATTCCGGTGCGCGTGCTGCTGGCGTCGGTGATGCAGGCGATGCCGAAGTCGGTGACCTTCACCATGCCTTGGGCGGCATCGATCATCACGTTGGCGGGTTTGACATCACGGTGGATCACGCCCTGGCTGTGTGCATGGGCCAGCGCTTGGGCCACCCTGCGACCGATGTGCACGACATCGGCCACGGGCAACAGATGCGCGGCCTGGGTGTGGCGCTGAAGGTCGCAGCCGCTGAGGTATTCCATCGCGATGTAGGCGATGCCGGCGTCTTCGGCGGCCTCGTGGATGGTGACGATGTCAGGGTGGTGCAGCCGGCCGGCGGTGCGCGCCTCTCGAAAAAAGCGCTCGCGCACGTCTTCAAGGTCGGTGCCGGTGAACTCAGCGGCCAGCGCCATGGTCTTGATGGCAACAGGCTGACCGCTGTCGGGGTCGATCCCGAGATACACGGCGCCCATGGCACCGCGCCCGAGCTGACGCTCGATGCGGTAGCGGCCCAGCGTGCTGCGCTCGCCGGGCGCCGACCGGGTTACCGCATTCAGGCTGCCGACCCCGACGCGCCACGTCGCGCCTGCAGGTACTTGCCCATGGCAAGCACGAACAGCGCACCTGCAATGCCAGCGCCGTACTTGATGATGTCGGTGACGACCAGCTTGGGCACCTGCGGCACGATGTCGGGGTTGACCAGTGCCGGATCAGACACCGCCATGGTGCCCGCGATCCAGCCCAGCAGCATCGCGCCCAGCGTGATGATCACGGGGAAGCGGTCCATCAGCCCGATGACCAGCTGGCTGCCCCACACGATGATGGGAATGCTCACCACCAGACCAAAGATGACCAGCGGCATGGTGTGGTCGCCGCCGGCGGTTTCGGCCGCGCCTGCGATGGCGATCACGTTGTCGACGCTCATCACCAAGTCGGCCACGATCACCGTCTTGACAGCACCCCACAGCCGGTCGCTGCCCTCGATGTTGCTGTGGGCGTCGTCATGTTCGGGCAGCAGCAACTTGATGCCGATCCACAACAGCAAAAGCGCACCCACGAGCTTGAGGAAAGGGATGGCCAGCAACTGCAGCGCAAAGAAGATGAGGATCACGCGCAGCACGATCGCGCCGGCCGTTCCCCACAAGATCCCCTTGGCTCGCTGAGGCGGCGGCAGCTTGCGACACGCCAGTGCAATCACCACGGCGTTGTCGCCACCGAGCAGGATGTCGATCATGATGATCTGGCCGACGGCGATCCAGAACTCGGGGGTGAGGAAAGCGTCCATGTCGTGGCTGTGGCAGTTCAGTTGATGTGGGTGGGAGTGTAGGTGGCGGGCTGGTGGCCTGTGCTCGAAAGGGCCTGCCTCACCGGCAACTCGAGCGGGCCGCGGTACAGCGGGCTGCCCATGCGGCTGGACTGCCCGGGGCGCGCGAGCTCCAGGCGGGGCCAGCGATCGAGCATCTGGCCCCACACCGCCTGCGCTTCCATGAGGGTGAGCGCAGCGCCCAGGCACACATGGGGGCCCTGACCAAAGGCCATGGACGGCGCGGCGCGGCGGGTGAAGTCGAGTTCGTCGGGCCGCTCGTGCTGCTCGGGATCGCGGTTGGCAGCACCAATGAGTGCCACCACCAGGTCACCCCGGCGCAGGTTCTGGCCGTGCAGACGCAGCGGCGCGGCCACTCGGCGGCCTGTGTATTGCACCGGGCTGTCAAAGCGCAGCAGCTCGCGCACGGCGGCGCTCAGCAAGCTGCGGTCGTTGTGCAGCGACTGCCAGGCGCCGGCTTGCCCCAGCAGGATCTGCAGCCCGTTGGCCAGCAGGTGTCGCGTGGTCTCGTGGCCGGCAAACAGCAGCATCACGCATTGCGCGAGCAGCTCGGCGCTGCCGCGAATCTGCCCGGCAGACTCTGCGCGCAGCAGCCGGTCGAGGACATCGTCACGCGCCGGGTCATCGCCCTCACGGCGGCGACGCTGCAAGGCGGCATCGAAGGCCGCCGCCATAGCCAGCAAGGCGGCTTGTGCACGCAAAGCCTGCTCGCGCGTGGGTTCGCTGGCGCCCAGAAAGGCGGCAAGTTCGTCCGAGCCCGCCATGAATTCGCCGGTTGCGGCGTGCGACTCGACACCCATGAGCATGGCGATGGCCTGCGCCGGCAGCGGTCGCGCGACCGAAATCACGAAGTCAAAGCCGGCGTGGGCATCAAGCGCGTCGAGCCGATCGGCAATGGCTTGATCGAGCCGTGGGGCCAGCCGCTGCAGGTCGGATGCGCGAAACGCGGTGGACAGCACTTGGCGAATGCGCAGGTGGTCGGGCGCGTCCAGAAAAATCATCGCCCGTGCAAACAAGCGCTGAAAGCCGCGAAGCTCGGTGCGTGGCTCGTGGCCGCGCATGACCCAGCCGCCGGTGCGCTGCGCCGAGAAGCGCGCATCGCGCAGCACCATGTCGACATCGGCATGGCGCGAGACCAGCCAGGCGCCGCCGAAGAACTCGTCGCTCCAAACGACAGGAGCGTGCTCGCGCAAGCGGCGATACGTGGGGTACGGGTCGGCGAGAAAGCCGGCGTTGAGCAACGGCCCGCCCAGGCAAGCGGCGGCTGTCGGGGCGCCGGGCGGCGGCGCAAGGCTCGCCGGCGCCCGGCCCCGGTCTGGCATCAAAGCAGTTTCTTGAGCAGCTTGGCCATCTCGGAAGGATTGCGCGTGACGGTGAAGCCGCACTCTTCCATCACGGCGAGCTTGGCATCGGCGGTGTCGGCGCCGCCCGAGATCAGCGCGCCGGCGTGGCCCATGCGCTTGCCTGCCGGTGCGGTCACGCCAGCGATGAAGCCCACGATGGGTTTTTTCATGTTTTTCTGGCACCAGCGCGCGGCCTCGGCCTCATCGGGGCCACCGATCTCGCCAATCATGATCACGGCGTCGGTGTCGGGGTCGTCGTTGAACAACCTCATGATGTCGATGTGCTTGAGACCGTTGATCGGGTCGCCGCCAATGCCGACCGCGCTGGACTGGCCCAGACCGATTTCGGTGAGCTGCGCCACCGCTTCGTAGGTGAGCGTGCCTGAGCGGCTGACCACGCCGATGCGGCCCTTGCGGTGGATGTGGCCCGGCATGATGCCGATCTTGATTTCTTCAGGCGTGATCAGGCCTGGGCAGTTGGGTCCGAGCAGCAGCGTCTTCTTGCCGCCGGCGGCTTCCTTCTTGTGCATCTTGTTGCGCAATTCGAGCATGTCGCGCACGGGAATGCCTTCGGTGATGCAAATCGCCAGATCGAGGTCGGCCTCGACGGCTTCCCAGATGGCGGCAGCGGCACCGGGTGGCGGCACGTAGATGACGCTGACGGTGGCACCCGTCGCGCTGGCAGCTTCGCGCACGCCGGCGTAGATGGGAATGCCTTCGAAGTCTTCGCCGGCTTTCTTGGGGTTGACGCCGGCGACGAAGCAGTTCTTGCCGTTGGCGTAGTCACGGCACATGCGGGTGTGGAACTGGCCCGTCTTGCCGGTGATGCCTTGCGTGATGACCTTGGTGTCTTTGTTGATCAGGATGCTCATGGTGTGTGTCCTTAGTCGCAGGGCGCTTACTTTTGCAGCGCGGCCATCACGGCCTTGGCTGCGTCGGCCATCGAGTCGGCGCTGATGATGGGCAGGCCGCTGTCGGCGAGCATCTTCTTGCCGATGTCTTCGTTGGTACCCTTCATGCGCACGACCAGCGGCACATTGAGGTTGACCGCCTTGCACGCGGCGATCACGCCTTCGGCGATGGTGTCGCAGCGCATGATGCCGCCAAAGATGTTGACCAGGATCGCCTTGACCTTGGGGTTGCCCAGCATGATCTTGAAGGCCTCGGTCACCTTCTCGGCGGTGGCGCCACCACCCACGTCAAGGAAGTTGGCTGGCTCGGCGCCGAACAGCTTGATGGTGTCCATGGTTGCCATGGCCAGACCGGCACCGTTGACCAGGCAGCCGATGTTGCCGTCGAGCTGGATGTAGGCCAGATCGAATTTGCTGGCTTCGATTTCAGCGGGGTCTTCTTCGTCAAGGTCGCGGTAGGCCACGATTTCGGGGTGGCGGTACAGCGCGTTGGTGTCGAAGTTGAACTTCGCGTCCAGCGCCTTGATGTTGCCGGAGCCCTCGAGGATCAGCGGGTTGATCTCGGCCAGGCTGGAGTCGGTCTCCATGTAGCAGGTGTAGAGCTTCCTGAAGATGTCGATGGCCTGCGGCTGGCTGGCTGCCGGGATGCCGATGCCGTTGGCGAGCTCGGCGCCTTGTGCATCGGTGAGTCCGATCAGCGGATCGACGAACACCTTGATGATCTTCTCGGGCGTGTCGTGGGCCACCTGCTCGATGTCCATGCCGCCTTCGCTCGAGGCCATCAGCACGACCTTTTGTGTGCCACGGTCGGTGACGGCCGCGACGTAGTACTCGTGCTTGATGTCGGCGCCTTCTTCAACCAGCAGGCGACGCACTTTTTGACCTTCGGGGCCGGTCTGGTGCGTCTTGAGCTGCATGCCGAGGATTTCGCCAGCGAGCTTCTTGACGTCGTCGAGCGAGCGGGCGAGCTTCACGCCACCGCCCTTGCCGCGGCCACCCGCGTGAATCTGAGCCTTCACCACCCACACCGGGCCGCCCAGCTTTTCGGCGGCTTCCGACGCTTCATGGACGCTGAACGCCGCGTAGCCCCGTGGAACAGGGATGCCATAGCGGGCGAGCAGCTCTTTGCCTTGGTATTCGTGAATCTTCATGCGGGGGCTTTCTGGCTGGAGAAGTTTTCGAAGGGGCTGGGCCACGGAGGCGCCGGTACAGCGTCTGGATTGGCGGTCCGTGCATCCCGAAATCGGACTGTGAAAGTCCGCTGGCATCGCGCCAGTGGCTCGGAAAAAGCCTGCCGAATGTAGCACTCTGACCCTTGTCGAAGCTGACCGGCAGATGACATGGGGCCGCCGCTGGTGGCGGCGAAACGGTATGGCGTTGGCACGCGAATGGTCAACCGTCCTGATCGTCATCGCACTGCCGGCCATCGCCGAGCTCGCGCAGAACCTGCCAGATCACTTCGGCAGAAAAGCCGCGCCCGGCGAGAAATCGGGCCTGTCGCGCTCTGTCGGAAAGTGACGCCGCCGCGTCCCCGAATTTGCGTTGACGCACCGCGCGAGCCCGCTCGCGTTCGCTTTGCATCAGATCGGCCGACAGGTCTGCGGTGAGCTCGAGTGCGTGCTGCGACAGCTCTTGGCGGATGCGCAGGTTGCCAAAGCGAGACTGTCTGGCGTGCACGCGGCTTTCGACGAAGCGTTCTTCGCTGAGGTAGCGGTGCGACTGCAACCAGTCGAGCAATGCATCGACCTCGTCTGCGATAGCGGCGGCTGCCGGTCCAGCCGCGCTGGCGTCAGGCTCGGGCTGGTGGGCGCTGTCAGGGTCATCGCCGACTCGCGCCGACTGGGCCGCCAACCGCGCGAGCGCGTCGGCCTTGGCTTGCCGCATCAGCTTGCGACGCAATTCGAGCCGACTGTGCTCTCGTTGCGCCAGCCATTGCAGCGCCCGACCCTTGAGCGACAGGCGCGGTCGCATGTGGAGCGATGCCTACCTGGAGGGGTCGGCTCGGTCGCTCACTCGGCAGCGGCAGCGGCCGGTCGTGCCTTGGCTGGCTTGACCACCTCGCCCTCGGGCGAGGGCAGCCCGCGGATGCCCACGGCCTCGCGAACGAGGTTTTCGATCTCAAACGAGAGGGCGGGGTTTTCGCGCAGGAACTCGCGCGCGTTGTCCTTGCCCTGACCGATCTTCTCGCCCTTGTAGGCGTACCACGAGCCGCTCTTTTCAAGCACCTTGGCCTCGACACCCATGTCGATGATCTCGCCTTCGCGGCTGATGCCTTCGCCGTAGAGGATGTCGAACTCGGCCGTCTTGAAAGGTGGCGACACCTTGTTCTTGACGACCTTGACCTTGGTCTCGTTGCCGATGACCTCTTCGCCCTTCTTGATGCTGCCCACGCGGCGGATGTCGAGCCGAACCGAGGCGTAGAACTTGAGCGCGTTGCCGCCGGTGGTGGTCTCGGGGCTGCCGAACATCACGCCGATCTTCATGCGAATCTGGTTGATGAAGATGACCATGGTGTTGGTCTTCTTGATGGTGCCGGTGAGTTTGCGCAGGGCCTGGCTCATCAGGCGGGCTTGCAAGCCGGGCAATGAGTCGCCCATTTCGCCTTCGATCTCGGCCTTGGGCGTGAGCGCGGCGACCGAGTCGATGACCACCAGATCCACAGAGCCCGAACGCACCAGCGCGTCGACGATCTCGAGCGCCTGCTCGCCGGTGTCGGGCTGGCTGATGAGCAGCTCCTGCAGGTTGACGCCAAGCTTTTGCGCATAGGCGGTGTCGAGCGCGTGTTCAGCGTCGATGAAGGCGCAGGTGCCGCCGAGCTTTTGCATCTCGGCGATGACCTGCAGCGTGAGCGTGGTCTTGCCGCTGGATTCAGGGCCGTAGATTTCAACCACCCGACCGCGCGGCAGGCCGCCCACGCCCAAGGCGATGTCCAGGCCCAGCGAGCCGGTGGACACGACTTCGATGTCGTCGATGACCTCGCCCTCACCGAGTCGCATGATGGCGCCCTTGCCGAACTGCTTTTCGATTTGCGCCAGGGCGGCTTGCAGGGCTTTGGCTTTTTCGGTGTTCAGGGCTTTGACAGGTGCGTCCATGGGCTTTCTCCGGAATTTGGACGTGATTATTGCAAATACTGGATGTTTGTACAGTCTTTTCTTGGGGCTTCTTGCGGGTTTGTCGCCATGCTGCGGTGGCGGTGTTTTTGTTCGCTTGAACCCTAAACTTTGCGCAAGCGCCGTGGGGCGCTTTGCGGGTTTTTTCAAGGGTGCGCGCCAATGCGAGTCTTGATCGCCGAGGATGACCAGATGCTGGCCGATGGTCTGGTGCGGTCGCTGCGCAATGTTGGCTACACGGTCGATCAGGTGGGCAGCGGCAGCGAGGCCGATGCGGCACTGTCGATGCACGAGTTCGACGTGGTGATCCTCGACCTGGGCTTGCCCAAGCTGCACGGCCTGGAGGTGCTGCGCAAGTTGCGCGCTCGGGGTTCGAGCGTGCCGGTGCTGATCCTCACGGCCGCTGACAGCATCGAGCAGCGCGTCAAGGGTCTGGACCTGGGCGCAGACGACTACATGGCCAAGCCGTTTTCGCTGCAGGAGCTCGAAGCTCGGGTGCGGGCGCTGACGCGGCGCGGCCTGGGTACCGCGTCCACCGTCATCAAGCACGGCCCGCTGAGCTTCGACGTGGGCGGCCGCGTGGCCAGCATCGACGGCCAGATGATCGACCTGTCGGCGCGCGAGATCCGGCTGCTCGAGGTGCTGCTGCAGCGGGCGGGCCGCCTCGTGAGCAAGGACCAGTTGGTCGAGCACATGTGCAGCTGGGGCGAAGAGGTCAGCCACAACGCGATCGAGGTGTACATCCATCGCCTGCGCAAGAAGATTGAGTTGGGTCCGATCCGCATCGCGACGGTGCGGGGCCTGGGGTACTGTCTGGAAAGAATCTCCGCCTGAGCGGCCGCTCGACGACCGACCTCACCCGGACTCGCCAGGCCGGCACCGGCAACCCGACGCTGAAGCCACCCATGACCAAGCACAAACCTCAGCGTTCGCTCCTCGCGACGATCCTCGAATGGATCGTCGGGCCGCTGCTGCTGCTGTGGCTGATGAACGTCGGTGTCACCTGGCTGGCCGCGCAGGGCATCGCCGATGCCCATCACGATCGCGCCCTGGCAGACCTGTCCACAGCACTGGCCAGACAGGTGGCACAGCAACGGCGTCAAGGTGAACAGACCTCGCAGTTCGAGCTGCCGGCCGCGTCACTCGAGGGCCTGCGCGCCTCCAGCAACCTTTCCTACCGGATCCTGGGGGCGCAGGGCGAGCACCTGAGCGGGGAGCTGGCGCTGCAATCGCCGCCGATCGGATCAGAGCGGGCACCTGCCGGCGAGGTGCGCTTTCGCGACGACATGATGGGCGACGTGAGTGTGCGCGTGGCTTATGTGTGGGCGGATGTGCCGGGCAACAGCGGACCGCTGATCGAGGTGGCCGAGCCGCTGGGCGTGCGGTCGGTACTGGCCACCGAGATATTGCAGGGGGTGGTGCTGCCCCAACTGGTGTTCCTGCCGCTCGGGGTGCTGCTGCTGTGGCTGGCGCTCGCACGCAGCATCGGCCCGCTCAACGAGTTGCAGCAGCGCATCCGGCTGCGCGACACCAATGACCTCAGCCCGATCGACGAGCACGACGTGCCCGAGGAGGTCTCGTCCCTGGTGCGCGCAATCAACGACTTGCTGACGCGGCTGGACCAGTCGGTCGCCACGCAAAAACACTTCCTGGCCGATGCCGCGCATCAGTTGAAGACGCCACTGGCTGGCCTGCGCATGCAAGCCGAACTGGCACAGCGCGAGATGGCCGGCGACCGTGGCGACCCTCAAGCGGTCACCCGTTCGTTGCGCAACATCGTGCTGTCGAGCCAGCGCGCCGCGCACATGGTCAACCAGTTGCTGTCCATGGCACGCGCCGACCAGAAGGACAGCTCACTGGTGCTGGCGCCACTCGACGTGGCGGAGCTGGCCGTGGAAGTCATGCAGGACTTCGTGCCCCGTGCGCTCGAAAAGCACATCGACTTCGGCTACGAGGGCGCTTCGCCCGGCGATCTGTCGCTGCAAATCAAGGGCCACCGGTTGCTGCTGGGCGAGCTGCTGCGCAACCTGATCGACAACGCCCTGTCTTGCACACCTTCAGGCGGGACGGTGACGGTGCGCGTGGAGGCTGCGGCCGTCAGGCACGTGGTGCTGCAGGTCGAAGACTCGGGACCCGGCATCCCCGAGGCCGAGCGCGAGAAGGTGTTCCGCCCGTTCTACCGAGTGCTTGGCACACCGGTGGATGGCTCCGGCTTGGGCCTGGCCATCGTGCGCGAGATCGCCACCCAGCATCAGGCCGAGTTACTGCTTGAGGACGCCAACCTGCGCCGCCGAGACGGTTTGAACCGTACCGGCGGCACGCCGTTCGGCCCCGGCGTGCGCTTCACGCTGCGCTTTGCCGCGCTGCCACCACCCAGCCCCTGAGGCGTCAGCGCTGAACCAGCCGACGGCTTCTGGAAATCGACATCAGCATGCCCAGTCCCAGCCCCAACGTGACCATGGCGGTGCCGCCATAGCTGATGAAAGGCAGCGGCACGCCCACCACCGGCAAGATGCCGCTGACCATGCCCATGTTGACAAAGGCATAGGTGAAAAAGCTCATGGTGATCGCACCGGCCAGCAAGCGGGTGAACACATTGGGCGCTTCGGCGGAAATCACCAGACCGCGCAGGATCAAGAAGGTAAATCCCAGCAGCAAGCCGATGCAGCCGATCAAGCCGAATTCCTCGGAAAACGCCGCAAAGATGAAGTCGGTGGTGCGCTCGGGAATGAACTCGAGGTGGGTTTGCGTGCCCATCATGAAGCCCTTGCCGAACACACCGCCCGAGCCGATGGCGATCATTCCCTGAATGATGTGAAAGCCCTTGCCCAGCGGGTCGGTGGTCGGGTCGAGCAAGGTGCAAACACGGTTCTTCTGATATTCGTGCAGCATCGGCCACACCACATCGGGCTGGCAGATGGCGTCGCCCGACAGCACCAGGGCGGTGATGGCCCCACCGGCCAGCAGCGCCACCGGAATGATCAGCTTCCACGACAGCCCGGCGAAGAAGATCACGAACAACCCCGACGACAGCACCAAGATGGCGGTGCCCAGATCGGGTTGCTTGACGATGAGCCCCACCGGCACGGCCAGCAGCCCGAGCGCGACCACGAAATCAAGCACCCGCAGGTGGCCTTCACGCCGCTGGAACCACCACGCCAGCATCAGCGGCATGGCGATCTTCAGCAGCTCGCTGGGCTGAACGACCACGCCCAGATCGAGCCAGCGCGTGGCGCCCTTCTTGGTGACGCCCAACAGCGCGGTGGCCAGCAGCAGCGCCACGCCCAACGCATACAGCGGCACGGCCAGCGCCATCAGGCGCTGTGGCGGCACCTGCGCCACCAGAAACAGGACCGCCGCGGCCAGCAGCATGTTGCGCCCGTGGTCGACGAAGCGGCTGCCGTGGTCAAAGCCGGCCGAGTACATGGTGAGCAGCCCGAAGGCCGCCAGGATCAGCAGCGCGAGCAGCAGCCAGACATCGAAGCCGACAAACGCCGGGGCCACGCGCTGCAGCAGCGAAGGTTTGTCGAAGTCCGGCCTCATGGCATGGGTGCCTGCACTTGCGATGCCGCTTCGGATGCGGCCATCGCTGCGGCCGCAGCCGCAGCCCTGTCGCTGGCCGACAGCGGGATGTCCGAGACCTGGCGAGCCACCCCGATCGGTGCGCTGGTCTGGCCCTGCCGCGTGAGCTCGACGTCTTGTTCGCTGGGGTAGCGCTGCGTCAGCCAGTAGTCGAACACCCGGCGTGCGATCGGCGCGGCGGCCGCCGCGCCAAAGCCCGCGTTCTCGACCACCACGGCCACCGCGATGGTCGGTGCATCGAGCGGCGCAAACGCGATGTACAGCGAGTGATCGCGCTTGTGCTCCTCGAGCTTGGCGGCAACGTATTTTTCGTTTTGGCGGATGCCCACCGCCTGCGCGGTGCCGGTCTTGCCACCACTGGCATAGGGCGCACCGGCGAACACCCGCGTCGAGGTGCCCTGCTGGGTGACGCCGTGCATCGCGCGGCGGATGAGCTCGGTGTGTTCGGGCTTGAGCGCCAACGGCGGCAAGGCGTCGTTGGCCACCGGCCGACGCTCGCGGGTGACCACGTCTTCGATCTCGCGCACCAGCCGCGGCTCAAAGCGCAGCCCGCCCGATGCCAGCGTGGCGGTGGCGCTGGCCAGCTGCAGCATGGTGAAGTTGTTGTAGCCCTGACCGATGCCCAGCGAGATGGTCTCGCCGGCGTACCACTTCTGGTGCTCGGGGCGCTTGTAGGCGCGGCGCTTCCATTCGGTCGATGGCAGCAAGCCGGTCACCTCGCCCTGGATGTCGATGCCCGTCTTGCGCCCGAAGCCAAACGGCTCGAGCTGGTCGTGGATGGTGTCGACCCCCAGCTCGTTGGCCAGCGAGTAGTAGTACACATTGCTCGACTTCACGATGCTGGCCACCATGTCGACCGGCCCCAGGCCGACATCGCCATGGCTGCGAAAGGTGTGGTTGCCGAACTGGTAGGTGCCGCCGTCGTTGATGACGGCGCTCGGGCTGCGCTTGCCGGTGACGAGCGCGGCCATGGCCATGAAGGGCTTGAAGGTGGAGCCCGGCGGGTAGGTTCCGCGCAGCGCCCGGTTGAGCAGCGGCTTGTCGATCGACTCGTTGAGCTCGCGCCACGATTCGGCATCGATGCCGTCGACGAACAGGTTGGGGTCGAAGGTCGGCTTGCTGACGAAGGCGAGCACCTCGCCGTTGCGCGGATCGATCGCCACCAGCGCGCCGCGACGCTCACCGAACAGCGTCTCGACCATCGCCTGCAGGCCGATGTCGATGCTCATCACCAGCTTGTTGCCCGGCGTCGCGCCGTTGCTGCGCAAGCGCCGCACCGCGCGGCCATTGGCGCTGGTCTCGACCTCTTCGAAGCCGGTGGTGCCGTGCAACTGCGACTCGTAGCTTTGCTCGACACCGAGCTTGCCGATGTACTCGGTGCCTCGGTAGTTGGCCGCACCGTCGGTGTCGTCGATGGCTTCCTTTTCGGCCTGGTTGATGCGGCCGATGTAGCCGATCAGGTGGCTGCCGACATCGCCCAGCGGGTAGCTGCGAAACAGCCGCGCCTTGACCTCAACGCCCGGAAAACGGTAGCGCTGCGCGATGAAGCGAGCCACCTCCTCGTCGGTGAGCTTGGTGCGTATCGGCAGCGACTCGAGGTTGCGGCTTTCATCGCGCAGGCGCTTGAAACGCTTGCGGTCGCGCGGCTCGATGTCGATCACCTCGGCCAGCGCGTCGATGGTGGCTTCGAGGTTGGCCACGCGCGCCGGCATGATCTCGAGCGTGTAGGCCGAGTAGTTGTCGGCCAGCACCACGCCGTTGCGGTCCACGATGAGCCCGCGGTTGGGCGCGATGGGCACCACCGAGATGCGGTTGTTCTCGGCGCGCACGCTGAGCTCCTCGTGCTGGTAAATCTGCAAGTGCACCAGCCGCGCGGCCAGCAGCCCAAAACAGCCGAGCACGAAGGCGGCCGCCGCAAACACGCGCAGGCGAAAGCGGCCCAGGTCTTGTTCGACGTTCCTGAGTTCGGTGTTCAAGTCCACGCTCGAGCCCCGTCAAAGCGGTCGGTTCTGATCACGGTCTGGCGCGCGGCGCTGCGGCGCGAGCAGCAAGACCGTCACCACTGGCCACAACAAGGACTCGAACACCGGTGCGAGCAGCGCCGGCCAGCCGGGCAACATGCCGCCGACGATCATGCGCACAGCAAACGACACCAGGTGCGCCACGATGAACAGCGGCAGGATCTGCAGCGCCTGCAGGGGCAGCGTGAACCACACCAGGCGTCGGTGAATGGCCGTGGCGAAGTAGCCCAGCAGCGTGTAGGCCAGCGCGTGCTGACCGAGGATGGCGCCGTCGTGCACGTCCATCAGCAAGCCGAACACGAAGGCCACGCCCACACCCACGCGCCGCGGCTGGTGCACGCCCCAGAACACCAGCACCACCGCCAGCAGGTCGGGCGCGGCGGCGTGGCGACCCAACGGCAACAGGTTCACGGCGAGCGCGGCCAGCAAGCTGAACCACAGGAACAGCGGATTGACCGGCAGCAGCAACTGGTCGGAAGCCTGGCCCCTGATCATCGACGCGCACCCTTTTTGAGCGGGGCCGCATGGCCGGGTTCAGTCGCCGCTTCGGGCGGGATCGGCGGCGGCTGCTGCAGCCCGATGGGTTCGAGCACCAGCACATGGCGCACCGCATCGGGCGAGGCCACGGGCAACAGCCGGATGCGCGCAAAGCCGGCTTGCGACTTGCGATCGATGTCGACCACCCGCGCCACCGGCAAGCCCGGCGGATAGACGCCGTCGATGCCCGAGGTCTGCAACTCGTCGCCCACCTGCACGTCGGCGTTGCCCGCCATGAAGCGCAGCTCAAGCCCGTCGCCAGACGCAGACCCGAGGGCCACGCTGCGCGAGCCGGTGCGCACGTTGAGCACCGGCACGGCGGCATCCTTGTCGATGAGCAACGTGACCTCGGAAGACAGCGGATACAGCCGCGTCAGCTGCCCGATCACGCCGGCCTCGGTGATGACCGGCGAGCCGGCCACCAGACCCTGGGTCTGACCGCGGTCGATCACGACCTTGCGCGAATAGGGGTCGGTCGACTCGTACAGCACTTCGGCCGCATGCGACTTCACCGAGAGCGCCGCGCGCAGATCGAGCAACTCGCGCAGCCGCTCGTTTTCAGACATCAACTGCTCGACGCGGATGGCGCGCTCGGCCTGAACGGCCAGCGCACGGCGCGCAGCGGCCTCGGAGGCCAGCGCGGACTGCAGGCCGCCGGCGTAGTCGTCGGTGCGTTCCCACAAGGCGACCGGCACCAGCAAAGCGCGCTGCACCGGATGCAAGGCGGTGGCCAGCAAGGCGCGCAGCGGTTGGGTCCACTCAAATCGGGCATCGGCCACCATCAGAAACACCGCGAGCGCCGAACACAGCGCAAGCTTGGTGAGCGCCGACAGGCCCTGGCGAAAGATGGGCGGCGGCGTGCGGTCGATGGTGCCGCCTAGTGGCATGGGAATGCTCGCAAAGCCATCGGCCGGGCAGACACTGAGGCCATCACGCCCGCGCTGCTAACGGGCCGTCACTCTGAAGTGAAGATCGAGCCGAGACGCTCCATGCGCTCGAGCGCCATGCCGCAACCGCGCACCACGCAAGTCAGCGGGTCTTCTGCCACCAGCACCGGCAAGCCGGTTTCTTCGGCCAGCAAGCGGTCGAGGTCGCGCAGCAGCGCGCCGCCACCGGTGAGCATCATGCCGCGCTCGGCGATGTCAGCCCCCAGCTCAGGCGGGGTTTGCTCGAGCGCGTTCTTGACCGCCGACACCATCTGGTTGAGCGGGTCGGTGAGCGCTTCGAGGATCTCGTTGCTGCTGATCGTGAAGCTGCGCGGCACACCCTCGCTGAGGTTGCGGCCCTTGACCTCGATCTCCTTGACCTCGGAGCCGGGAAACGCGCTGCCGATGCTCTTCTTGATCATCTCGGCGGTGGGCTCACCGATCAGCATGCCGTAGTTGCGGCGGATGTAGTTGATGATGGATTCATCGAACTTGTCACCACCGACGCGGATGCTGCCTTTGTAGACCATGCCGCCGAGCGAGATCACGCCCACCTCGGTGGTGCCGCCGCCGATGTCGACCACCATCGAGCCCGACGCTTCGGACACCGGCAAGCCGGCACCGATGGCCGCGGCCATGGGTTCTTCGATCAGGTAGACCTCGCTGGCACCGGCGCCCAGCGCCGATTCGCGGATCGCGCGGCGCTCGACCTGTGTTGAGCCGCAGGGCACGCAGATGATGATGCGAGGGCTGGGGCGCAGCACCGAGCGCGGATGCACCATGCGAATGAACTGCTTGAGCATCTGCTCGGTGACGGTGAAGTCGGCGATCACGCCGTCTTTCATCGGGCGGATGGCTTCGATGTTGCCCGGCACCTTGCCGAGCATGGCCTTGGCTTCCGCGCCGACGGCCTGGATGGTCTTTTTGCCGTTGGGCCCGCCTTCGTGGCGGATGGCAACCACCGAGGGCTCGTCGAGCACGATGCCCTTGCCGCGCACGTAGATCAGGGTGTTGGCGGTGCCAAGGTCGATGGCCAGGTCCGTCGAGAAGTAGCGACGAAAAGATTCGAACATGATGTGCTTGCAGTGCCCGAAGCGGCTGCACCTCGCAACGGCGCGCCACGCTCGGGCCCGACGATTCCATGGAATGAGGAAGGAACGTGTGGGGCAGGTTGAACGCCGCTACCTAGCGGCAAAAAAACCCCGGGCCGGTCAGGCAACACGCCGATGAATCGGGCCTTTGCGATGCGTCCGGAGGGCTTTCAACCAGCGGGGATAATACCCGACGGGTCCGGCTCCAGGGCTCGTTTCAACCCCTCACCAGACCAATTTCCCCCATGGCTTTGACCCTCGAAGATGTCGCGCGGATCGCCCACTTGGCGCGGCTGGAGTTTCAGCCCGAGCAGCAAGCGGCCATGCTGAGCCAGCTCAATGCCTTCTTTTCGATCGTCGAGCAGATGAGCGCCGTCAACACCAGCGGCATCGAGCCGCTGCACACGCCTTTGTCCTCGATCAGCGAAGTGCAACTGCGACTGCGCGATGACGTCATCACCGAGTCCAACCAGCGCGAGCTCAACCAGCGCAGCGCTCCGGCCGTCGAAGACGGCTTGTTTCTGGTGCCGAGGGTGGTCGAATGAGCGCGGCGCTGCACGATCTGGGCGTGGCCGAGCTGCTGCGCGCGTTCGACTCGAAACAGGTCTCGAGCGTCGAGGCCACGACCCATCTCTTGTCACGCGCTACAGCGCACCAGCACCTCGGTGCCTGGCTTTGCATGGACGCCGACTCGGCGCTGGCGCAAGCGCGCAACGCCGACGCGATGCGCGCTCAAGGCAACACCTCGCCCCTGCTGGGCGTTCCGCTGGCGCACAAGGACATCTTCGTCACGCGCGATCTGCCCACCACCGCCGGCTCGAAGATGCTGGCCAACTACCGCAGCCCGTTTGACGCCACGGTCGTGGCACGGCTCGCCGCGGCCGGCACCGTGACGCTGGGCAAGCTCAGCTGCGATGAATTTGCCATGGGCTCGGGCAACGAGAACTCGGCGTTCGGGCATGTCAAGAACCCGTGGGATCTGACCCGCGTGCCCGGTGGTTCCTCGGGTGGGTCGGCCGCTGCGGTAGCGGCCCGGTTGGTGCCGGCAGCCACCGGCACCGACACCGGCGGCTCGATCCGCCAGCCGGCCAGCTTCAGCGGCATCACCGGCATCAAGCCAACGTACGGCGTGTGCTCGCGCTTCGGCATGATCGCCTTCGCCTCCAGCCTAGATCAGGCCGGCCCGATGGCGCGCAGCGCTGAAGACTGCGCGCTGCTGCTGGGCGCCATGAGCGGCTTCGATGAGCGCGACTCGACCTGCGCCGAGCGGCCGCCGCAGGACTTCGCCGCACAGATGCGCACGCCGCGCGAGCAAGCCACCGCCGCGCAGCCACTCAAGGGCCTGCGCATCGGGCTGCCGCGCGAGTTCTTCCCGGCAGCGCTGTCGGCCGACGTCGACCATGCGGTGCGCAACGCGCTGGCCGAGATGGAAAAGCTCGGCGCCACGCTGGTCGATGTGAGCCTGCCGCGCACCGAACTGTCGATCCCGGTGTACTACATCATTGCGCCGGCCGAGGCCAGCTCCAACCTGAGCCGCTTTGACGGCGTGCGCTTCGGTCATCGCGCCGCCAAGTACACCGACCTGCTCGACATGTACAAGAAGACCCGCGCCGAGGGCTTTGGCAACGAGGTCAAGCGCCGCATCATGATCGGCAGCTACGTGCTCAGCCACGGCTACTACGACGCGTATTACCTGCAGGCGCAAAAGCTGCGCCGCATGATCGCCGACGACTTCCAGCATTGCTTCACCGAGTGCGATGTGATCGCCGGCCCGGTGGCCCCCTCGGTGGCCTGGAAGCTTGGCGGCAAGAACGACGATCCGGTGGCCAACTACCTGGCCGACATCTTCACGCTGCCCGCCAGCCTGGCCGGCCTGCCCGGCATGAGCGTGCCGGCCGGCTTTGCCGCTTCCGGCGAAGGCGCTGGCATGCCGGTGGGCCTGCAGCTGATCGGCAACTACTTTCAGGAGGGTGCCTTGCTGCACGCCGCCCACGCATTTCAGCAGGCCACCGACTGGCACTGCCGCGCGCCGCAAGGAGCAGCCGCATGACGATCACCGCCACCGGCAAACTGGTCCGCGGCTACGAGGTGGTGATCGGCCTCGAGACCCACGCGCAACTGTCCACGCACAGCAAGATCTTCAGCGGCTCGTCGACGCAGTTCGGCGCGGCGCCCAACACGCAGGCGTCGCCCGTCGATCTGGCGCTGCCCGGCACCTTGCCGGTGATGAACCGCGGCGCCGTCGAGCGTGCCATTCGCTTCGGCGTGGCGGTGGGTGCGAAGGTGGCTCACCAGTCGATCTTCGCGCGCAAGAACTACTTCTATCCCGACTTGCCCAAGGGCTATCAGATCAGCCAGTACGAGACGCCGGTGGTGCAAGGCGGCGCGGTCGAGTTCTATGTGGGCGAGGTGCTGCACCGCGTCAACCTCACGCGGGCTCACCTTGAGGAAGACGCGGGCAAGTCGCTGCACGAGGACTACGCAGGCCAAACCGGTATCGACCTCAACCGCGCCGGCACGCCGCTGCTCGAAATCGTCTCCGAGCCCGACATGCGCTCGAGCCTCGAGGCGGCCGAATACGCCAAGACGCTGCACGCGCTGGTGGTTTGGCTGGGCATTTGCGACGGCAACATGCAAGAAGGCAGCTTCCGCTGCGACGCCAATGTGTCGGTGCGCAAGCCGGGCGCGCCTTACGGCACGCGGCGCGAGATCAAGAACCTCAACAGCTTCAAGTTCTTGCAGCAGGCCATCGACTGCGAAGTGCAGTGGCAGATCGACCTGATCGAAGACGGCGGCGCGGTGCAGCAGGCCACGGCGCTGTTCAACCCGAACGGCAATGGCGGACGCGGCGAAACCCGCGCCATGCGCACCAAGGAAGACGCTCACGACTACCGCTATTTCCCCGACCCCGACCTGCCGCCGCTGGTGATCGCGCCCGAATGGATCGAGAAGGTGCGCGCAGCAATGCCCGAGCTGCCGCGCGCGATGGCCGCGCGTTTTCAGCGAGACCTTGGCCTGCCCGAGTACGACGCGCTCGCGGTCACACAGAGCAAGACCCACGCGGCGTTCTTTGAAGCCGCCACGGCGCTGTGCCAGGCCCCCAAGCTGGTCGCCAACTGGATGATGGGCGAGCTGGCGCGGCGCCTGAACGCAGACAACATCGAGTTGGCCGAAAGCCCGTTGGCCGCAAGCACCCTGGCTGCGCTGATCGCTCGCATCGGTGACGGCACCATCTCCAACAACGGCGCGCGTCAGGTGTTTGACGCACTGTGGTCAGACGGCTCGACCGATGTGGACGCACTGATCGAAGCCAAGGGCCTGCGTCAGCTGAGCGACACCGGCGAGCTTGATCGCCTGCTCGACGAGGTGCTGGCGGCGAACGCCAAGTCGATCGAGGAATACCGCTCGGGCAAGGACAAGGCCTTCAACGCGCTGGTCGGTCAGGCCATGAAAGCCACCAAGGGCAAGGCCAACCCGGCTCAGGTGACCGAGCTGCTGAAGAAAAAACTCGGCTGAGGCCGGCGGCCACGGCAGCGCCACGCGGGCGCCGTCACTTCGCGGGCTTGCTGGCTGCCAAGGCGGCTGCAGACGCGGCGGCTTTCGCGGACGGCGCCGCAGCTGGCAGCGCGCCGGGTCGGCCACCGGCCCACATGGCGCGCAGCCTCACCAGTTCGGCATCGAAGGTGGCATTGATGCGTGCCGATTCCGACTGCTGATTGGCCATCAAGACACGCTGCGCCTCGGCCGCCGCGTCGTTGGCATCGTGCTGCTGCTTGAGGGCGGCCGGCATCTGGCGGCCCGCGTAGAACTCGGCTTCTTCTTGCAAAGGCTTGCGCTCGACAGCGAGTTCATCCAGGCGAAACTGCGACAGCTGCAGCGTGCGTTTGAGGTCATCGAGCGCCGACGCGCGGGCTCGCTGATGGGCGGCCTCGTTCGGATAACGCGCACGCAGATTGCGATCGCTGCGCACGGCATCGGCGTCGGCGGCCGCTCGCATGGCACGGGTGCGCTCGGCGGCTTCTTGCGCGGCGCGCTCATCGGCGGTCAAGATAGGACGCACGATCTCGCGCGTGGAGCCATCGGCGTTCAGCAAGCGTTGCTCACGCCCGAGGCATTCGGCGATCGGACGGTCCGAGGTGATGCGCTTTCCGCTGGCGTCGGTGCAGGCGTAGATCGGCGCGACCTCGGCCATGGCAAACCCGCTGCCGAGGCTCAGCAGCAAGGTGCAGATTCGAAGAGGGGCTTTGATCAACAGCTCAAACTCCATACCGCTGACGATAACGGCTCACCGCGGATGCGTGCGCGGCGAGCGCCGGCGCGTCGGTCGACTCCAGCAGGCTCAACAAATCGGCCAGCGTGGCCACGGCACACACCGGCAAGCCGAGCTGGTTTTGTACGAACTGGACCGCGGATTCGGTGGACTCGTCGGTGGCCTTTTCCTGGCGATCCAAAGCGATCGCCACCGAGCTGGGCACGCCACCGGCGGCGCGGATGAGTTCGATCGATTCGCGCACCGAGGTGCCGGCCGAGATGACGTCGTCGATGATCAGCACCCGGCCTGCGATGGGCGCGCCCACCAGGGTGCCGCCCTCGCCATGGTCCTTGGCTTCCTTGCGGTTGTAGGCGTAGGGCACGTTGAGCCCCAGCCGGGCCAGCTCGACGGCCACCGCGGCGGCCAGCACGATGCCCTTGTAGGCCGGGCCGAACAGCATGTCGAACTGCAGCTCGCCGTCCTGGCGGGCCTGCATGAGACGGCGTGCATAGAATTCCGCGAGGCGGCCGAGCTTGGCGCCATCGTTGAAAAGACCGGCGTTGAAAAAGTACGGCGACAGCCGTCCGGCCTTGGTCTTGAACTCCCCGAACCGCAACACCCCGGCCTCGAGCGAAAACGCCACGAACTGGCGGGCCAGATCACTGGGGTGTGATTCAACGGTCCCGGTCGAACTCATCTGAGGATTCCTATGCTGCGTGTGGTCACGTTGAACTTGAACGGCATCCGCTCGGCCATGGGCAAGGGCCTGGGCGGCTGGGTCGCCCAGGCACAGCCCGAGTTTATGGGCGTGCAAGAGCTCAAGGCCCAGGCCGACACAGTGGTCGGCCGCTTCGACGAGATCTCAGGCCTGCACGGGCACTTCCACTACGCGCTCAAAAGCGGCTACTCGGGCGTGGGCGTCTACGCGCGCCACACGCCCAGCGATGTGCTCATGGGCATCGGCAACGCCGAGTTCGATGACGAGGGCCGCTGGGTCGAGCTGCGCTTCGACGATGAGCGGCGCGTCGAATTTCCACGCTTGAGCATCATCAGCTGCTACTTTCCAAGCGGCAGCAGCAGCGACGAGCGGCAGCTGGCCAAGTTCCGTTTTCTGGCGCTGATGGAGCCGCACTTGAAGCGCCTGGCCGCCGAGCGCGAATTCATCTTGCTGGGCGACATCAACATCGCGCACAAGGAAATCGACCTCAAGAACTGGAAGGGCAACCTGAAGAACAGCGGCTTTCTGCCCGAAGAGCGCGAGTGGATGACGCGGCTGCTCGACGCCGACAAAGGCTGCGGGCTGGTCGACGTCTTCCGCACGCTCGAGCCCGGCCCCGATCGCTACACCTGGTGGAGCAACCGCGGGCAGGCGTGGGCCAAGAACGTGGGCTGGCGCATCGACTACCACCTGGCCACCCCTGGCATGGCCGCGCGAGCACGCCGCGCCGACATCCATCTCGAGCCGCGGTTTTCCGACCACGCACCGCTGACGATCGACTACGACCTGACGCTTTGAGATTGCTGGGCCTGGCGCCAGGCCTGCACACCGCAGTTCATTACCCCGGTAATTTGCCACCACAAGGCCATGCAAAAAGTCCAGACCAAACTCACGTCTCAAGGTCAGGTTTCGGTGCCGGCGGCGGTGCGCAGTTTTTTGCACCTGATGCCGGGCTCGGTGCTGGTGTGGTCGCAAGATGGCGAGCGCATCGTCGTTGAGCGGGCCACGCGTCACAGCACGGCCGAAGTGCATCAGGCCTTGTTCCCGGATGCGGCGATCGTCAGCGAAAGCGCCAAGACCCTGAAAGAGCTGAAGCAGGGGGTCCGAGTGCGCATGCAACGCCAGCATGCTCGCCGTTGACACGAATGTGCTGGTGAGGTTGCTGGCCCGCGACGACGCCAAACAGGCCGCGGCTGCCGATGCCGCCATCGCCAAGGGCGCATGGGTATCGCAGCTCGTTCTCGCGGAGGCGGTCCGGGTGCTCGATGCGGTCTACGAGCGCACGCCCAAGCAGTTGGTCGCTGCGCTCGAATTGCTGCTCGCGCACGAATCTCTGGTGCTGCAGGACGCTGATGTGGTCAGCGCGGCGCTGGCGCAGTTTCGCGCGAAGCCAACCTTGGGTTTTTCGGATTGCCTCGTCCTCGAAATCGCTCGCAAGGCCGGCCACCTGCCGCTGGCCACCTTCGACAAGTCCCTGGCTCGCGTGAGCGGCGCACAGCGTTTGTAGGCGCGCCTCGCGCAAACAGGCCTCCCCTGTCAACAGTCAGCGGTGTCCAGCAACGCAGCAAGCTGCTCCAGCCTGGGGTTGTCGATCAGGTCGGTGATTTCGATGCGGTCGGGGTAGTCGCGGTCGATGGCCTCGTGGATGCGTGCCAGGCTCAGCGAACTCAGGTCGATCTCCAGCAAGCTGGTGTGTGCGCTCAGCGTGCGGCCGGCGACGAAGCCCGCGCAGATCTCCTGCAGCCGGCGCACCGTGGGTGATGCTGCGAGGTCATCGGCATGTGGCGCGTCGATGGCGGCAAGCAGCGCATCCACCTCGGCGGTGACGTCATCGAACTCGCCGCGCTCAAACGCTTCGACCAGCGCGTAACGCTGCAACTTGCCGCTGGTGGTCTTGGGGATGTGCTTCACAGGCACGATGTGCGCGGCTTCCAAGCCGGTGTGCGCCAGCATCGCGCGGCGCAACTCAAGCACCTTCGGCACGAAGTCGGCGGTCTCGCCGCGGTGCAAAACGAACAGCGCCAGCGCCTCGGTGTGGCCGCCCGCGGCCCGCACGCCGGCTGCGGCCACACGGTTGGCATCGATGCCAATCACCTGCTCGGCCACGCGTTCGAGATCGTGGGGGTGGTAGTTCTGGCCGTTGACGATGACGAGGTCCTTGGCCCGACCGGTGATCACCAGTTGGCCATCTGCAAAAAACCCCAGATCGCCGGTGTCGACCCAGCCATCGCCGCGCTGCAAGGCGGCGGTCTTGTCTACCTGGCGGTAGTAGCCGGCGGCCACGTTGTCGCCGCGCATGAGCACATGGCCGAGCACGCCCGCGCCGAGCTCGGTGCCGCTGGCATCGGCGATGCGCACATCGATGCCAGGCAGTGGCTGGCCGACCTTGACGAACTCGCAGTGCCCAGGCGAGTGCGGTTCGGCACTGCGCACCGGCTGCCCCACGCGCAGGCTGGTGCGATCGAGGCACACGGTCTCGACGGCGGTTTGCCGCTGCGGGAAGCTGACGGCCAGGGTCGCTTCGGCCAGGCCGTACACCGGGAACAGGCTGTTCGCCCGCAATCCGTGCGCGACCATGGTGTGGGCGAACTGGCGGCACAACTCGGCGCAGATGGGCTCGGCCCCGTTGAAGATCAGCCGCACCGCAGAGAGGTCGAGGTTTTGCGGCGACTTGATCGCGTGCTGCCTGAGGTAATGGCTGAAGCCGAAGTTGGGCGAACACAGCACCGTCGAGCGCTGCTGACTGGCCAGTTCCATCCACAGCAGCGGGCGCCGCGCAAACAGCTCGGTGCGCATGATGGTGTGGCTGACGTGCGCGGCGAGCAAGGTCAGGTGAAAGCCGATCAGACCCATGTCGTGCGACAGCGGCATCCAGCTGAGCGCCGAGTCGTGCTCGGTGTAGCCCGCGCCCGTGGCGATCGAATCGATGTTCGTGGTGACGTTGCGGTGGGTCAGCAGCACGCCCTTGGGCTCACCGGTTGAGCCAGACGAATACTGAATGAACGCGAGGTCGTGCGGCTGCGGCTGCACGGTCTCGCCCGGCGCGCCGTCGATGTCGAGGCTGCCCGACATCACCGAACGCGCTCGCACACGCTGGCCTTCGGCAGCCAGGCCGTGCGCGGCGACGAAGGCCTCGAAGCGCTCAAGCGCAGGCACATCGATGCACACCGAGACGCGCTCGAGCTGATCGAACACGCGCAGGAACTTGCGCCAGTGCTGCTCGGTGCCACCGGCGGCCAGCGGCACCGGCACGATGCCGCCCAGCACGCAGGCCCAGAACATTTCGACGAAGCGTTCGTTGTCGCCAAGAAACAGGATCATCGTGTCGCCGGGCACCAGGCCGCGACGCTGCAAGGCACCGAGTGCTGCGACGGCGCGCTGCCGAAGCTGCCTGAAGCTCAGCACGCGCTGCTCGTGTTCGCCGTCAACGAAGGTGATCTGGCGATCTTCGCGCGCGTCGGCGCTGAGGATCGCATTGAGCGTGTCGAAACGGGCCATGGGTGCGCCTGGGTTGGGCGCAGCACGAGACGTCAGGCGACGTACCGAAGCGCGCTCGGATTGATCAGGGATCCCTCCGAGAACGATTCAGGATAGACCCAGTCTAGTCGCAAGCCCTGCCCGCGCGTGACGGCCGATCGACTAGAGTTTGGGCGTTGCCAGCTGCGCTTGTCGCGCTCGGCTGTGCGGTCGCACCCACAGCCGTGATTGAACGAGGATCACCCCCATTGAATAACACGCAGTCCGTGAAGGACGTCGAGCAGCAGCTTTCAGGCCCCGGGTCTGATGCACTGGTCAAGAGCATCGGCATTCCACCGCGACCGGCCGTGCTGATGGAGCTGCAAAAAGAACTCGACAAGGACGACCCCGACCTGCGCACCGTGGCGCGTCTGGTGGCCGGCGATGTGGCGCTCACGGCATCGATGCTGCGCATCGTCAACTCGCCGGCTTTCGGCTTGAGCCGGCCGTGCGAAACCTTCGCGCAGGCGGTCAGCATGCTGGGCATCCGGCCGCTGAATGCGCTGATCACCGACCTGCTGGTGCGCCGGGTGATCCGCACCGACGGCCCGCAACTCACGCGCTTCTGGGACGTCTCGGGCAAACGGTCCTATTCGCTGGCTCGGCTGTCGCGCAACATGGGCCAGGTGCCGGCCGATCTGGCGCAGTCGTTCGGGCTTTTTTGCGACGTTGGCATCCCGTTGATGATGCAGCGCTTCCCCGATTACGGCAAAACGCTCAAGGCCTGCAACGACGAGCCTGAACGCAGCTTCACCGTGATAGAGCACGAGCACCATCAGGCCGACCATGCGCTCATCGGCGGCATGATGGCGCGCAGCTGGGGCGTGTCGAAGACCGTGTGTCTGGCGATCCGGCTGCATCACGATTACTCGATCTTCCAGAATTCCGAGATGCCGCCCGAGGTCTGTCAGCTCGTGGCCATGGGCTTGCTGGCCGAGCTCGCCATCCAGCGTTTCGCGGGACTGAACCACAGTTCCGAATGGGACAAGGGCAGCGATCTGGCCATCGGCTGTCTGATGCTGACCGACCAGGACGTTGAAGACTGGGTGGATAAACTTCTCGAGGATTTTTCGGCTGGCAAGGCCTGAGGGCCGCCAACGCTCCCCCAACCCACCGCGCAGTCCGGCACCCAGGCCAAGCGGGCTTCAGGGCGACATGATGACCAACACCCCAGCGCTGCTTGACGGCATCGAATTCGAGAACGCTCCCAACCCCACCGCCAGCCTGATCGTGCTGCACGGTCTGGGCGCCGACGGCAACGACTTCGTGCCGATTGCCGAGTCGCTGTCGCTCGATGAGATCGGTGCGGTGCGCTGTGTGTTTCCGCATGCGCCGGTTCGTCCGGTCACCATCAACGGCGGCATGGCCATGCGCGCCTGGTACGACATCCGGCAAAGCGATCTCGGGCGCGAAGAAGACGAGGCGGGCCTGCGCGAGTCGCAAGCTCAGATCGAAGCGCTGATTGCCCGGGAGCGCGAACGCGGCGTGCCGGCCTCACGCATCGTGCTGATGGGCTTTTCACAGGGCTGCGCCATGACCTTGCTGACCGGCCTGCGCCACGCCGAGCGGCTGGCCGGACTGGTGGGCCTGTCAGGCTACCTGCCGCTGCCCAAGGCCACCGCCTCGGAGCGCAGCGCGGCCAGCACCGCCTTGCCGATCTTTCTGGCCCATGGCCGCTACGACCCGATGATCTCGCTGGCACGCGCGACCACCTCGCGTGATGCGCTGGTCTTGATGGGCTACGACGTGGAGTGGCACGAATACCCCATGCAGCATTCGGTGTCGCAAGAAGAAGTCGCCGACCTCAAGCAATGGCTGCAGCGGCTGCTGGGGCCTGAGCGGGGCTGACGCCAGCCCGGCGAAGCCCCGCTCAGGCGGGGGTGCTGGGCCGCTTGGGCGGTGGCGCGAAACGTTTGGTCGGCTTGTCGGCGCTCACGTAAAGACCCTCGACCGAGGGGATGTTGTCTTCGAGGTCCCTGATGCGGGTGGCGCCCGCCGGGTGGGTGGACAACCACTGCGGTGGCGCTCCCTTGTTGTTGGCCTCCATCTTTTGCCAAAGCGTGACGCCGGCTTGCGGCTGATAGCCCGCGCGCGCCGACAGGTCAAGGCCGATCTTGTCGGCTTCGGATTCGTCACCCCGGCTGAACTTCAGCGTGAGCAACTGGCCGCCCATGTCGGCCAGATAGCGACCGCCGCCGCCAAGACCGAGCAGCGCCGAGCCGATCTCGATCACACCGCGCGTGGCCGCCGTCTTGCCCATGCGCTCGCGGGCATGCTCGCGCAGCGCGTGAGCGATCTCGTGACCCATCACCTGTGAGACCTCGTCGTCGCTGAGTTGCAGCTGGTCGAGGATGCCGAAATAAAAGGCGATCTTGCCGCCTGGCATGCAAAACGCATTGATCTGCCGGCTGCCGATGAGGTTGACCTCCCACTCCCAGTTTCTGGCTCGCGGCGTGCTGCGCAGGTTGGGTGAATTGCTGAAGGGGATCAGCCGCTGGGCGATGGCGCGCAGGCGCACGACCTGGGGGTGATCGGGTGGCGCCAGCGCCTTTTGCTTGGCCGCCTGTTGCAGCATCTGCTTGTATTGCTGGGCTGCGGCGGCCTCGACCTGTTCGGCAGGCACCAGTTGGGCCAGCGTGGACTGCTGATCGACCTGGACGCCGTTTTGTGCCCACACCGGCATCGCCACCGCCGCGGCCACGCCGGTCAAGGTCTGGGCGAACAACCGACGCGAGTGCAGGCTGCATTGGCAGCCCGCGCGGTGCCACAAGGCGGCGGCGGTATCGGGGTCGGGCTCGAACTGAGCGTGCGGGTCGAAGCTCATGGTGGTCTCGGGGTGGTCAGGTGTTCAATCGTCGGTGGTGTGAGTGCCGGGGTCGACTTCAAGTTCAACCACCGCCGCACGCAGCCACCACAGCATCAACAACGCCGGAATGGCCAGCACGGTGGACACCACGAAAAACGCCGGCCAGCCGATCGACTCGACCATCACGCCGGCCAGCGGGCCCACCCAGACGCGGCCCACCGATGCAAAGGCCGACAGCAAGGCGTACTGCGTGGCCGTGAAGCGCTGGTTGCACAGGCTCATCAAGAACGCGACAAAGGCGGCCGTGCCCATGCCGCTCGAGATGTTTTCGATGGCGATCACCATCAGCAAGCCGCTGTCGATCTCGGTGGGATGCGCCAGCTTCACGAAGCCCCAGTCGAACGCCGGCACCACCATGCCGGGCCACATGCCCTTGCCATGGACCGCCAGCCACCAGAAACCCAGGTTGCTGAGCATCTGCAACACGCCAAACAGCAGCAGCGAACGCCACAGCCCCAAGCGCAGCATCAGCGCGCCGCCCAGCAGCGCGCCGCCGATGGTCAGCCACAGGCCGATCAGCTTGTTGACCACGCCGACTTCGGCCGGGCTGAACATCATCGACTTCAGCAGAAACGGCGTCATCAGCGAGCCAGCGAAGGCATCCCCCAGCTTGTAGAGCACGATGAAGGCGAGGAACGCCGCAGCGCCACGCTGCGAGAAGTAGCTGCGCAGCCCGCCGAGCAAGGTCTCGAACCGGGCCGCCCGCGCCGCCCAGGCCGCCAGCGGCAAGGTGAATGCCAGGCCCAGCATCAGCGCGAGCAGGTCGGTCCATTTGGTCTTCAGCGCATCGGCCATGGTGCTGCCATCGAACCACGGCGCGAGCACGGCGCGAGCGATCGGCGGGCCGAAGCGGTCGCTGACGACAAAGCCCAGTGCCACCGCCGCCACCAGCGCCGCAAAGCCCAGCAGGTCCTGACGCGCGACGCTCGAGCGATCGCCCACAGACTTCACACGCGGCAGCACCAGCGCCGACAGCACCGCCGCGCCCGCCATCAGACCCGCCATGAAGCGGTAGACCTCCGGCCAGGTCCAGCCATCGCCCGGGCCGGTGGCATTGGACGGGTCGACCCAGATCAGCGCGATGCCACCCGACAGCACCATCGCCAGCCGGTAACCCAGCACACTGAGCGAGGAGCCCAGCCCGCGTTCGCGCGCGGCCAACAAGTCGGTGCGATAGGCGTCGATCACCACATCCTGCGAGGCCGCCACGAAAGCAACCAGCAGCGCGAGCAGCGCAAAAGCCCGGGTCGACATGGTCGGCGAGGTGTCGGCCATCCAGACCAAGGCTCCGGCCAGCGCCAACTGAGTGAGCACCAGCCAGCCGCGCCGGCGCCCAAGCCAGGGCAGCTCGAAGCGGTCCATGAGCGGCGCCCACAGGAACTTGAAGGTGTAGGGCAGCCCGACCAGACTGAGAAAGCCAATGGTGGCCAGATCGAGGCCCTCGAGGCTCAGCCAGGCCTGCATGGCCTGGCCGGTGAGCGCCAGCGGCAAGCCCGACGCAAAGCCGAGAAAGGTGACGACGGCCAGTCGATGCAGTGCGGCGGCACTGAAGCGGCTCGCGTGGGTCGGGCCCGAGGGCGCGCCTCGATGAGGGTCGGTCATGCCGAATTCTAGGGACGCCTCGGCGGCCGCCGCGCCACCTCACTTCGCCGAGAATCGAACCATGAATCCGACCCCCGTGGCGCTGCCGCCTAGCTTTTCGACCACTGAATTCCGCGCTGCTCTGGGCACCTTTGCCACCGGCGTCACCGTGATTACCGCCTGCGATGAATCAGGCGTGCGGGTGGGGCTCACGGCCAACTCCTTCAACTCGGTGTCGATGTCGCCGCCGCTGGTGCTTTGGAGCCTGTCTCGCAATGCCTCGACCATGCCGACTTTCAGTCGCGGGCAGCACTACGCCATCAATGTGCTGGCCTCAGACCAGCAGCACATCGCCGAGCGGTTCGCGCGCAAGGACATTGACCGCTTCGAAGGCGTCACCCTGCGCTGGGGCCAGCGTGGCGTGCCGGTGATCGACGGCGCGATGGCGGTATTCGAGTGCTTCAACCGCAGCCAGTACGCCGAGGGCGACCACATCATCTTCGTCGGCGAAGTCGAACACTGCCAGCGCCGCGACGACGCGCAGCCGCTGATCTATCACGGCGGGCGCTTTTTCACCGAGTTGCCGCTGTAGCCGCCAGCGGGCGACGCCTGGCTGCCGAGCAACGGTCTTCAACATGATCCGCGCTGGCCAACCCGCCCCGCCCGAAGACCTGAGTGCGCCGCCCACTCCCACGCTGGGGCAGGCACTGCGCTTTTGGTTGCGGCTGGGCTGCATCAGCTTCGGCGGGCCGGCGGGGCAGATCGCGCTGATGCACACCGAGCTGGTCGAGCGGCGGCGCTGGATTTCCGAGGGGCGTTACCTGCACGCGCTCAACTACTGCATGCTGCTGCCCGGACCCGAGGCGCAGCAACTCGCCACCTACCTGGGCTGGTTGCTGCACGGCACACGTGGCGGTATCGCGGCGGGCGCGTTGTTTGTGCTGCCCTCGCTGTTGCTGCTGATCGCGCTGAGCTGGGTCTACATGGCGCTGGGGCACACGCCCGTAGTGGCCGGCGTGCTGTGGGGCATCAAGCCAGCCGTGACGGCCATCGTGCTGGCAGCGGCCTGGCGCATCGGCAAGCGCAGCTTGAAGAACGCGCTTCTGTGGGCCATCGCTTTCTCTGCGTTTGTGGCCATCTACTTTCTGAACACACCATTTCCAGCCATCATCATTTCTGCTGCCCTGGTTGGATGGTTTGGCGCAAAGGTCTCGCCTGCCGCGTTTCGAGCGGGTGGCAGCCATGCGAGCTCCAGCACCACACGGGCGCGCGCCGTGGTCGACGATGACACGCCCACTCCAGCGCACGCCCGCTTCAGCCGATCGCGGCTGCTGGGACAACTGGCCGTTGGCTTGGGGCTGTGGGCTGCGGTGATGGCCTTGCTGGCAGCCAGCGGCGGGCTTGAGGGCACCCTGGCGCAGATGGGCTGGTTCTTCACCAAGGCCGCGCTGCTGACCTTTGGCGGTGCTTACGCCGTGCTGCCCTATGTGGCGCAGGCCGCGGTGACACAGCACGGCTGGCTGAGCGCGCCGCAGATGATCGACGGCTTGGCGCTGGGTGAAACCACACCCGGCCCGCTCATCATGGTGGTGGCCTTCGTCGCGTTTGTCGGCGGCTGGACCCACCCGATGCTCGGCGCCGACGCCATCGTCCTGGCCGCCGTGGTATCGGCCTGCGTGGCCACGTTCTTCACCTTCTTGCCGTCGTTCGTGTTCATCCTGGTCGGTGGACCGCTGGTCGAGGCCACGCACGGTCAGTTGGGGTTCACCGCGCCCCTGGTGGCGGTCACGGCCGCGGTGGTGGGCGTGATCGTGAGCCTGAGCGTGTTCTTTGCACAGCATGTGCTTTGGCCGGACGGATTTGGCGCAGCGTTCTCATGGGCAAGCGCACTCATCGGACTGGCGAGCGCGGTGGCGCTGATGCGTTTCGGGGTGAGCGTGGCGCGGGTGATCGGCGCGTGCGCGCTGATCGGTCTGGCGCGGGCATTGGTGGGCTGAGTTTGCCCCTCACGCCACGATTCAGTCGTCGCCCCCCACCGCGCTTTCAATCTTTTGCTGCACACGGCGCGCGCCGCGCAGCACCAGTTCGGGCTCGAGCTGGGCCTGTGGCGCCAAAGCGTTCACCACCTCTTCGAGCGTGTCGGGATCGGTCATCAGCGCGCGCGCCACGGCCGACAGCACGCAGATCGAGCGGCGCTGGACCTGCGCGGGCAACTCTCGGGTCGCGTTGACCGTCACATGGAAGCGCACGCTGGCCACCGTTCCCGGCGCCAGGCCCCAGCTTTCGCACATCGCAGCGCCCAACGCGTCGTGGCTGACGCCGAACTCCTGATGCTCGAGGACGACGAGTTCCTCATCGTTCGCGGCACGCAGCAGCATTGGCTTGTAGCGGTCCATCGCATGACGGAACAACACCGCCTTGCCGCACTCCTCGAACAGGCCGGCCGAATGCGCGGCCCACGGATCGACCCCGATGGCGTCGCCAATGCGGCCCATCAGCAACCCGCGCACAGCCGCACGCTCCCACACGGCAGCCAGATCGGGAGCGCCCGGAAACACGGCGCGCAAGCCCATCTCGAAAGTGATGCCGGCAACCTCGCGGGTGCCAAGATAAGTGATCGCCTGATGCACGCTTTGCACCCGGCCCGACAGCCCGTACAAGGACGAATTGACCGCCTTCAGCACCGCGGCGGCCAAAGCCATGTCCGACTCCACGAGCGCGCCGACTTGCTGCAAGTTGACGTCATACGCGGCCAGCAGCGACGACAACTTCACCAGCGACTCCGGCTGAGCGGGTATGTCAATGGTGAGGGCGCGCAGTTCGGGATCGACGGGCATCGGTGCTTGGAAAGACGGGGGACGGTTCGGCAATCGTAGCTTGAGAGATCAAGCCGCCTTGAAGTAGCCGTCCCACGCGGTCTTGACGATCAGAAAGGCCACAACGCACACAAAAACTGCGCGCACAAAGGGCGCGCCGTGACGCAGCGCCATGCGCGTGCCGATGAGGCTGCCGATCACGTTGGCCACGGCCATCAGCGCCGCCAGATGCCACCACACATGGCCCTTGTAGGCAAACAGCAGCAGTGCCGACGCATTGGTCACGGTGTTGAGCAACTTCGCGCTGGCGCTCGCGTGCAGAAAATCGAACCCCAGCCAGCGCACGAACAGAAACACCAGAAAGCTGCCTGTGCCCGGCCCGAAGAAGCCGTCGTAAACGCCGAGGATGAACGCGATCGCGCTGGCCACTGCGGCCTGCGTGCGGCCTTGATACCGAGGCGCATGCACACGCCCGAGATTGCGGCGAACCAGCGTGTAGATCAGCACGACCAGCAGCACGAAGGGCAAGGCCTGCCTCAGGACGGTGGGGTCGGCCACCGTGACACACCAGGCGCCTGCGCCGCTGCCCACCAATGCCGCCAAGGCCGCCGGCCAAAGTGACGCCCAAGGCATTTGCACTCGGCTGGCGTACTGCCATGTGGCCCAACCGGTACCCCAGACAGAAGCCGCCTTGTTGGTTCCGAACAAGGTGGCGGGTGCGGCGCCTGGAAACACGCCGAACAGAGCCGGCACCAGCACCAGGCCGCCGCCTCCGCCAATCGCGTCCACGAAGCCTGCGAACAGCGAAGCCAGGCTCAAAACAACCAGTTCGGTCATGGGGCGGGGCGGCTCACTGTGGGCGGTAAAAAAAGAAAAAGCGCTGGGGATACCAGCGCTTTTTTATTTTGACTCAGACCGATGGTGCGGCCCGGTTAATGCTTTCAAGGAACGTTCAGTTCTTTGATCGCCAATGATGTCTCCTCATCACCCCGCTGGGAAAAAGCCTGAGGCTGATTCCGCGAGTGGAAGAACTCTAGGCTCCAGCCTTATGGGCAGAAATACGGGATTTCCCTGCTCTCACTCAATTGCGACAACTGCGGCCAGCGCGCGCTTAATTGACCTTGCTCAACGTTTGCGGCACACCAATGCCACAGCGAATGCCGCGACCCACTCCAAAACAACACTTGCGGCACAAGGGGTGGAGAACCCTTTACCCAAGATCGATTAATTCATCAATAATCGACGCTCTGTGGTCAGTAGCAGCGCCTTTGCTTGAATGGGTCAGGATAGGTTGAAGCTACACAGTTATTCTGTGTTCTCTGGAAAGAAAGGCGCTCGAAATGGGCAACAAACTCTACGTTGGTAACCTCTCGTACAACGTACGTGATGATGATCTGCAACAAACCTTCGCGCAATTCGGCACTGTGTCGTCTGCCAAGGTCATGATGGACCGTGAAACCGGTCGCTCCAAGGGCTTCGGCTTCGTGGAAATGGGTTCTGACGCGGAAGCGCAATCCGCCATCAACGGCATGAACGGTCAGCAAATGGACGGTCGTGCTCTGGTCGTCAATGAGGCACGTCCTCGCGAAGAGCGCCCAGGCGGCTTCGGCGGTGGTGGCGGTCGTTCCGGCGGTGGTGGTGGCTTCGGTGGCGGCGGTGGCTACGGCGGTGGTGGCGGCGCAGGCCGTTCCGGCGGCGGTGGTGGCTTCGGCGGCTCCGGTGGTGGCGGCGGCTACGGCGGCGGTGGCGGTGGCCGCTCCGGCGGTGGCGGCGGCTACGGCGGCGGCGGTGGCGGTGGCGGTGGCCGCTCCGGCGGTGGCGGCTACAGCGGTGGTGGCGGTGGCCGCTCCGGCGGCGGCGGCTACTGATCAGCGATATATGCTGTGATCAGCGCGGTCGGTCCAATGAGGCGACCCTGCTGATCCCAACGGCTGCACTTCACGTGCAGCCGTTTTCATTTGTGGACCGTGCTGCCGCCTGACGACGGCTCCGAGCGGCGACGCTTGCGCCCTCGCCCATGGAACGCTCGGTCGAACAGCGTGTCTGGCAAAGCCCTGAGCAACTTGGCAACGATGGCCATCTGCCACGGAATCACCCGGTGGCTTGAGCCGCGCCGGATAACGTGAAAGGCCCGATCGGCAAAGGCCTCGGGCGACATGAGAAAAGGCATCGGGTAGTCGTTGTCTCGCGTGAGCGGCGTGTCGATGAAGCCCGGGCTGATGGTCACCACCTTGACCCCGAACGCACGGCATTCGCCGCGCAGGCTTTCGCAATAACTGAGTACCGCGGCCTTGCTTGAGCAGTAGGCGCCGTGGCCGGGCAGGCCACGCACGCCAGCCACACTGGCGATGCCCACCAGCGTGCCGCTGCGGCGCTCGCGCAGACCTTGCAAGAAGGGCTGGAATGTCGCCACGAGCCCGATCAGGTTGGTCTGGTAGGTGTCACTCAGGACTTCGAGATCCTCGAGCTCGGCAGTGTCAAAGCCCACGCTGATGCCAGCATTGGCAATCACCACATCGGGCAAGCCCTGCGCCGCCATGCACAGGCGACCCGAGCCGGTGATGCTTTCGATGTCACGCACATCAGCCTCGTAGACCGTGCAACGCTGAGCATCAAGGCCTCGCGCTTGCGCCCAAGCCGCCATCTCAGGCCCTCGGCGGGCCACCAGAGCCAGGCGGTAGCCGGCCTGCAGGAAACGCTCGGCCAGCGCCTGCCCGATGCCACTGGACGCCCCGGTGATGAACACCAGCGGTGCGCTCAAAGCGGGGGCCTTCGATGGGCTTGCCGACAAACCCGGCTCACCGGTTTGCAGATGCCGGCGCAGCGCTTTGGGTCGCCGCACCGGCTTGGGCAAAAACGGCACGCACGCGCCCCTTGAACCGCGCCTCGCGTGTGAGGTTGTCGTAGTCCATCGAGTCGCCGCGAATCTGTGCGGTGTCCCTTGTGATGGTCACCGGCAGATGCGAGCTGACGCGCTCGGTCCTCAGGAAAGCATGCAGGAATTCGCCGCGAAAGTTGACGGCCGCCTCCTTGACGCCGTTGCGGCTGTAGCCCTCACGCAGCACGTGGGCATTGCCGGTCAACTGCACTTCCGATCCATCACCGTTGGACACCGCCATGTCGGCCGACGCCCGCGTTACCCGGCCATCGGGCGTGATCGAGCGGATGCGTGCGTTGTCGATCTCGAGCGTGTCGGTGTCCGGATAGTGGCGCAGGGTGTCGCCTTCCATCTCCAACGACAGCGCGCCATCCTTGGCAAAGCGCTGCGCGGTGAACTTCTGCATGGTGTAGTCAGGCACATGGGTCGGGGCGACCGCTGGCTTTTCATCCTGCGACACCGGCGTGTTCTTCACCAAGCTCCACGTGCCCAGCGCCAGCAGCGCCATCAGCACGAGCGGCAGGTAGTGCGACACCGCATCGACGACGCGGCGATACCAGGGCAACAACAAGCGGCGCACCGCAACGCGCTCCTCGACAGGCCGCAAGGCGGCTTCGTTGGCCGCGTTCAACGCCGCTCTCCTGATGCACTGTCGAGCGTGGTGAGGTGGCCTTGCAAAAGCGCCGCGTAGCGGCCAGCTGCGGTGAGCAGCACATCGCAGCATTCACGCGCCGCCCCGGCGCCGCCGGCGGCCTGGGTGACGTGATGTGCCGCAGCCCGAACCTCGATATGGGCATTGGGCGGAGCACAGGCAAATGCAGCTCGCGTCATCAGCGGCAAATCAGGCCAGTCGTCGCCCATCGCTGCGAGCTCGCCCCAGCCAAGTTGCAGACTGCGCATCACCGCGTCAGCGGCCGCGAGCTTGTCGTGCACGCCGTAGATGGCGTGGGCGATGCCGAGATCGGCGATGCGACGTCGCACCGCAGGCGAATCGCGGCCGGTGATCACCACCGGCGTGATGCCGCCCAGCGTGAGCAGCTTGAGCCCGTGACCATCCAGACTGTTGAACGCCTTGAAGGCTTCGCCGTGCTCACCGATGTAGAGGCTGCCGTCGGTGAGCACGCCATCGACATCGAAGATGGCCGCCTTGATGCCCTGCGCCATCAGCAGCAGTTCGGGCTCGAAGGCGAGCACCGGGGTCAGGGGTCGAGGCGCGGTCGGTGTCATCAGAGCACCTTGGCGCGCATCAACTGGTTGAAGTTCAGCGCGCCCACGAGGCGGCCATCGGCATCGACGACCAACACGCTGGTCACGCGGTGCTGCTCCATCAGGCCGGCGGCGTCCACGGCCAGCGCGTCCTCGTGGATCACCTTGGGGCTGGGGTGCATCACGCTGGCGGCCCTGAGTGCGCGCAAGTCCTCGCCGCGCTCGATGAGGCGGCGCAGATCGCCGTCGGTGAAGATGCCCAGCACCCGCTGCTGCGCGTCGGTGATGGCCGAGAAGCCTAGGCCCTTGCCGGTCATCTCGGCCAACAAGGCGCCCAACATCGCATCGGGTGCCACGTGGGGCACAGCGTCGCCCGAGACCATCAGGTCGCGCACATGGATCAGCAGCTTGCGCCCCAGACTGCCGCCGGGGTGCGACAGCGCAAAGTCGGCTTCGCGAAAACCGCGCGCGTCGAGCAGCGCGACTGCGAGCGCATCGCCAAGTGCCATCTGTGCCGTGGTGCTCGCCGTGGGCGCGAGGTTGAGCGGGCAGGCCTCTTGATCGACGCCGCTGTCGAGCGACACATCGGCGTGGCGCGCCAGCGATGAGTCAGCGCGACCCGTCATGCTGATCAGCGTCACGCCCAGCCGCTTGAGCGCCGGCAGCAGTGCCGCAATCTCGTCGCTTTCGCCGGAATTGGAAATCGCCAGCACCACATCGGCAGGCGTGACCATGCCCAGATCGCCATGACTGGCTTCGGCCGGATGCACAAACATCGCCGGCGTGCCGGTGGACGCCAGCGTGGCGGCGATCTTGCGACCCACATGGCCGCTCTTGCCCATGCCCATCACCACCACCCGGCCGGCGCAGCGCAGCATCGCTTCGGCAGCGCGGGCGAAGGCCTCGCCTTGGCGAGATTTCAGTCCGATCAGGGCGCGCGCTTCAATGTCGAAGGTGTCGCACGCCAGTTGCAAGGCGCGCTGGGCGTCGAACACGGCGCACTGCGACGAAGCGCCTGCGGTGGCAGAAATCAGCGGGCGTTCGGAGGTGTCCATTAGGATCCAACCACGGGGGAGACGCATTCTAGGCACGCCACCTCGGCGAAGGCATGCCGCTTGCAAAACCACTTCGCCAGCCCCTTGCCCACCACACTGCGATAAATCACCGCGCCGATGGCATCCACCTTCGAGTTGACCTTGCTCTACCTCGTGGCGGCCGTCGCCGGTGTGGTGCTGTGCCGGCTCGCCAAGCTGCCACCGGTGCTCGGCTACCTCGCCGTCGGCGTGATCATCGGCCCCAACGCCACCGCGCTGGCCAAGGATTCGGCCGGGGTGCGCTATCTGGCTGAGTTTGGCGTCGTCTTCCTGATGTTCGTCATCGGTCTCGAATTCAACCTGCCCAAGCTGCGCAGCATGCGCAAGCTGGTGTTCGGGCTCGGTCTGGCGCAGGTGCTGCTCACCATCGCTGGCACGCTGGGCGGCCACTTCCTGCTGGCCTGGCTGTATTCATTCACCGATCATCCGTGGCAGCTGTCATGGCAAGGTGCGGTCGTGCTGGCGTCTGCGATGGCGATGTCGAGCACGGCCATCGTGGTCAAGCTGATGGCCGACCGGCTCGAGCTCGAAAGCGAACACGGCCGCCGCGTGATGGGCGTGCTGCTGTTTCAGGATCTGGCGGTGGTGCCGCTGCTGGTGCTGATTCCGGCACTCGATTCAAGCGGCACCGATCTGGCCGTTGAGCTGGGCTGGGCAGCGATCAAGGCGGCCGTACTGCTGACCCTCTTGCTGGCCGGCGGCCAAAAACTCATGCGCTGGTGGCTCACGATGGTGGCGCGGCGCAAGAGCGAAGAGCTGTTCATCCTCAACTTGCTGCTGGTCACGCTGGGGCTGGCCTGGCTGACCGAGCACTTCGGGCTGTCGCTGGCGCTGGGCGCCTTCATCGCCGGCATGCTGATCGCCGAGACCGAATACAAGCATCAGGTCGAGACCGACATCCGCCCCTTCCACGATGTGCTGCTGGGCCTGTTTTTCATCACCATCGGCATGAAGCTCGACTGGCGGCCGGTGGTCGATCAGTGGCTGCTGGTGCTGCTGCTGACCTTGCTGCCGGTGCTGGTCAAGTTCGCGCTGGTGGCCCTGCTGGCACGGGTGTTCGGCACGGCACCGGGCGTTGCCTTGCGCACGGGTCTGTATCTGGCGCAGGCCGGTGAGTTCAGCTTCGTCTTGCTGACCCTGGGCGCGCAGGAGCACCTCATCGACCCGCGCTGGTTCAGCCCGGTGCTGGCCAGCATGGTGCTGAGCATGATGGCCACGCCGCTGCTGATCGCCTACAGCGATCGGCTGGTGATGCGGCTGATTCCGATCGACTGGCTGATGCAGTCGGTGGCCATGACCAGCATCGCCAAACGCGCGATCAACACCGAAGCTCACGTGATCATCGCGGGCTACGGCCGCAGCGGGCAGAACCTCTCGCGCATCCTCGAGGCCGAGCACATTCCCTACATGGCGCTTGATCTGGACCCCGACCGCGTTCGCAAGGCGGCGGCCGCCGGCCAGAGCGTGGTGTTCGGCGATGCTGCCCGGCTGCAAAGCCTGATGGCCGCCGGCCTGGCGCGGGCCAATGCGGTGGTGGTGAGTTACCACGACACACAGTCGGCGCTGAAGATCCTGCGTCTGGTGCAAGAACATGCGCCCCGGGTGCCGGTGATCGTGCGCACCATCGACGACAGCGACCTCGAGCGGCTGCGTGCCGCCGGTGCCACCGAAGTCGTGCCCGAAGCCATCGAGGGCTCGTTGATGCTGGCCAGCCACGCGCTGGCGCTGGTGGGCGTGCCGATGCGACGGGTGATCCGCGTGGTGCAGGAGCAGCGCGACGCGCGCTATGGCCTGCTGCGCGGCTACTTCCACGGCGCCGATGACGACACCGCGGACGAACTGGGCAGCGTGCGCCTGCACAGCGTGACGCTGACAGCGGGCTGCGCTTGCGTGGGCCAGACGGTGGCCGCACAGGCGTTGCACGCGGTCGGCGTCACGGTGGCGTCGGTGCGGCGGGCCTCGGGCGCGGCAAGCCAACCCGACGATGAGGTGGTGCTCGCCGCAGGCGACACCCTGGTGCTCTCAGGCTTGCCCAAGCCGCTGGCGCTGGCCGAAGAAAAGCTGCTGTCGCGTGGCTTGCGGCACACGGCCACCTGACCCCTGATGTGTCCATGATCCGAATCACCGATCTCGGCCTGCCGCTCGACCACCCCGAAGCCGCCTTGCGTGCAGCGCTGCTGGCGCGGCTGGGCGTGGATAGTGCCGCGCTGCGCTCGTTCACCGTTTTCAAGCGCAGCCACGACGCGCGCAAGAAGACCGCCATCACGCTGATCTACACCGTCGACTGCGAGGTCGACGACGAAACGGCGGTGCTGGAGCGCCATGCCGGCGATGCGCACATCAAGCCCTCGCCCGACACGCACTACCGCTTCGTCGGCCACGTACCGGCTGACTGGCGCGCCAGCGAGCGCGGCCGCCCGCTGGTGGTGGGCTTCGGGCCGTGCGGGTTGTTTGCCGCGCTGGTGCTCGCGCAAATGGGGCTGCGGCCTATCGTGCTCGAGCGCGGCAAGGAAGTGCGCGAACGCACCAAGGACACCTGGGGGCTGTGGCGTCAGGGCGTGCTCAAGCCCGAGTCGAACGTGCAGTTCGGCGAGGGCGGCGCGGGCACCTTCAGCGACGGCAAGCTGTGGAGCCAGATCAGCGACCCGCGCCACCTCACGCGCAAGGTGCTCACCGAATTCGTCAAGGCCGGCGCACCCGAGGAAATTCTCTACGTCGCCAAGCCGCACATCGGCACCTTCCGGCTGGTGGGCATGGTCGAGAAGATGCGCGCCGAGATCGAATCCCTCGGCGGCGAAATCCGCTTCCAGCAGCGCGTGGCCGATGTGCTGATTGAAGCTGGCGGCATCCGCGGTGTGACGCTGGCCACCGGCGAGCACATCAGCGCCGACCACGTCGTGCTGGCACTCGGCCACAGCGCGCGCGACACCTTCACCATGCTGCACGAACGCGGCGTGTTCATGGAGGCCAAGCCGTTTTCGATCGGCTTTCGCATCGAGCACCCCCAAGGCGTCATCGACCGCGCACGCTACGGCCCGTCAGCCGGCCACCCGCTGCTCGGTGCGGCCGACTACAAGCTGGTGCACCACGCGAGCAACGGCCGCTCGGTCTACAGCTTTTGCATGTGCCCCGGCGGCACCGTGGTGGCCGCCACGTCCGAAGAAAACCGCGTCGTCACCAACGGCATGAGCCAGTACTCGCGCAACGAGCGCAACGCCAACGCCGGCATCGTGGTGGGCATCAACCCGCAGGATTACCGACAGGATGGCCTCGCCGAAGGCCCGGTCAGCCCGCTCGACGGCATGGCCTTTCAGCGCCACTGGGAATCGCGCGCGTTCGAACTGGGTGGCGGTGCTTACATGGCGCCAGGCCAACTGGTGGGCGACTTCATCCGCGGCCAGGCCTCGGCCGTGCTCGGTGCGGTCGAGCCGTCGTACAAGCCGGGCGTGCACCTGACCGATCTGGGACAACGCGAGCACGCCAGCTTGCCGCTTTACGCCATCGACGCGATCCGAGAGGCGCTGCCCGCCTTCGAGCGGCAGATCAAGGGCTTCAACATGCCCGACGCGGTGCTCACCGGCGTCGAAACCCGCACCTCATCGCCGCTGCGCATCACCCGCGGGCGCGACTGGCAAAGCCTCAACGTGCGCGGCCTGTACCCGGCCGGCGAAGGCGCGGGCTACGCCGGCGGGATCATGTCGGCCGGCGTCGACGGCATCGAGGTGGCCGAGGCGGTGGGGCGTTCGATGTTGGGGGTGTCGGCCTGACGCCTCTGGCGTTGTCGAGTCACCGGGGCTCACTCGTAATGGGTCCACATCCTCAGCACGCGCACCGTGCTCTCGGCCTTGAACACCTCGTAAACCAAACGGTGCTGGATGTTGATGCGTCGGGAGTAGGCGCCTTCGAGGTCACCGACCAGTTTCTCGAACGGCGGGGGGTTGCGAAAAGGGTCCTGGCCAAGCCCGTCGAGCAACGCCTGCGCCTTGGGCTTGAGGCCGGCGGCGGCCAGTTTGGAAGCATCCTTCACGGCTTGCTTCGCAAACACCACGACCCAGCTCACCAGTTCAGTTCCTTCGCGCTCTTGGCCAGCGGCTCGGCCATGCCCTTCTTGATCGACTCGCGCATGCCGGGCACCGACAACAGATACAGAGTCTCCTGAATGGCCTGCCAGTCCTCTGCCGACAGCAGCACCGCGCTGCTGCGCTTGCCGGCGATGTGGATGGGCTGGTGCGACTCGGCCGTCTGGTCGATGAGCCGATACAAACTGGCGCGTGCTTCGCTGGCGGTGAGTGTGGTCATGCTGTGACTCCTGAATGGCGAAAGCGTACGTTAATTCGTACGACTTTGTCAACGGAAAAACGGGGTGGCGGCATCTTGTGAGCAGCGCCCGGAGGGCATCCGTCAGGCCAGCAACTTCGCACCATCAAGCCTTGCGGCGGCCTTGTCGAAAGTCCAAAGCGGCGACTGGTTGGCCTGCTGGGCCAGCGCAACGTGGAGGCAATCGGAAAAGTCAGCGGCGCTGCGCTCGTACTGAGCCAGCGCCATTTCGATGGCGCCCTCGGACTCGAAGGCCAGCTCGAACGACCCGAGCAGGCCGAACAGGGCTTGCAGCACGGCAGGCTTGTCAAAGCCAAACGCTGAACGCAGCACCCACTCGAGTTCAAGCAACACGGTGACCGGCACGAACAGCGGCTCGCCCTTGCGAACCGCGCCGCGGATCAGGCTGGTGGCGGCAGCAGCCTGATCCGCGTCATCACGCACCAGAAACCGCACCAACACATTGGTGTCGAGCGAGGCCATGCCGGGCTCAGCCCATCAGCGCCAGGGGTTCATGTCTTCGACGGCCACGGGCTTTTTCTTGGGCGACTTCAGGCTGCCCGCCAGATCAAGCACCGAGTGGGTCTTGGCCCTGACGATCAGACCGCCGCCCGGCATCACGTGCCATACCAGCCGCGTGCCCGGGCCGGCGCCCAACTGCTCGCGTACCTGCCGGGGCACCGTGGTCTGGCCTTTGGTGGTGATGGTGGATTCGGACATGGTCGACTCCTTACGAATTGGCAAATCGTAAGTCAGATGTCTGCGTGCAGCAAGCCCGCTGAAGTTCGGATCGGCTGGCAGCGGCCTATGCCGCCGGCGCTTTCTTGGCGGCCGCCTTCTTCGCCGCTGGAGCCTTCACCGGACGCGGCTCGAACTCGAAGCTGACCTTGCCTTCCTTGGCGTCGAAAGCCAGGCGGGCCTTGAACTTGCGCCGGGTCTTGTTGGACACGAAGTTCTCGAGCAGGTCGGTCTTGCCGGTTTGCAGCAGCTTGGTCATCTGCTCGCGTGGCACGGGCTGCTGCAAGATGATCTTGCCGCTCTTGAAATCGCAGCTGACCTTGTCGCCCACGCTGTGCTCGCACACATAGCTGGTACCGTGCTCGAACACCTGACCCTGGTCTTTCGGGCAGCGCCCGAGCGATTCCTGCTCCGAGAAATCGACAGGCTCGCCAGCTTCGCCCTTGGCGTCTTCGCCAAAGTCGAACTCGAGCTTCCAGTTCTTGATCTCGTCGTCGAACACCAGCTTGAGCTCGGCGGTGAACGGCCAGCCGGCCTTGGAGCGAAAGCCCTCGAGCGGGCCGATCTTCTTGTCGGCGATGAAGGCCTCAACCTCGCTCAGCTCGAAGCTGCGGCTGCCGGGGATCTTGCCGATGCTGAAGCCGCAGCCGTGCGGCTCGGCGGCGTCAACCGGTGCGGCGGCGTCCTTGCCGATGCAGGTGTAGCGGCGGTAGTTTTCCTTGATGACGCCGCCGCAGTTGGGGCAGGCCACGGCCAGCGTGGCGTAGTCGCCGGGGATGGTGTCGCGGTCGTATTCCTTGGCCTTGGCCACCACGCGCTCGGTCATGGCGGCGATGCCGGCCATGAAGGTCTCGCGGCTCAACTTGCCTTTTTCCATCTCGGCGAGCTGGAACTCCCAGTTGCCGGTGAGCTCGGGCTTGGTGAGCTCTTCGACCTGTAAGCCGCGCAGCAGCGTCATCAGCTGGAAGGCCTTGGCCGTGGGGATCAGCTCGCGGCTGCCCTCGCGCACCATGTACTTCTCGAGGATCAGCCCTTCGATGGTTTGCGCGCGGGTGGCTGGCGTGCCCAGGCCCTTTTCGGCCATCGCCTCGCGCAGCTCGTCGTCTTCGATCAGCTTGCCCGCGCCTTCCATGGCGCTGAGCAGCGTGGCCTCGGTATAGCGCGCCGGCGGCTTGGTCTTGAGCGCGTTGACGTCGGCGCTTTCGGTGTGCACCAGCTCGCCGGGTTGCACCGCCACCAGGTTGGCGTCGTCTTCTTGCGCCTCGCGGCCATACACCGCCAGCCAGCCCGGCTTGACCATCACCTTGCCGTTGGTCTGGAAGCTGAATTTCTTGCCCGCCGCCTCGACGTTCGAGATGCGGGTGGTGACCATGAACTCGGCCGGTGGATAGAACACCGCCAGAAAGCGCTTGACCACCATGTCGTAGAGCTTGGCCTCGATCTCGGTGAAGCTTTTCGGCGCCTGCAGCGTCGGGATGATGGCGAAGTGGTCCGACACCTTGGCGTTGTCGAAGATGCGCTTGTTGGGCTTGACCATGCCGTCGTTGAGCGCCTTGCGGGCGTGGCCCGACAGCGGTCGCAGCGGACCGGGCAGGTCTTCATCGGCCAGCATCGCCATGGTTTCCTTGACCACCGGCAGATAGTCCTCGGGCAGCGCCTTGCTGTCGGTACGCGGGTAGGTCAGCACCTTGTGCTTTTCGTACAGCGCCTGCGCAATGCTCAGGGTGGTCTTGGCGCTGAAGCCGAAGCGCGAATTGGCCTCGCGCTGCAAGCTGGTCAGGTCGTACAGCGCGGGCGCGCTTTGCGAGCTGGGCTTGGCTTCTTCGGTGACGCTGGCCGGCTGGCCGCGCACGGCTTGGGCGATGGTCTGCGCATCGGCCTCGTTCCAGAGGCGGTCGGCGCGCAGCTCGGCGTCGTCGGGGTTCTTCTTCCAGGCGGTGTCGAACCACTTGCCTTCATATTCACCTGCGATGGCAGCGAACGTGGCCTTGATCTCCCAATACGGTCGGGACACGTGCTTGCGGATCTTTTCCTCGCGCTCGACCACCACGCTCAGTGTGGGGGTCTGCACCCGGCCCACGGTGGTCAGGAAGAAGCCGCCGTCGCGCGAGTTGAACGCCGTCATGGCACGCGTGCCGTTGATGCCGACCAGCCAGTCGGCCTCGCTGCGGCTGCGCGCGGCGTCGGACAGGCCTTGCATCTCGGGCTCGCCGCGCAGCTTGTCGAAGCCGTCGCGGATCGCCTGCGGCGTCATGCTCTGCAGCCACAGCCGCTGGATCGGCTTGGGGGCGACGGTCTTCTTTTCGTTGACGCCGGCGTACTGCACGATCAGCCGAAAGATCAGCTCGCCTTCGCGGCCCGCGTCACACGCGTTGATCAGTGCGCTGACGTCCTTGCGCTTGACCAGCTTGACCACCGCAGCCAGCCGAGCCTTGGCCTTGTCGATGGGCGCCAGATCGAAGTGCGGCGGGATCACCGGCAGGTGCGCAAAGCTCCACTTGCCGCGCTTGACGTCGAACTCTTCCGGTGCCTTGATCTCCACCAGATGGCCCACCGCCGAGGTGACGACGTAGCGGTCGTTTTCAAAGTGGTCGGCTTGCTTGTCGAACTTGCCGGCCACCGGCGTGAGCGCACGCACGATGTCCTGGGCCACGCTGGGCTTCTCGGCAATGATCAGAGTCTTGGTCATGTTGTCTTTGCTGCAAAGTCTCGATGAAGGTCGTGCGGCCACATGGCAGGCTGCACGCGTCTCTACAATTCGTGGGTCTCGCGCGCACACACGCACGCCCGGGCACGCACGCACACATGCGCGCCCACCAATTCAATGTACCCAAAGACGCCGATGACGCAAGTGGCCCCGCTCAAGCCCCCCCGCACTTCGACGGGACGTCGAATCCAGGTGCGGCGCAGCTCGGTACACGGCCGTGGCGTGTTTGCGGTGGCGCCCATCGAGGCCGGCGAGCTGATCATCGAATACACCGGCGAGGTCATCGACTGGCCCGAGGCCTTGCGCAGGCACCCGCACGATCCGCAAGACCCCAACCACACGTTCTACTTCAGCCTCGAGGGCGGCCATGTGATCGACGCCAAGCACGGCGGCAACAGCTCGCGCTGGATCAACCATGCGTGCGAGCCCAACTGCATCGCCGATGAGGTCAACGCCCGCGTGTTCATCCGCGCCTTGCATCCCCTTGCTGCAGGCGAGGAGCTCTTCTACGACTACGGCCTGATCCTCGACGAGCGCCAGACGGCCCAGTTGAAAAAGCAGTACGCCTGCCGCTGCGGTGCGGCGAGCTGCCGCGGCACGATGCTCGGGCCGAAGAAGCGATGAGCTCGCCCGGCGAGCACGGTCTGGACTGGGGCGTCGAGCGGCTGCATCTGCAGCTGTCGCAGGTGATGCCCAACCTGGCGGTCGAGGTGGTGTCGAAGATCGCCTCGACCAACACCGCGCTGCTTGAGCGCGCGCGGGTGCCCAGCCGGCTGTCGAGCGACTTCGACATGGACGGCCTGCGCCGCCTCCCCGAAGGCAAGGCCTTTGGCCGCCGCAATGCCGACTACCAGCCCTGCCTGCTGGTGGCCGAACAACAAACGCACGGCCGCGGCCGGCAAGGTCGCTCATGGCAATCGCAGCCAGGGGCCTCGCTGACGTTTTCGCTGGCGATCCCGCTGGCGCCGGCCGACTGGTCGGGCTTCTCGCTGGCGGTGGGCGTGGCACTGGCCGAAGCGCTCGATCCCGCCGGCGCTCGCGATGCGACCGGCGCCAGCCCCACGCGTCCATGGGTAGGCATCAAATGGCCCAACGACCTGTGGCTGATGCCGCCGGCAGGTGCTGCGGGTGAGGGTCGCAAACTGGGCGGCCTGCTGATCGAAACGGTGTCCGCCGGCGCTCTCAAGCTGGCGGTGGTGGGCGTCGGGCTCAATGTGCTGCCGATGGGCCTTGACGAGGCGCAGGCCTCGAGCGGGTTTGCCTGCCTGCATGAACTGGACTCGACAGCCACGGCGCCGGCGGTGCTGGCGCGTGTGGCCTTGCCGCTGGTTGAAGCGCTTTTGCAGTTCTCACGCAACGGGCTGGCCGGCTTTGCCGAACGTTTTGCCGCGCGCGACGTGTTGCGCGGGCGTACGGTCATCGCGGGTGTCGGTGTCGGCGGTGAGGCGGGTGTGGCGGCGGCCGAAGCCGGCCTCAGCGGGGTGGCCGATGGCGTGGCCGCCAACGGCGCGCTGCGGCTGATCACGGCAGACGGTTTGCGCGAAGTGATCTCGGGTGAAGTGAGCGTGCGCGTGGCAAGCACCAATGGAGACGTCGCATGTTGAGGGCCTTGGTGGTGCTCCTGTTACTGGCCAATGCCGCCTTCTTTGCGTGGACCCAGGGCTGGCTTGACAGCGTGGTGGGTGTGCGCGCGTCTGACGATCGCGACACGCAGCGGCTGTCTCGGCAGGTGCGACCCGACTCCGTGCGTGTGCTGCCCGCGCAAGAGCCGCCACGGCCCAAGCCCGTCACTCGCTGCCTTGAGGCCGGTCCCTTCGATGCGGCACAGCTGAGCGCCGCTGAGGCCGCGCTCGCAGCCAGTCCGGCGGCCAGCGCGCTGGCCGGTCGCCTCAGCCGGCTCAGCACCGAAACCCCGGGCCAGTGGATCATCGCGGTGGGCCGCGCAGCACCCCATGAAGCGCAGCTGAAAAAGATCGCCGAGCTCAAGCGCCTGGACATCGCCGTCGAGGTCGTGAAGTCCGCCAGCGGCACCGACGAGACCCTGTCGATCGGCCAATTCGACAGCCTCGCCGCAGCCAAGGCAGCGCTGGAGCCATTGGCAGCGCGCGGCGTGCGAACCGGGCGGGTGGTCGAGATCTCACCGACCTCAGAGGTGACTCATTTGCGGGTGGATGAAGCCACACCGACCGAGGCCACAGCCCTTGAGGCGCTGCCTGAAGGCACCGCGGGCAAGGGCTTCGTGAGTTGCGACGCACCGTAGCCGCCCGGTCGGCGGCGCACCACGCTCAGGCCTCGCGGTGGCTGCGTGACACGGCGAACACCGCCACAGCCAGACCCAGCAGCCAACCCCAGCCCAGCGAGCCGGCCATCGACTCGCTGGCCGGCTCGGTGGCTTGAGCCAGCGCCACGGCGGCCCCTGCGTCCAGCATGCCGGCCCCGCAGGTCGAGGTGGTGCAGTAGCAGCTTTGTTCAGCATCGCCGCCGGAGTCCGTCGCCGGGCAGGTGCCCACGGCATTGGGGTCGCCACTGGTCGGAAAAGTGCGCGCCGACTTCTGCAGCAGCTGGCGCACCTCGTCGGGACTCAGCGACGACTTCGCCACCAGCATCAGGGCTGCCGTGCCGGCCACCAGCGGCGATGAGAAGCTGGTGCCCGCGGTGGCGTTGTCGCCGTCTTCGGTGTAGCTCTCGTCGGCACTCACCGGTGTGGTGGTGCCGCTGTTGGTGGTGGTCAACAGCGGGTACAGGCACACGCCACCCACGTTGACGCAGTTGCCCGCCGGCGCGCTGATCGCGATCTCGGGGCCGAGATCGGAAAAGCCCACCTTGGTGCCCAGATGCCGCAAGCCGGCCACGCCGATCACGCCGGTGCAGTTGGCTGGCGTGTTGACCTCGCCCCCGTTGGTGTTGCCTGCGGCAGCCACCACGACCACACCCGCCCGGTTGATCTCGCGTATCGCGTCCGCATAAGCGGCCGAGCACGCACCCACACCGCCCAGACTGAGGTTGATGACACGCGCCGGGTTCGGGTTGTCGGGCACGCCGGGCACGTTCAGGCCGGCCGCCCAGCGCATGGCGGGAATGACATCCGAGTCGAAGCCGCCGCATTTGCCCAGCACCCGCACCGGCAAAACGCGGATGCGGCGGTCTGCGCCGCCCACGCCGGCCATGCCGCGCGCGTTCTGGGTGGTGGCGCCGACCAGGCCTGCGGTTTGGGTGCCGTGCCACGAACTGTCGCCCAAGGCCGCTCCGCTTGCCAACGTGCAGCCGATGGCCCTGGCGGCCTCGCTGGCCAGATCCTCGGCGGTGAGCCAGTCGCCGGGGTCGGAGGCATCGTCGTCGCGGCCTGCCGTGCCGTCGTTGCCGATGAATTCGTTGGTGACGAAGTCGTAGCCGTTGAGCAGGCTGCCACCGTCGGTGAAGCGCTTCAGGTCGGGGTGGTCAAAGCGCACGCCGGTGTCCAGCACGGCCACCACCACATTGCGCGAGCTGCCACTGACCGCGGCCCAGGCGGCTTCGACGTTGATCGATGCGAGCACCTCGCCTTGCGGGGCGCGCAAGTACCACTGCCCCACGGCGGGGCCGGCACTGGTCTGCCCGTCGGCGTAGCGCGGGTCGTTGGGCGCGGCGAGCAGATGCCGGCGCTCGTCGGGCACGGCGTACTCGACCTCGCTGTCGCGCGCCAGTTGCGCGGCCAGCTGGCGCGAATCGAGGCCGCTGGCGGTGACCAGCCGGGTGGCTTCGGTGGGGCCGACGCGCGCGCGCACGGTCACACCCAGGCGCCGCGCCAGCCCTTGCAGCCGGGCCTGCGGGTCACCTGACGCCGTTGGTGCTGCTGCATCGGTGCTGGGCGGTGGCGTCTTGAACTTGACGATCACGCGGGCCGTGGCGGCGCTGGGCTGGGCGTGGGCTTGCGGGCTGCCCAGCATGAACGCAACCCCACACGCCGCCAAGGTCACAACAGGTTTCAGAAATCGCACAGAATGACTCCAACGAGCGTGGCACGCATGACGCTATGGTCGCCGAAGCTCATCGCGCTGTACACCCGAAAAGCGGGTGTTATCGGCTGTCAGGCGAGCCAGCGCCGCCTCGCACGTATCGGGATCGCACTGCAGCAGCACCGCGTGCCACTGCGAGCCGCTGGCGGCCACATAGGTGACGGGCACCCGCGCACTGGCGCTCACGATGCGCTCGACGGCCGCCGCCGTCTCACCGGGCGCCGACGGCGTCATCACATCGGGTGTCAGCCGCAGCAACACCCGCAAGCCCACGGGCGCGGGCGATGCGCTCTGGCACGAACCCGCGCCAAAAGCGCACGTCGCCAGCAAAGCCACCCAGACGGTACGGACGCGAAGCATCGGAACCACTCTAGGCTGTCTGCGCGCGGCCGGGGGTGAGTGCGCTCAGCGGCCGATCACTTGCACCATCTCGAGCACCTTGTTCGAGTAGCCCCACTCGTTGTCGTACCAGGCCACCACCTTGACGAAGGTCGAGTCCAGCGCAATGCCGGCCTCGGCATCGAACACGCTGGTCATCGCCTCACCACGGAAGTCGGTGGAGACCACCTTGTCGGTGGTGTAGCCGAGCACGCCTTTCATGGAGCCTTCGCTGGCGGCTTTCATGGCCGCGCAGATGTCGGCATAAGAGGCCGGCTTTTCGAGCTCGACGGTCAGGTCGACCACCGACACGTCGCTGGTCGGCACGCGAAACGCCATGCCGGTGAGCTTCTTGTTGAGCTCAGGGATCACCACGCCCACCGCCTTGGCAGCACCCGTGCTGCTCGGGATGATGTTTTCGAGGATGCCGCGCCCGCCGCGCCAGTCCTTGTTGCTCGGGCCGTCGACCGTCTTTTGCGTGGCGGTGGCTGCGTGCACCGTGGTCATCAGGCCGCGCTTGATGCCGAAGTTGTCGTTGAGCACCTTGGCCACCGGGGCCAGGCAGTTGGTGGTGCAGCTCGCGTTGCTGACGATGGCCTGCCCGGCATAGGTCTTGTCGTTGACGCCGTAGACAAACATCGGCGTGTCGTCCTTGCTGGGCGCGCTCTGGATGACCTTCTTGGCACCGGCATCGATGTGCTTCTGGCAGGTGTCCTGGGTGAGGAACAGTCCGGTGGCTTCAACGACGACGTCGGCACCGACCTCGCCCCACTTCAGCTCGGACGGGTCTTTCACGGCGGTCAGGCGGATGCGCTTGCCGTTGACGATCAGGGTGTTGCCATCGACGGCCACATCGCCCTTGAAGCGGCCGTGCACGCTGTCGTACTTGAGCATGTAGGCCAGGTAGTCGGGCTCGAGCAGGTCGTTGATGCCGACGATCTCGATGCCGGGAAAGTTTTGCACCGCGGCGCGAAACACCATGCGTCCAATGCGTCCGAAGCCGTTGATGCCTACCTTGATGGTCATGGGGATTTCCTCAGTTTTGAATTCTTTGCGGGTGCGGCATCAACCGCGCAACGCGCGCAGCACCGTGGCCGCCACGTTCTCGGCGGTGAAGCCAAAGTGCTTGAACAGCACCGGCGCGGGCGCCGACTCGCCGTAGGTGTCGATGCCCACCACGGCCGCGCAGCCGTACTTCCACCAGCCGTCGGTCACGCCCATCTCGACGGCGATGCGCGGCACGCCGCGGCCTTTCGAGTTGCACAGCATCACGCTGGACTGATAGGCGCGGGACTGGCGATCGAAGACCGACGTCGAAGGCATCGAGACCACGCGCACGGCCACCTTCTTGGCGGCCAGCAACTGCTGCGCGTGCAGCGCCAGGCTGACCTCGGAGCCGGTGGCGATGATCACCGCCTGCGCCTTTTTCTTCAGCCCGACTTCGCTCGGCTCGGCCAGCACATAGGCCCCCTTGGAGATGTCGTCGAGGCCGCTCTTGGGCGCGTAGGGCAGGTTGTGGCGCGACAGGATCAGCGCGGTCGGGCGCTGGCGGTTTTCCAGTGCGCAGGCCCAGGCGATCGCCGTCTCGGCGGTGTCGGCCGGACGCCAGACATCAAGCCCGGGCATCAGGCGCAGCGAAGCCAGCTGCTCCACCGCCTGGTGGGTCGGGCCGTCTTCGCCCAGGCCGATGCTGTCGTGCGTGAACACATGCACCACGCGCAGCTTCATCAGCGCGGCCATGCGCAGCGCGTTGCGGCTGTAGTCGCTGAAGGTCAGGAAGGTGCCGCCGTAGGGGATGAACCCGCCGTGCAGCGCCACGCCGTTCATCACTGCGGCCATGCCGAATTCGCGCACGCCGTAGTTGATGTGGCGCCCGCCGTTGCTCGCGCCATCGGTGCCAAAGCGCAGGGCGGGGGTGTGGCTGGTGTTGGTGAAGACCGAGCCGGTCAGATCGGCGCTGCCGCCGAGCAGCTCGGGCAGCGCCTGGGTGAACGATTCGAGCGCCATCTGGCTGGCCTTTCGGCTGGCCACGGTGGCGGCCTGGGTGTGCGCGGCCAGTGCCGCGTCGACCGCCACCTGGGCGAAGTTCTTCGGCAGGTCACCCGCCGCACGGCGCACGTACTCGAGCGCGAGTTGCGGATGCGCCTTGCCATAGGCCTCGAAGGCGTCGACCCACTTCGTCTCGGCGGCGAGACCGGTGTGCCGCGCGTCCCACTGCTCGTAGGCTTCTTCGGGGATCACGAAGGGCTCGTGGCTCCAGCCCAGCGCTTCGCGGGTGAGCTTGATTTCTTCGGCGCCCAGCGCCTCGCCATGCGCCTTCGCGGTGCCGGCGCGGTTGGGCGAGCCGCGGCCGATGGCCGTCTTGCAGCAGATCAGCGTGGGCTTGTCGGACTGGCGGGCTTTGGCGATGGCAGCGTCGACCGCAGCCACGTCGTGGCCGTCGACGTTGGCGATCACGTTCCAGCCGCAAGCCGCAAAACGCTTGGGCGTGTCATCGATGAACCACGGCGCCACCGCACCGTCGATGCTGATGCCGTTGTCGTCGTACAGCGCGATCAGCTTGTTCAAGCGCCATGCGCCGGCCAGCGCGCAGGCTTCGTGGCTGATGCCTTCCATCAGGCAGCCGTCGCCCATGAAAACATAAGTGTGGTGGTCGACGATGGTGTGACCGGGTCGGTTGAATTCAGCGGCCAGTTGCTTTTCGGCCAGCGCCATGCCGACCGCGTTGGCGAAGCCCTGACCGAGCGGGCCGGTGGTGGTCTCCACACCCGGCGTCACGCCCACTTCAGGGTGGCCCGGCGTCTTGCTGTGCATCTGGCGGAAGTTGCGCAGCTCGCTCATCGGCAGGTCATAGCCCATGAGGTGCAGCACCGAATACAGCAGCATCGAGGCGTGGCCGTTGCTGAGCACGAAGCGGTCGCGATCGGCCCAGTGCGGGTTGCCGGGGTTGTGCTTGAGGTGACGGCCCCACAGCGCCACGGCCATTTCGGCCATGCCCATGGGCGCGCCGGGGTGGCCGGAATTGGCCTGCTGCACGGCGTCCATCGCCAGCGCGCGAATGGCATTGGCCATCAGGGAAGTGTTTGTTTCTGACGCGTTGGCGGCCATGCGGATCCCTGAGTTGACGAGTGAGGAAAACCCCTGATTTTAGGCCGCGCTCGATAATCCGAGTCATGTCGATGCCGCCGGCAAGTGCCGAAATTCGCCCCCTCAAAGCCATCGTGCTGGCGGCCGGGCGCGGCGAGCGCATGCGACCGCTCACCGACACCACGCCCAAGCCCTTGCTGAAGGTGCACGGCAAACCGCTGATCGAATGGCATCTCGAAGCGCTCGCCCGCGACGGCGTGCGAGAGGTGGTGGTCAACGGCGCCTGGCTGGAGCAGCAACTGGTCGACACGCTGGGCGACGGCTCGCGCTTCGGGCTGTCGATCGCCTACTCGCTGGAAGGGCGTGACCACGGCGGCGCGCTCGAGACCGCCGGCGGCATCGCCAAAGCGCTGCACCTGCTGTGCGATGCGACCCACCCCACGGCGCACGATGCGTTCTGGTTGGTCTCGGGCGACATCTTCGTGCCCGGCTTTCGCTTCGATGCGCGGCTGGCGCACGACTTTGCGGCGGGCGAACAGCTCGCACACCTGTGGCTGGTGGACAACCCGTCTTACCACCCGACGGGCGACTTCGGGCTCGATGCGCAGGGTCTGGCGCTCAGCGGCGAGGCGGCGTCCCGAGGCAAGCGCTGGACCTACGCCAACATCGCCCTGTGCCGCGCCGGCCTGCTGGCCTCGGTGACGCCGGGTCACCGCGCCGCGCTCGGGCCGCTCCTGCACACGGCCATGCGCGATCGGCGCATCAGCGCCGAGGTGTGGCGCGGAGCGTGGGAAAACGTCGGCACGCCGGCACAGCTCGACGCGCTGAACGCTGCGGCCTGAGGCCCCTCAGGTCGCTGTGTCGACCGCGCCCGGGCTGCGGTTGACCTCGACCGACACGTGCACCAGCGAGGGGTGGCCGGCCAGCCGCTCGCGGTAATCGGCCGGCGACAAGGGCTCGGCCGCCACCACGCAGACGATGGCGGCATGGTGCTTGCGGCCCACGCGCCACACATGCAAGTCGGCCACCCGCGCGTCGGCATCGGACTCGATGGCCTGACGGATTTGCGCGGTCAGCGGGTGATCCATCTCGCGGTCGAGCAGCACGGCCGCGGTCTGGCGCAGCAGCCCTGTCGCCCACACGCCAATCACCACCGCGCCCAGCACGCCCACCAGCGGATCGAGCCACCACCAGCCCAGCCACAGCGCCGCGCCCAGCGCCACGATCGCCAGCACCGAAGTGAAGGCATCGGCCAGCACGTGCACATAGGCTGCGCGCAGGTTGAGATCGTGGGCCGGGGGCGCATGCCCGTGTGCGTGGCCGTGGTCATGGCCGTCATCGTGAGCGTGGTCATCGTGATGGGCATGGCCGTGGTCATGTCCCTCATCGCCATGCGCACCATGCAGCAGCCACGCCGACAGTAAGTTGATGACCAGCCCGATCACCGCCACCCACAACGCGGTCCCGGCATCGATGGGCTCGGCACGCCACAAGCGCAGGGCCGACTCGAAGGCGATGCCCACGGCCACCATGGCCAGCACCAGGGCGCTGGCAAAGCCACCGAGCACCTCGATCTTCCAGGTGCCGAAGGCGTAGCGCGTGTCGCCCGCGTGGCTGCGAGCGAGCGCATAGGCCACCGCAGCCACACCCAGCGCCAGCGCATGCGTGCCCATGTGCCAGCCATCGGCCAGCAGGGCCATCGAGCCTGTCCACCAGCCGCCAAAGATCTCGGCGACCATGGTGATCAGCGTGATCGCAAGCACCACACGCGTGCGCGCCTCGCCGCTGCGGTTGCCGCTGTCGAAGGCGTGGTCGTGCTGCCAGGCGCTGAGGTCGTGGTCTGCCATGGGTGGGATCCTTTGTTGCCCTGCCTGCTCAGGCACGCGCGGTGTGGGTCGCCTGCGCCTTGGGGGTCCAGCGCGTGACCAGCTTGAACATCAACGGGTTGAGCGTGATCGACAGCAGCGCACCTGCCAGGATGAGGTCATTGGCCTCCTCAGGCAACAGCCGCAAGGAAATGCCCAGCCCGGCCAGGATGAACGAGAACTCGCCAATCTGCGCCAGCGCCGCCGACACGGTGAGTGCCGAACCCAGCGGATAGCCGAGCGCTCGCACGATCACGAAGGACGCCAGCGACTTGCCCAGCACGATGATGGCCGTGACCATGAGCACCTGCACGGGTTTTTCCACCAGCACCATCGGGTCGAGCAGCATCCCCACCGAGACGAAAAAGAGCGCGCCAAACAGGTCCTGCAGCGGCTGGGTCTCGGTGGCCGCGCGCGCGCTCAGGTCCGACTCGTGAATGACGATGCCCGCAAAGAAAGCACCTAGGGCGAACGACACGCCGAACAACGCCGCCGAGCCCAGCGCCACCCCCAAGGCCACAGCCACCACGGCCAGCGTGAACAGTTCGCGAGAGCCGGTGCGCTCCACCTGCTTGAGCAGCCACGGGAAAAAGCGCAATCCCACCACCAGCATGAAGACCACGAACGCCGCCACCTTGGCGAAGGTGATGCCCAGCGCGAGCCACAGATCTGCCGGCGCGGCTTGCGCGCCCTGAGCAGCGGCCGCGGGCGCCAGCGTGGGCAGCACCACCAGCGCCAGCACCATGAGCAGATCCTCCACGATCAGCCAGCCCACCGCGATGCGCCCCACCTCGGTATCAAGGCCGCCCTGGTCTTCGAGCGCGCGCAGCAGCACCACCGTGCTCGCCACCGACAAGGACAAGCCGAACACCAGCGCGGCCGCATGCGACCAGCCCCACCATGTGGCCAGCGCCCAGCCCAAGGCGGTGGCCACCGCCATCTGCAGCAAGGCGCCGGGCACGGCGATGCGCTTGACGGCCATCAGATCGGCCATCGAGAAATGCATGCCCACGCCAAACATCAGCAAGATCACACCGATCTCGGCGAGCTGCGGCGCGAGATTCACGTCGGCCACGAAGCCCGGGGTGAAGGGGCCCACAGCAATACCCGCCAGCAAATAGCCCAGCAGTGGCGGCAAGTGCAAGCGAGACGCCAGCCAGCCGAACACGAAAGCCGTCGACAAGCCGACGGCCAAGGTGTTGATCAGGGCAATGTCGTGGGGCATGGGCAAGCGCTTTTCCGATTGTTTGTCGCGGCAGTCGATGAAACACTCTGCCCCGGTGCGATGCGCTTTGGCTTGGCATTGTTCACCCAGTCGGCGCAGCCACATCGTGCGGCTGCGAGTTCACTCACGGCTCGCACCTCGGGGCCCTCTTTTCACAGGAGCTCAAGCATGTTCTGCAACTTCTGCGGCCTCGGAAAACCTGGCCCTTTCACCACCGAAAACGAGTCGCCCAACGCGAGCCGTCGCCACTGGCTGCGCGCTGGCGCGCTCGCCGCCGCCATGCCATGGGCGCTGGGCTCCGCGCTGGCCGCCGATGCCCCCGAAGCGGCCGCACCCAATGCCATCGCGCCGGCCGATGCGCTCAAGCGCCTGATGGAAGGCAACGCGCGCTATGCGGCCAACACACCGCAAGAGCGCGACTTTTCCGCGGGCCGGGCGGCCCGTGCCCAAGCCCAGTACCCGGTGGCCGCGATCCTCAGCTGCGCTGATTCGCGCGTGGCGCCCGAGTTCGCCTTCGACCAGGGGCCGGGCGAGCTGTTCATCACGCGGGTGGCGGGCAACTACCTGACGCCCTCGCTGCTGTCGTCGCTCGAGTACGGCGTGGCCGTGCTGGGCGCGCCGCTGCTCATGGTGCTGGGTCACACCAACTGCGGCGCGGTGTCGGCCGGCGTCAAGTCGATCGAGGCCAAGAAGCCGCTGCCCGGCCACATCCAGGACATCGTCACCGCGATGCAGCCGGCGGTCATCAAGGCCATGGCCGGCAAGGAAGGCAGCCTGCTGGATCGCGCCATCGTCGAGAACGTGAACGTCCAGAAGCTGGCGCTGCAGACCAAGCCTTCGCTGGTCAAGAAGATGTACGCCGCGAAGAAGATCGACATCGTCGGCGCCGTCTACGACCTGGCCACCGGCAAGGTGACCCTGGTCTGATCGAGTCCGGTTGGGGCCGCATGGGCCGTGGCTCCAACCGTTTTCATCGCTGCCCCGCCGCGCCTTGCGTGGCTATAGTGGCCGCATGAACCCATCCAGCTTCATCGCACGCCGCTCGCACCTGGCTCAACTGCTGCAAATGCAAGGCGGTGGCGTGGCCTTGCTGCCCACGGCGCCCGAGCGCCAGCGCAACTCTGACACCCACCACCCCTACCGCCATGACAGCCACTTCCACTACCTGAGCGGCTTCAATGAGCCCGAAGCGTGGCTGCTGCTGCGCAGCGACGGGCACTGCACGGTGTTCTGCCGCGCAAGCCATCCCGAACGCGAGATCTGGGACGGTCGCCGGCTGGGCATTGACGCGGCGCCGCAGGCGCTGGGTGTGGACGCCGCGCTGCCAGTCGAAGCCCTCGACGAGACGATGGCAGCCGTGCTGGCCGACCAGCGCGCGGTGTGGTTCCCGTTCGGGCGTGGTGCAGAGCTGCACACGCGGGTTGCGGGATGGGTCGCGCAGGTGAGATCGCGCGAGCGCAGCGGCATCGAATGCCCGACGCAGCTGCATGACCTGCATCCGCTGATGGCTGAGATGCGGCTGCTCAAGGATGCAGACGAACTGGCCACCATGCGGCGCGCTGCGGCCATTTCGGCCGGTGCGCACCTGCGCGCCATGCGCTACTGCGCGCAGCGTTTTCGCGAGGGTGCGACCGCCTTGCCCGAGTACGAGATCGAAGCCGAGCTGCTGCATGAATTTCGACGTCACGGCTCGCAAAGCCCGGCCTACCCCAGCATCGTGGCGGCCGGTGCCAACGCCTGCGTGCTGCATCACGCGGCGGGCACGTCCGAATTGCATCCCGGCGAGTTGTGCCTGATCGATGCGGGCTGCGAGCTCGATGGCTATGCCAGCGACGTCACGCGCACCTTTCCGGCCGATGGTCGGTTCAGCGCGCCTCAGCGCACGCTCTATGAACTGGTGCTGGCCGCGCAGCAAGCCGCCATCGAAGCCACCCGGCCAGGCGCACGTCAACGCGATGCCCATCACGCCGCGGTGCGCGTGCTGGCGCAAGGCATGCTCGATGTGGGGCTGCTCTCACGCGATGTGCATGGCGATGTCGATGCGGTGATCGAAAGTGCTGCTTACCGACAGTTCTACATGCACGGCACCGGGCATTGGCTCGGCCGCGACGTGCACGATGTGGGCGACTACATGGCGCTCGATGAAGAAGCCGTCGAGCAGCCCGACGGACTCGGCGGCACGGTGGTCAAGCGCCCGTCGCGGGTGCTGCAAGCCGGCATGGTGGTGACGCTGGAGCCGGGCCTGTACGTGAGACCGGCGGCCGACGTGCCCGAGCATTTCTGGCACATCGGCATTCGCATCGAAGACGACGCGGTGGTCACCGCAGACGGCTGCGAGCTGATCAGCCGCGGCGTGCCGGTGGCGCCCGATGCGATTGAAGCGTGGATGCGCGGCTGAGCGCCTGACCACCAGCAACGCCACAGACCCTCGCTTCGTGAACGACACCCGACCCCGCGATCATTCCAGCACCACCGAGCGACGGCCCCTGCGGCTGGCGGTGGTGGGCGCCGGGCCGGTGGGCCTGTCGCTGGCGCTGCATGCCGCACGCAGCCTGCCGCAAGCGCACATCAGCGTGTTCGACACCCGAGCCATCGACACCGATGTGTCGGGTGACCCGCGCACGCTGGCGATGTCGCTGGGCAGTGTGCAGTTGCTGCAGCGGCTGGGCGCCTGGCCTGGCGACCTCGCGCAGCCGATCACCGAGGTGCATGTGTCGCAGCACGGCCCCTCGCTCGACGGCCTGCTCGGTGATCGCCTGGGCCGCTGGATCGGTGAGCCGCATGTGCGCATCAGCGCCGCCGAAACAGGTGTGGCGATGCTCGGCGCGGTGCTGTCCTATGGCGCGGTCACCAGCGCGCTGCAACGTGCCTGGCTGCAGGCCAGCGCGGCCGATCCAACGCGGCTGATCAACCGGTTTTCAACGCCGGTGCGCTCGCTCAAGCCGCTGGACCGCGCCATGGGTGAGGCTGGCGTGGAGGTTGACTCCGACATCGCCGAGTCGTTTGATCTGGCGGTGGTTGCCGAAGGCGGCGTGTTTGCCGATCAGGCGCGCAAGTCCATCAGCCGCGACTACGGCCAGGTGGCCTGGGTCGGTCGGGTGACGCTCGATGGCGCGCGCACGGGCTCGGCCTATGAGCGCTTCACGCGGCATGGCCCGGCCGCGCTGCTGCCGCTGGGGCCGGGGCGCTCGGCGCTGGTGTGGTGCGTGGATGTGCGCGACGACCCGGTCGCACCGCTCGACGACGCGCAGCGCTGCACGGTGCTCAACACCATCTTTCCGGCCGAGGCGGGGCGCATCACATCGATCTCGGCGCTCAAGCGCTTTCCGCTCGGGCTGAACGCCGAGCGCACGCTGATCGACAGCGTGCAGTTCAACGGGCGACGCACGCCCGGCCGCACGGCACGCATCGGCAATGCGGCGCAAACGCTGCACCCGGTGGCCGGCCAGGGCCTGAACCTCGGGCTGCGCGACGCCTTCGTGCTGGTGCGCGAACTCAGCCGGCACGCCGACATCGACCGTGCGCTGCGCGGGCTCGAATGGCAGCGCGCGCCGGATCGCTGGTCGACCATCATCGCCACCGATTTCCTCGCGCGCAGCTTCACCTGGCAACTGCCCGGAGCGGGCGCGGCGCGCGGGCTCGGGCTGGCCGCGCTGCAGGCGATTTCGCCTTTGAAATCGGCGCTCACACGACAGATGATGTTCGGCCGACGCTGAATTCGCTGCCGCCAACGCCGCTCGCGTGATGCCCTTCACGGCAGTCATCACCCGAAGTCACGCCACGCCGCAGCTGTGGCAGTTAGATTCACCGCACTCCCCTTGCTTCTGGTGGTGCGCCCCATGGCCCGACATGCCCCCGCTTCGCCTTCCAGACTGCTGGACGAACCCGCCAACGACCGATTGGTGCCGGTCTACCTGGTGGTCATGCTGGCGCTGGCGATCGGCCTGACCTCGGGGCTGGCCATTGGCATGTCGTCGTTCAAGTTCGACCAGTGGATGCCCAGCAGCCGGCCTTCGCCGTCTTACATCGAGTCGGGCACGGTGCGTGCGACCACCAGCGACGGCACCACCGTCACCGCCCGGGTGGCCATCGATGTGCGCAACCCGGACACCCGCGCAGTGCTCGAAAAAGAGCGCGATCAGGTGGCGCTGATGCTGCAAAACAGTGTCGGCGTGCAGCCCTACGAATCGATCCTCGGCGCTTCGGGCATGGCGCAGATTTCAGCCAACATGCGCACCCAGCTCAACGAGTTCCTCGAGTCGCGTCAGGTCGAGCCGATCCACGACGTCATGATCCAGGACCTGCTGATCAAAAAGCGCTGAGCGCGCGCCGGTGCATGAGCGCCGGCAGCTGCGCCCTCACCGAGGCCAGCCTTTGCACATCCAGCTCGGCGATCACCACCCCCTCGCCTTCGGCCTGCACCGCCAGCACCTCGCCCCACGGATCGATCACCATGCTGTGGCCCCAGGTGCGACGTCCGTTTTCATGCAGCCCGCCCTGGGCCGCAGCGATCACGTAGCACTGGTTTTCCACCGCACGGGCACGCAGCAGCAGCTCCCAATGCGCCTGGCCGGTGGTGTGGGTGAATGCGGAAGGCACCGCCAGCAGATCACAAGGTGGCTGCCCGGGCTGCGCCATCAGCAAGCGATACAGCTCCGGAAAGCGCAGGTCGTAGCAAATGCTCAGGCCCACGCGCAGCGGCCTGCCGATCTCGTCAGGCGGCGCGCTGAACGCCACCGGCTGGCTGCCCGCGCGCAGCACGCGGCCTTCGTCGTAGCGCTCGCGGCCGTTGTCAAAGCAAAACAGATGCAGCTTGTCGTAGCGCGCGGCCAGAGTGCCGTCGGGGGCATAAACGCAGCAGCTGTTGAACACCCGCTCGGGGTCGTCACCACGAAGCGGCAAGGTGCCGCCAATCACCCACACCGAGTGCCGTCGGGCGGCATCGGCCAGCATCTGCTGGATCGGACCGCAGCCGGGCACTTCAGCGATGGACAGCTTGTCGCGGTCGCTGTGGCCCATCAGGCAAAAGTACTCGGGCAGCGACACCCAGGCGGCCCCGGCGGCGGCGGCCTCGGCGATCAGCCGTGTGGCGCTGGCCAGGTTGCGCTCGACGCTGGGCGTCGACACCATCTGCAAGGCGGCGATCTTCATGGCTTTTCGCTGCGGGATTCGGCGGATGCGGCTGCAGGTGGCGCTGCCGCAGCCGCAGGGGTGGCACTGCCGGATTTGCGCTCGATTTGATCGACCTTGGGATCGGTCCAGGTGCCGGTGACGCTGAATTCGCGGGTGTTGGCCGCGGCCAGTGGCTTGCCCAGCACGTACTGCGCCAGGAAGCTGGCCAGGCCGATGGCAGGGTTGATGGCGGCCACGGCCAATGCGGCGCCACCGGCGCCGATCTCGGGGATCACGACCACACGCAGGTCCTGGGTTTCCTTGTCGATGTCGGCCTGACCGTCCATCAACACCACCGCCTGCACGCCGCGCATGCGCAGGTTGCTGGTCTTGGCCAGACCCTGGGCGATCTGGACGTCGCCGGTGACGTCATCAAAGGCAAATCCCTTGTCAAACACATCGCGGAAATCCAGCGTCAGCCGACGCGGCAGCGCCTGCAAGCTGAGCACGCCGAGCAGCCGGCCCACCCCGGGCTCGACCTTGAGAAACTGACCCGAGGCAATCGCCAGGTTGATCTGCCCCGACAGGCTGGGAAAGTCCAGCGACATCGGCGAGCCCAGCCAGGCAACCTGCCCGGACATGGCGCCCTTGCCGCCGCGCAGCACCTTGCCGTAGCCCAGCCGCTGCAACAACGCGCCGCTGTCGTTGAGATCGAGCTTGAAGTCGAACTCGACGCGCCGCGCGCTGGCTGGCAAGGCCGCCGCCGTGGTGGCTGCGGGTGCCGCCCAGGTGCCGCTGGCCGAAAGCCGGGCCTCGGGCGTGGTCAGCGCCAGCCGCGTCAGTCGCCATTCACGCGGCAGCGAGCGCAAGTCGGCCGCCGCATCGCCGGCCTGCCGGTTCACCGCTTCCAGCTCGAGCCGCCCCAGCGACTTGCCGCGCAGGTTGAAGTCCTCCACGACCACGTCGAGCCCCGGTACCGTGAGCACGCTCGGGCTGAGCAGGTTTTCGACCGGCGCACCCTCCTCGCCGGCTCGCGGCAGCGACAGGCGGCTCAGGCGGGCATAGATGCGGCCCGCCGAGCCAGGACCGGCTCGCGGCGGTCGATATTCGACGTATCCGCTGGCCTGTTCCGCGTCGATGGTGGCCCGCCACCAGGGGCCGTCCTGGGACAGCCCCGCCACCAGATGGTTCCACCGAAAGCTGCCGTACTGCAGCTCGTCAACGCGCAAGGCGATCGAGGTGGGGAAATACCCCGCTCCATCGCCGGGTGTCGAGCCAGCCGCTGATGGAGCGGGCAGCTTCATGCCTTCGATCAGGCGCTCCCAGGCCTCGACATTGACCTTGCCCAGATTGAGCACGGCCGCCACACCCGATGCGCTCTGCGGCGCGGGCTCCAGCACGCCCACGCCACCGCGCAGCACACGCGCGTTGTCACCCGACACGTCACGCAGATATTGGACCTGCAACAAGCTGCCCAGATCGAACCGCAGGGTGTCACGCGCCGGGCTGCTGCCATCGGCCACGGGCGACAACTGAAAGCGCAGCGGCAGTGACGCTTCGGCTGACTTTTGAAACGGCGCGGGCAGGTCGCTTGCCAGGCCAACCAGGTTGCTGGTGACCAGCAGATCGGTCTTGCCGTGCAGCAAGTTGACGGCCAATCGGTAGGGCGTTTGCCCGCTGAAAGAAGCCGCCACACGGGCGATCGCCGAGCCGGCCACGTCGCCGCTGCGGCGCAGTCCTTCGGCAGTGGCAGTGCCCTGGGCGACGAAGCGCATCGAGCCATCGGGCTGCACGCCCCCGTCGATGACCACATCGCCGCCCAGCGCTCGCGCGGCACCGCCGACGATGGACAAGCCCTTTTGCGTGAAGTCGATGCGCCCGCGCGTGCCTGCGAGCGCCGGCAAGTCAGGCCGCAAACGCAACTCGCCGCCGCCGAGCGTGACGCTGCCGCGCACGGTGGACGCGTCGGTGTCGTCCACGGGTATGGCCAACGCCAGCTTGAGCTCGGCGTTGCCGCTGGCCGTGGCCTGGCTGAGCGCATGGCCCGTCCAGGCGCCCAGCGGAGAGTCGTTCATGAAGCGCAGCATGTCGGCCATGGCCGCACGTCCGGCTCCTTCGAGCTGCACCACCGAGTGGTGGCTCAGGGTCTTGATGCCACCCTGGACGCCGCTCAGCCTGATGCCTCGAAGGCGACCCTGCGCGTTGCGGATTTCCATCGAATCCCGATCGAAGATCAGCTCGCCGCTGAGGTCTTCGAGCATCGGCCACGGCGAGGTGTAGGCGGGCTGGCCTTCGGTGGCCGGCCTGCTGGGCACGTAAGCCAGGTTCAGGCCTTCGACCTGCGCGGTGATGTTGAACTCACCTTGTTTGCCGTCGCGCGGCTGCTCGAAAGGGAAGTCGTTCAGATCGCCCTTGACACGAAAGGCCAGCTCCGGAACCCTTCCGCCGCGCACGGCGTAGCTGACATAGCTGCGGGAATCGACCATGCTCAGCGGCAAATAGCGAACCACACGCGTGCCGACCACCTGCTTGAGCGTGCCGTCGATGTCGAGCAGCCCGGGAAAGCGCGGGGCGCCCGGTTGGGCTGCGCTGCCACCGGTGGACCAGCTGCCGCGGAAATCGCCCTGCAGATCGGCGTTGGCGAACTGCAGGCCCTTGATCTGCACCGACACCGGCGGCGGCTCGCCCGCTGCGTGCGCGCCGATGCGCCAGCTCATCTGGGCGCTCAGCCGGTCGAGTGGCAGCACGGGTTCTTCGAACACGCCGGGCAATTCGAGCGACCCGTTGATCATCGACGCCCTGATGTCACCGCCGCGTTCGTCGGCGTTGAGTTCGATATCGGCCTGACGAATCCCCGGCCGACCGGTTTGATCCGGCTGCGGCGCCGGTTTGGCGTTGAGTGCCAGGCCCTTGAGCGACACGCGCAGCTTGTAGTGCGCTGGCAGCGCACTGGCGCTGGGCGCTGCACCGGCGTCCTGCGGCAGCTTGTCGTCCCAGCGCAGGCTCAGGCCTTCGGCGATGCCCTGCGGGTCAAGGTCATTGAGCCGCTCTCGAAGCGCCGCATCCACCGGCAAGCGCTGGGTCAGCCGCGACATCAGCTCCAGGTCCAGCCGCTCGGCGCTCAATTCGCCACCGCTCACGCGGCCATCGGCTTGCTGACGCAAGCTCAGCGTGATGTTGCTGGCAGGCCAGCGCACACCATCGCCGGTGAGAAAGCCAAAACGGCTGGCAGCAAACTCGCCGCCGGTGTCGGTCTGGCGGGCACTGAGGCGACCGGTGACTTCGCTGAACAGCATGGGCTCGAGGCCGGGACGCAAGCGGAACGACACATCGCGCAAGGCCACATCCAGGCTCAGCGACTCGGCACGCCCTTCGTCGAGATTGACCCAGGCACGCAAGGCGCCCTGGCCCTGATCCAGATCGAACGGCAAGGTGGCGTGCTGCCGCAGGGTGCTGACATCGGCACGTGGAAGGTCGGCATAGGCCGTGCCCTGCCAGCGCTTCCAGTCGCCACTGTCAGCGAGCAGTGGCTGCGTGAACTGGGCCATCAGCGTGAAGCGCTCGCCCCACTCGGGTGGCGGCGTGGCATCGATACGCATCTCATGCTTGAGCAAGGAGTTGCGCACCACCAACTGCACGTCGGTCAACGTCAGCGGCGCGGCCGAGTGCAACTCATCGACCCAGCGCAGCGTGCCGCCGCGAATGGCGAACTCATGCTGATCGAAGAACCAGTTGGCCAGCGCCTGGTCGCCGTCGCCGGGCCCGCTGAAGTCAAGACCGGCGACGAACAGCTGGCCCGCCTTGTCGCGACGCATCTCGAGGTAGGCGCCGTCAATGACGAGTTGCTCGAAGAGGTTTTGCCGCGTCAGCACGGCACGCACCGACAAGGCAGCCATCACTCGCGGCAAGCGAAGCGCCGGCACCCCCTGCGCGTCGGACACCTCGACGTTCCTCAGCTCCAGCGCGGGCGCCAAGCCGCCCGAGGTCACGATGATCTCGCCAATGCGAACCGGGTGGCCGAGCATGCGGCTCGCGCGCTGCTCGATGGGCTCTCGCCAGCGATCGATGTGCGGCAAAATGGCCCAGTGCAAAGCCGCCCAGATCAGCACCAGCAAACTCCACGCTGCGACCAGCAGGTAGCCGAACAGCCGCACCACGCGCACCCACCGTTGCTCCTTGGCGCCTTGGGCGTCGGAAATCTCGGCTGGAGTGTCGGTGTCTGTAGCGAGCATGAAAAGCGTGGGTCCCAAGGCAATCTAGCACAGCACCTGCGGCACCCATGGGTTCCATGACCGCCACGCCAGCCCCGGCAAACGCCGACCACAGCCGGTTCGTGCAACGCATACGCCGCCGCTATGGCGACGAGTTGTCGCTGCTGCCTGCGGGTCTGCCACGCGCGGCAGTGATCGCCGATCTGGTGCAGCGGCTGCACGACGCGGGCCGCTCACTGGCCAGCGCCTTGCGCGTCACGCGGCAGCTGGTGCTTGAGCGGCTGGCGGTGCTCGACATCGAGCAGGGCGCAACGGTCGAAGACGTCACGCTGGCGATGAGCGAACTGGCTGAAACCGCGCTCGACATCGCGCTGCGGCAAGCGCTGGCAGAACACGACGAGCGCCACGGGCCACCGCTCGACGCCGCCGGCAAGCGAATCGAGTTCTGGGTGATCGGCATGGGCAAGCTCGGTGGGCGCGAGCTCAACGTCTCGTCCGACATTGACCTGATCTACCTTTACGAGGACGGCGGTCACACGCATGGCGCGCTGCCCGTGAGCGCGCACGAGTACTTCTCGAACGTGGCGCGCACTCTGTACACGCTGATCGGCGACACCACCGAAGACGGCTTCGTGTTCCGGGTCGATCTGGCGCTGCGCCCCAATGGCAACTCCGGCCCGCCGGTGGTGAGCCTGCCCATGCTCGAGGAATACCTGCAGGCGCACGGTCGGGAGTGGGAGCGTTTTGCCTGGCTCAAGGGCCGCGTGGTGGCACCACGCGAGCGCGAAGAGACGCTTGGCTTGCGGTCGCTCCACAGCACGGTCAACGCCTTCGTTTTTCGCCGTTACCTCGACTACGGCGTCTTCGAGGGCCTGCGCCAGCTGCACCGCAAGGTGCGTGAAGAAGCGCAGCGCCGAGCAGCCGGGCGGCCCGAGCGGGCCAACGATGTCAAGCTGTCGCGTGGCGGCATCCGCGAGATCGAGTTCATCGTGCAGTTGCTGCTCATCGTGCGCGGCGGGCAGTTCCCGGAGATCCGCACCCGCTCAACCCTCAAGGCGCTCGCCAAGCTGGCCGAGCGCGGGCTGATGAAGCCGGCCAGCGCAGCCCGGCTGGCCGAGGCCTATGTCTTTTTGCGCAGGCTCGAGCACCGCATCCAGTTTCTTGACGACCAGCAGACCCACCTGCTGCCCAGCGCCGATGCCGACCTGCGCTGGATCGCGCGCAGCATGGGGCTGAACTGCACCACCGATGCTTGCGAGCTGCTGGTGCGGTGGTGCGAAACGCGCGAGTTCGTGGCCACCGAGTTCGACGCCCTGCTCCATGAAGGACAGTCGACGGCTGCGAACGGCAATGGCACGAGCTGCCGCGGCTGCGTGCCGGCCTTGCCCGCGCTCGACAGCCCCGAGCTGGCCGCGCGGCTGCCCGACGAGCTGGCCACGCGGGTCAAGGCGTGGTGCGAGCTGCCCAAGGTGAAGCTGCTGCGCGACGACACGCGCTCGAGGCTGGCCAAGCTGATCCTGCGCACCGCCGATGCGGTGCAAGCCCAGACCTGCACGCTGGAGGCTTCGGGGCGCTTCATTGAATGGCTGGAGCCTTTGCTTCGCCGCGAAAACTACATTGCGCTGCTGGTCGAGCGACCGCCGGTGCACCACCGGCTGCTGCGCATGCTCGATGGCACCCGTTGGCCGGTGCGTTACCTGATGCGACACCCCGGCGTCATCGACGAGCTGGCCGACGAGCAGTTGCTGCATGGCCGCTTTGACGCGGCCGAATTCACCGCCGGTCTGGACGCACGGTATGCGACCTGGCACCGCTCGGGCGAAGTCGACGAAGAAGCCTTGCTCGACACCCTGAGACGCGCTCACCACGCAGAAGTGTTTCGCACGCTGGAGCGCGACATCGAAGGACACATCAGCGTCGAACAGGTGGCCGACGATCTGTCGGCGCTGGCCGATGCCACGCTGTCTTGTGCGCTGCGCTGGGCCTGGCGGCACCTGAAACAGGCGCACCGCGAACAGCCTCGGGTGGCCGTCATCGGCTACGGCAAGCTCGGCGGCAAGGAGCTGGGCTACGGCAGCGATCTCGACGTCGTTTTCCTCTACGACGACGCGGACGAACCCGATCGCGATCGCGCCAGCGAGGTCTATGCCGCCTTCGTGCGCAAGCTGATCGGGTGGTTGACGCTGCGCACCTCGGCCGGGGAATTGTTTGACATTGACACCGCGCTGCGGCCCAACGGCGCTTCGGGCCTGCTGGTGACCTCGATCTCGAGCTTCGAGAAGTACCAGCTGGGCCGTGGCAGCAACACGGCCTGGACCTGGGAGCACCAGGCCCTCACGCGGTCCAGGTGGTGCGCCGGCGACACCTCGCTGATCGCGCCGTTCGAGGCGGTGCGTCGCGCCGTGCTGGCAGCCCCGCGCGACGCTGTCGCCTTGCGCGGCGAAGTGCAGGCCATGCGCCAAAAGCTGGCCGCCGCGCATGCCGCGCCCGAAGACGTCTTTGATGTGAAGCACAGCGCGGGCGGCATGCTGGATGTGGAGTTCACGGTTCAGTTTCTGGTGCTCGCCCACAGCAGGCAGCACCCCGAGTTGCAGCCCGATGTGGGCAACATCGCCTTGCTGCAACGCGCCGAGGCGGCAGGGCTGCTGAGCGCGGGCGTGGGCGTGGCAGCAGCCAACGCCTACCGTGACCTGCGTCGCGCGCAGCACGTGGCACGCCTGGACGAGCGAGCCCCGCGGGTGCCGGCGCAAGACCTGGCTTCTCAAAGAGCGGCCGTGCTTGAGCTGTGGCGCTCGGTGTTCGGCTGATCCGTGAGCAGCGGCCCGCCGCACACCGACGGGCGCTGGCCCGCTTCGGCATGGACGTGGGCCGCGCTGGCGGTCACGCTGGGATTGGGTTCTCTGGTCATCTTCAATCTTGAGCGCTGGGGCGCCACGAGCGATTGGCGGCTCTCGCTTGCACTCGATTGGCAGCCGTCACTCAGCGGCTCGCAGCCCTGGCGCGCCTGGAGCGCTGGCCTGGTGCATTTCAGCGAGCTGCACCTGGCGGCCAACCTCGCCGGCTGCGTGCTGGTGGCCGCGCTGGGCCTGGCCGCACGGGTGCCCACTCGCTGCGTGGTGGCCTGGGCACTCGCCTGGCCCGCGTTGCACCTCGGGCTGTGGGTGCAGCCCGCGCTGACGCACTACGGCGGGCTGTCTGGCGTGCTGCATGCCGGCGTGGCGGTGGTGGCGGTGCATCTGCTGTGGCGGCCTTCGCGATCGCAACGCCGCATCGGCGCGCTGGTGCTGGCGGGTTTGGCGATCAAGTTGGTGGGCGAGGCGCCGTGGGCCGGGCCCGTCAGCCACCCGACGGGCTGGGACGTGGCCGTGGCGCCGCTCGCGCATGTGAGCGGGGTTGTGGCCGGCTCGGTCATCGCCGGGCTGGCCGAAGCGCTGCATTCGGGCTGGAACTGCATGCGCGAGGCGCTGGGCGCGATCGACGCCCACGACTGACGCCGCGTGCGTGAGCTCAGCCGCGTATGCGTGTGACCAATGCGGTGGTCGAGTGGCCGTCAACGAAGGGCAGCGCACAAGACCGCCCGCCCCAGCTGCGCACGAGCGCGGTTTCGGCCAGCGTCTCGATGTCGTAGTCGCCACCCTTCACGTACCACTGCGGCCGCACGCGCTTGAGCAGCTCGACAGGGGTGGCTTCGTCGAAGATCACCACCAGGCTGACGCTCTCGAGCGCGGCCAGCACACAGGCCCGGTCAAGCTCGGTGTTGAGCGGGCGGTCGGGGCCCTTGCCCAGACGACGCGCTGACGCGTCGCTGTTGAGTCCGACCACCAGACTCGCCCCCAGCTCTCTGGCCTGTGCGAGGTAGGTCACGTGACCGCGGTGCAGGATGTCGAAAACACCGTTGGTGAACACCACCGGCTGCGGCAGGCTCGCCACCCGCGCCTCGATGTCGCCGGGCGCGCAGAACTTGTCGGACAACGAGGCCAGAACGCGTCCCGAAGCCGCTCAGACCACGGCCGGTTGCGCAGCGACCTTGGCGGCGGCAGCAGCCACCGAGGCGGTGACTTCCTTGCGGAAGCGGTTGAGCTCCTGCACGGTGGCAAAACTGCGCTCCATGAGCAAGCTCATGTTGTGCAGGATGCGGTCGACCACCTTGCCTTCCCACACCGCATCGAACTGGATCTGGCTGTCGAGCCAGGCCTCAAGCCAGATCGGATCGGGCAGACGGCTTTGCACCGTGTCGCGCGGGAACAGGCTTTCGTTGACGTGCAGGTTGGTTGGGTGCAGCGCCTGCGCGGTGCGCCGCGCGCTGGCCATCAACACACCCACCTTGGCGAAGGCGGCACGCGCCTCATCGCCAAACTTGGTCATTGCACGCTTCATGTAGCGCAGGTAGGCGCCGCCGTGGCGGGCCTCGTCGCGCGCCAGCGTTTCATAGATGGCCTTGATGACCGGCTCGTTGTGCCATTCGGCCGCGCGGCGGTACCAGTGATTGAGGCGAATCTCGCCGCAGAAATGCAGCATCAGCGTCTCCAGCGCAGGCGCCGGATCGAACTCGAAGCGCACCTCGTGCAACTCTTCTTCGGTGGGCATCAGATCAGGCCTGAAGCGGCGCAGGTATTCGATGAGCACCAGCGAGTGCTTTTGCTCCTCGAAGAACCACACGCTCATGAAGGCCGAGAAGTCGCTGTCGTCGCGGTTGTCGCGAAGGAACATCTCGGTGGCCGGCAACGCCGCCCACTCGGTGATCGCGTTCATCTTGATGGTTTGCGCCTGCTCTTCGGTCAGCGCGCTGGCATCGAAGGAGTCCCACGGGATGTCCTTGTCCATGTTCCAGCGCACGGCTTCGAGTTGCTTGAAGAGTTCGGGATAGAGCATGGTGGACATGGTGACAAGGCCTCTTGACGGATGACAAATTTTAGTCGGGTTGACATGCCCACTCCGAGCGCAGGCCAAGGTCGCCGGGTTCACAGCGAGTCGAGGTCGCTCAGCAGCGCGGTGGCCGCCGCACGCCGCCGCAAGCGCTCGGCCGCGTCAAGCCGGGCCACGTTGCGCGCCATCAACGCCGTGCGTGGGTTGGCTGAAAGTGCGACCTCGTGGCGATCGAGAAAGTTCCAGTACAGCACCGTGTATGGGCACAGCGGCTTGCCCGTGCCTTGCTGCGCCTTGGCATCGGGTGCGTAGGCGCAGCCCCCACAGTGGTTGCTCATGCGCTGGATGTAGGCGCCCGAAGCGACATAGGGCTTGCTGGTGAAGCGCCCGCCGTCGGCGTAAAGCGCCATGCCGGCCACATTGGGCAGCTCGGCCCACTCCACCGCGTCGACATAGACCGCGAGGTACCAGGCCGCCACCTGCTTGGGGTCGATCTCGGCGAGCAGGGCAAACAGGCCCGTCACCATCAGCCGCTGGATGTGGTGCGCGTAGCCGTACTGCAGCGTTTGCTCAATGGCGTCGCGCGCGCAGGCCATGCGGGTGTCACCACTCCAGAACCAGCGTGGCAACGCGCGATGGTGTGCGAAGTGGTTGGCCTCGGCCAGGCCGGGCATGTCCAGCCAGTAGACGCCGCGGATGAACTCGCGCCAGCCCAGGATTTGCCGGATGAAACCCTCGACGCCAGCCAGCGGTGCCAGCCCGGCGCGATAGGCCTGCTCGGCCGCGGCGATCACCTCGCGCGGGTCGAGCAGATGCAAGTTCAAGCTGCTGGCCAGCAGCGAGTGCCAGCCAAAGGGCGTGCCCGCCCACATGGCGTCCTGATAGTCGCCGAAGTTCACAAGCCGCGATTCGATGAACGAGTCCAGCGCATGCAGCGCCTGCTCGCGCGTCACCGGCCACACGAAGTTCTCGAGCGAGCCCGGGTGATCGGCAAACAACCTCGCCACATCGGCCAGCGCCGAGCGGGTCAGCGCGTCGGGCTCGAAAAACTCCGGTGGCGGGATCAGTCCCGGCCCGCCTTTCGGGTAGCCCTTGCGGTTGTCGGCGTCGTAGTTCCACTGCCCGCCTTCGGGCTGGTCGGTGTCGGTGGCGTCAAGCAGCACCCGGTGACGCCTGCGCATGTCGCGGTAGAAGTACTCCATGCGCAAGCTGGACTTTTCGGTCTTGCGGTACTTGCCCGCCCAGCGCTCGAAGTCGGCGCGCGAGCACAGGAAGTGCGGATCCTCGATCAGCCGCAGCGGCACGCCGGCCTCACGGGCCGCGTCGGTGATGTCTTGCTGCAGCCGCCATTCCCCAGGCTCCAGCAGGCTCAAGCCCTCGGGCTGCAACCGTTGCAACTGCGCGGCCAGACGACCGACCAGCGTGGGCTGATCGCTGTCTTCCAGACCGATGTACTCGACGACGAAACCCAGCTCGCGCAACGCGTCGCGGCAGTGGCGCATTGCCGCGATGAACAGCGCAATGCGCGCCTTGTGGCTCCACACCCAGCGCGCCTCGCCGGGCGCTTCGATCATCAGCACGCGGTCTTGCAACGGGTCGAGTCCCGCGAGCGCGGGGCTGTCCAGGCCGAGCTGGTCTCCGAGCACCAGAACGAGTTGGCGCACAGGGTGGCTCATGGACGAGGCCGGGTTCGCTGAGCTTCGCTGCGGCAACGCTCACTGCAGAACTTCACGTCGGCCCAGTTCTTCGCCCAGGCGCGTCGCCAGGTCATGGGGCGCGCGCACTGGACGCAGGGCTTTTGCGGCAACGTGGCCTTGTTGCCCTTGAAGCCCGGATTGGCAAGCTTCATGCGCTGCCGTGCCGCCACCGTTCGATCTGGATGCGGATGTCGCTGAGCAGGGACAGCGCGATCACGCCTTCAATCTTGCGCCTGTGCAGAACCGGCGAGGAGCCGCCCACCCACAATTCGGCGGTCGGATCGAGCTTGCTGCGCAGTTCTGTCAGACCGTCGACCACCTGATTCGGGTTCATGGAGCCCGTGAAGCCAAGGGCCACGATGTCGCTCTTGTAAGCGGTGGCAGCCAGCGATATGTCCCACAGCGGCGTTTGTGCGCCCAAAGACACGCAGCGCGCGCCCTCGAGTGTTAACAAGCACTCTGCGAGCAACAACCCCAGGCCGTGGGGCTCGTCGGGCACGGTGGCCAGCAACACGCGAGGGCGGTCACACACGGCGGCCTGCGGGATGTTGCTCAGCGCCACTCGCAAGATGCCGTACAGGCACTCGGTGTAGGCGTGTTCCTCAAAGATCTCGAGCTGTCCGCGCATCCAGGCATCGCCGACCATGGTGTTGAGCGGCACCACCACTTCCATGATGAAGCGCGACAGTCCGATGCGAGCCAGGCTGAGCAGCAGGCTGCGACGCAGCGCATCGATGTCATGCGAGCGCATCAGCGCGATGTAGGGTTTGGGGTCGGGCGCAACCAGCCCCTTGAACAGGGACTGGGGCGAATCAACGGTGTTGTCACTCAGGCGCTGGAGTTCGTCCATCGGCATGGGCACCAGTCGCCCGGGCCGATGGCCGCCGTCCATCAGCCGCTTGACGATGCGCAGCTTTTCGACCTGCTCGAGCGGGTAGGCGCGCTCACCCGCTCCATCGCGCTGCGGCACAGGAAATCCGTAACGGCGCTCCCAGATGCGCAGCGTGTCCTTGGAAAGCCCGGTGTCTCGCTCGACGGCGGCAATCGACAGGGTGAGCGTCTTCAGATCGCGGGCTGGATCGTTCATCTCAAGGTGTGCGTGCGGACATGGGGGGCTGAAACCCCGGGGAACTTTTTGAGCCGCTCAACCATCGGTTGGCGATTCTGTATCAGTATCGGGGCTTGCAGACAATTTGTGTAGGACAGTCTTTCGACATGGATGCTCTTTTGCCATCGACGATGAAATTGCTGAGGTGCTTGCTGGCGCTGGCGTTGTTGGCCTGTGCGCTCAGCGCCGAGGCCGCCACCTGCCCGGCGCTGCTGGCTCGCGAGATGCCTCGACTTCAAGATGAAAAACCGCAGTCGCTTTGCCAGTACGCCGGCAAGGTGGTTCTGGTGGTCAACACCGCCAGCTTTTGCGGCTTCACCTCGCAGTACAAGGGGCTCGAGGAGCTCTACACGAAGTACCGTGGCCGAGGTCTGGTGGTGCTCGGGTTTCCTTCGAATGACTTTGGCTCTCAGGAGCCGGGCAGCAATGGCGACATCGCCAAGTTCTGCGAAGGCACCTTCGGCGTGAAGTTTCCGATGTTCACCAAGACACGCGTCTCGGCGCGTGCCGGGCCCGATGTCAACCCCTTGTTCGTGGACCTCGAGCGCATCACCGGCTCGTCGCCGAAGTGGAACTTCCACAAGTACCTGATTGCCCGCGACGGCATCACGGTGGAAAGCTTCAGCAGCCTGACCGGCCCGGACTCCTCTTCGCTCACGAGAACCATCGAAAAGCTGCTGGCACAGCCATGAGGCCGAATTTCTTGATCAAGGCCCGAGCATCGGCCTTCGCGGGGCGCAGCGCATGAGCGTCGAGACCCGGCGCGTTGCCGTCATCGGCTCGGGCATCTCGGGCCTGTCGGTGGCGCACGCACTTTCAGCACACGCGCAGGTCACGCTTTTCGAAGCCGGGGACTACTTCGGTGGTCACACCCACACCGTTGACGTGACCCTCGATGGGGTGACGCATGGCGTGGACACCGGGTTTCTGGTCTTCAACGAGCGAACCTACCCCAACCTGATACGGCTGTTTGGCGAACTGCAGGTGCCCACGGCGCTGTCGGACATGTCGTTTTCGGTTCGGGTGCCTGACATCGATCTCGAGTGGAGCGGCAGCAACCTCGACAGCCTGTTCGCGCAACGGCGCAACCTGGTGCGCCCGGCGTTCTGGCGGATGCTGGCAGACCTGGTGCGCTTCAACCGCATCGCCACGGCGCTGGCACAACGCGGCGTCGGGTCGGCTTCGCCGCCTGCCAATGAGCCATTGCAGTCCATTGGCGAGTTTCTGGATCACCATCGATTCAGCGCGGTGTTTCGCGACTGGTACTTCCTGCCGATGATCGGCTGCATCTGGTCTTGCCCGACCGATCAGATGCTGCGCTTTCCAATCGACACGATGATCCGGTTTTGCCACAACCACGGTCTGATCCAGATCACCAACCGCCCTCGCTGGTTCACGGTGCGTGGCGGCGCGCGCGGCTATGTCGAGCGCTTGCTGCAGCACATTCCTGATGCCCGGCTGAACACGCCGGTGCGCAGCGTGCGCCGGCTTCGCGATTCAGGCCAGATCCTCATCGCCACCGATGACGGCTCGCACGTGTTCGACGATGTGGTGCTGGCCTGCCACAGCGACCAGTCGCTGGCGCTGCTCGACGATGCCTCGAGCGACGAGCGCGAGGTGCTGGGCGCCATCGGCTATCACCGAAACCGCGCGGTGCTGCACACCGACACCGCACTGCTGCCACGCCGGACGGCCGCCTGGGCGGCCTGGAACTACGAGCGCTCGAGCACGGCCTCGGGCGAAAAGGCGGCAGTGTGTCTGCACTATCTGATCAACAAGCTGCAGCCGCTGCCTTTCCGCACGCCAGTGGTGGTGTCGCTCAACCCGACGACCGAGCCGCGTGCCGACACCGTGCACGGCGAATACGACTATGCGCACCCGGTGTTCGACGCTGCCGCCATCGCGGCGCAGTCGCGCGTGCCGTCGCTGCAGGGCTGCGCCAACACCTGGTTCTGTGGCGCGTGGACGCGCTACGGCTTTCACGAAGACGGCCTGACATCGGGCCTGGCTGTGATCGACGGCTGGCGTGAGCGCTGGGCGCCGGATCTGGCGCGCCCTTCGGCGCCCAAGTCATCGAGCGATGTGGCCCCATGAGCATGCGCTGGTCAGCTGGGGCGGGCATGCCAGGGCCGCTGATCGGCTTTGGCGAGGTGCGGCACACCCGCGTGCGACCGGCACACAACCATTTCGTCTACCCGACCTACTTCCTGATGCTGCCCATGCGCGCCCTGCGCAAGGCGCCGCATCCTGATCTGGCGCGCAACCGCTTCGCTGCGATCAGTTTTTCAGACAGTGACCATGGCGATGGCCGCGCAGACAGTCTGGCCTGGCTCGAGGAGTTGTTGCACGACGAGGGCATCGACGATGCCCTTGGCGAGGTCTGGTTGCACTGCTATCCACGCGTGCTGGGCCACACCTTCAAGCCCGTCAGCTTCTGGTACTGCCACCGCCAAGATGACTCGCTGGCTGCGGTGCTGGTCGAAGTCAACAACACCTTTGGCGAACGGCATTGCTATTTGTTGCGCGGCGAGCAGCTGGTCTACGGCGCCGAACAGCGCGCGGCCAAGGTGTTTCACGTGTCGCCGTTTTGCGCGGTCTCGGGCAGCTACGCGTTTCGATTCATGCACAGCAACGCCGTGCCAGCGGGTGCCGCAGCCGGCGACTGCGTGGGCCGCACCGTGGCGCGCATCGACCATGCCGATGCTCAGGGCGCGCTGTTGCAAACCAGCGTGAGCGGCGCGCTTGTGCCGCTGACCGCGCGCACGCTGCGACGGGCCTTTTTCGGCATGCCGTTGATGACGCTGGGCGTGGTGGCTCGCATTCACTGGCAGGCGCTGCGTCTCGCGCTCAAGAGGGTGCCCTTCTTTCGCAAACCGCTACCACCGACCGGATTCATCACCCGCTGAAATTCCCTTGCTTTGAGCACGCCCCCTATCTAAAGCCAAAATTCACCCGATGAGCTCTACCACCCTGACATCGAACGCCTTGCCTGCCTCGGCGCCCGCGACCGCGCGGGCGGTATTCCGCCTGCTGAAGAACCTGCACCATGGCGCACTGGATGTGCAACTGCCCGACGGCAGCATGATGCATTTCGGCCATGCTAACGACGGTGACCCCCGTGCCGCGTTGCGCATGCTCAACTGGAACGTGTGCAGCGCGACCATGCGATCGGGCGACATCGGCTTTGCCGAGACCTACATCGCTGGCGACTGGAGCTCACCCGACCCGACCGCGCTGATCAAGCTGATGCTGGCCAACAGCGCTGATGTCGAGTCGCTGGTCTACGGCACCTGGTGGGGCGCACTGGTTTATCGCGTCAAGCACTGGCTGAACCGCAATTCGCGCTCGGGCAGCAAGAAGAACATCCACGCCCACTACGACCTGGGCAATGACTTCTATCGGCTGTGGCTGGACCCCACGATGAATTACTCGAGCGCCTGGTTCGAAGGCGACCGCAGCCGCCCGCTGGCCGAAGCGCAATGGTCCAAGGTGCGCCGCGCGCTGCTCGAGTGCGAGGTGAAGCCCGGCGACCGGGTGCTGGAGGTCGGTTGCGGCTGGGGCGCGCTGGCCGAGTGCGCGGCGCGGGATTTCGGCGCCACGGTCACCGGCGTCACGCTGTCAAGCGAGCAGCTCGCATGGGCACAAGAGCGGCTGTCTGGCGCCGGGCTGGCGGGCGATCTGCGGCTGCAGGACTACCGCGACTTGAAGATCGGTGCTGGCGAGGGCCCCTACGACGCCATCGCCTCGATCGAGATGTTCGAAGCGGTCGGCCGCGAGTACTGGCCCAGCTTCTTCCAGACCCTCAAGTCACAGCTCAAGCCTGGCGGCAAGGCCTGCGTGCAAAGCATCGTGATCCGCGACGACATGTTCGAGCGCTACGCCAACTCGACCGACTTCATCCAGCAGTACATCTTCCCCGGCGGCATGCTGCCCAGCCCGGCCGAATTTCGAAAGGCCGCGCAGCGTGCCGGCCTGCGCGTGGTCAACGAGCTGGCTTTCGGCCTTGATTACGCTGAAACCCTGCGGCGCTGGCGCGAACGCTTCCTGAGCCAGGACACCACGGTGCGCAAGCTCGGCTTCGACACCCGCTTCATGCGAATCTGGGAGTTCTATCTGGCCTACTGCGAAGCCGCCTTTGCGATGGGCAACACCGACGTCATGCAGTTCACGCTGCAGCACGACTGACATGCGCGTGCTGTCGCGTCGAGCCGCGCTTCGGGCCCTGACCTGTTCGATGGCCGCGGCGGCGCTGCCGCAAGCCTTGGCCAGCGCAGGATCGGGCGCGCGCGCACTGACCACACCTCCGACCGAGGTGCTGCGCGAGTTGCCCGATGCGCGCCTTTACGGCAGCGGCCGCCTGCGGCGTTACTTTTTTCATGTGTACGACGCCAGGCTGTGGACGCAGCCCGGGTTCGAGATCGCGCGTTTTTCGCAGCTGCCTCTGGCGCTTGAGCTGCAGTACGGTCGCGAGCTTGTGGGCTCGCTGATCGCCGAGCGCTCCATCGAGGAAATGCAGCGCGCCGCAGAAATCACCCCCGCTCAGCAGCGCGTCTGGCTGGCGGCCATGCAACGCTGCTTCCCTGACGTGGTCGAGGGCGACCGAATGACCGGTGTGCAACTGCCGGGCACGGCTGCGCGATTTTTTGTCAATGGGGCTTTCGTCGGAGAGGTCCGTGATGCCGAATTCACGCGGCTGTTTTTCGGCATCTGGCTGGCACCGACCACCTCGGAGCCCGAGTTGCGAGCGGCCTTGCTGGCCGGCGCGCGGGGTGGCTCGTGAGCAAGCCCGCGGCCCTGGCCACGAACCCCTCGGACGCACCGGCTGGCTCGGCCGGCGAGCGGCCGGTTCTCGACGCCCTCGTGGGGTGGCGCTCGGGGGTCAGCTATGGCGCGCTAGGCCTGCCGCTGGCCTTCGTGGCGCTGCCGCTTTATGTCGTGCTGCCCAACCACTACGCTGTGGAATTCGGCGTCCCGCTGGCCGCTCTGGGCGGGGTGCTGCTGGGTGCACGCTTGCTCGACGCCGTGGCCGACCCCTTGATCGGACGCGCAGCCGATGGTTGGCTTGCCGCGGGCGCTCATCGCGCCTGGTGGGCCATGGCGATGGCAGCCACCTTGCTCGCGGTCGGCTTCGCGGCGCTGTTTTTTCCCCCGGTCAGCGGCACAACGGCACTGCTGGCCTGGTGTGCCGGCACGCTGGCTGTGACCTACCTGGGCTACAGCGTGGTGACGGTGGCCCATCAATCATGGGGTGCGCGTCTGGGTGGCAACGCCCGACAACAAGCGGGCATCGTCGCGTGGCGCGAGGGACTCGCGCTGGCCGGCGTTCTGGTGGCCAGTGTGTTGCCGTCCATGGCGGGTCTGCCGGTCACCACGGTGGTGTTCACCGTGCTGCTGATCGCGGGAATGGTGTTTTTGCGCGGGGCGAGCCGGCCGGCAGCCTCTGACGGCCCGCCACAGCGCTTTTCGCTGGCGCTGCCCTTTGGCACCCCGGCGTTCAGACGGCTGCTGACGGTCTACCTGATCAACGGCATTGCCAGCGCGGTACCGGCCACACTGGTGCTGTTTTTCATTCGCGATCGCCTGCAGGCGCCTGAATACGAGGCGCTTTTTCTGGCGAGCTACTTCGCGATGGGGGCGCTGTCGATTCCGCTGTGGGTGCGCTCGGTGAATCTGCTGGGTCTGGAGCGGGCCTGGCTGGCCAGCATGGGTCTGGCGATCACCGTGTTCGTCTGGGCCAGCGGCCTGGGTGCCGGAGACATCGTGGCCTTCACCATCGTGTGCGGGCTCAGCGGCTTTAGCCTGGGCGCAGACCTGACGCTGCCGAGTGCCCTTTTGGCTGGCGTGATTCAGCGGGCGGGACACGGCGAGCAATCCGAGGGCGCTTACTTCGGTTGGTGGCATTTCGCCACCAAGCTCAATCTGGCGCTGGCTGCCGGCATTGCGCTGCCGGCGCTGTCGTGGTTCGGCTACTCGCCGGGCAGCCACAGCGAACAGGCACTGCAAGCATTGACCGCTGCCTATTGCCTTTTGCCCTGCGCGCTGAAACTCGCTGCCGCAGCGCTGCTTTACGTTTTGCTGATCCGACCACTGCGGGAGCCCCGATGAAAACACGTCTGATCCTGAGCCTTGCGTTGGCTGCCAGTTTTCTGCTGACCAGTTGCGCTTCACCCACCGCCGCCGACTACGCAGTCGAAAAGCCGGTGCTCGATTTGAAAACCTATTTCAACGGCGACCTCACCGCGCACGGCATGTTCAGCGACCGCTCAGGCAAGGTGGTTCGCCGCTTCGTCGTGACGATGAAGTGCTCCTGGCAAGGCAGCGACGGTGTGCTCGATGAGAGCTTTGTCTACAGCGACGGCGAGAAGCAGCGCCGTGTGTGGCGCCTGAAGCAACTCGCCGATGGAAGCTACACCGGGGTCGCTGATGACGTGGTGGGCGAGGCGAAGGGCCAAAGCGCGGGCAATGCATTCCAGTGGAGTTACACGCTTCGGCTGCCCGTTGACGGCAAGACCTACGAGGTCCAGTTCGACGACTGGATGTACCTGATCGACGAACACGTGATGCTCAACAAGGCGGTGATGAGCAAGTTCGGGCTGCGTCTGGGCGAGGTCACGCTGGCCTTTCACAAACCATGACAGCGCCTGCGTTGCGCCGGGTCTGACCATGCCGCTGAACGCACCTGTCAGCGACTGGAGCGGCCGCGTGGTGTGGCTGGTCGGCGCCTCGAGCGGCATCGGCCTGGCCACCGCCAAACTGCTGCACGCGAATGGCGCGAAAGTGGTGGTCTCGGCTCGCAACGCTGTCGCGCTGGCCGAGTTCGAGTCGGCTCATGCCGGCAGCCTGGGCCTCGCGCTCGATGCGACCGATCGCGATGTCATGCGCAGCGCGGCACGGCGCATCGTGGATCAATTCGGTCGCATCGACCTGGCCTTTTACTGCGCCGGCTACTACAAGCCGCTGCGCGCCACGGCCTTCGACCTCGAAGAAATGCTTCGCCACGAGCAGGTCAACTATGTTGGCGCGCTCTACATGCTTGATGCGGTGCTGCCTGTCTTGCTGAGCCAACGATCGGGTCACATCAGTCTGGTGTCGAGCGTGGCCGGCTACCGCGGTCTGCCGAATTCACTGGCCTACGGACCCACCAAGGCCGCGCTGATCAATCTGGCGCAAGCGCTCTACCTCGATGTGCAGCCTTCGGGTCTGGGGGTGTCGGTGATCAACCCTGGCTTTGTCGAAACGCCACTGACCGCGCAAAACGAGTTCAAGATGCCCGCGCTGATCTCGCCCGAGGAAGCCGCGCGCGAAATTCTGGCCGGCTGGGCTGCCGGGGAGTTCGAGATTCACTTCCCCAAACGCTTTTCGCGCTTCCTGAAGCTGCTCGGGCTGCTTGGCGACGGGCTGTACTTCAAGGTGATCCGTCGTGCCACCGGGCTTTGAGGAGCGAGCATTGAACTCGGTGAATGAACCCCGCTGCAGCGACATCCGGGTGGCCCGCATCGTCGAGGCCTTCGAGGCGCTGACACCGGCCGATGTGGCTCGCATGGGCGAGTTCTATGCGGCCGACGCGGTGTTCAAGGACCCGTTCAACGAAGTGCGCGGCGTGCGCGAAATCGAGCGCATCTTCAGCCACATGTACGTGGCCCTGGACGCTCCGTACTTCGTCGTCAAGGACGTGCTGGTGCAAGGCGACCAGTGTTTTTTGAGCTGGGATTTCTGCTTTCGCTTTCGCCGTTTCAGCAGTGAATTGCAAACGGTGCGCGGTGCGTCTCACCTCAAGCTCAACGAGCACGGGCTTATCACGCTGCACCGCGATTACTGGGACGCGGCCGAAGAGCTTTACGAAAAACTGCCAGGCGTCGGCGCGCTGATGCGCTGGCTCAAGCGGCGGGCGAATTCCTGATGGGGCCGCGGTAACCGATGCCCGACGAAAAACGGCGCGACACCAGCAAAACGGCCACCGACAACACGCTCAGCCAGGCCGACTGACCGGCAACGCCAAACAAATCGAACATCAGGCCGCTGAACGACGGGCCGATCGCGCCACCGGCGGTGTAGCCGGTGATCATCGCGGCGGTGCCCGTGATGGCCGACGAAGCAGCGAACTCATGTGCCACGCGGATCATCGTCAGCGTGTAGAGCACCGAGCCCACCGCACCCCAGACGAAAGCGCAGACCCAAAGCAAAGGCAGCCATGCCGGCACCAGCAACAGGGTCAGAGAAGCGGCCAGCAACAGGCCGCCCGCCAAAGCAAAGACACGGCGCGGCGAGACATGGTCGGACAGCCAGCCGCAGGGATACTGAAGACAAAAGCCGCCCACGCCCAGCATGCCGGCCACGGATGAAGACGCCGCCAGCGACAAGCCGGACTGCGAGCCATAAGCCGCCGTGATCGAGCCCAGACCCGCGTCGAACACACCGCCCACAAAAGCCACAGCCACCAGTCCGGGAACGCTGCACATGGTGGCCCACAGACCGGCGGGAACAGCATCGGCGTGGCTCGCGCGCAGCGCGCCGACTCGCGGCCCCAGCGTGATCATCAGGCCCACGGCGGGCATCGCGGCCGCCAGCAACGTCAACACGCGCGGCGACAGCTGCAGCAGCCCCGGCAGGAACGGGCCCAAAGCCGTGGCAGCGCCGAGCGCGGTCTGGTAGAGGCCCGTCAGACGCCCCCGCCGTTCCTGCGGCACGTTGTGCACGAGCATGGCTTCGGTTCCATTCCAGGCCGCGGCCGCGCCGATGCCCCCCATGATGGCCAAGGCGCACCACAGCGTGTAGTTGTCGGTGAGCGCATAGCCGACGATGCCCAGCCCCTCGAGAGCCAGCCCGCAGCGGTAGGCCACGGCCACGCCGAGGCGGTCGAAGACCCAGGGCATCAGCGGCACCATCAATGCAATGCTCAAAAAGGGCAGCATGGCAAACAGGCCGATGGCCGAGGCGCTTTCGCCAGCCGTTTGCAGCCGCACCGCCAGCACGGGCGTGATGAGTGAAAACGACAGCACCATCAGCGTGGTGGCGCAGGCGACGCGAAACAGGGCCTTCAGGGCCGGGGGGGACTCAGTCACCGCACGGGTTTTTCGTCAAAGACACAGTCTCCGTGGACCCAGTTGCCGCTCATGTCGGAACACACCGCCTGCGCATGCAAGACCTTGAAACAGAAGACCGCCACGATCACGACCAGACCGGCCAGCGCCACCATCCACTTGTCATCCATGGGCTCAGCCTGCCGCATCAATCAATGTCGCGCGCTCACAGCCATCCCTTGCGCCGGAAATACAGGAAAGGCACGACGACCGAGGCGACCATCAAGGCAATCGCAAAGGGGTAGCCATACGGCCAGCGCAACTCGGGCATGACTTCAAAGTTCATGCCGTAGATGCTGGCGATCAGGGTCGGCGGCAGCAAGCCCACGCTGGCCACCGAGAACAGCTTGATGATCTGGTTCTGGTTGATGTTGATGAAGCCGACCGTGGCGTTCATCAGGAAGTTGATCTTGTCGAACAGAAAGGTCGTGTGACTGTCGAGCGAGTCGATGTCGCGCATGATCTGCCGTGCTTCTTCGAACTGCTCGGCGTTGAGCAACCGGCTGCGCATCATGAAGCTGATGGCGCGGCGCGTGTCCATCACATTGCGGCGAATGCGACCGTTGAGGTCTTCCTCCTTGGCGATGGCCGACAGCGCCTCGGCCGCGGCCGCGTCATTCACGTCTTGCTTGAGCACGCGCTGACTCACCAACTCGAGCGCGTCATAGATGCCCTCGAGCGAGTCTGCGCTGTACTCGGCGTCGGCGTCGTAGAGCTTGAGCAGCACGTCCTTGGCATCCTCAATGAGTGCCGGAATGCGCCGCGCGCGCAGGCGCAGCAGGCGGAACACGGGCAGCTCCTCGTCGTGGATCGAAAACAGCACGTTGCGAAACAGGATGAAGGCCACGCGCACGTTGCGCGGGTTTTCATCGTCGTCGATCAGGAAATCGCTTCGGATGTGCAACTCGCCGTTGTCTTCTTCGTAGAAGCGAGCCGACTCTTCCAGATCGTCATCGACCGCATCGTCGGGAATGGTCACGCCGAAGTGCTTGGCAATCCAGCCTTTTTCTTCAGGTGTGGGCGCATCGAGATCGACCCACACCGGCTGCACATGGGCCAGTGCATCGAGGCTTTCGATTTCTTCCTGCACCAGCCGACCGTGGGCCAACGAAAAGACATTGAGCATGCGAACTCCAGCAAACCCCGCTCGCGCCAGGGTGGGGATGTCTATCGGGAAATCAGCCGGTCAAAACCCAAAAATTATCGCACCGGGTGGTGCCGCAGCAGGGGTCGCGGTCGTTGTGCACGAACCTCGACAGGGCTGTTGACGCCACCGGCTTGCCAGCCGGCAAGTTCAGGAGCAAGATGGGTTTGCGGTCGGCCGAAGTTGTCCACCACGCGACAGCATCCCGACCGCTCGAGGAGTTATTTGTCTGTCATCCCTGCAAAAGGAGTTCACATGAACTTGACCATCAGCGGCCACCATCTCGACATCACTGCGGCATTGAGGGAATACGTGCTCACCAAGCTGGAGCGCATCACGCGCCACTTTGATCAAGTGGTGGATATCAACGTCCTGTTGTCGGTAGAAAAGCCCAGCGAAAAGGCTCTGCGGCAACGCGCCGAGGTCACGCTGCACGTGAAGGGCAAGGACATCTTCGTGGAGCAAGCGGCTGAGGACATGTACTCAGCCGTCGATCAGTTGATGGACAAACTGGACCGCCAGGTCTGCCGTCACAAAGCCAAGATGCAGGACTATCACCACGTGGCCGCCAAGCGGCTGGATGCAGCAGCGCCCTGAAGGCTCGGCGTATTTTTTGCAAGTTCACAAAGCGGCCCGCGGGCCGCTTTTTTGTGCCCGTCGCAACATCCTGCAAGGCGCGAGTCCACTGGCATTGCTGCGACGCAGCAGCCTGTGCACAATGAACTGCTTGACGTTCCCCTGCTCCTCGGGGGACATTTGCCGGGTTTTATCCGTCCTGTGTTTTGGCTTAACGAAAGTGGGCATCGAGGCTGACGCCGAAGTTGCCGCTTGCACTGCCCGATGAATCGTCTCGCCGCCATCCTTCCTGTGAGCAACGTGCTGGTCGATGTGGACGCCAGCAGCAAGAAACGCGTGTTCGAGCAAGCTGGGTTGCTGTTTGAAAACCAGCACGCGATCGCGCGATCCACGGTGTCGGACAACCTGTTTGCTCGCGAACGGCTGGGCTCCACCGGGCTGGGTCATGGCGTGGCGATTCCCCATGGTCGCATCAAGGGCCTGAAGAACCCCTTGGCGGCTGTGGCGCGGGTTCAGCAGCCCATCGCCTTTGATGCGCCGGATGACGAACCCGTCTCGCTGTTGATCTTCCTGCTGGTGCCAGAAGCCGCCACGCAGCGGCATCTGGAAATCCTGTCGGAAATCGCCGAGATGCTCAGCGACCGGGAGTTGCGTGAACGACTGAAAACCGAGGTCGATGCGGCCAAGGTGCATGAGTTGATCTCCAACTGGGAACCCGTGAAATCCGCCGCATGAGCCACATGCGGGCCTCGGTGAGATGAACGATCCCCTGCCCGCCAGACGCCCGCGGATCCCATGAAGCCCAGCGTCATCAGCGCCGAAGCGCTCTTTGAACAGCATCGCTCGGTACTGCGATGGGAGTGGATTGCCGGCCACGCGCATCCGGAGCGTCGCTTTGATGAGGCAGCCGTGCGCAATGCCCAGTCGGCCGCCGATCTGGTGGGCTACCTCAACTACATCCACCCCTACCGTGTGCAACTGGTCGGTCGCCGAGAGGTCGCCTACCTGATGGACTCACTGCCGGAGGATCAGGAGCGCCGCATCCAGCGCATCGTGACGCTGGAGCCACCCGTGGTGATCGTGGCCGATGGCGAGGCGCCGCCGGACCGGCTGGTGGCGATGTGCGAGCGCGCGGCCATCCCGCTTTTTGTCACCGCCGAATCGGCCGGTCAGGTCATCGACGTGGTCCGCGGCTACCTCAGCCAGTTGTTCGCCGAGCGAACCACGCGCCACGGGGTGTTCATGGACATCCTCGGGCTGGGTGTTTTGCTCACAGGCGAGTCGGGCCTGGGCAAAAGTGAGCTGGGCCTGGAGCTGATTTCCAGAGGCCACGGATTGGTCGCCGACGATGCGGTGGACATCTACCGCGTGTCTCAAACGGCACTCGAGGGACGCTGCCCTGAACTGCTGCTCAACTTGCTCGAGGTGCGCGGCATCGGCCTGCTCGACATCAAGGCGATCTTTGGAGAAACCGCAGTGCGCCGGAAGATGCGCGTCAAACTGATCGTGCACCTGGTTCGCAAGGAAACGCTGGAGCGCGAATTCGAGCGGCTGCCCTACGAGCCGCTGTACGAGCGCATTCTGGATGTGCCCGTTCGAAAGGCTGTCATTGCGGTCGATGCGGGCAGAAACCTGGCCGTGCTTGTCGAGGCGGCCGTGCGCAACACCATCTTGCAGTTGCGCGGTATCGACACCTACAAGGAATTTATCGAGCGCCACCAGCGCGCCCTTGAAAAGGGTGGCGATTGAGTCTTCGCCTCAGGGCTTGCAGCCCGCTCGATGCGGACAATCTGTCTTGGTACACACCGCGTACAGAGACAGGGCATGGTCCTGAAGCTCAAAGCCCCGGATCAGCGCGGCTGACTTCTGACGTTTTTCGATTTCGGCATCGAAAAACTCCTCGACCCGTCCGCAATCCATGCACACGATGTGGTCATGGTGGGAGCCCTCATTGAGTTCAAACACCGCCTTGCCCGCCTCGAAGTGATTGCGCGAAAGGATGCCGGCCTGCTCGAACTGCATCAAGACCCGATAGACCGTGGCCAGGCCCACATCGGAGCCCTCGGCAAGCAGCAGCCTGAAGACGTCTTCGGCGGCCATGTGGCGGTGTTCGGTTTTCTGGAACATCTCCAGAATCTTGATGCGCGGCAGCGTCGCCTTGAGCCCGCTGCTTTTGAGTTCATCCGCTTGTGTCATGGCGCTCCCCAGCAAGGATCTCGGGCCTTACCCTGCCGCTAGAATCGGCCGATCATATCGAGTCGGAGTGGCCCTCTGCGGCACTGCGCAAGTTTCCATGACCCTGTATTCCTCTGTCCGTTCGGGCCTTGTTCTTGTGTGTGCGGCTGCGGCTTTGGCTGGGTGCGAATCCGTACCCTTCATGCCCACCGCGGACAGGATTTCGGGCCTGATCACGCCCTACAAGGTGGAGATCGTTCAGGGCAATGTGGTGACTCAAGAGCAGGTGGACAGGATCCGCACCGGCATGTCTCGCCCACAGGTTCGCGACATCCTCGGCTCGCCCTTGCTGGCCGATGTGTTCCACGCCGATCGCTGGGACTATGTGTTCACCATCCGCCGTCAGGGCACCGAGCCACAACAGCGAAACGTGGTGGCCCTTTTTGATGGCGAGCGGCTGAAAAGCCTGGACACCGGCGGTGAGCTGCCCACCGAGCTTGCCTTTGTCGCGTCCATCGATGCGACAAAACCCGACATCAAGATTCCCCCACTGACGATGAGCGAAGATCAGCTCAAGAGCCTGAAGAAGCCGGCCACGGCGGCCGCCGCCGAGCCGACGGCTGCGGCTGCAGCTCCAGCCGCCCCGCGCGTCTATCCACCGCTAGAGCCGCCGTGATGGGGGCCTCGCCGCGAACGTCTGCGCGCGGCTCAGGCGGCTTGAGGGTGGCTGTGGCGGGTGCGTCGGGTCGCATGGGCCGCATGCTGATCGAGGCAGTGGTTGCGGCCGATGACCTTGTGCTGTGTGGTGCGCTTGACGTCGAAGGCAGTGCTGGCCTGGGCCAGGATGCCATTTTGTTCCTCGGCCACACCAGTGGCGTGGTGATCACCTCCGACCTGCGGGTCGGCTTGGCGCAGGCGCAGGTGCTCATCGACTTCACTCGCCCCTCAGGAACCCTTGCGCATCTGGCCGTTTGCCGCGAGCTGGGGGTGAAGGTGGTCATCGGAACCACGGGCTTCACCGACGAACAGAAGACCGAAATCGCAGAACACTCCCGCCACATTGCCATCACGATGGCACCCAACATGAGCGTCGGGGTCAATGTGGTGTTGAAGTTGCTCGACACCGCTGCGCGGTTGTTGAGCGAGGGCTACGACATCGAAGTGATCGAGACCCACCATCGCCACAAGGTCGATGCGCCCAGCGGCACCGCGCTGAAGATGGGCGAGGTGGTGGCGGCGGCACTGGGTCGCGATCTCAAGGAGTGCGCGATGTATGGCCGTGAGGGGGTCACCGGCGAGCGCGATCCTTCGACCATCGGCTTTGCCACCATCCGCGGCGGAGACGTGGTCGGCGACCACACGGTGCTGTTCGCCGGCATCGGCGAGCGCATCGAGATCACGCACAAGAGTTCGAGCCGTGCCACCTACGCTCAGGGCAGCCTGCGCGCAGCGCGGTTCATGGCCGAGCGCGAGTGCGGACTTTTCGACATGAGCGACGTGCTCGGTTTGAACTGATCGAGCGCACAGCAAGAACGCCATGGGTGGCCTGCAACAGTTCTGGGACCAGGCTGACGGCATCACGCGCAGCGTGGCTGCGCTGCTGCTGGCGATGTCGGTCAGCGCCTGGGTGCTCATCTTGTGGAAGGGCTGGCTGCTGCGCCGCGTTCGCATGGACATCGCCCGTGCGATTCCTGCCTTCTGGGCTGCGGCCGATCTCGAAACGGCACGCGAGCAGCTGCTGGCCTTCGACCGGGAGCGAGCGCTGTTGCCCTTGCTGTTGGCCGCCACGGCGCAGCCTGAGGCGCTGACGCTCGAGTCCCAGGGACGCCGAGAGTCTCAGCTCACTCGACGGCTGCGCGACTCGCTCAATGCGGTGCTCACGCAACTGCGCTTCGGTCAGGTGCTTCTGGCATCCACCGGCAGCACGGCACCGTTCATCGGGCTCTTTGGCACGGTGTGGGGCATCTATCACGCGCTGGTGAGCATTTCCACGGCCGGGACGATCACCATCGAGCGGGTCTCGGGCCCGGTGGGCGAAGCGCTGGTCATGACCGCGGCCGGACTGGCGGTGGCGATTCCTGCCGTGCTGGCCTACAACATCTTCGGCAAGCTGGTGACGGCCTGCGAGACCGAGCTCGAGGGCTTTGCCCACGACCTGCGCGAGATGCAGACCGATCAGGATCCCTCCTCCTCCGGGGACTGAACCGCATGGCCTTCGGACGCTTCGAGCGCGGCAGCAGTCCTCAGCCGATGAGCGACATCAACATGACGCCGCTGATCGATGTGATGCTGGTGCTGCTGGTGATCTTCATCATCACCGCACCGCTGATGAGCAGCAGCTTGCGGCTCGACCTGCCCAAGAGCGATGCGGCGCGCCCCAGCGACACGCCTGCGTTCATTGCGGTTTCGGTCGACCCGCAAGGGCGGCTTTTCATGGCCGACAAGGAGCTCAATGCTGCGGCCCTGGCCGAGCGCGTGGCTGAGGCCGCCCGGAGCAATCCGCAAACCGAAGTGCAGTTGAGCGCCGACCAGGCCGTGCCCTATGGCCGCGTGGCCGAGTTGATCGGGATCGTGCAAAAAGGCGGCCTCACGCGCATCGGCTTCGTGGCACAAAACGCCGCCGCAGGCACCCCCCGTTGAAGGGCTGCTCGATAGCACTTGCTGGCCCGAGTCAGGGCCCGGGCTGCAGGACGCGGTTCCTATAATTCCAGCTGATCCCCTCGAGCGCTTGGCGCCCCCTCATGAATCCTGAATTCAAGCCGACCGAGGTTGAACGCGCGGCACAGGCCGTCTGGAGCGAGCGCGATGCCTACCGCGTGAGCGAGCACAGTTGCGACGCCAGCGGGCAGCCCAAGCCCAAGTTCTACGCTTGCTCGATGTTGCCGTACCCCAGCGGCAAGCTGCACATGGGTCATGTGCGCAACTACACCATCAACGACATGTTGACGCGTCATCTTCGGATGAAGGGCTACAACGTGCTCATGCCCATGGGCTGGGACGCTTTCGGGCTGCCGGCGGAGAACGCGGCCATGAAGAACAAGGTTCCGCCCGCGCGCTGGACCTACGACAACATCGCCTACATGAAGCGGCAGATGCAGTCGATGGGACTGGCCATCGACTGGAGCCGCGAGATCGCCACCTGCTCGCCCGATTACTACCGCTGGAACCAGTGGCTGTTCCTGAAGATGCTGGACGCCGGCATCGCCGAGCGCCGCACGCAGGTCGTCAACTGGGATCCGGTGGACATGACGGTGCTGGCCAACGAGCAGGTCATTGACGGCAAGGGCTGGCGCAGTGGCGCACCGGTCGAAAAGCGCGAGATTCCGGGCTACTACCTCAACATCACGCGCTATGCCGACGAGTTGCTCGAGCAGGTGCAGCAACAACTGCCCGGCTGGCCCGAGCGCGTGCGCCTGATGCAGGAGAACTGGATCGGCAAGAGCGAGGGCGTGCGCTTTGCCTTCACGCACGGCATCGCCGATGCCAGCGGCGCGTTGATCAACGCGGGTCGCCTTTACGTGTTCACCACACGCGCCGACACCATCATGGGCGTGACGTTCTGTGCGGTGGCGCCCGAACACCCCCTGGCGCAGCATGCTGCCGCATCCAACCCGGCTGTGGCTCGCTTCATCGCCGAATGTCAGGCCGGCGGCACCACCGAGGCGGAGCTCGCCACGCAGGAGAAAAAGGGCGTCGACACGGGGCTTCACGTGCTGCACCCACTGACCGGCCAGCCGGTGGCCGTGTGGGTGGGCAACTATGTGCTCATGAGTTACGGCGACGGTGCGGTGATGGGCGTGCCGGCCCACGACGCGCGCGATTTCGAGTTTGCGCGCCACTACGGCATTGACATCAAGCAGGTGGTGAGCGTTGCCGGGGAAACCTTCAGCCAGGAACAGTGGCAGGACTGGTACGCCGACAAGCAGCGCGGGGTGTGCGTCCATTCGGACCGCTTCAACGGCTTGACCCACCGGGCGGCCGTGGATGCGGTGGCCGCGACGCTGGCCGCGCAGGGCCTGGGAGAAAAGAAGACCACTTGGCGGCTGCGCGACTGGGGCATCAGCCGCCAGCGTTACTGGGGCACGCCGATACCCATCATCCACTGCGACGGCACGCCATCGGCTGCGGGTTGCGGCGCGGTGCCGGTGCCCGAGCGCGATCTTCCGGTAGTGCTGCCGGAGGACCTGATCCCCGATGGCTCGGGCAATCCGCTGTCCAGACACGCCGCGTTCCTGAACGTGCCTTGCCCGACCTGTGGCCGTCCGTCGCGCCGCGAGACCGACACGATGGACACCTTCGTGGACAGCTCGTGGTACTTCATGCGCTACTGCGACCCGCACAACACCGAGGCGATGGTGGGTGCTGGGGCGGCTTACTGGATGCCGGTCGATCAGTACATCGGCGGCATCGAGCACGCCATCTTGCACCTGCTGTATGCGCGCTTTTGGACCAAGGTCATGCGCGACTTGAAGCTGGTCTCGGTGGACGAGCCCTTCACCCGACTGCTCACCCAAGGCATGGTGCTCAACCACATCTATTCGCGCAAGTCGGCGCAAGGCGGCATCGAGTACTTCTGGCCGCATGAGGTTGAAAACCTGTTCGAAGGCAGCTCGCGCATCAGCGGTGCCAAGCTGAAGTCCGATGGCTCTCAGGTGACCTACGAAGGCGTGGGCACCATGAGCAAGAGCAAGAACAACGGGGTGGATCCCCAGCAGCTGATCGATCAGTACGGCGCAGACACGGCTCGGCTTTTCGTGATGTTTGCGTCTCCACCGGAGCAGACCCTGGAATGGAACGAGGCCGGCGTCGAGGGTGCGCACCGCTTCCTCAAGCGGCTGTGGAACTTCGGGGTGAAAAATGCCGAGGCTGTGCGGTCCGCATCGGCGTTGCCGTGCGAGTCGGGGGCGGGGGCGAAGGAGTTGCGCCGCGAAGTGCATCAGCTGCTGCGTCAGATCAGCCATGACTACGAGCGCATGCAATACAACACCGTGGTGTCTGGCGGCATGAAGTTGCTCAATGCCCTTGAGGCCAACAACGTTGGCGGTGCGGCCGCCGTCGTTCGCGAAGGCTTCGGCATTCTTTTGCGCACGCTCTATCCGGCATGCCCGCACACCACCTGGACGCTGTGGCGAGAGCTGGGCTATGCCGCACTGCTCGGTGACCTGCTCGATGCGCCTTGGCCCGAGGTCGACGAGTCGGCGCTGTTGCAAGAGGTGGTCGAGCTGATGCTGCAGATCAACGGCAAGCTTCGCGGCTCGGTGAGCGTTGCCGCCTCGGCCGACAAGGCGGACATCGAGCGCGCCGCGCTGGCCAGCCCGGAGCTGATCAAGTTCGCCGCCGGCGCACCCGTCAAACGCGTGGTGGTGGTTCCGGGTCGTCTGGTCAACGTGGTCCTTTGAGCAAAGAGCAACTTACCCATGAGCCTGCACAAGATTCGCACTGAAATGGGTCCTCACGCCGCTGACGAGGGCCGTCGCCATGGTCTGCGGCTGGCATGCGCGCTCATGACCGGTTCACTGACCGGCTGCGGCTTCGCGTTGAAGCGCACCCCGGAAATGCCCTTTCGCGCCATCCAGCTCAGCGGCTTCGCGGCGAACTCACCGTTCGAGTTCGAGCTGCGCAGGAACATCAACGCCTCGGCCAACACGAGGGTGGTTGATTCGGCAGCGCAAGCGCAGGTGGTGCTGATGGCCTTGGCAGACCGCCGCGAGCGCAGCGTGGTCGGTACATCCACCTATGGGCTGGTCAACACCATCAACCTGCGTCTTCGCTTCAAGTTCAGCCTGCGCACGATCGCAGGCCGAGAATTGATCGCGCCCACCGAGCTGATGCTGCTCAGGGACATGGCCTACAGCGAAAGCGACGCTCTGGCCAAGGAGCAGGAGGAAGAGTCGATCTACCAGTCGCTCCAGACCGACATCATCCAGCAGCTGATACGCCGGCTTGCCGCCTCGCCAGCACCCTGAGCAGCGTCACTCGACACGCACCATCCCGATGCAACTGCGCCACGATCAGCTCGGAGTGCACCTTCAAAAGGACCTGCGGTCGCTTTACATCGTGTGGGGTGACGATGCGCTGCTGACCCAGGAGGCCTGTGATGCGATTCGTGCCACCGCGCGCTGCGCAGGGCACACCGAGCGTCAGGTCCACACGGTGAGCGGAGCGCACTTCAACTGGAGCGGCCTGATCGGCGCCGCTCAGGCGATGAGCCTTTTTGCCGATCGGCAGATCATCGAGATCCGCATCCCTTCGGGCAAGCCCGGCAAGGAGGGCTCGGAAGCGCTGCAGCGCTACTGCCAGACGCTCAACGACGATGTGGTCACCATCATTCAATTGCCCCGACTCGACAAGGCGCAGCAGCAAAGCGGCTGGTTCACCGCGCTCGAGTCTGCCGGCGTTGCGGTGCGGATCGACACCATAGAACGGCGCGCGCTTGCACCCTGGATCGCGCAACGACTGGGCACCCAAGGGCAGCGGGTTCAAGCAGGCGAGGCGGGCCAGCACACGCTGGCGTTTTTCGCCGATCGGGTCGAGGGCAATCTGCTGGCCGCTCATCAGGAAATCCAGAAGCTGGCCCTGCTGTATCCACCGGGCGAGCTGAGCTTTGAGCAAATCGAAGCGGCGGTGCTCAACGTGGCGCGCTACGACGTGTTCAAGCTCGGTGAGGCGGTCTTGGCCGGGCAGGTCGCGCGCGCATTGCGCATGCTTGACGGCCTGCGCGCGGAAGGCGAGGCCGCCGTGCTGGTGCACTGGACGCTGGCCGAAGATCTGCGAGCGCTCAAGCGCGCCCAGGATGCCCTTCATGCCGGCCGGCCGCTGCCGCTGGCCTTGCGAGAAGCTCGCGTGTGGGGCACCAAGGAGCGGCTGTTCGAACGCGCGCTGCCCTTGCTCACAGACAGCGCGTTGGCGCAGATGCTGCACGCAGCACAGATCTGCGACGGCCTGATCAAGGGCCTGAAGCACCCGGACTGGCCGCTGGAGCCTTGGGATGGCCTGCGGCGTCTGGTCCTGATGGCGCTGCAAAACACTTCGGCCACATCCACTCAGGCGCGCGGCCGAGCGGTCGTGGTGCCGCCACGCCTGGCGCTTCACGCCTGAGTCTGGCTCGGCAATTCAGGCCAGCGATCCCAAAAGCGCTTCAAGCGCGCGCTTGACCGTCTGGTGCCGAACGGCTGCTCGGTCACCGTTGAACTGCAGCAGCGTGGCACGGGTGGCTGGCGCGGCGGCGTCGCCATGACGGTCAATTCGGCTCATCGCCATCCAGACGGTGCCCACGGGCTTGCCCTCGACAGCGCCATCAGGTCCGGCAATGCCCGTCACGGCCACCGACAGATCGGCCCTGGAGTGCCGCAATGCGCCCTCGGCCATGGCACGAGCAACGGCCTCGCTGACCGCGCCTTGGTTCGCAATCAGTGCGGCCGGCACGCCCAGCAGTTCGGTCTTGGCCTCGTTCGAATAGGTCACGAAGCCTCGCTCGAACCAGCGGCTCGATCCAGCCACCGAGGTGCAGGCAGCAGCAATCAGGCCACCCGTGCAGGACTCGGCAGTGACCACACGCTGCGCTCGCCGGCGCAGCGCCTCGGCCAGCGCCTCGACCAGCGCTTGCTGCTCGGGTGTCAGCTCGCTCATGTACGGCTCACACGGCTTTCAAGGCCAGAACCAGCGCCAGCCGGCAATCACCAGCAGCGTGCACAGCGCAGCCACGAGGTCATCGAACAGAATGCCGAAGCCCTGCGCCCAGCCGATGGGCTGGCCGCGCTGGCTCTTGAACAATCGGTCGGCCCAGGCGACCGGGCCGGGCTTGGCTGCATCGAAAAAGCGAAACAGCGCAAATGCCACCGCCTGCCCCAGCAAGCCGGTGGGCATCACCAGCCACAGGATCAGCCAAAACGCGAGCACCTCGTCCCAGACGATCGCCCCCGGGTCGGCCACCGCCATCGCGCGGGCACACACGGTGCAGGCCCACCAACCCACGAAAAAGCTCGACAGCAACAGCCAGCCCATGGCGGACGTGCTGAGCATGGGCTGAATCACCAGATAAGCCAACCAAGCCCACAAGGTGCCGACGGTGCCGGGGGCCACCGGCGCCAGACCGCTCCCAAAACCCAGTGCGATCGCATGCGCCGGATGGCTCAAGAGCAGCCGAGCCGTCGGGCGGCGCGGCGCGACAGCGGTCGCAGCAGAAGAGAGTTCGTCGGTCATGGTCGGAAGTGGTCGAACGAAGCCGAATGGTGCTCTACCGCCTGGCCTCGTGCATCCATCAGTTGTGGTGTGAGGCCGTGCACAGGGTGGCTTTCGGTGATGCGGCCGATGCGGGTCACCGCAACACCAGCGGCCTTGCCGGCACTGGCCACGGCGTGTGCGCGCTCGGAGGGCGCGGTGAACAGCAGTTCGTAGTCATCGCCTCCGCTGAGCGCACACAGCCGCTGCAAGGACACAGCCTGCGCGCGAAGTACCGCACTGAGCGGCAGCGAATCCACCTCGACCACCGCGCCCACCCCGGAGCGCCGCAGCACATGGCCCAGGTCACCGAGCAGTCCGTCAGACAGGTCGATGGCGCTGCTGGCCACACCTCGCAGGGCCATGCCCAGCGCGACGCGGGGCTGCGGCAACTCCATCGCGTGGCGCACCTGTTCGAAGGCCTCGCCATCCAGTGTGGCTGCTGCGCGAAACACTTCGAGCGCAAGCCGTGCGTCGCCGAGCGTACCGCTGACGTAAAGATCGTCGCCTGGCCTGGCGCCGGACCGCAGCAGCGCGCCGGCCCCAGTGGCAGGATCGGTCGGCAGCACCTGGCCGAACACGCTGATGCAAATGTTCAGCGGTCCGCACGTGGTGTCGCCACCGATCAACTCGCAACCATGGGCATCGGCCAGCGCCAGCAAACCACGCGAGAAGCCTTCGAGAAAAGCCTCGTCGGCTCGCGGCAGCGCCAGCGCAAGAGTGAAGGCCAGAGGCTCGGCGCCGCACGCGGCCATGTCGCTCAGGTTGACGGCCAGCGCCTTGTGGCCGAGCCGATCGGGCGCCACGGTGGGCAGGAAATGGCGGCCCTCGACCAACATGTCGCAAGAAATCGCGATCCGCATGCCAGGCTCGGGAGCCCACAACGCGCAGTCATCCCCGATGCCCAGCACCGCGCGGCGTGCCGGGCGATCGAAGTAGCGGGTGATCAGATCGAATTCGCCAAGTGACATTGGCGCATTGTCTCGCCGCATCGGCGCGCTGGGCATCGATCCTCGCCTGACCCAGATCGCCTGAATCGACGCGGTGGCCAGCTTGCGCGAAGGTGCGCCTCCTACAATGCGATCCCGTTTGCAGCACGCCGCCATTGGGGGAAGTGGTGCTCGAGCCGTCCTATTCGGCAGACTCAGGCGCCTCCTTGCGCCACCCCGTGCGCCACACAGCGAGATCAGGCCATGATGACCCCCAATGAAGTGAAGCAAGCCGAACTGCGCAAGGCGGCGCTCGATTACCACGAGTTTCCGACCCCCGGCAAGGTGGCCATCGCCGCGACGAAGCAGCTGGTCAACCAGCGTGATCTGGCCCTGGCTTACTCACCTGGCGTGGCAGCAGCCTGCGAGGAAATCGTGGCCGACCCGGCCAACGCCTTCAAGTACACCTCGCGCGGCAATCTGGTGGCCGTGATCACCAACGGCACGGCGGTGCTCGGTCTGGGCGACATCGGCCCGCTGGCAGCCAAGCCGGTGATGGAGGGCAAGGCGGTGCTCTTCAAGAAGTTCGCAGGCATCGATGTGTTCGACATCGAACTGGCCGAACGGAATATCGACAAGCTCATCGACACCATTGCGGCGCTCGAACCCACCTTTGGCGGCATCAACCTTGAAGACATCAAGGCGCCGGAATGCTTCTATGTGGAGCGCGCGCTGCGCAAGCGCATGAAGATTCCGGTGTTTCACGATGACCAGCACGGCACGGCCATCGTGGTGGGCGCAGCCACGCTGAATGCGCTCAAGGTCTCTGGCAAGGACATCAAACAGATCAAGCTGGTCACCTCTGGCGCTGGCGCGGCAGCACTGGCCTGCCTGAACCTGCTGATGAAGCTCGGGCTGCCTCGCGAAAACATCTGGGTCACCGATCTGGCTGGGGTGGTCTATTGCGGCCGTCCGGCGCTGATGGACGACGACAAGATTGTCTTCGCGCAAAACACGTCGGCTCGAAGCCTTTCCGATGTGATCCAGGGCGCCGATGTGTTCCTGGGGCTCAGTGCAGGTGGCGTGCTGAAAAAGGAGATGGTGGCTGCGATGGGGCCCAGCCCGATCATCTTTGCCTTGGCCAATCCCACGCCGGAGATCCTGCCCGAAGAGGTGCTGGAAGTGCGCAGCGACGCGATCATCGCCACCGGCCGCACCGATTACCCGAATCAGGTCAACAACGTCCTTTGCTTTCCGTACATCTTCCGAGGTGCACTTGACTCCGGGGCCACGACGATCACCACCGAGATGGAAATCGCCGCCGTGATCGCCATCGCGGAGCTCGCTCAGGCCGAACAAAACGAGGTGGTGGCCGCGGCCTACGAGGGCGCGAACCTGAGCTTCGGGCCGGAATACCTCATTCCCAAGCCCTTCGACCCTCGGCTGATGATGAAGATTGCCCCGGCCGTGGCCCAGGCTGCAGCCGATTCGGGGGTCGCCGCGCGCCCGGTGCAAGATCTGGAGGCGTATCGCCAGAAGTTGCAAAGCTTTGTCTACGCCTCAGGCAACACGATGAAGCCCATCTTCAACATGGCCAAGCGGGCGCTGAAAAAGCGGGTGGCCTATGCCGAGGGCGAGGAAGAGCGTGTGCTTCGTGCCGCGCAGATCGTGATCGATGAGGGGCTGGCGCGCCCCACGCTCATCGGACGGCCTGATGTGATCGCCGCTCGCATTTCCAAGTTCGGACTTCGATTGGAGGTCGGGCGCGACTATGACCTGGTCAACATCGACAACGACGCGCGCTATCGCGACTATTGGCAGACCTACCATCGGCTGATGTCGCGCCGTGGCGTCACCGAGCAGATCGCCAAGATCGAGATGCGGCGACGCCTGACGCTGATCGCATCGATGCTGCTCCACAAGGGCGAGGTCGAGGGCATGCTTTGCGGCACCTGGGGCACGACGGCACTCCACTTGCAATACGTGGAGCAGGTGATCGGCCTGCGTGAGGGCAGCAAGACGTTCGCATGCATGAACAACCTGCTCCTGCCGGGGCGCCAGGTGATGCTGGTCGACACCCACGTGAACTACGACCCGACGGCCGAGCAACTGGCCGAGATCACCGTCATGGCTGCCGAGGAAATGCTGCGCCTGGGTCTGCGCCCCAAGGCCGCCTTGCTGTCTCACAGCAACTTCGGCTCGAGCAACCAGGCTTCCGCGGTCAAGATGCGTGAAGCTCTGGCTCTTGTGCGGCAGCGTGCACCTTGGCTTGAAGTCGATGGCGAGATGCACGGCGACACCGCGCTGGACGCCGACTACCGCCACAGCCTGATGCCTGAGTGCACTCTGAGCGGAGAGGCCAATCTGCTGGTGCTGCCCAACATCGATGCCGCCAATATTTCTTACAACCTGCTCAAGACGGCCGCGGGTGGTGGCATCGCGATTGGACCGGTGCTGCTCGGTGCAGCCAAGCCCGTGCACATCCTGACCCCCTCGGCGACCGTGCGCCGAATCGTCAACATGACCGCACTCACGGTCGCAGACGCCAACGCCGTGCGCTGAGCATTGCCCTCGTCCAGCCCCCGCCCCTGCCCCGCACGGGGTTTTATGACGAAACCGTGTCTGCTTTCGATGGGAGCCGGATGCCGAGTCTTCGGTAGTTGGTCACATAAGAACGTCGCGGTGCCAACAACTTATACGTGCGTGAGCGCACACTATCAATTGCTTTGTACTGAAGCAACCTGAGGCATCGGCTTGAGGTTTTCCCCCGGATTGGCTAACATCGGCGTTTGCGTTTCAAGGGATTTCCGTGGTCTTGTCCGGCCCTTCAGGGGCGCGCCTGCCGATGGTCAAACTTGCGTGGGTTTCAGCCCTTGCGTTTGCTCTGGTTGGCGCCACGTTGTTTTCAAGCAGTGCGAGAGCGTCTGCCTCGCAGGGTTCCGAAGTTGTTTTCGAGCTGAGGCAACTGCCACTTGAAGCTCAGCAAACGCATCGCTTGATCGTGGCGGGTGGGCCTTTTCCGTACGCAAAGGATGGTTCTGTTTTCGCAAACCGCGAGCGCTTGCTACCCGTCAAGCCGCGGGGTTTTTATCGTGAGTACACCGTCCCGACGCCGGCGGCGTCCGACAGGGGAGCCCGACGCATCGTTTGTGGCGGGCGTCAACCTGAGATGCCGCAAACGTGTTTCTACAGTAGTGATCACTACGCTAGTTTTGGCCTAATCGTCCCGTGACGGCCGCAGGTTTCTTTGACCCCAGGAGGAGCGAGTCCATGCTATTGCAGACCGTCCGATCGAATATCGTGCAGTCGATCCGCGCTTATCGCGTCGAGGATTTGATGCTGGCGGCAAAAGATGCCAACCAGCACTTCCTCTACGCGAACCTGTCTTCTGCGCAATCCAAGCAGGATGTGCTGGACACGATCGCCGAGTCGTTCACGTTTCCCTTGCACTTTGGCAAAAACCTCGATGCGCTTTATGACTGCATGACCGACCTGGTTCACAAGTCGGGAGCACAGCCCGGCTTCGTGGTGGTTCTTGAGCAACTGCCCGACAACCCACGGTTCGACAGGGAGGCGCGCGAGACGCTGCTTGATGTATTTCGGGATGCCGCTGATTTCTGGGCGGACCGAAAAATACCCTTCAGGTGCTTTTATTCTTTTCAGTAGCCCGCTCACAAGAACTTGGTTCTTGGGAGCGGGCTACCGAAACACCCCAAACGACTGAAAAACCAGCCAAGGCGGCGGCAAAAAGCGCAGCGAACTCCAGTTTTGGCACCAACATGCCGCTGATGAGCAGCGCCTTTGATACCTCGATGTGGTTGACGGCCGCCTGAGACCGGCTGGCGCTTTGACCGCCCGGCCAGCGTCACGGCTGGCCTGAACGACCCAAGGCCTCGCACAAGGCAAGGTACTCCTCAACGGCCACTTCCTCTGCACGGCGCTGCAGATCGAAGTGGCCGCTGTACGAGCGCTCTTCGAGCCAGCGCCCCAATGTGTTGCGAAGCAGCTTGCGCCTTTGAGAAAACGCGCAGGTGACCAGCTCTCCCAAAAGCGCGGCGTTCACGTCGGCTCGCGCTGGCAGTGGCTGCATGCGCACCACAGCCGATTCCACCTTGGGCGGCGGATCGAAGGCCTGCGCAGACACCTCGAGCACGGCCTCGATGTCGTAGCGCCACTGCAGCATCACCGACAGCCGCCCATAGGTCTTGCTGCCAGGCGCGGCAGCCATGCGCTCCACCACCTCTTTTTGCAGCATGAAGTGCTGATCGACGATGTGGCCGGCTGCGGGCAGCAGATGAAACAAGATGGGCGTCGAGATGTTGTACGGCAGATTGCCGACCACTCGCAGTCGCCGACCTGCGGCGGCCGCCAGCTCCGCGAAGTCGACGTCAAGCACGTCAGCCTCGATCACGGTGAGCCCGGCGTGACGACGAAGCCGCACCGCGAGATCACGGTCGAGCTCGATCACGGTCAGGGGCTGCAGCTGCTGGAGCAGTGGCAAGGTCATGGCGCCAAGGCCGGGACCGATTTCGACCATCGCATCGCCAGCCGCGGGTCGAATGGCGTCGATGATGGCATCGATGGTCACCCGGTCAGTGAGAAAGTGCTGCCCGAAGCGCTTGCGGGCGACGTGGCTCATGCTGCCGTTGGGATGGGCTGATCAGGAATCATCCGAGGCCATGCCGCAGGGGCTTGTCTCACTGTGGCGGCTCGCGCAACTCCACATACGCGACCGCACGCAATTCACTGCTCCACTCTGCGAAAGCCCGGTCGTAGCGCTCCTCGCGCAACAGCGTGCGGGCCTGTTCGCGCTCCTGCTTGCCTTCCAGGGCGGCCTGCCGACGCTCATCGACCCGGATAAGGTGCACACCAAAACGGCTCACCACGGGGTCCGACAACCCGCGAATCGGCAGAAGGTTCATCACCTCCTCGAATTCGGGCACGAAGGTTCCCGGGGAGGTCCAGCCGAGGTCGCCACCCTTCGCGGAACTGGGGTCTTCGGAGTATTCCTGGGCCAGTTGTTCAAAGTTGCTGGACCCTGAGAGGATGCGCCGCTTGAACTCTGCCAGACGCCGCACCGCGGCAGCCTGATCGAGCTGCGGCTTGGTGCGCAACAGGATGTGGCGCGCGTGGGTCTGTGTCACCAGGAACGCGCCCGGATCACGACGGTCGGCCAACTTGATGACGTGAAAGCCGGCTCCGGTGCGCAACACGTTCGGCGACACCTGGCCTGATTGCAAATCCTTCACGCTCGCGGCGAACGCATCCGGCCACCGGTCAAGGGGGCGCAGGCCCATCGCTCCACCAGTGACCTTGCTCGGGTCGTCAGAGACTTCGATGGCCAATTTTTCGAACGACTCTCCGGCCTCGATGCGAGCCAGTGCGGCCTCTGCCCGCAATCTGCGTTCGTTAACCACCTCGTCAGTCGCGCCCTCTGGCACGGTGACCAGAATTTGTGCAATGTTGTATTCCACTTTGCCGGCTGACGTTTGACGCTGCTTTTCAAGAAACGCGTCGATGTCGGCATCGCTGATCTTGATTCGCAGTTGCATTTCTCGCTCGCGCACCCGCTCAAGCAGGATTTGATCGCGCAAGTTGTTGCGAAATCGCCCGTAGTCCATGCCCTCGGATGCCAGCCGCTTTCGCAACTCGGTGAGCGATATCTGGTTTTGCGTAGCCACATTGAGCGCCGCGCGATCGACTTCGCCTTCGTCGATCTTGAGGCCCAGTTCTCGGGCGTAGGACATTTGCGCTCGCTCTTCGATCATGGTGTCGAACACCTCGGCGCGCAGCCGGTCCGGTGGCGGCACCTGAACCCCGGCTCGCCTGCTGGACTCGCGAACCTTGATCACGCGCTGGTCGAGCTCGCGTGCCGTGATCACCTCTTGGTTGATCACCGCCACGATGTAGTCGCCGTTGCGTGCTGATGAGCCGGAAGCGGTCTGGGCCAGCAGGCCCGAAGGCAGGCCTGCCAGAGCGGCGCACAAAGCCACAGCGCAAACGCTCAATCTGAAATGTTCAGTCATAGGTACTTGAAATCTGAGGGACAGGCGGCCCGTCCCGCAACAACCGGTAGCCCGGGATATTTTGCTTCAGCACTGCCAGAGGATTGGCGCCTATGCGCGAGAGCCCGACGAGCTCAAGCTGGAACATCACCTGGGTGGTTGCCTGAGCTTGACCGGTGGACTGTCGATTCATCACCACCCTGGCGATCCAGCAACCCGCGTCGTACTCGAAGCCCAGCAGCGAATCAATCAGGCGCTTGTCTCGGATGCTGTAGTTTCCCCGGCCCACGCTGTAAAGCGCGCCGGAGCAGTCTCGCGGATTGCCCATGGCACTCATCTGATCGGGCGTGCGGCCAAACAACGGCCACTGCCAGCCCATCTCGATTTGCTCGGACTGTTCTCGGGTGTAACGGTAGTTGAGCGCGACCGTTCGAAACGCCCCTGGCGAATACGCGACGCCGGCGGTCGAGGTCTCGAATTTGCCAAGCCCGGGGTTGTACTGCGTCTCTCCATTCAGCGCCCAATGAGGAATCACATTGGTCGAAGCGAACAGCAAGATGTCTGAAAACCCTCGTTCCTGCGGCTGCCCGTTGGGCGTGACTTTCTGTTCGCTGAACAAGAAGCTCTGCAAGATGCCAAGTCTCACGAGCTCGGCCGAGGTGACGGAGTCGAGCAAGCGCGTGGTCAGGCCGGTCGTGACCTGGTTCGCATCGGAGACGCGATCGACCCCTGAAAACGCGTTCTCGCTGAACAGTGAGTAAGGCGTGATGGTCTTGCCTGCCGCATCGAAGTTCGGCAGATCGTTCTGGTCCCGATACGGCGTGTACACGTAGAAGATGCGCGGCTCGAGCGTTTGCGTGATCTCTTTGCCGAACAGTGCTGTGTCGCGCTCAAGCGTCCAGGCGCTGTCGACGCTGAGCTTGGGGATCACCCGCGTGGCTTCTTTGCGGCCATCGGCCATCTCCTGATCCAGCGAATACGTGGCCGCATTCATCGAGACCTTCGGCGTGATGGTCCAGCCCGGGCTGATCCATGGTCTGCTGACGGACATCAGCGAGTGGAGCCTGGAACCCTCGACACGGTCAGACGGTGTGGTGTCTTCAGGATTGACGAAGTGGTTGAACTCCAGCTCAAAGCCCATCTGCATGCCATACGGCAGCTCATGCTGAGTGCGCGCGCCCACTTGCGGCAAACGCTCGTAGGGGTTGGTGAACTGGCTGTCGGAGTCCTGCAACGCCTGCCAGCTTTGCGCCCGCGCATAGGTGGTCCAGTCGCCAAACGGACGTGAGAGCCGGATGTCAGACAGCAACAGACGCGGAGTCAGTTGATCCTGGTCGTTGTTGTTGTTCGGAAAATCTTTCCAGTAGTTGTCGTCCGACACGCGCAGCACGCGGATCTTGAGCTCGGTATCACCGGGCCACGAGGCCTCGTGAGTGGCTCCAATGGAATAGCGGTCGCGGCCTTCCACCCGGTCGTGGGGAATCAGATCGAGGTTGAGTTGGCCGCGATAGTCAGACTCGAGGTAGCGAAACTCGCCACCGATGCCCAGGCCTCGCTTGGTGCTGACCAGCGGGGTGATGGTGGCGTCTCGGTTGGGTGCGATGTTCCAGTACCACGGCATTTGCAGTTGCACACCCGCGCGGTTGTCCAGCACCAGGCTGGGCGGCAACCAGCCCGACTTGCGCTCAGAAGAAAGGGGAAAGCTCAGCAGAGGCGATGCGAGGATGGGCACCCCCAGAAAGCGCAGCACGGCTCCTTCTGCGATGCCCTCGTTGGACTCGAAGTCCATGCGCACCCGAGCGCTGCTCAGCACCCAGTCCGGATCGCCGGCGTCGGCCGGGCAGCTGCTGTAGGTGGCATCCGTGGCCACCGAGCGCTGGTTGTCGACAAAGTCAATGCGCTCGGCCACCCCGCTTGCGCCAGTGGCGCCGAAAAAATACGTGGGGTTGAGAAAGTAGCCCTCGTAGCGCTGAACCTTCATCTGAAGTTCGGGGCCGCTGTATCGATTGGCGCCTTGCCTGATGCGCACATTGCCTCGCGCCAAGGCCAAGTCTTCAACATGGTCGTAACTCAGCAAGTCAGCGCGAATGGACAAGTCACCTCGGTGCATCACCGCATCACCTTCGGCCACGGTCTCGATGTCGGGGCGGCCTCGCATCTTCTCGGCCTTGACCGTGATGGGCAGAAGCTTTCCCGCCTCGCCGCCTGGGAGCGGCTGGATGCCGGGCATCATCTTGAGTGGAATGCCCGAGCCGGAAACCAGCGGCGGCAAGGCCGGCGCGCTCGCCGCTGGGGCAGCGGTTGCGGCAAGCGCTGCGGGCGTTCCCGGAAAAGGCTTGCCCCACTGGGCATGGGCCACGCTCGTTGTGGTCGATAGCGTCAACGCCCAAAGCGCCCATTGACACGCGCAAGCACGTCTAGTCCGGGCCACGGGGGCGCGGCCTTTTTGACTCAGCGAGTGGGCGATGGGACGTAGCAACAAGGGGCGGCGGAAACAAGCGACAGGATGGCCGGCGCCTCAAGCACGTACGGCGGTTTGTAAAATTTGATTATCCATGAGGGTATGGCTGCGCCCGAGTGATGATCACCCGGATGTTTCCGGACTTCACCCCCACTACAGGCGCCCCGCCATGACCCAAGCCCCGACCCCTTCCACCGCCGATGTCGCCTGGGAGAGCCCCGCTCGACAATCCGCCTTTGAAGCTTGGCTGGCGCCACTTGTCGACACCCTGGGGCTGCGCACGCAGACCCTGCGACTCGCATCCAGCGACGCCAGTTTCAGACGCTATTTGCGCATCGATGGCACAGGTGGCAGCTTCATCATCATGGACGCGCCGCCCTCGCATGAGGACGTGAGGCCATTCATCGCCGTGGCCGATCTGATCCATCAAGCGGGTCTGCATGCGCCCAAGGTGCTGGCCCAAGACACGCAGCACGGCTTTTTGCTGCTGAGCGATCTGGGCTCGACGCTCTATCTGGCCGAGTTGCGCGCGGCCGTCTCGGCCGAAGACACCGCCCGCATCGAGCGCTTGATGCGCGGCGCTTTTTCAGCGCTGGTCGTGTGGCAGCAACGCGTGGACGCGCGCACCCTGCCCACCTATGACGATGCGCTGCTGCGGCGCGAGCTGGCGCTGTTTCCCGAATGGTGCGTGCAGCGTGAGTTCGGTGTGACGTGGGGCGCCGACGAGCTGGCAACCTGGGCCACCACCACCGATTTGCTGGTGAGCAGTGCGCTGGCGCAACCCACGGTCGCGGTGCACCGCGACTACATGCCGCGAAATCTGATGGTCTGTGACCCCGCAAGCCCGGGCATCCTTGACTTTCAGGATGCGGTGCGCGGACCCATCACCTACGACGTGGCTTCGATGTTGCGCGACGCCTTCATCAGCTGGGAAGAAGAGCTCGAACTCGACTGGGCCATACGCTACTGGCAGCAAGCGCGCGCCGTCGGCTTGCCGCTGCCGAGCGACTTCGGCGATTACTGGCGCCAAGTGGAGTGGATGGGCCTGCAGCGTCACCTGAAAGTCCTGGGCATCTTCTGCCGCCTCAAGCACCGCGACGGCAAGCCCGCCTACAGCGCTGATCTGCCTAGGTTCTTCAACTACGCGCACAAGGTTGCTAGGCGTTATGAAGGGCTGGGGCCGCTGGCGCGACTGCTGGAGCCCCTGATGGGCACGGCTCGCGTGGATGCCTTTTACTGATTCAGCGGGAGATGACGATGGACGACCTGGCCTTCATCCGTTCACACATCCGCACCGTGCCCGACTGGCCGGCGGCCGGCGTGCAGTTTCGCGACATCACGCCGCTGCTGCAGAACCCGCGGGCGTTTCGGGTGCTGATCGATCAGTTCGTGCACCGCTACTTCGACCAGCGGCCAGCGGCGATTGCCGGGCTGGATGCACGCGGCTTCATCATCGGCTCGGTGCTGGCCTATGAGCTCAACATCGGCTTCGTGCCCATCCGCAAGAAGGGCAAGCTGCCCTACGCCACGCTGCAGGAGTCGTACGACCTCGAGTACGGATCGGCCACGGTCGAGATCCACACCGACGCGGTGCTGCGCGGCGACCGGGTGGTGCTGATCGATGACCTGATCGCCACCGGCGGCACCATGATGGCTGGCAAGAATCTTCTCGAACGGCTGGGTGCCTGCGTGATCGAAGGCGCTGCCATCGTCGATCTTCCTGAGCTTGGCGGCAGCCGCAGGCTGCGCGAAGCCGGGCTGCCGCTGTTCACGCTGACATCCTTTGACGGGCACTGAGCCCTGAGTCGCATGGACATCGCCACCGCCACGCTCACCTTCTTGCTCACGGCGGCGGTGGCGGTGGGCTTCATGGTGCTCGAGCGTGTGTTCCCGTATCGCCGCTACAGCACCGACTTGAAGTGGCTCGCCCGCGTGGCGGGTCTGGGCTTTGTGGGCATCTTGCTGACGATGTGGATCGGCGGGTTGATCGATGCCCATGTGGCGGCCCGCGAGTTCTTGCGTCAAGACAACCTCCTGACGCGGCTGCCTGTGGTCTTGCAGGGTTTCGTGGCCTATGTGTGCGTGACGTTTTTTGTGTACTGGTGGCACCGCGCCCGGCACCACAGCGACCGCCTGTGGCTGATGTTTCACCAGATTCACCACAGCACGCATCGGCTCGAAGCCGCCACCGCGTTCTACGCGCACCCGAGCGACTTCATGGCCAACGCGCTGATCGTCAGTGGCGTGTCATACGTGCTGCTGGGCTACGGGCTGGAGGCGGCCGCCTGGACGTCTTTCTGGGTCGGGGTGTTCGACCTGTGGGAGCACACGAACATCCGAACACCTCGCTGGCTGGGCTATGTGGTGGTGCGCCCCGAGATGCACCGCGTGCATCACGAGCGCGACCGGCACCGCAGCAACTACGGCATCCCGATCTGGGACATGCTGTTTGGCACCTACGAGAACTCGCTGCGAGCGGTCGACTGCGGGTTCACGCCGGCGCAAGAAGGTCGCATCTTCGAGATGCTGCGCTTCAGGAGTGCAGACAGGTAGTCGGTGCGCAGCGGCTACTTCCCGATGCAAAACCGGCTGAAGATCTCGCCGAGCAACTCGTCTGGCGTGGAGTGGCCCACGATGTCGCCGAGCGCGCCTTGCGCCAGGCGCAGTTCTTCGGCCAGCAGATCGAGCGGCGCGGGGGTCTGGTCCAGACGCTGCTTCGCCTCGTCGAGATGCTCGGCGGTCAACCGCAGCGCCTGGACATGCCGTGCGCGCGCCGTGTAGACGCCCTCGGGGGTTTCGTGCCAGCCCGCCAGCTCGAGCAGACGGCGGCGCAGGGTGTCGAGTCCCTCGCCGGTCCTTGCGGACAGGCACAGGGTGTTGGCGGCATCGCTAGTGCCTCCGGTCTCGCCGAAGCCCGCAGGCTGCACGTCGGCCTTGTTGTGGACATCGAGCACGCGTTGGCCTTCGATCAACGAGCGCGGCAACCGCGCCCGGATGGCAGCGTCTGCGGCCTGATGCTGTGCATCGCCGGCCAAGGTAAGGTCATGCAGAAACAGCAACGCGTCGGCCACCTCGATCTCGCCCCAGCTGCGCTCGATGCCGATACGCTCGACGGCGTCGTCGGAGTCGCGCAAGCCCGCGGTGTCGATCACATGCACCGGCACGCCTTCGATCTGGATGGTCTGCGTCACCTTGTCGCGGGTGGTGCCGGCAATGGGCGTGACGATGGCCAGTTCGGCGCCGGCCAGCGCATTGAGCAGCGAGCTCTTGCCCACATTGGGCTGCCCGGCGATCACCACGGTGATGCCCTCGCGCAGCAGCGCGCCTTGCCGGGTCTGGTCTTGCACCACGCGCAGCCGTGCGGCAATGGCTTCGAGCTGGCCGCGCGCATCGGCTTGCTGCAGGAAGTCGATGTCCTCTTCAGGAAAGTCCAGCGTGGCCTCGACCAGCATGCGCAGGCGCATCAGCTGCTCGTCCAGCGCCTTGATGTGCTGAGAGAAGGCGCCTGAGAGCGACCGCGTGGCCGATCGGGCTGCCGCTTCGGTGCTGGCGTCGATCAGGTCGCTGACCGCCTCGGCCTGGGCCAGATCGAGCTTGCCGTTGAGGTAGGCGCGCTCTGTGAACTCACCCGCGCTGGCCAGCCGCAACGCCGGCAGACATGGCCGGCCTGTGGCTTTGTCGGCCGTGCTTGCGGCCTCCAGGCAGCGCGCCAGCAGCAGCTGCAACACGATCGGGCCGCCGTGTGCCTGCAGCTCCAGCACGTCTTCACCGGTGTAGGAGTGGGGGGCAGGGAAGTACAGCGCCAGGCCGCGGTCGATTTCCGCGCCAGCGGCATCGCGAAAGGGCAGATAAGTGGCGTGGCGAGGGGCCAGCGAGCGGCCGCAAAGCGCCTCGATCAACGGTCGCAGATCACGACCGGACACCCTGACGATGCCCACCGCCGCGCGCCCGGGTGCTGTGGCGATGGCAACGATGGGCTCATGATGACGCGGCAGCATGCGGTTCATTTTCTCCGCCTGGGCTGCCGGCCTTGCCGTGGGCTATTTGCCCAGCACCCCGAGCTTTTTATTGATGAGGTACTGCTGCGCGATCGACAGGATGTTGTTGGTCAGCCAGTAAAGCACCAGGCCCGCCGGAAAGAAGAAGAACATCACCGAAAACACCAGCGGCATGATCCACATCATCTTGGCCTGCAAGGGATCGGGTGGGATTGGATTGAGCCAGGTCTGCAGCAAGCTGGTCAGCGTCATCAGGATCGGCAAGATGAAGTAGGGGTCCTTGGCCGACAGGTCGGTGATCCAGCCGATCCAGGGCGCATTGCGCATCTCTACGCTGGCCAGCAACACCCAGTACAGCGCGATGAAAAACGGCATCTGCACGAAGATCGGCAGGCAGCCACCCAGCGGGTTGACCTTTTCCTCACGATAGATGCGCATCATTTCCTGCTGCATCTGCTGTGGCTTGTCCTTCAGGCGCTCGCGCATTTCAGCCACCTTCGGGCCAATCGCCTTCATCTTCGCCATCGACTTGTAGGCCGTGGCATTGAGCCAGTAGAAAGCGATCTTCAGCAGCACCACCAGACCGACGATGGCCCAGCCCCAGTTGCCCAGGAAAGCATGCAACTGCGTGAGCAGCCAGAACAGCGGCTTGGACAAGATGGTGAGCCAGCCGTAGTCCTTGACCAGATCCAGCCCGGGGGCGATCTGGCTCAACAGGTCTTCTTCCTGAGGTCCGGCAAACAATCGCGACTCGACGGTCTTCGAGGCACCGGGCGCGAGCGTGCCCATGGGAACGATCATGCCCACCGAGTACTGGTTGGCGTCGACCTTGCGGCTGAAAAACTCGCGCGGGCTCTTGTCGTCGGTGGTGGCGCCCAGCAACCAAGCGCTGGTGAAATAGTGCTGCACCATGGCCACCCAGCCGTTGTCAGCGGCGATGTCGTGGCCGGACTTTTCGTTCGGTTTGCGCTCTTCGATGTCCGTGAAGTCGATCTTTTGAAACTTCGATGCCTCGGTGTAGATCGCGGGGCCGGTGAACGTCATGTAGAAGCTCGATTCGCCCGCTGGCGGATTGCCGTCGCGCACCAGCTGGTAATAAATTTGCGGCGCCACGGGCTCGGCCGACTCGTTGACCACCTCGTGCTTGACGTGCACCAGGTAACTGCCGCGGCGGAAGGTCAGCGTCTTGATCAACTTGACGCCACCCACCTGAGGAGACTCGAGCCTGACGTCCAGTTGGTCCTGTCCGTCCTTGAGCGTCAGGTCGCCTGGGATCAGGTTGAAGGGCGTCTGGTGGTTAGGCAGCGCCTGAGCACCCTGGGAAGCGATCAGACCTGTTTGCGCCTTGTAAAGACGGTCGGCGGTCGCATCAAACAGCACCTCGTTCTTGCTGTGGTCCAGGTGGTCGACCTGCTTGAGCATCTCAAGCCGCGTCACCGAGCCGCCCAGTGTGTCCACGGTGGCCTTGACCATATCGGTGGTGATCTCGACTTTCTGGGAAGTTGCCGACGTTGCCGGCTCGACTGCCGCGATCGGTGGCGTCATCCCTGGCGTGGCCGCGGCACTGGGCACGGTGGTCGCCGGTTGAGGCAACGAAGCGCTTGCGGGGCCGCCAGCCGCGGGAACGCCCTGCGGCGCCACTTCTGCGACCTTGGTCGGGCCGAACATCGACTGCCGGCCGTTGTGCTTGTTCCAGCCGTCCCACAGCAAGACGAGCGACATCGAGAACACCACCCACAGCAGGGTGCGACGCATTTCGTTCATGAGGGACTCTTTGTGTTGACTAACAGTTTGCGAGGTAGCACAGCGGGCACGGGATCGTGGCCGCCTTCGCACCAGGGATGGCAGCGCAGCAAACGCTTGGCCACCAGATAACTGCCCGCCCCGGCCCCGTGGGCCTGCAGCGACTCCAGCGCATAGGCAGAACAGGTGGGCTCGAACCTGCAAGCAGATCCCAACCACGGGCTGAGAAAAAAACGATAGGCCCGCACGCTTCCCATGAGAAGCCTCAGCAGACTCGACGGTGCCCTTGGAGCTTGGGGTCTCATCGCCGGCCCGGTGTGCTTGCGGCTTTGGACATCAAGGCGGCCAACTCCACAGATGCAATGTGACCCAGCGGCTCAGACGCTGCGCTTGAGAACTCGGTTCTCGGGAATGGTGAACGCAACCTCACCACCCACATGCCCGCATCCAAATGCTCGGCGTGAAGCACTGCAACCCGAATGCGCCTTTTCAGCAAACTTCGGGTCACTGACCGTTTGGCATGCTTTTTGGGCACGACCAGACCGAGCCAACGCCCCTTAGGGGGCCTTTCGTCCACAGCCAAAGACAAAGAGGTCTCAGCTGCTGTTGACAACTCTGTGCCCGTAGCACCTGCCGTGGCGTTTGGAGTTGTCGCGGACTTGGGTTGCCAAGACTGCGGCGGCTGAGCCAGAAAGTGCACCGCGAAGTGCGGCGACCTTGCCCTACAAGGCTCTTTGAGCACCCTGGAGAAGTCAGCTGCGCGGGTGATGGATGCAATCACGGACACTGCGATCCATACAGGCCGAAATGGCCTTCACGCACATCCGGCCTGTCTTCAGACGGCCAGACGCTTGCGGCCTTTGGCCCGGCGGGCGTTGATCACAGCGCGACCGCCGCGGCTCTTCATGCGAACCAGAAACCCATGGGTGCGGGCACGGCGGGTCTTCGAAGGTTGATAAGTACGTTTCATGATGATTCCAGTCTGGATTGAGCCAGCGCCCCTTCGGTCGGAACCAAGGACTTTGACCGCAGAAAATCGAGCATTAGACCAACAAAGCACGCCTGCGTCAAAAGTAAGTTTTTCAGCCGTGGGCCTGCCCCTGAGTTCTTCATGCCCATGTCGGGCTAACCCAGGTGTGGATAACTTTCATTTTCGGGCACAGTTCGATTAGACTGACGTGCCTTGAAAGCGCAGTTATTCACAACATGACACCTGATCTCTGGCAACGTGGCTGCGAACGGCTGGCGGCTGAACTGCCCGAACAGCAGTTCAACACGTGGATACGTCCTTTGCCAGCTGCATGCGTGTCAGACTCGTTGCAAGGTGCGGTGGCCAGCTTGCTGGTGCCCAACCGTTTCAAGCTCGACTGGATCAGAAATCAGTACGGCGGTCGCATTGAATCCGTGTTGTCCGAACTTGCCGGCAAGCCCGTGCGACTCGAGATCTCGCTGGCGCCTCGCGAGCCGTCTGATCGTTCGGCTTCGGCCGGCGGTGCGAATGTCGTTGCTCCGGCGGCGCAAGCGATCAGCCACTTCTTGACGCGACCGGGCACGAGCTTCTCGTCGGCTGGCGCTGCTTCGGGCTCATCGCCTGATGGCAACGCTTCACGCCCGTCCATGGTGGTGCAGTCCAGCCACCGACTCAACACCGGTCTCACCTTTGAAAACCTGGTGCCTGGCCGCGCCAATCAGATGGCGCGCACGGCTGCACTGCATGTGGCGGGTGCTCCGGGCCAGATGTACAACCCCTTGTTCATCTACGGTGGCGTGGGTCTGGGCAAGACGCACCTGATGAACGCCGTGGGCAACGCCTTGCTCGCTGATCAGCCAAACGCGCGTGTGCTTTATTTGCATGCCGAGCAGTTCATCACCGACGTGGTGAAGAACTACCAGCGCAAGACCTTTGATGAACTGAAGTCCAAGTACCACTCGCTGGACCTGCTGTTGATCGACGACGTGCAGTTCTTTGCGGGCAAAGAGCGCACGCAAGAAGAGTTCTTCAATGCGTTCGAAGCGCTGCTGGCCAAGCGTGCCCACATCATCATGACCAGCGACACCTATCCCAAGGGACTGGTGGACATCGACGAGCGGCTGACCTCCCGCTTCGATGCCGGCTTGACCGTGGCCATCGAGCCACCTGAACTCGAGATGCGAGTGGCGATCCTGATGCGCAAGGCCGAAGCCGAAGGCGCCACGATGCCCGAGGACGTGGCCTTTTTTGTGGCCAAGAATGTGCGCGCCAATGTGCGTGAGCTCGAAGGTGCTTTGCGCAAGATCCTCGCTTATTCCAGGTTCAGTCAGAAGGAAATCAACATCGCTCTGGCGCGCGAGGCCCTGAAAGATCTGCTGTCGATCCAGAACCGGCAAGTGAGCGTCGAGAACATCCAAAAGACCGTCGCCGACTTCTACAAGATCAAGACCGCCGACATGTACTCGAAGAAACGGCCGGCCAGCATTGCCAGGCCGCGGCAGATCGCGATGTACCTGGCCAAGGAAATGACGCAAAAAAGCCTGCCTGAGATCGGCGAGCTTTTCGGCGGCAGGGATCACACCACCGTGCTGCACGCCGTGCGCAAGATCTCAGGCGAACGCCAGCAAAACACCGAGCTCAACCAGCAGTTGCACGTGCTCGAACAAACACTCAAGGGCTGATGAATGTCTCATCACAAAGCGCGTTGGTGTCAAGGCACATCCTTGGGGACAAGTTCCGCGCAACTTGGGCTTATCCACCGATTTCTGGACAAGGACAAAGTTGTTGTACGCGAGTCCCACGCTTCCAGAGCGTCTTTGCACAGGCTTGGCAAGAGCTCAAGTCATTGATTCAAAAGCAGAAAACAGGCTTCTGCACAGATCACGACAGACCCCATTACTACGGCTAATCTGAGAGGTTCAAATGATTGTCTTGAAGACGGCGCAAGAAAAACTTCTGAGCGCACTCCAGTCGGTGTCGGGAGTGGTCGAACGGCGCCACACGCTTCCGGTGCTCGCCAACGTGCTGTTGCGCAAGACCGGCCAGGACATCGAGTTCACGACGTCTGACCTGGAAATCCAGGTGCGAACCCATGCCAGCTTTGACGGCGATGCCACCAACTTCGCCACCACTGTGGGTGCTCGCAAGTTGATCGACATCCTGCGATCGTTGCCGTCAGACCAGGTGGTCACACTCAGTGCCAACCAGAGCAAGCTCACGCTGCAAGGCGGCAAGAGCCGTTTCACCTTGCAAACGCTGCCCAGCGATGACTTTCCCCTGGTGCAAGAAGCGGCCGACTTCGGCCCCGCTTTCACCGTGCCCCAAAGCACGCTCAAGAGCCTGATCAACCAGGTGCACTTCGCGATGGCGGTGCACGACATTCGCTACTACCTCAACGGCATCTTGTTCGTGGCCGAGGGCAAGAACCTGACGCTCGTGGCCACCGACGGTCACCGTCTGGCGCTGGCGCAGGCCACGCTTGAGACCGACATCCCCAAGCAGGAGGTGATCCTGCCGCGCAAGACGGTGCTTGAGTTGCAGCGTTTGCTGAAGGACGACAAGGGCAACGACGACAACACCATCGAGATGCGGTTTGCCAGCAACCAGGCCAGGTTCAGCTTCAGCGGCATGGAGTTCGTGACCAAGCTGGTCGAAGGCAAGTTCCCCGACTACAACCGCGTGATCCCCAAGAACCACAAAAACAGCGTGGTGCTGGGTCGTGCACCTTTGCTGTCCAGTCTGCAGCGCGCGGCCATTTTGACCAGCGAGAAGTTCAAGGGCGTGCGCGTGAACATCGAACCGGGCAGCTTGCGCATTGCCTCGAGCAACGCTGAGCAGGAAGAAGCCAAGGAAGAGCTCGAGATCGACTACGCCGGCGACAGCATCGACATCGGGTTCAACGTGACCTACCTGATGGATGCGCTGTCGAACATCAGCGCCGAGATGGTCAAGCTCGAGCTGCAAGACACCAACTCGAGCGTTCTGATCACCGTGCTCGACCAGCCCGGCTTCAAGTACGTCGTGATGCCCATGCGGATTTGAGCCGCTGCGCGATCACTGAGCTCCCCCTGCCCCCCGCCCACGCGGGGGGTTTTGTATCGAAGAACAGCCGGGCCCTGAAGGCCTTCAGAAAAACTTATGAGTGAATCGATCCCTTCGGACGACGACGCAAAAAAGACCGCCAAGGCCGCTGACGATGCAGCCCAAAGTGCGGCTTACGGCGAGGGCAGCATCCAGATCCTTGAGGGTCTGGAAGCCGTGCGCAAGCGACCTGGCATGTACATCGGCGACACGTCCGATGGCACCGGCTTGCACCACCTGGTGTTCGAGGTGGTCGACAACTCGATCGACGAGTCGCTGGCCGGGCACTGCGACGACATCGTGGTCTCCATTCATTCGGACAACTCGATTTCCGTCACCGACAACGGTCGCGGCATTCCGACCGGCGTCAAGATGGACGACAAGCACGAGCCCAAGCGCAGTGCGGCCGAGATCGCGCTGACCGAGCTGCACGCCGGCGGCAAGTTCAACCAGAACAGCTACAAGGTCTCAGGCGGCCTGCACGGCGTGGGCGTGAGCTGCGTCAACGGCCTGAGCAAGTGGCTGCGCTTGACGGTGCGCCGCGATGGCAAGACGCACTTCATGGAATTCAAGCAGGGCATTCCGCAAGACCGTCTGGTCGAGGTGCGTGACGGTTTCGAAATCTCGCCGATGCGCATCACCGGCGACACCGAAAAGCGCGGCACCGAGGTGCACTTTCTGCCCGATCTGGAAATCTTCTCGAACATCGATTTTCACTACGACATCATCGCCAAGAAGCTGCGCGAGCTGAGCTTTTTGAACAACGGCGTGAAGATCCGCCTGGTCGACGAGCGCAACAACAAGGAAGACACCTTTGCCTACGCCGGCGGCGTCAAGGGCTTCGTCCAGTTCATCAACACCGGCAAGAAGGTGTTGCACCCGACCATCTTCGGCGCTGTGGGCGAAAAGCTCAGCGACCAAGGCACCACCATCACCACCGATGTGGCCATGCAATGGAACGATGGTTACAGCGAGAACGTGCTGTGCTTCACCAACAACATCCCCCAGCGTGACGGCGGCACCCACCTGACCGGGCTGCGTGCGGCCATGACGCGGGTGATCAACAAGTACATCGACGACAGCGAAGTGGCCAAGAAGGCCAAGGTCGAGGTGACCGGCGACGACATGCGCGAAGGCCTGTGCTGCGTGCTGTCGGTCAAGGTGCCCGAGCCCAAGTTCAGCAGCCAGACCAAGGACAAGCTGGTCTCGAGTGAAGTGCGTGGCCCGGTCGAAGACGTGGTCAGCCGCGCATTGACCGACTACCTGCTCGAGAACCCGACCGATGCCAAGATCATCGTCGGCAAGATCGTCGATGCCGCACGTGCCCGCGAGGCCGCCCGCAAGGCGCGCGAGATGACGCGCCGCAAGGGCGTGCTCGACGGCATGGGCCTGCCCGGCAAGCTCGCCGACTGCCAGGAAAAAGACCCTGCCCTGTGCGAGATCTACATCGTCGAGGGCGACTCCGCCGGCGGCTCGGCCAAGCAGGGCCGCGACCGCAAGTTCCAGGCGATCCTGCCCTTGCGCGGCAAGATCCTGAATGTCGAGAAAGCCCGCTACGAAAAGCTGTTGACCAGCAACGAAATTCTCACGCTGATCACCGCCTTGGGCACCGGCATCGGCAAGGGCATGGGGGGCGATGATTTCAACCCCGACAAGCTGCGCTACCACCGCATCATCATCATGACCGACGCCGACGTGGACGGCGCGCACATCCGCACGCTGCTGCTTACGTTCTTGTTCCGGCAGATGCCCGAGCTGGTCGAGCGCGGCCACATCTACATCGCGCAGCCGCCGCTCTACAAGGTGAAGTTCGGCAAGGAAGAGCAGTACCTGAAAGACGGCCATGAGCTCGATGGCTACCTGCTGCGCGTGGCGCTCAAGGATGCCAAGCTCGAAACCGGTATCGCAGGCGCACCGGTGCTTGAAGGCGAAACCCTCGAGACGCTGGCCAGGCAATACGTGCTGGCCAACAACGTCGTCGACCGTCTGAGCGCCTGGATGGACATCGAGGCCCTGCGCGCCATGGCCAACGGCCTGCCGCTCAACCTGGACACGCTGGAAGCCGCCGAGCAATCGGCCACCGAACTCAAGGCCGCGCTGCACGACGCCGAGGTCGCGGCCGAATTCGACGCCCGGCTCGACAAGCACATCCTGCGCATCAGCCGGATGCACCACGGCAACGTCAAGAGCAGCGTGATCACCGCCGACTTCGTGCACGGTGCCGATTACGAAGCACTCAGCACCGCAGGTCGCACCTTCAAGGGCCTGGTCAGTGCCGAGGCGGTGGTCAAGCGCGGCGAAGGCGAGCGCCAGAAACAGTCCACCGTGGGCGACTTCCGTCAGGCCATGGCCTGGCTGATCCAGCAAGCCGAGGGTGCCGTGGCCCGCCAGCGCTACAAGGGCCTGGGCGAAATGAACCCCAGCCAGCTGTGGGAAACCACCATGGACCCGACCGTGCGCCGCTTGCTGCGCGTGCAGATCGACGACGCCATCGAAGCCGACCGCGTGTTCACCATGCTGATGGGCGACGAAGTCGAACCCCGCCGCGACTTCATCGAGACGAACGCGTTGCGGGTGGCGAATATCGACGTGTGAGGCCTTGCGGCCTTTAGCGACAGGCCAGCCATGAACTCTTACGTGCGGGAGAGTGAAGCGTCGCGGGTCGTATTCAGTCGGGCCTACTACTCAGCCTCCATCGCCGCATTCACGCAGAGCACGGCTGAAGAAGTCCTTGGCAAATTGACGGCGGCCAGCGAGTTTTCAGTCGATACCACCCAACGAGATGCCTGGGTCGGGCAGATCAGCCTCCTACAAGGTCTGTTGGTCCAGTACAGCCAGCGCGGAGACATCTATTTCGAGTTCGTCGTTCCTCGACTTGGAAAGCGAATCGATGTGGTGCTGATCATCGATCAGGCGCTTTTCCTGATCGAATTCAAGGTCGGTGAGTCTGAGTTCAATCGAAGTGCGGTAGATCAGGTTTGGGACTACGCACTCGACCTGAAGAACTTTCACGAGTCGAGTCATGGGTTGACGATTGCCCCCATTCTTGTGGCAACCAACGCCGGCCGGGCCGTGACGACAGCGAAGGGCTTGCCGCACGCAGATGGAGTCATGGCTCCGGTGCTGGCCACGCCCGCCAACCTTGTCGCGGCATTGGAGTCGGTTCTAGCGAATCAGCCAGGGCCGATCATTGCTCGCGAGACATGGGAGCAGGGCCGTTACAAGCCGACACCGACGATCGTTGAGGCTGCCACGGCCTTGTACAGCGGGCACTCGGTGTCCCAAATCTCTAGAAACGATGCAGGGGCGACGAACCTCTCACGCACGTCAGCGCGAGTCTCGGATGTGATCGAGCGAGCAAAAGCCGAAAAATTCAAGGCGATCTGTCTGGTGACTGGAGTCCCGGGTGCGGGCAAAACGCTGGTCGGGCTCGACATCGCCACCAAGTACATGGATGCCAAGCAGGATCTGCACAGCGTGTACCTCTCTGGAAACGGGCCGCTGGTCGACATCCTTCGGGAGGCGCTAGCACGCAACCAAGCCGAAAAGAACATTCAGCAGGGACTGAAGGCGGGTAAGGGGATGGCCCGGCAAGCGGTCAAGGCGTTCATCCAACCGGTGCACCACTTTCGGGATGAGTGCCTGAAAGACCCTCGCCCGCCAGTTGACCACGTTGCCATATTCGACGAGGCCCAGAGAGCCTGGAATCGGGAAAAGACGGCTGACTTCATGCGACGCAAAAAGGGCAAGCCGGACTTTGATGTGTCGGAACCCGAGTTTTTGATCTCTTGCCTCGACAGGCACCCGGACTGGGCTGTCGTGGTTTGTCTCATCGGCGGAGGTCAGGAGATCAACTCCGGGGAGGGAGGAATTGCTGAGTGGGTGAACGCGCTGATCTCGTCGTTCCCGGATTGGCGAATTCACATTTCACCGCGGTTGCAGGATGACGAATATGCGACCGGCGATGCGCTCACCGCGCTTGCCGATAGAAAGCAAGTGCACTTCGAAGAAGACTTGCACCTCGCCGTATCCATGCGATCGTTCCGCGCCGAAAACCTATCTTGCTTTGTCAAGAAGGCGCTCGATCTGGAGGCGCAGGGCGCGGCCTCAGCGTACGCGGCATTCCGTGACGTCTACCCAGTTTGCCTGACGCGCGATGTGAGCCGAGCCAAGAAGTGGCTCCGCCAAAAGGCGCGCGGAAGCGAGCGCTATGGCGTGATTGTCTCGTCGCAAGCCCAAAGGCTCAAACCACACGCCATAGATGTTCGCGTTCAGACCGATCCGGTTCACTGGTTTTTGAATGGCAAAGAGGATGTCCGCTCCTCGTACTACCTTGAGGATGTCGCTACCGAGTTTCAGGTGCAGGGGCTGGAACTGGACTGGGCCTGCCTGGTGTGGGATGCCGATTTCCGTTACTCACGGGAGGGCTGGCAGCATTACTCTTTTGTCGGCGAGCGCTGGCAACACATTCGCAAGGATGAGCGCAAGAGTTACCTCAAGAATGCGTATCGCGTGCTGCTCACGAGAGCCCGCCAAGGCATGGTGATCGCCATACCCGAGGGCGACCCGGAAGACGACACGCGCCGCGCCGAGTTCTATGACTCGACGTTCGACTACCTGAAGGGTTTGGGCCTTCAGTTGATCTGAACTCGCCATTGCGAAGAGACTAGGCTGAAGGAACTGCTAGAGCAGAAGCTCACAGAGAGCATTCTCAACTTTGCTCCACTTGTAGCAAAATCAGCTACATGACATCCATCGCCAACCACCTTCTCGGGCAAACGCGTTCAGCCGTGCTGGGCACGCTGCTGCTGCACCCCGAGGACTCGCTGCACGTGCATGAACTGGCGCGGCGCACGGGCGCGTCGGCCGGCTCGCTGCACCGAGAGTTGCGCTCCCTTGCCGAGTTGGGCGTGCTGCTGCGGCAGGAGGTTGGGCGCCAGGTTCATTACCGCGCCAATCCGGCGTGTCCGGTGTTTGTTGAACTGGCCGGCCTGCTTCGCAAGACGGCTGGCTTGGCCGACGTGCTGCGCGACGCGTTGCTTCCGCTGGGCAAGAAGGTCGCGCTGGCCTTCGTCTTCGGCAGCGTGGCCGCAGGCAGCGAGCGCCCTGGCAGCGATGTCGACCTGATGGTGCTTGGCTCGGCGGGCTTTGCCGACCTCGCGCGCGCGCTGGCAACGGCGCACGAGGCGATAGGCCGCGAGGTCAACCCGACGGTGATGGCGCCGCAAGACTTTGCAAGGAAACTGGCCGCAGGCGATGGCTTTGCGCTCAGCGTGGCCCAAGGGCCGCGCATCTGGCTGATGGGAGACGAAGATGACTTTGCAGAACTTGCTGCGCATCGGAAAGATTAAGGACCATGCGCCCACAGCGGCCGAGGTGCAGCGGCTGCTCGCTGCCATCGACCGCAACCTGGCCGATGCCGGCGTGGACTTGATCAGTGACGAGAGCCGTTTCGACGTGGCCTATAAGGCGGTGATGCAGTGCGCGTTGGTGGCCATGCTTGCCGCTGGCTACCGGCCCGCGACGAACGAACCGGGCCACCACCAGACGGTGATCCAGTCACTCCCGCTGACGCTCGGTGTGTCCAACGATGCCTGGGTGGTTCTCGACGCGCTGCGTCGGCAGCGCAATGCCAACGACTACACCGGCGCACCGATGACGCCCGAAATCGTCGCCGAGTGCATGAGCCAGGCCAAGGCTTTGCGCAAACTGTTGCGAGCCCACCTTGCGAGCAAGCACCCCGAACTCTTGAGGGCGCCAGCGTGAACGCCGTGAAGCCGCGGCCCCTCCACTCCCCCGCCGCCGACCGCAACAAGGCGCCGATCCTTGAGAAGCTGCAGCGGGTGTTGCCTGCCAGCGGCGTGGCGCTCGAAGTCGCCAGTGGCAGCGGGCAGCATGTGGCGCATTTCGCGGCGGCGTTGGCGGGGTGGACTTGGCAGCCGACCGATGGCGATGCGCGGTCGCCTGCGTCGATCGATGCGTGGTGTGCGGGGTTGACCAACGTGCGTCCGGCGCTGCGGCTGGACGTGCTCGACGAAGCCAGCGTGGCGGCGCTGGCGGTTGTGTTGAGCGAGCCGGTGGATGCGCTCTACTGCGCCAACATGCTGCACATCTCGCCGTGGGCCACGTGCGCTGCGCTGATGCAGCTGGCCACGCGGCACCTGGCGCCGCAGGGGCTGTTGGTGTTGTATGGGCCCTACCTCGAAGCGGATGTGCCCACGTCGCCGGGCAATCTGGCTTTCGATACCGATCTGCGTGAGCGAGACCCGCGCTGGGGCATACGCCAACTGGCCGATGTGCTGGCGCAGGCCGCGGCCGTCGGCTTGCAATTGCGTGAGCGCGTGGCGATGCCGGCCAACAACTTGCTGCTGGTGCTCGCACGCGATGCCAGCCAGTCGCTCACGCGATGAGCGCCATGAAGTACCTGTCGGGTTATTCGCCCACCGTGCTCGCACGTGTGAGCGAGCTGATCGCGCAAGGAAGCCTGGGCGAGTCGGTGCGAAAGCGCTATCCCGAACCGAACGACGTGCGCAGCGACCCGGCGCTCTACGACTACGTGATGGCGCTGAAAACGCGCTTCATGCGCAGTGCGCCGCCGATCGCCAAGGTGGCTTACGACAACCGGCTGCAGGTGTTGCACAACGCGCTGGGCACACACGCCATGGTGTCGCGCGTGCAGGGCACGCGGCTCAAGTCCAAACGCGAGATCCGCGTGGCCAGCTTGTTCAAGGAAGCACCGGCACCCTTCTTGAAAATGATCGTGGTTCATGAACTGGCGCACCTCAAGGAGCGCGAGCACGACAAGCCGTTTTACGCGCTGTGCTGCCACATGGAGAGCGACTACCACCAGCTTGAATTCGACCTGCGGCTGTGGCTCACCGCCCAGGATATGGAGCCCCGAGCGCCGCAGGATGCAAGCTAAAGTCGCCGCGAAACCCCCAAATGCCGAACAAGGAGTTGAGATGAACCTTCGCGCCCCTGACCCAAGCAATCGCATGCTGAGCGCCGCTAGCACCTTGGCCTTCATGGCGCTGGCAGCCGCCCATTTCTCGGCCGCCGCGCAGATGGCGGCAGTGCCGCCCAAGGCCGCCGCGCCGGCCGCATCGGCGGTGCTTTCAGCACCTGTGCCCAAGGTGGCCCCACCGGCGCCGCGCGTGCTGTCTCCGGCGCAGCAGATGCAGGAAAACGCGCCCGTCGACGACACGCGGCCCGAAGGCACCGTGGCCCCGCAGATCATGATTCCGTTGGGCCAGAAGTCGCCCACGCTGATCAGGCAGGACAAGTCCACCCCTGCCGGCAACCGCATCGATGACTCGGCAGCGCGCTGCGAGGCCATTGCAGACGCGACCGAGCGTGCGGCCTGCCGCGACAAGCTGCCGCGCTGAAATGGCGGCCTTCAGGCAGCCGCCTGAGAGCGAGCCGCCACGGGATCAGTTCATCGAGCGCTTGGCACTCAGCCTGGCCGACGGCCGCTTCGTGAAGCTGCTGCTGGCCAAGCACCACGGCCCTGAGCCCGACTTGCAGCGGGTGATGGTGCGCGCCTTGCTGCTCAAGGGCGAGCCCTGCCTGTCGTTCGTGTATCGGCACACCACGCGTGACGTCACCAAGAACCTGAGCGTGGACGCCGGCCTGCAGACCGTGCGCGAACTGCTGGGCCCGGTGTTTCGCAACGCGCACCTGCACACCGCCGACGAGACCATCGAGCTCACCATCAGCCAGCGCGGCGTGTGCACGTTGCGCAGCACGCCGCTGGCGTCCGCTGAGGTCGATGCGAGCGGTGACGAGCGCGAGGCGCCAGCCGCTGCGGCCCACGACCGCGAAAAGCAGCGCTGGGTCGATGTGCGCCAGCCCTTTCTCACCGCGCTGGGTGTGACCACCGCGCAGCACGATGTGGTGCCGGCGATGTCGCGCAAGTGGAAGCAGATCAACAAGTTCGTCGAGGTGTTCGGCGGTGCCTTGCGGGCCTCGGGGCTGCTGCCCTCGGCCGATGCGCCGAGCGACGCGTCACCGCGAACGGTGCGCGTGGTCGACTTCGGCTCGGGCAAGGGCTATCTGACGTTTGCGGTGCACGACCACCTGCGCGGCCAACCCGGCGTCGCCGCGCATGTCACCGGCGTCGAGCTGCGTGGCGATATGGTGCGCCTGGGCAACGCGGTGGTGCAAAAGCTGGGGCTGCAAGGCCTGCGCTTCGATGAAGGCGATGTGAGCACACGCTGCGCCGAGCCAATCGACGTGATGATCGCGCTGCACGCGTGCGACACCGCGACCGATCACGCCATCCATCACGGCCTGCGCGGCGGCGCGGCGGTGATCCTGTGTTCGCCGTGCTGCCACAAGCAGTTGCGCCCACAGCTGCTCAGCCCGCATCCGCTGCGCCCGATCCTGCAGCACGGCGTGCACCTCGGCCAGCACGCCGAGATGCTCACCGACGGTCTGCGCGCGCTGCTGCTCGAAGCCTGCGGCTACGACACGCAGGTGTTCGAATTTGTGGCGCTCGAGCACACGCAAAAGAACAAGATGATCCTGGCGGTGCGCCGCCCCGATGCGCGACCCGATGCCGCGAGCGGCCGCCAGATTGACGACCTCAAGGCCTTCTACGGCATCCGCGATCACTGCCTGGAGACCTTGCTGCGAGCCGACGGGCTGCTGCCCGAGAGGGCGGCGGCCTGAGACCTGGGGTGGGCATCTCCCTGCTTAAGGGCAAGGCAGACGCATCACAATGGGCCGATGGAAGTACCCGCCCCCGAGCAGTTGTCGCAGCTGCCGCTGTTCCCCTTGCGCAGCGTGCTGTTTCCGGGGGGCTATCTGCCGCTGCGGATCTTCGAGGTGCGCTACCTCGACATGATCGGCCGCAGCCACAAGGCCGGCACGCCGTTCGGCGTGGTCTGCCTGACGCAAGGGCGCGAAGTCCGCTCGGCGCCCGGATCGGCGGGAGCACCGTCGGGTTACAGCGACGAGTCCTTCCACACCGAAGGCACGCTGGCCACCATCACCCGCTTGGAGCGCCCTCACCCCGGGCTGATGACGATCCAGTGCACCGGCACGCAGCGCTTTCGCATCCGCTCGAGCGAGCGGCTCAAGCACGGGCTGTGGGTGGCCGACGTCGAACTGCTGCCGCAGGACATGCCGGTGCCGATTCCCGCGGATCTCGAAAACGCGGCGTTTTCACTGCAAGAGCTGGTGCGCGGCTTGTCCGAGCGCGCGGGCGATCCGGCTGAAATGCCGCTGCAGCCGCCCTATCAGTGGGGCGATTGCGGCTGGCTGGCCAACCGCTGGTGCGAGCTGTTGCCGCTCGATGCAGATCAAAAGCAGCGGCTGATGTCGCTGGACAACCCGCTGCTGCGCCTGGAGCTGGTGAGCGATCTGCTGCAGCACATGGGGCTGGACCAGCCCGCGTCCGGCGCGAGCTGAGCGATCTTCAGCGTCGCTGCTGCCCTAGCAGCCAGTCGGCGTGCATGTCGCCGCGGGTGTAGGGCACGTGGCGACCAGACACCTGCAGCGCCCAATGGGTGATCAGCCCGTGGGTGTCTGACGGCGGCGCGCCGACCGGCGTCAAGCCGAACCACAGCGTGAGGATGACGGGCACCCACAGCGCCGAGCGCATCGTCGGCAGCCGACCCCCACTCAGCGCGGCGGCCGACACCGCAGCGCCCAGCGCCAGCCCCATCAGCACCTCGACCCAAGAGTGCGCGCCGATGGCGATGCGCGACACACCGACCAGCACCGCCAGCGCGATGCCCAGTGACAGCCCCGTGCGGCGCCAGTTGGGTGCGGCCGGCCCGGCCAGGGCGTGCAGCGCCACCATGCTGGCCAGCGGATAGATCGCCGCAGCGAGCATCGAGTGGCCGGAGATGCCGGTGTAGTCCAGCGGCGCGTAGCCCACGCCGTAGCCCATGAAGGCGATCTTCGAGGCGACCGTCACACCCACCGCAGCACCGAGCCCGAGCGTCCACACGGCCGCCAGCCGCACCGAGCGGCCCCGCCAGACCAGCCACAGCGCCAGCAGCACGACCGCAGGCAGCAAGATCAGCGCCTCGCCCAGCCGCGTGATCAACAGCCACAGCACATCGGGCTCGACCGGCATCGGCGTCATGGTGAGCGCTCCTGTTGCGCGGTGCGCCGCGGCAGCCAGCGCATCACGGCGAGCACCGCATCGTCGACAAAGGTGAACACCACAGGGATCACCAGCAGGCTCAGGAAGGTGGAAGTGATCAGCCCGCCGATCACCACGATGGCCATCGGCGCACGGAAGCTCGGATCCACCCCCAGGCCGATCGCGATGGGCAGCATGCCCGCACCCATGGCGATGGTGGTCATGACGATGGGCCGTGCGCGCTTGTGGCTGGCGTCGAGCAGCGCCTCCCAGCGCGACAGGCCGCGCTCGCGGCGCGCCACGATGGCGTACTCGACCAGCAAGATGGAGTTCTTGGTGGCGATGCCCATGAGCATGATCAGCCCGATCAGCGAGGGCATCGAGATCGCGGTTTGCGAGACGAACAGCGCCAGGAAGGCGCCCGGCACCGACAGCACCAGCGCGGCCAGGATGGTCACCGGCTGCACGAAATCCTTGAACAGCAGCACCAGCACGATGTAGATGCACAGCACACCGTAGAGCATGGCCACGCCGAAGCTCTCGAACAGGTCGTTCATGGTCTCGGCGTCGCCCACCGTCTTTTGCGTCACGCCCGGCGGCAGCGTCTGCAAGCTGGGCAGCGCCAGCGCGGCGGCCTTGATGGCGCCCAGCGGCTGGTTGTTGAGCTCGATTTCCAGGTTGACGTTGCGCTGGCGGTCGTAGCGGTCGATCTGCGCCGGCCCGCTGTCCAGCGTCAGTGTGGCCACATTGCCCAGGCGTTGCGGGCCGTGGGTGCCGGGCACTGCCAGACGCGACAGCAACTCGATGTCGCTGCGTGCCTGGGCGTCGAGCTTGACCACGATGGGCACCTGGCGCTGCGTCAGGTTCATCTTGGGCAGGCTCTGGTCGTAGTCACCGCGGGTGGCGATGCGCAGGGTGTCGGCGATGGCCGCCGAGGTCACGCCCAGATCGGCCGCGCGCGCAAAGTCGGGCCGCACGATGAGCTCGGGGCGCACCAGACTCGACGTCGACGTCACGTTGCCAATGCCCGGCAGCGTGCGCAGCTCGCGCTCGACCAGCCGCGCATGCTCGTTGAGGGCGCCCCCGTCTTCGCTGGCCAGCACCAGCACGTACTTGGCGCCGGCGGCGGCCAGCCCGACCTTGATGCGCGCGCCCGGCAGCTCGCTCATCAGCTCGCGCAGCTGGCCCTCGATCACCTGCTTGGACACCCCTGAGCGTTCGCCGCGCGGTGTCAGCTTGATGGTCAGCGTGGCGGTGCGCACATCGGGCGCGCCCGCCGCGGCGAACGGGTCTGCGCCGGTCATGCCGCCGCCCACCGCGGTGTACACGCGCTTGACGTGCGGATTGCGCTCGACCAGCGCGCGCGCACGCTCGGCGGCCTCCAGCGTTTGCTCGAAAGTGCTGCCCGGAGGCAGCGACACCGTCACCTGCGTTTGCGACAGGTCGTCGGCGGGGATGAAGCCGGTGGGCAGCAGCGGCGCCAGCGCCAGCGAGCCAGCCAGGAACACGCCGGCGGCCAGCAGCGTCCAGCCGCGATGGGTCAGGCACCAGCGCGTCCAGCGCAGGCACACGATCACCCAGCGCGGCTCGGTGTCTGCGTGGCTGCTGCCCTCGCGCAGCATGTAGGCCGACATCATGGGCGTGAGCAGCCGCGCCACCACCAGCGAGAAGAACACCGCGATCGCCGCCGTCCAGCCGAACTGCACGAAAAAGCGCCCCGCGATGCCGCTCATGAAGGCCGTGGGCAGGAACACCGCGATCAGCGTGAAGCTGGTGGCAATCACCGCCAGGCCGATCTCGTCGGCCGCATCGGTGGCCGCTTGCAGCGGCGTCTTGCCCATGCGCAGGTGGCGCGCGATGTTCTCGATCTCGACGATCGCGTCATCGACCAGGATGCCCACCACCAAAGACAGCGACAGCAGCGTGACCGTGTTGAGCGAAAAGCCCAGCAGGTACATCGCGCCAAAGGTGGGGATGGCCGACAGCGGCAGCGCGGTGGCCGCGACGAAAGTGGCGCGGCCGTCGCGCAGGAACAGCCACACCACCAGCACCGCCAGTGCGGCGCCCTCGTAGAGCAGCAGCATCGAGCCGTCGAAGCTGTCTTGCACCGGCTCGACGAAGTTGAAGGCCTCGGTGATGGTGATCTCGGGATGGGCGGCACGCAACCGATCGAGCTCGGCGCGCACCAGCTCGGCCACCTCGGTGACACCGGCGCCGCGGCTGCGCGAGATCTCGAAGGCGACCACCGGCTGACTGTTGAGCAGCGCGGCCGAGCGGGTCTCGGCCACGGTGTCGCGCACGGTGGCCACCTGATCGAGCCGCACATGCCTGCCGTCGGGCAAGGTGATGTCGATGCGCGCGAGCTCCTCGGCGGACCTCACGGTGGCGATGGTGCGCACCGACTGTTCGGCGTCGCCCACGTCGGTGCGCCCACCCGAGGCGTCTTGCTGAATCTGCCGCAACTGCCGCGAGATGTCCGACGCCGAGGCATTGAGCGCTTGCAGCTTGAGCGCATCGAGCGCGACTTGCACCTCGCGGGTCGCACCGCCCACGCGGCTGACGGCGCCAACGCCGCGGATGCGCAGCATGTCCTTGGCGATGGTGTTGTCGACGAACCAGCTCAGGGCCTCGTCGTCCATGCCGCTCGAGGCCACGGTGTAGGTGAGGATGGGCGAGCCTGCAATCTCGAGCTTGGCGATCACCGGCTCGCGCAGATCGCCCGGCAGATCGGTGCTGATGCGGTTGACGGCCTCGCGAACGTCGTCAACGGCTTCTTGCAGCGGCTTTTCAAGGCGGAACTCGACGCTGATGACGGCGGAGCTGTCCTGCAACTTGGCGTAGATGTGCTTGACGCCCGAGATTCGGGCCACCGAGTTCTCGATCTTGCGCACCACGTCGGTCTCGAGCTGCGAGGGCGAGGCGCCGGGCAGCGAGGCCGTCACCGTGACCACCGGCAGCTCGAGGTCCGGAAACATCTGCACCTTCATGGCCCGAAAGCCCATCAGCCCGGCCACCGTCAGCAAGACGAACAGCATCACCGCCGGGATCGGGTTCTTGATCGACCAGGTCGAGAAGTTCATGGTCGGTGCTTCTAGCGAGCGCTCTGCGCGTTGACCGACTGGCCCGGTGTGGCCACGGGCGGCTCGGTGATCACCCGCACGGTGTCGCCATCGCCCAGAAAGGCCAAGCCGTTGGCGGCCACGCGGGCGCTGGCGTCGAGCCCGCCGGTGATCTCGATGCGATCGCCCAGCCGCCGACCCACCGACACCTTGACCTCGTGCACCTTGTTGTCAGCGTCGAGTCGCATCACGTGGCTCAGGCCGTCGCGCAGCAACACCGCGCTTTGCGGCAGCGTCTGGCTGCGCTGCTGGCCGAGCATGAACTCGCCGCGGGCGAACATGCCCGCGCGCGCCGCACTGCCCGCAGGCAGGTCGACGTAGACCAGTGCGTCGCGCGTTTGCGCGTTCACCGTGGGCGCCACCATGCGCAGCCGGCCGGTGATGGCGTTGCCGGCAGCCTCGCCGGGGGCCTCGCCCGACAGCGTGATACGCGCGGCCAGACCGGGCTTGAGCCGGCTCAGATCGGCCGCCTGCACCTCGGCGCGCCACTCGAGGCGGCCCTGGCGGATCATGCGAAACAGCTCCTGCCCCGGCGGCGTGACCGCACCCACGGTGGCACTGCGAGCCGAGATCACGCCGTCGTCGGGTGCCAGCACCTGGGTGTGCTTGAGCCGCAGCCGCTGCACCTGGCTGGCCGCGCGCTGCGCCTCGACGCGGGCCTGCGCGGTGCGCTCGGCGGTCTGGTACTGCTGAATCTGCTGCGCGCTCAGCGCCCCGGTGGCTTGCAGGCCGCGCGCGCGTTCGGCATTGGCGGCTGCTTCGGCTGCGGTGGCTTCGGCCTCAGCCAGTCGGGCCAGCACCTCGCCCAGATCGGCTTGCACTGTCTCAGGCGCAAAGCTGGCCAGCACCTGGCCGCGCCGCACCACATCGCCCACGTTGACACGCACGGTCTCCATGCGCAGGCCGCCCACCTCGCTGCCGATGCTGGCCTCCTGCCAGGCGGCGATGCTGCCGTTGGCGGTGAGGGTCACCGGCACATCGGTCGCCTGCAGTTGCGTCAGCGTGATCGACAGTGCGGCGCGAGTGCCGGGCGCGGCGGCTGATTGGGGGCTGTCGGCGGCGTGGGCCAGCAGCAGCAAGGAGCCGGCCACGGCGGCCACGACGAAGAGGGCCAGCGAAGGGATGAGGCGGGATGTCAGGCGCATGGGCAATCCTGCGTGTTTCGTGGTGTGGGCGGCTCAGCGCGCGGTGGGCTCGCCGGATGCCGCCGCGGGCGTTGACGGTGGGGTGGGGGTGCTGGCTGCCAGCGTGTCGGCAGGCGGCGCATCGGAGGCTTGCGCATTCCAGCCGCCACCGAGCGCGCGGTACAGCGAGATCCAGCCGTCGACCCGTTCGCGCTTCAGGTCGACCAGCGCGATCTGCGCTTGCACCGAGTAGCGGCGCACCTCCTCGAGCTCGAACAGGCTGCCCAGGCCGCCGCGCTGCCGGGCCTCGGTGGCGCGCAGCGTGTCGGCGTAGTTCGCAGCGGCTGCGCTGACGTCGGCCTCGCGGTCGGCGGTGCCCTGCAGCACGAGCAGCGCCTGCTCGACGTCTTGCACGGCGCGCCGCACGGTGGCCGCGTACTGCGCCGAGGCGTCGGTGAGCTGCGCGCGCGCGGCCACGACATTGGCCGCGCGCGCGCCGCCGTCGAAGATGGGCATCGACACCGACAGCGGGCCGATCGACCAGGTGGGCCCGCTGCCCTCGATGCTGGGCATGCCGAAGCCCGTCAGGTTGCTGAAGCCACCGCCCTTGTTGTGGATGGCGCCCACGCTGCCCGACAGCCGGATGCGCGGCAGCCGATCGGCTTGGGTCTGCGTGATGTTGGCGGCGGCGGCCATCACCTGGCGCTCGGCATTGGCCAGATCGGGTCGTTGCTGCAGCAACGCGCCGGGCACCGCAGGCACGGCAATCGAGCGCGGCTCGGCGATCACGCCACGCGAGGCTGCCAGCGCCTCGCGCAGCGGCGGCTCGGGCCGCGCGGTCAGCGCCACCAGCGCCTTGACGATGGAATCGCACTGCGTGCGTTGCTGCAGCAGCAGCGCTCGGCTTTGCGCTGCCGTGGCGCGTGCCAGCGACTCGTTGGACGGCGAGTCGAAACCGGCGCGCGCGGTCAGGCCGGTCAGGCGGGCGGTTTCGGTGCGCGAATCGGCGTCGATGCGCCGCTGCACGGTGGCCGCTTCGCACGCGCGCAGCGCGGTGTACTGGCTGGCGACTTCGGCGGCCACCGAGATGCGCGCGTCGTGCCACATCGCCTGAGCGCCTTCGAACTGGGCCCGGGCGGCGTCGCGCTCGGCGGCGTTGGCACCAAACAGATCCAGCTCCCATGAGGCGACGAGGGAGCCGCTGGCGTTGGTGGCTGCGGTGCCGGTGCTGTCGTAGGCGCCGCGCTGCACGCTGGTGGTGGCATCGAGTTTGGGCAGCATGCTGGCGTCGGCCGCAGTGCGCGCCGCGCGCGACTGCTCGATGCGCAGCCGTGCCGACGACACCGAGGGGCTCACTTTCTGGGCGTCGCTCACCAGCTGGTCGAGCAGCGGGTCGTTGAACTGGCTCCACCAGCGTGTGAGGTCAACCAGGCCATCGGGTTGCGTGAGCGGGGCTTGCCACTGCGCCGCGACCGGTGGGCGGGCGGCGTCGTCGGACGCCGCGCCGGCCGGCCCGAACCCCCCCGCGCAGCCGCCCAGCAGCGCGGCGGCGATGCCCGCCAGCGCGAGCCTCATGCGCGCCGGGCCCGCTCGGGAGGGTCAGCGGCAGGCTGGTCTGGCAAGCGGGCAAGGGGTGCCGTGGACATGGTCTTGAAGTGTAGCCATGGCCCTTTGACAAAAGCCCCCGAAGCCCGCCGTGCTTCGAGGGTGATCGGGCCGCGTCAGTGCAGCGTGAGCTCGCCGTTCGACGCTGCCGCGCGAGGGGTGTCACAAGCGGCATCGGCAGGCACATGGCCGCGGGTGTCGAGGCACCAGCCTTCGGTGCTCAGCGCGCTGTCGTGGTGCTCGATGCGCAGACCCTGCGGTGACAGCTGAGCGCTCGCGGCCTGCGCGATCAACTGCTCGCACTGTGCTGCGGTGAGCTGCCGCACAAACCGCGTCCAGCGCTGCAGTACCGACTCATGGCCCCAGGCGTCCTCGATCGCCCAGCGCAACTGCTGCGCATCGGCGTGGCGACCGGCTTCGAGCACGCGTGGCAGCAGCGTTTGGAAAAACGAGCGAAACGCGTGGCGGGCCGCTTCGCCGGGTAGCAGCGACTCCAGGGCGTTGATGCGCTGGCTCCAGCCCTCGCCCAGCAGCTGACGGCTGATGAAGGCCTGCAGCGCCTGCGCGGGATTGAACAGGCGCAAGCGGTTGGGCGGCAGCACCAGCAATGGCAGTTCGCACGCACGCTCGTGGGCCATCGGCTCGACCAAGCTGCTCAGCACAGCCACACGGCGCCATTGCGCGGCCGTCAGGCCGTCGCAGGTGAGCGCGCCCGTGCCACACGCCAGTGCTTCGGTTTCAAGCCGGCGCGCGATGGCCATCGCGTCGGCACAGCGGTGGGCGGCCTTGGCCAGGTGGGCGCGCTGGCTCAACACCGCGAGGTTGCCGGCCGCGTAGCCGGCGTCGTCGCGAACCCGGTTGACGCTGGGCGCCAGACCGCGCTCACCGCCTTGAACCAGTGCTTCGCGCAGGATCGGGCACACCGACACCTCGATTTGCTTCAGGTGGCTGGGCGTGACCTGCAGCAGCTCCACATTCAGACCGCGCAGCCAGGCGTGCACGCGCAGTTGCAGCCACTGGCGAACGGCCGGCCGTGGCGCGATCGTGTGATCGCCAAAGCGCGCCACCCCGGCGCACCAGCCACGCTGCAGAGGCGATGCCTCAAGCGCGTGCGCTCGCGGCGGCGCAATGCCGAAGCGCGCGTGGTCGAGCCCGAGCTCGAAGCCGATGCGCTCAAGCCGGCTCGCCGGCGTGGTGCGTGTGCCGTGAGCGGCAGGCAGCCGCCTGCGCCGCGCGGGGCCGGGAATGAACCAGTTCTGGCTGTCATTGGCAAAGAGGTCGGGTGTCATGCAGGCTTCCTCGAAGTTGCGGCTGGCCGCCGCGGTGAAGCCAGTGTGCGACGATGGTGGCTCACTGAATGAGCCACCAATTGACCGCGAGAGACATTTTTCGCTTATGCTCTGGCTGGGTGGCTCACTCAGTGAGCGTGTGAATTGGCATGGCAAAGACTGGAGGGCCTGAAGATGGACCGCACCGAACGTTTCTACAAGATCAATTTGCTGCTGCAAAACCGCGGCTGCGTGAGCTTCGACGCGCTGCTGGAGGAGCTGGCGGTTTCGCCGGCGACGCTCAAGCGCGATCTGCAGTACCTGCGCGATCGAATGGAAGTGCCCATCACCTACGACCGCTTCGACAACGGCTACCGGCTCGATGCCGCGGGCGCCATGGTCACCGGTCAGGCCCAGTCCGCCAAGCACGCGCTGCCCGGCATGTGGTTCAGCGAGCGCGAGCTGCATGCGCTGCTCACCATGCACCAGCTGATGTCCAGCCTCAACGACGACGGCGTGCTCGCGCGCCACCTGCAGCCCATGCTCGAGCGCGTGCAGGGCATGCTCGGCGTTGACGAGCAAGAGGTGCGCGAGATGCAGCGTCGCGTCAAGCTGATCGGCACCGCCCGGCGCCGCGCACCGAGCCGCCACTTCGAGCTGCTGGGCAGCGCGCTGATGCAGCGCAAGCGTTTGTGGATGCGCTACTTCAAGCGCGCCAGCCGCGTGAGCAGCGAGCGCGAGGTGTCACCGCAGCGTCTGGTCCATTACCGCAACACCTGGTATTTGGACGCCTGGTGTCACACCAGCGAAGCCCTGCGCCGCTTTGCGCTCGATGCGGTGGAAGACGCGCGCGTGCTCGACACCCGCGCCAAGTCGGTGTCGCTCAAAGACGTCGAGGCCGAGTTCGACGGCAGCTACGGCATCTACGGCGGCAGTGGCGCGCGATTGAAATGGGCCACCCTGGTCTTCGAGCCCGAGGCCGCGCAGTGGGTGTCTAACGAAGAGTGGCATCCGCAGCAGAAATCGCGCTGGCTGACGCCCGAGGGCAAGACCGCGCCGGCCGGCGACCGCAGTGGCTGCTACGAGCTGCAGGTGCCCTACAGCGAGCCGACCGAGCTCATGATGGACATCCTGCGCCATGGCGACAGCGTGCGTGTCACCAGCGACAAGACCCTGGCCGCCGCAGTGGCCAAGCGGCTGCAGTCGGCTGCGGGGCAGTACGCTTGAGCCTGCGCTGAGGCCCTCACCCCGGCCCTCTCCCGCGTGCGGGAGAGGGAGACAACACCAGACCGCGCGCCCGGCCAGACTGACCACCCAACCGAGTCAAATCGAATTGGCCCAACCTTTGGAGAACTCCCCATGAAAGCCACCTGGAAAGGCGTGACCATCGCCGAAAGCGACGACACCGTGGTCGTCGAGGGCAACCAGTACTTCCCGCCGGACAGCCTGAACCGGCAGTACGTGACCTTCAGCAACCACCGCACCGGCTGCCCCTGGAAGGGCCAGGCCTACTACTACAGCCTGATGGTCGACGGCGAACTCAACGAGAACGCCGCCTGGTACTACCCGGAGCCGACCGAGGCGGCGTCCAACATCAAGGGACGGGTGGCGTTTTGGAAAGGTGTGAAGGTGGAGTGAGGGGGGGTTCTTTGCGTTGAACCGCGCTGGGTCTTGCTTGCTGCAGTGCTGGTTCCCTGCGGGGGGCGCGCCGGGAATCCGCCCCGGGAGTGGTTCGCTTCCTGCGGGGTTTGTTCTCTGCGAGAGAGCCAGCCGGGTCCCGCCCCGGCTGGCGGGTAACTTTCATTTGCTGGCCCAAATGAAAGTCACCAAAGCAAAGGGCCCGAACACCAGCCCATTTGGCCTGCTCGCTGCGGCTACAGGCGGACTGCCGAGTACGCCCCATAGGTAATGCCACTGAGGACCCGAGAGGGTGGGCGGCGACAGGCTGCGCCTTGGCCGCGGCACCGCGATGCCTGCGGCTGGCGTTTGCTGGCTGGCGGCTGGTTGCTATTGCGACCACATCGGCACGCCCCCACGCCGTGGACCCGCAGGGTCGAGGCGAAACGAACTTGAGCGGCTGAACGTTAGCGAGGTAACCGAACAAGTAGTTCGGTGAATGTTCTCGTGCCAGAGCCCCTGAAGTAGGCCTGTAGCCGAAGCGATCAACTCAAATGGGCTGGTGTTCCAGGCCCTTTGCTTTGGTGACTTTCATTTGGGCCAGCAAATGAAAGTTACTCGGCAGCCGGGCCGAGACCCGGCGCGGTCCCCGCAGGGAGCCAGCGCTGCAGCAAGCAAGACCGGCGGGCTCTCGCCCAAAGAGCAACCCTCGCGGGAAGCGAACCAAACCCGGCCGCCTGCATCGCAATGCACCAAGCCGAGCCGGGCGCAGCCCCGAGCCCTTCAAGGCCCCGAGCTCCGCCCAGCCGCACTCAGCGCCCAGCCTTGAAGCTGGTGAACACCCTTGTCTGTACCCGCTTGATCGGCTGCGGCAGGCTGTCAGGTGCGTGCATCAGCTTCTTGTCGGCGTCGCTCAGGAAGATGGTGGTGTTCTCGGCCACGCTCTTGGTGACGAACTTCATCGAGGCGGCGTTGGGGTTGGCGTAGAAGACCTTGTTGGTCAGCGACGCGTGCACTTCGGGGCGCAGGATGTAGTTGATGAACAGGTGCGCGTTCTCGACGTTCTTGGCGTCCTTGGGGATGGCCATGGTGTCGAAGAACAGCGTCGAGCCGCCCTTGGGCACCAGCGCCAGCACGTCGACCTTGGACTTGCCTTCGATGGCGCGCGCGCGGGCGATGTTGATGTCGCCCGAGTAGCCCATCACCACGCACACCGAGCCGGCGGCCAGGTCGTTGATGTAGCCCGATGACGAGAAGCGGGTGATGTTGGGGCGCGCGGTCTTGAGCACCGCGGCGGCGGCGTCGTAGTCGGCGGCCTCACGGCTGAAAGGCGGCTTGCCGGCGTAGATCATGGCGATGGGCATCACCTCAGAGGCCGAGTCGAGCACGCTGATGCCGCATGACTTGAGCTTGCTGGTGTACTTGGGGTCGAAGATGAGATCCCAGGCGTTGTCAGGCAGCGGCATGTCGCCCAGCGCGGCCTTGACCTTGGCGGTGTTGATGCCCACGGCCACATAGCCCCACAGCCAGTCGACCAGGTACTGGTTGCCCGGGTCGACCTTGGCCAGCTGCTCGAGCAGGCCGGCGTCAAGGTTGCCCCAGTTGGTGAGCTTGCTGCGGTCGAGCTTTTGCAGCAGGCCGGCTTCGATCTGGGTCTTGGCGAAGTGCGCACCCGGCACCACGATGTCGTAGCCGGTCTTGCCGGCCACCAGCTTGGCGTTGAGGATTTCGTTGTTGTCGTAGTTGTCGTAGCGGACCTTGATGCCGGTCTCTTTCTCGAAATTCTTGATGGTGTCGTCGGCGATGTAGTCCGACCAGTTGTAGATGTTGAGCACCTTCGGATCGGCTGCGGCGACGTTGCCGAGGCTCAGCAGACAGGCCAGTGCAAGGCCGAATTTCTTGAAGCGAGTCACCATGGCGGGGCAGTCCTTTTCGTGAGGGGGTTGCAAATGGTTCATGGGTTGAAACGAGCCACGCGATCGAAGCAGGAATTGCACCCGCCGCGCAGCCCGGAAATTCTGTACGAGAAACCGTGACTCGCAACTCTGGCTTGAGCGCGCCGGCGGCACCTTGCTTGGGCTACGCTCGCGACTCATTCGATGGAGGCGGCAATGGCGCGACCCTGGCTGGAAGAAACCCGTTTGCATCCTGCGATCCGCGATGCGGTGAACCACCTGCACGCCGAGGTCGTTCACAACGTGCAGGCGGCGTCGCTGTCCAACGCAGTGCTGGTGGTCGGCATGGCTGGCAACCCGTTTTGCAAGCGCGCTCGCAAGGTGCTCGATGCCGCCGGCGTGCCGTATCACTACCTCGAGTACGGCAGCTACTTCAAGGGCTGGCGCGAGCGCCTCGCCTTGAAGATGTGGACGGGCTGGCCGACCTTTCCCATGGTGTTCGTCAAGGGCTCGCTGGTGGGTGGCGCCGACGACGTGGCGCGGCTGATTGACAGCGGCGAGCTCAATCGGCTGCTGGCCTGAGCACAAGGCCACCGACATGTCGAGCTTTGCCGACCTCTGGCCCGATTTGCACTGGCGCTGGTGCCGCCTGGATGGGCTGAGTGCCACCGAGCTGCATCGCATCCATGGTGCTCGCCAGCAGGTGTTCGTGCTCGAGCAGCGCTGTGCCTATCTCGACGCCGACGATTACGACGAATCGAGCTTTCATCTGGCCGCGTGGGTGCCGCAGCAGCGGCTGCCGCTGGCCTATGCGCGCGTGGTCGATCCGGGCGTGAAATACCCCGAGCCGTCGATCGGCCGGGTTCTGACGACCGCTGCGGCTCGCGGCACCGGTCTGGGCCGCGAGTTGGTGCGCCGGGCGGTCGCCCACACGGTGGCGGCGCATCCGGGACAGGGCATACGCATCTCGGCGCAGGCGCACCTCGAGGCGTTCTACCGCGAGGTCGGCTTCGTGTCGGTGGGTGAGGGTTACCTGGAAGACGACATCCCGCACGTCGAGATGTGGCGCGCCGGCTGAGGGCTCACAGACCCGACGCAGCGCTGCTCAGGGTGCCGTGGAGCGCTCCAGCGCGCTGAGCCAGGCAACAGCGTGGGCTTGCGACGAGCCGCACATCTCGAGGCTGGGTCGCAGCGATGAACACACCGCCGGGCGCCCGGGCTGACCGAACAGGGCGCACAGACCCTCGTCGCTGAGTTGCACGCAGCGCACGCCGGCCGGCTTGCCCAGGCCGTTGGCGAACGGCATGCCGGGAATCCGGCTGCTGATGGATGGCGCGGTGCAGCACGCGCCACAACCGGGGCGGCAGGCCAGCTCTGCCGGCGCGGTGGAAGGGGGTGGCTCCCTACAATCTGGCTCTGCTCTAAAAACAGGCAACACCATGTGGTTTCCCCAAGTCTTCGACGTGATTGTGATCGGCGGCGGTCATGCCGGCACCGAGGCCGCGCTCGCCTCGGCGCGCATGGGCTGCGCCACCTTGCTGCTCACGCACAACATCGAGACGCTCGGGCAGATGAGCTGCAACCCGTCGATCGGCGGCATCGGCAAGGGCCACCTGGTCAAGGAGCTTGATGCGCTGGGCGGTGCGATGGCGGCGGCCACTGACGAGGCGGGCATTCAATTTCGCATTCTCAACGGCTCCAAGGGCCCGGCCGTGCGCGCCACCCGCGCTCAGGCCGATCGCGTGCTGTACCGCGCGGCGATCCGCCGGCGGCTCGAAAACCAGCCCAACTTGCAGCTTTTTCAGGGCGCCTGCGATGACTTGATCGTCGAAGGTGATTCTGTGACGGGGGTTGTGACGCAAGTGGGCGTTCGCTTCCGTGCGCGTTCGGTGGTGTTGACGGCGGGCACGTTTCTCAACGGGCGGGTGCATGTGGGGCTGGAAAATCATTCGGCTGGCCGCGCAGGCGACCCGCCGGCGATCACGCTGTCGGCGCGGCTCAAGGAGCTCAAGCTGCCGCAAGGGCGATTGAAGACCGGCACGCCGCCTCGCATCGACGGGCGCAGCATCGACTTTTCTCGGCTCACGCCGCAGCACGGCGACGGGGTTCCGGGCGCTGATGGCACGCCGGCGTCGACGCCGATGCCGGTGTTCAGCTACCTCGGCGACGCCTCGCAGCATCCGGCGCAGGTGCCGTGCTGGATCACCCACACCAACGAGCGCACGCACGAGATCATCCGTTCGGGGTTCGATCGCAGCCCGATGTTCACCGGCGTGATCGAAGGAGTGGGGCCGCGCTACTGCCCGAGCATCGAAGACAAGGTCAACCGCTTCGCCGACAAGAACTCGCACCAGATCTACCTCGAACCCGAGGGCCTGACCACGCACGAGTTCTATCCGAACGGCATTTCGACCTCGCTGCCGTTCGACATCCAGATCGCTGCCGTGCAGTCGATGCAAGGCCTGAAAAACGCGCACATCCTGCGACCGGGCTATGCCATCGAGTACGACTATTTCGATCCGCGCGCGCTGAAGGCGAGCTTTGAGACCAAGTCGATCCGCGGGCTGTTTTTCGCCGGCCAGATCAACGGCACCACCGGCTACGAAGAGGCGGCGGCGCAGGGCTTGTTTGCCGGACTGAACGCCGCGCTGCAGGTGCGCGAGCGGGCGGCCTGGACGCCGGGGCGCAGCGAGGCTTACCTGGGCGTGCTGGTCGATGACCTGATCACCAAGGGCGTGAGCGAGCCGTACCGCATGTTCACCAGCCGCGCTGAATACCGACTGCAGCTGCGCGAGGACAACGCCGATCAGCGTTTGACCGAACATGGCCGAGAGCTGGGTCTGGTCGACGACGTGCGATGGGGCGCCTTCAATCGCAAGCGAGAGGCTGTTTCACGTGAAACACAGCGCCTGAGTCAGGCCTGGGTCCGTCCGCAGACGCTGACCCCGCCGGTGGCCGAGCGGCTGCTGGGCAAGGCGCTGGAGCATGAATACAGCCTGCTCGACCTGCTGCGTCGGCCGGAAGTGACGCACGATGTGTTGGCCGAGGTGGCCGCGGCCGCGTGCCCGCAGGCGGGTGTTTCACGTGAAACGCTGCGAGCCGAACTGGGCGTGGTCTTGGCCGATGCGGTGATCGAGCAGATCGAGATCAGCGTGAAGTACGCCGGCTACATCGTGAAGCAAAACGACGAGGTCGAGCGGGCCGCCCGCTACGAGCATCTGATCCTGCCGGCCGAACTCGACTACGCGCAGGTGCATGCGCTCAGCTACGAGGTGCGCCAGACGCTCAGTCGCCATCGGCCCGAGACGCTGGGGCAGGCCTCGCGCATGTCGGGCGTGACGCCGGCGGCGATCTCCTTGCTGTTGGTGCATCTGAAGAAGGGTCGCTTTGCCGGCTTTGGCGATGCGGCCGAGACCGCACGCGACTTGCGGGGCGCAACCGCATTGGCCGATGCAGCCTGAGGCGGCCGCTCCGCATCCGCTGCGGGCGGCGCTGCGGTCCATCCTCGATGAGTTGGGCTTGCCAGCCGAGTCGGCCGACCGTCTGCTGGCCTACCTTGATTTGCTTCAACGCTGGAACGGCGTCTACAACCTGACGGCCGTTCGCGACCCGCAAGACATGCTGCGCCAACACCTCGCGGACTGTCTGGCGGTGGTGGGGCCTTTGTCGCGCCAGGTTGCTGCAGCGGTTGGTGCTGTGGATCGACCGCTTCGCGTGCTCGACGTGGGCAGCGGCGGCGGATTGCCCGGCGTGGTGCTGGCGCTGCTGTGCCCGCAGTGGCAAGTCGTGTGCGTCGACACCGTGGGCAAGAAGGCGGCCTTCATCCGCCAGGCCGGGGTCGAGCTGGGTCTGCCCAACCTGAGCGCCGAGCATGCCCGGGTCGAGGCCTTGCGATGCCCGCCATTCGATGTGATCACCTCGCGTGCATTCGCCTCGCTGCCTGACTTCATCCGGCTCAGCCGTGGGTTGCTGGCGCCGCAAGGCGTGTGGATGGCGATGAAGGGCAGGGCGCCGACCGAAGAGCTGGCTGCATTGCCGAGCGACATTGATGTGTTTCACGTGGAACCGCTGCCGGTTCCTGGCTTGCAAGCCGAGCGTTGTCTGGTCTGGATGCGCCTGCGCCCAAGCTGAAAGCCGGGTGTGCTGCGAGCCGCCCCATGCAAATGGCTGTCAAACAGCATGCGCCAAGCGCTTCGACCAGGGGCCCGGTTTCTATAATCTGACATCGTTTTCGAACTCGGCGATGCGCCTTGGGCCTCGAAACGAGTCTGCTCCACCTCCCTCAGCTTCCCTTACCGCGCCATGGCTCGAGTCTTCTGCGTTGCCAATCAAAAAGGCGGAGTCGGCAAGACCACGACCACGGTCAATCTGGCCGCCGGGCTGGCGCGAGTCGGCCAGCGCGTGCTGGTGGTCGATCTCGACCCGCAGGGCAACGCCACCATGGGCTCGGGCATCGACAAGCGCAAGCTCGAGCTGAGCGTCTATGACGTGCTGCTTGAAAACGCGACCATCGCCGAGGCGCGACAGCGCAACGACAAGGTGGGCTATGACGTGATCGGCGCCAACCGCGAGCTGGCTGGCGCCGAAGTGGAGTTGGTCGATCTCGAGCGGCGCGATCGGCGGCTCAAGGGCGCGCTGGCTGCGGCAGCCGCCGACTACGACTTCGTGCTGATCGACTGCCCGCCGTCGCTCAGCATGCTCACCCTCAACGGCCTGTGCAGCGCGCACGGCGTGATCGTGCCCATGCAGTGCGAGTACTTTGCGCTCGAGGGACTGTCAGATCTGGTCAACACCATCAAGCAGGTGCACGCCAACCTCAACCCCGAATTGAAGGTCATCGGTTTGCTGCGCGTGATGTTCGACCCCCGCATCACCTTGCAGCAGCAGGTCAGCGAACAACTCAAGACGCACTTCGGCGACAAGGTGTTCGACACCGTCATTCCGCGCAATGTGCGGCTGGCCGAGGCACCGAGCTACGGCTTGCCCGGCGTCATCTTCGACCCGGCGTCCAAGGGCGCTCAGGCCTTTGTCGCCTTTGCCCAGGAAATGGTCACGCGCATCGACTCGATGTAGGCGTGGCCTCAGGCCAGCCTCGCCGTCTCACAAACCGAGCGACTCCTCGACCCCGAGGTGCACGTTCATGGCCTGCACCGCCGCGCCACTGGCGCCCTTGCCGAGGTTGTCCAGACGGGCCATCAGCAGCACCTGGGTCTCGCTGGCGAACACGAACAGGTCGACGCGGTTGGTGTCGTTGCACGCCTGCACATCGAAGAATCCACCGGCGAGCGTGGCCGGATCGCCCAGTGGCATCACGCGGATGAAGCGCTCACTGGCGTAGCGTTCGCTCAGCGCAGCATGCAGTTGTGCGGCCCCGGCGGATGCGGCGAGCTGCGAAAGATGTAAGGGCACGCTTACCGTCAATCCCTTGTAAAACGGGCCGACGATGGGCATGAACACCGGTGGTTCGGTCAGGCCGGTGTGGGTTTTCATTTCGGGCAGGTGCTTGTGAGCCAGCGCCAGCGCGTAGGGACGTGGTGCGGCCAGTGGCGAATTCGGCTGGGCCGCCAGCCCGCCGGGCACGGCCGCGGCAGCGGCCTCGTAGTCGGCAATCATGCTTTTGCCGCCGCCCGAGAAGCCGGTGATCGAGGTGGCCGTGACCGCCGTGGCGCGTGGCAGCACGCCCGCATCCACCAGCGGGCGCAGCAGCAAGATGAAGGCGCTGGCGTGGCAGCCAGGGTTGGCGATGCGCTTGCTCGCGCGGATGGCCGCGCGCTGGCCGGGCGCCAGTTCGGGCAAACCAAACACCCAACCCGGCGCGGTGCGGTGTGCGGTGCTGGCGTCGATCAGGCAGGTGTTGGGGTTGGTGATCAGCGCGGCGGCCTCGCGCGAGGCGGCATCGGGCAGGCACAAAAAGGCCACATCGGCCGCGTTGAGCAGTCGGGCTCGCTCGGCGGCGTCCTTGCGCAGCTCGGGAGCGATGCGCAGCACCTCGATGTCGTCACGTGCGGCGAGATACTCGTGGATGCGCAGACCGGTGGTGCCTTCCTGGCCGTCAACGAAGACGCGATGTTTCATGATGCTTCCCCCCTAGGTGGGCTGCGAGGATAAGCGAGCCAGATGATGAATGACTCTGTGGTCGGCCAGACAGCGGCGGCGAGCGTCGGTCGGCGCGTGCTCTTGCTGCCTGGTTGGCAGGGTTCGGGCCCCGACCACTGGCAAAGCCGCTGGGAGGCGCGCCATGGTCACCGCCGCGTCGATCAGGCCGACTGGCTGTGGCCGCGGCGGGGCGACTGGATGTCGCGGCTCGATGAGGTGCTGCTTGAGCACGACACCCCGGCCGTGCTGGTGGCGCACAGCCTGGGCTGCCAGCTGGTGAGCGCGTGGGCGGCACATTCACGCCTCACCGCGCGCGTGCACGCTGCGCTGCTGGTGGCGCCACCCGACATCGAGCGCTCCGCCGCACCGCCGCAGCTGCAGCGTTGGGCGCCCATCGTGCGTCAGCGGCTGCCCTTTGCGAGCACGCTGGTGGCCAGCAGCGACGATCCGTTTTGTGAGGCCTCGCGCGCTGCCGGCATGGCGAGCGACTGGGGCAGCCACTGGCTGTTGATCGGCGCATGCGGCCACCTCAACGCCGAATCCGGCCTTGGCGACTGGGACGACGGCCTCGCCTTGCTGCACTCGATCAGCCAGCCCTTGGGCGATGCGACCTGATGCCAGACAATCCGGCCATGGTCACCAAGAAACCCAAAGGCCTCGGCCTCGGCCTCGAAGCACTGCTCGGCCCCCGCGTCAAGGATCCTGACGAGGCGGCCCTGGCTGACGCCAACCGGCCGCCCAGCGTGCTGCTGCTCGATCAGCTGCGTCCCGGCAAATACCAGCCGCGCACCCGCATGGACGAGGGCTCGCTCTACGAGCTGGCCGAAAGCATCAAGGCGCAAGGCATCATGCAGCCCATCCTGGTGCGCAAGGTGGATGCGGCCGAGGGCACACCCCCCTACGAAATCATCGCCGGCGAGCGGCGAGTGCGAGCCGCCCGGCTGGCCGGCCTCGACGAGGTGCCGGTGCTGGTCAAGGACGTGCCCGACGAGGCCGCTGCGGCGATGTCGCTGATCGAGAACATCCAGCGCGAAGACCTCAACCCGCTCGAAGAGGCGCAGGGCCTCAAGCGCCTGACCGACGAGTTCGGCCTCACGCATGAGCAGGCGGCACAGGCCGTGGGCCGCTCGCGCAGCACCGCGAGCAATCTGCTGCGCTTGCTCAACCTCGCCCTGCCAGTGCAGCAGATGCTGATGGCCGGCGACATCGACATGGGTCATGCGCGCGCGCTGCTGCCGCTCGAAGGCGCCGAGCAGATCCTGACGGCCAACACCATCATCGGCAAGAAGCTCAGCGTGCGCGAAGCCGAAAAGCTCGTGGCACGCAGCTACACCCCAAACGCCCAGAAAAAACCCGTCAGCGCCGCGGCCACGACGCGCTCGCGTGACCTGCAACGCATCGAGCAGGAGCTGTCCGACGCGCTGGCCGCCGCGGTCGAGATCCGGCTGAAAAAACGCACCGTGCGCGGCGAGCAGGGCGAAGTCGCGATCCGCTTCGGCTCGCTCGACGAACTCAACGGCCTGCTCGAAAAGCTGGGTCTGCCGCCGCGCTGAATCGCACCAATACCGGCTTTAGCGGGCCGAAGAGAGCAGAAGATGGCTGATGTGCGCGTGTTGGTGATTTCAGGAGGCTCCCGCCAGGGCTCGTTCAACCGGCAGCTGGCCGCAGTCGCGGCCGGTCTGGCCGTGCAGGCGGGCGCCAAGGTGACGGCGCTCGATCTGCGCTCGCTCGAGCTGCCGATCTATGACGCCGATCTTCACGAGCGCGGCACGCCACCCGGGGCCATCCGGCTGGTGCGGCTGTTCGCCGAGCACGATGCGCTCTTGCTGGCCACGCCCGAATACAACGGATTCCCGACGCCGCTGCTGATCAACGCGCTCGACTGGGCGTCGCTCGTCGAGGCCGGGGCCGACCACCCCGCGGGCCCTGCCGCCCTCGCCGGCACGGTGGCCGGCTTGCTGAGCGCGTCGCCCGGCGCCTTCGGTGGCCTGCGCAGCCTGCTGGCCACCCGGCAGTTCCTGCAGATGAATCTGAGCATGCTGGTCGTGCCCGAGCAGTTCGGGCTGGTGCATGCGGATCAGGCATTCGACGCGTCGGGCGCACTCAAGGATGCGCCTTCGCAAGCCGGGGTGGCGCGGGTGGTGAGCGCGGTGCTGCGAGTCGCCAAGGCGCTCCAGGCGGCCGACTGAAGCGCGGGTCTTGCTCGGCTGGGGTCTTTTGCCACCGAAAGAGCCCGCCCCATGAAAACCGCCTGGTTGCCAGCCCCCATGCCCACTGAGCAGCCGCGTGGCACTGGCGCGCCTTCGATAATCAGCGCCTGCCCACACCTCAGGCCTTAGATGCCCCTCTCCCCAGATCACGCCAGCTCGCCTTCGCCCAATGCCGCCTGGCAGCAGCGCAGCCAGGCCAGCGTGTGGCACCCCTGCACGCAGATGCAGCGCCAAGCGGCGGTGCCGCCGATCGCGGTGGCGCGTGCCCACGGGCCGTGGCTGGAAGACTTCGAGGGCCACCGCTACTTCGACGCCATCAGCTCGTGGTGGGTCAACCTGTTCGGGCACGCCGACGCGCGCATCATCGCGGCGCTCAAGCAGCAGCTCGACACGCTGGAGCACGTGCTGCTGGCTGGTTGCACCCACGCGCCGGCGGTCGAGCTGGCCGAGCGGCTGTCGGCGCGCACCGGTCATGCGCTGGGGCACACGTTTTTTGCCAGCGATGGGGCCTCGGCGGTCGAGATCGCGCTGAAGATGAGCTTTCACAGCTGGCGCAACCGGGGTCTGGGCGACAAGCGCGAATTCGTCTGCCTGCGCCACGGCTATCACGGCGAGACCATCGGTGCGCTGGCGGTCACCGACGTGGCAGTGTTCCGCGATGCCTATGACCCGCTGCTGATGCGCTCGCATGTGGTGATGGCGCCCGACGCGCGGCAAGCCGAGCCGGGCGAGTCGGCGGCCGATGTGGCGCGGCGTGCTGCGGCCGAACTTGGCGAGTTGCTCGCGGCGCGCGGCGCTCAGATCGCGGCGGTCATCCTCGAGCCGCTGGTGCAGTGTGCTGCTGGCATGGCGATGCACGACCCCATCTACCTGCGCGAGGTGCGCTCGCTGTGCGACCGTTATCAGGTGCACCTGATCGCCGACGAGATCGCCGTGGGGTGTGGGCGCACCGGCAGCTTCTTTGCCTTCGAGCAGGCGTCGGTCGCAGGCACACAGGCGATCTGGCCCGACTTGCTGTGCCTGTCCAAGGGCATCAGCGGCGGCTACCTGCCGCTGTCGCTGGTGCTGGCCAGCGACCCCATCTACCAGGCCTTTCTTGACGACGACACCGCGCGCGGCTTTTTGCATTCGCATTCGTACACCGGCAACCCGCTGGCCTGCCGTGCGGCGCTGGCCGTGCTCGACCGCTTCGACGAAGAGCCCGTGCTGCAGCGCAACCGAGACACCGGTGCGCTGCTCACCGCGGCGCTGGCCGAGCGGCTGCACGGCGATGCGCGGCTCGAGCACGTGCGCCAGCGCGGCATGATCTGGGCCTTCGACGTGCGGCCCGAATTCGCCGGCGAGCGCTTTGCCGAGCGCTTTCACCTGGCCGGCCGCGCGCAGGGTTTGCTGATCCGCCCGATCGGCCGCACCGTCTACCTGATGCCGCCCTACCTGTTGAACGAAGAGCACGTGGCGTTTCTTGCCACTCGCACGCTGGCCACGCTGGACGCGGTGCTCTGAGGCGCTCGCCCAAACCTCCTGACGCCGCCCCCGACGCCGCCCTCACCTGACCATGCTCGAACACCTGGCTCAGCAACTCGCCGAGCGCGAATCGCAGGCCATGCGCCGTCGTCGCCGCACGGTCGAGACCGCCTGCGCGCCGGTGCAGCAGGTGAGCCGCGACGACGACGGCACCACGGCTCACAGCGGCGCGCCACGTGAGCTGCTCGGCTTTTGCAGCAACGACTATCTGGGTCTGGCCAAGCACCCGGCGCTGATTGAAGCCTGGGCCGAAGGCGCGCGCCTCTACGGCGTGGGCAGCGGCGCTTCGCACCTGATCAGCGGCCACTCGCGCGCCCACGCGCTGCTCGAAGACGATCTGGCCGACATGCTCGCTCCGCATCTTCCCGAGGTGCGGGCGCTCACTTTCAGCACCGGCTACCTGGCCAATCTGGCCTTGCTCACGGCGCTGGGCGACGAAGGCTGCTCGACCTATTCCGATGTGCTCAACCACGCTTCGCTGTTCGACGCCGCGCGTTTGGCCAAGGCGGCGGCCTACACCTGGCCGCACCACGATCTGGCCGGGCTCGAGCGACGGTTGGCGGCGTGCCGCACGCCGCGCAAGCTGATCGTGACCGACGGCGTGTTCAGCATGGACGGCGATCTGGCGCGCCTGCCCGAGCTGCTGGCACTGGCCGAGCGCCACGACGCCTGGATCGTGGTCGACGACGCGCATGGCTTTGGCGTGCTCGGCGAACAAGGCCGTGGCACCTTGTCGCACTTTGGCCTGCGCAGCGAGCGGCTGATCTGCATGGGCACGCTGGGCAAGGCGGCCGGCGTGGGCGGCGCCTTCGTGGCCGCGCACCGCACCGTGATCGACTGGCTGGTGCAAAGCGCGCGTGCCTACATCTACACCACCGCCGCGCCGCCCGCGATGGCGCACACGCTGCGCGCGAGCCTGCGGCTGATCCGCAGCGACGAGGGCGATCGCCGCCGCCGCGAACTGGCGGCCCGGGTTGCCGCGTTGCGCGGCGGGCTGGCGGCAGCGCTGCCCCAGGCACCGGACGCCACCGCCGCAGCGGCGATCTGGCAACTGGCCGACTCGTTCACCGCCATCCAGCCGCTGATCGTCGGTGGCAGCGCCGAGGCGCTGGCCGCATCGGCCGCGCTCGAGGCGCAGGGGCTGTGGGTGCCTGCGATCCGTCCGCCCACCGTGCCGGCTGGCAGCGCGCGCTTGCGCATCACGCTGAGTGCGTCGCACAGCGCTGCCGATGTCGACCGACTGGTCGGCGCGCTGGCGCTGGCCGCTCGCGCTGCGGGGGCCGTCGCATGAGCGTCACGGCCTTGGACGGGGAGCCAACACCGCGGCCCTTGCGCGGCTGCTTCGTCACCGGCACCGACACCGAGGTCGGCAAGACGGCCATCAGCGCCGGCTTGCTGCACCTGCTGGGCCGGCGCGGGCAGCGCGTGGCCGGCTACAAGCCGGTGGCCGCCGGGGCCTCATGGCGCAGCGCGCCCGGCGGTGAAGGCCATTGGCACAACGACGACGTCGAGGCGCTGCTCGCGGCCAGCACCATCGCCCTGACGCGCGCCGATGTCTGCCTCAGCCTTTTTGAGGCCGCCTGCGCGCCCCACCTGGCCGCCCGGCTGGAGGGCCGGTGCATCGAGCCGCACACGCTGATCGCCGGCGCCCACCGATTGATGTCGCGCTGCGACGCGCTGGTGGTCGAAGGCGTCGGCGGCTTTGGCGTGCCGCTGGTGGTCGCCCACGATCCGACCGACCCGCCGGGCGACTGGGGGGCCGACGACCTGGCGGCAGCCCTTGGCCTGCCGGTGGTGATGGTGGTTGGCCTCCGGCTGGGTTGCATCAACCACGCGCTGCTCACGGCGCAGGCCGTTGCCGCGCGCGGCCTGAATTTGGTCGGCTGGGTGGCCAACCGCATCGACCCGCACATGGGTCTGGCGCAAGACAACATCGACACCCTCTCGACCTTGCTGCATCGCCGGCATGGGGCGCTGATGCTGGGCGTGGTCGAGCACCTCGGCGACCCCTCGCCCGAACGGGTGGCCGATGCGCTGGACGAGGCGATGGTGCGCCGCGCTCTGGGATTGGGCGACTGAAAGCCGCCTGGCGGGCCGGTTCGCCGGGGACGCCGCCTTAAGATGATTCGACATGAACGGCAGCACACGATGACGCTCTACCAGCCGCAAGGTGTGCGCGAGGCGGTGGTCGCCGCCATGCTGCGAGCGTCGATACGTCTGCTGCTCAAGCCGGTGTTCTCGCCGCGCTTTTCGGTGGCCTTCCAGCGCCGCTGGGTCGAGCGCATGACGGCTGGCGCGCTGCTGGCCCCGGGCGTGAGCATCGAGCCCGCTGAGGTCGGCGGCGTGGCCGGCGAATGGCTGCGCCCGCCGACCGGCGCGGGTGCTCGAACCGGGGTGATGCTGCATGTGCACGGCGGCGCGTATTGCCTGGGTACGGCTGCCACCTACCGCGCATTGACCACCCGGCTGGCGCTGCACACCGGCTTGCCGGTGTTCGTGCCGAACTACAGGCTCGCGCCCGAGCATCCTTTTCCGGCCGCACTCGACGACACCCTGGCTGTTTTCAAGGCCTTGAGCGGCGAAAGCCCGGTGGTGCTGTCGGGCGACTCGGCCGGCGGCGGTCTGGCCTTGGCGGCCGCGGTCGCGCTGCGCGACGAGGGTGCGGCGCTGCCGGTGGCCTTGGTGCTGCTGTCGCCGTGGGTCGATCTGGTCATGGGTGATGCGAGCGTGGTGCCGCCGCGCGGCGAGGCCATGCTCAGCATCGAATGGGCGCAGGCCTGCGCCGCGCATTACCTGGGCGGTGCTTCGAGCCCATCGGCGGTGGCCGAAGACCCGCGCGTGTCGCCCTTGCGCGCCGATCTGCGCGGTCTGCCGCCCACGCTCGTGCAGGCCGGCACCGACGAGATGTTGCACTCACAGGCGCTGCTGCTGCACGACAGGCTGCGAGCCGCGGGTGTGGCGTCGACCTGCGACATCACCGCCGGGCGCTGGCACCTGTTCCAGACCCATGGCGGCATCCTGCGCAGCGCCGACGAGGCGCTCGAGCGCATCGCCCGCTTCGTGCGCCCGCCCATGGACGCCGCGCGTGGCCCGCAGAATTCCAGGCACGAGGTGGTGATCCTGGGTGCTGGCATGTCGGGCCTGTGCATGGCCATCCAGCTCCAGCGCGCCGGCATCGAGGACTTCGTCATCCTTGAAAAACAGCCCGGCCTGGGTGGCACTTGGTGGGACAACACCTACCCCGGCGCCCACGTCGACGTGCCCGCGCCGCTGTATTCGTTTTCCTTCGCGCCCAACCCCGGCTGGACGCGCCGCTTTGCCGCCGCCCCCGAGATCCAGGCCTACATGCAGGCGCTGGCCGTGCGCCACGGGCTGCTCGCCCACATGCGGCTGGCCACGTGCATGACCGAGGCCCGCTTCGACGAGGCCAGCGGCGAGTGGCATATCGCCACCGACCGCGGTGATGCGCTGCAAGCGCGCTTCTTCGTGTGCAGCACCGGCCCACTGAGCCAGGTGCGCTGGCCCGACATTCCCGGCCTGGCCGACTTTCAGGGCCAGCGCATGCACTCGGCACGCTGGGATCACGGCCATGAGCTGACCGGCCAGCGCGTGGCGGTGATCGGCACCGGCTCGACCGCCTCGCAGCTGGTGCCGCCGATCGCCGACAAGGCGCGGCAGCTGCATGTCTTTCAGCGCACCGCCAACTGGGTGCTGCCGCGCTCAGACCGCCCCTACGGTGTGCTCGATCGACTGCTGGCGCGCTTGCCGCCGTACGCGGCACTGGTGCGCTGGGGCTGGATGCAGCTGCTCGAATGGGGCCGCCGCGGGTTCGAAGACGGCACGCTGGCGCGCAGGGTGCTGCTCAAGCTGGCCAGCTCGCATCTGCATCGACAGGTCAGCGATCCCGCGCTGCGCCAGCGACTCGTGCCGCCCTACCCGCTGGGCTGCAAGCGGCTGATCTATTCGAACGATTTCTATCCCGCCCTGGGCCGCGCCAACGTCGAGCTGGTGACCGAGCCCATCACCCGCATCACCGCGCACGGCATCGTCACCGCCGATGGCCGCGAGCGGCCGATCGACACACTGGTGTGCGCCACCGGCTTCGATGCGGTCGAGCTGCTGTCTTCAGTGGCGGTCACCGGTGTGGCCGGTCGCACGCTGCGCGAGGCCTGGCAGCACGGGCCCGAGGCCTATCACGGGATCACGGTGGCGGGCTTTCCCAACCTGTTCCTGATGCTCGGACCCAACACCGGCACAGGTCACACTTCGACCTTGCTCTACATTGAGCCCGAGGTCGAGCATGCGATTGCCTGCATGAAGGCCGTGCGCGAGCGCGGCCACCGCTGGATCGATGTGCGAGGCGATGTGTTCCGGCAGCACAACCATCGCCTGCAGTCGCGGCTCGAAGGCTCGGTGTGGAGCCATTGCCGCAGCTGGTACCGCATGGATGGCGGCCGCATCGTGGCCTTGTTCCCCGGATACACCCGCGAGTACGTGCAGGCCGTGCGCCAGCCGGACTTCGCGGCCGATTACCGATTTGGTTGAGTTGATGAACGATCGCCTTGCTTCCATGAACCCTGACGCCAAGGCCCCAGCCGGCGCTGCGCCTGACCTGGCCGCCGTGCGGGTCGACCGTGCCATGACCGAGCTGGCCCACGGCCGTGCCGTGCGGCTGCTGGAACACGACGCTGTTGAACCTGCCGACGCGCTGCTGGTGTGCGTGGTGGAAAACCTCTGCGCTGCGCGCTTGCACTGGCTGGTGGGACTCGGCGCGCCCTTGCAGCTGCTGCTCAGCGGCGAGCGGCGGCGCGCTGCGGGTGCCGAATCGGCCCCGCCCGGCCCGCTGGCGATTGCGCTGCCTGCAGCCGTCTCGCTCGACGATGTGTTCCAGCTGGCGGCCGTCACGCCGCTGGGCGAGCCGGTGCCCGAGGTGCCGCAACGCCTGCGCAGCGGCGCGCGCCCGGTGGTGGCCGAATCGCCTTCGATGCGCGCCGCGCTCCAGCTGGCCAGGCTCGCACGCCTGGCACCGGCGCTGCTGGTGGTTCAGGAATCGGCCGCCACCCGCTCGCAGGTGGCCCAGGCTCAGCTGCTGAGCCTGACGGTGGCCGATGTGCAGCAAGCCCAACGCGTGCGCATCCCGTCGCTGCGCCGCGTCAGCGACGCCCACGTGCCGCTGGCCGCCCGCGAGGATTGCGAGCTGGCACTGTTTCGCGAAGAAAACACCGGCGCCGAGCACCTGGCCATCATCGTCGGCCAACCCGACATCGCGCAGCCGGTGCTGGTGCGCATGCACTCGTCATGCCTGACGGGCGACCTGCTGGGCAGCCTGCGTTGCGATTGCGGCGATCAGCTGCGCCGAGCCGTGGAGCGGCTGGCCGTCGACGGCGGAGTGCTGCTGTATCTGGAACAAGAGGGCCGCTCGATCGGGCTGGCCAACAAGCTGCGCGCCTATCGGCTGCAAGATGCCGGGCTCGACACGCTCGAGGCCGACAGCCACCTGGGCTTTGCCGCTGATGAGCGCGACTACGGCGCTGCGGTGTCCATGCTGCGCGAGTTGGGCATCTCGCGCATACGGCTGCTCACCAACAACCCGAGAAAGATCGAGGCGCTCACCACCGGTGGCATCGAGGTGGTCGAGCGCCAGTCACTGCATGCGCCGGTGAACCCGCACAACGCTCGCTACATCGAAACCAAGCAGCAGCGCGCCGGGCACCTCAGCGAGGACTGAGTCCTCAGGCTCAGGCGGCGATTTCGGACGACTGCGCCGCTGCGGCGGAGTCGAGGCACTTGTTGCACTTGCCCAGACCGCGCAGGCGCGGATCGGGCTTGCCTTCGCCGGTCTTGAAATTGGCCTGGCAGCGGCGGCAGACATACATCTTCGAGCTCGACATCATCGGCTTGATGCCGGGCTCTGAAGACGGCCGGGCGGCTGAATATTCGGCCTGGGTCTGCCTCAGTTTGACGTTGTCGGCCGCTACGGCGGCGGGGGCTGGAGTCTTGGTTCGGGGGGTGGCCATGGCGCGGTGAACCTCTCAGGTAGAGCCGACACGTCAGGGGCCTGTTCGTGTCTTCAAACCGCTATTGTCGACGCACGGCGGCCATCGTGCTGACAAAAAAGGCCAAGAAAGTTGATCTCAGCCCCATCGACCTGCTGCACGCAGGCCCGCCGACAGCTGATTCGGGTGATCCAGCCGCCACGTTGGCAGCTGCGGCGACACCGCGTGCGCCCCATAGCCCCAGCTGACCAGCGCTGAGGAGCAGCCAGCGGCCTGCGCGGCCAGCATGTCCGGCGGCGCGTCGCCCACCATCAGCACGTTCGACACTTCCACGCCCAGTTCGCGCGCGGTGGTCTGCAGGTTCAGCGGTGCGGGCTTGCGCTGCTGCGGCGTGTCGGCGCCCAGCACCTGACGCAAACAGGGCCTCAGGCCGGCCACCTCGATCACCAATCGCGCCAGCGGCGTGGGCTTGTTGGTCACCACCGCCATCGGCAGCCGCCCGTGCAGCTCGCCCAGCATGTCGACGATGCCGGGATAGACCGAGCCGTGGTCGAAAGGCGCGGCGTGCGATGCCTCGATGAAGCGCTGGTGCAGGCGCTCGCGCAAAGCCAGGTCGTCGCTGTCGGCACCTTGCGACTTCAGCGCGTTGGCGATCAGCGCATTGGGGCCGTTGCCGATCCAGCCGCGCACCGTGGCCAGATCAAAGCCGCGCAGACCACCCCAGGCCAGCGCCGCATTCAGCGCGTGGGCGATGTCGGCGGCGCTGTCGATCAGCGTGCCGTCGAGGTCGAAGACGACGGCCTCGATGTGGCCGAGCTCAGGCGCCATGGGTACCGGGTGCCGCGCGCAGGCCTTGTCCGATCAGCGCGTTGCTGCGCAGGGTTTCGATGGCCTGGCGGTAGTGGCCGCCCGAGAACACCGCCGAGCCCGCCACCAGGGTGTCGGCACCTGCGTTGCCCACGCGCTGGGCGTTGTCGGCCTTGATGCCGCCGTCGACCTCGAGCCAGATGTCGCGCCCGGTGGCATCGATGCGCCGTCGCACGGCTTCGATCTTCGGCAGCACGTGCTCGATGAAGCTTTGCCCGCCGTAGCCGGGGTTGACCGACATCAGCAGCACGATGTCGAGCTGGTCGAGCACATGGTCCAGACAGTTCAGCGGCGTGGCCGGGTTGAGCACCAGCCCGGCCTTCACGCCGAACGAGCGGATCAGCTGAACCGTGCGGTCGATGTGCTCGCTGGCTTCGGGATGGAAGGTGATCAGCGACGCGCCGGCCTGCGCGAACATCGGGATCAGCGCATCCACCGGCTTGACCATGAGGTGCACATCGATGGGCACCGGCTGGCCGTCGCGCACGGCGTAGGGCTTGATCGCGCTGCACACCAGCGGGCCCATCGTGAGGTTGGGCACATAGTGGTTGTCCATCACGTCGAAGTGGATCAGGTCGGCACCGGCTTCGATGATCGCGGTGACCTCTTCACCCAGGCGGGCGAAGTCGGCAGACAACAAGCTGGGGGCAATTCGCATCGTCGGGTGGGTCATGGTGAGGTGCCTTCAGGCGTGGCAGCGGGGTGCCGGACCCGCGTATTTTCCGGCCATTCGCACGGCCACGTTAACCTCGCGCTCCCATGTGGATCGTCCGCTACGCCCTCAGCCGCCCGTACAGCATCGCCGTGCTGGCCATCTTGCTGGTGCTGGTGGGCACGCTGTCGGCGCGTCGGATGTCGACCGACATCCTGCCGCGCGTCGACACCCCCAGCGTCAACCTGATCTGGAACTACGGCGGGCTCAACGCCCGCGAGATGGCCTCCAAGATCAGCTCGTTCAGCGAGCTGGCGGTGCTCAACAACGTCGACGACGTGCTCGAAGTGCGCTCCGAGACCACCGACGGCGTGGCCATCGTCAGGGTCGACTTCCAGCCCTATGTGCAGATCGATCTGGCCATCACGCAGATCACCGCGGTGTCGCAGACCATCTTGCGCCGCATGCCCGCGGGCACCTCGCCGCCGCTGGTGGTGCGCAACTCGCCGACCAGCCAGCCGGTGCTCAACCTGGTGCTGAGCTCCGACTCGCTTGACGACAGCGGCCTGTTCGACTTTGCTCGGCTGCAGCTGCGCAGCCAGATCCAGACCATCCCCGGCATCCGCCTGACGCTGCCCTATGGCGGCGCCTCGCGGCAGGTGATGGTCGAGCTCGATCCGAAGGCGCTGCAGACCTTTGGCCTGACCGCCGCCGACGTCAGCGCGGCGGTGTCGGCGCAAAACCTCACGCTGCCTTCGGGCACGCTGCGCGAGGGCCGCACCGAGTTCAAGGTGGCGCTCAACGCCAGCCCGAATGCGGTGGCCGATTTCGCCGAGCTGCCGATCCGCCAGGTCGATGGTCGCGTGGTGCGTCTGGCCGACGTGGCCAGCGTGCGCGACGGCCCGGCGGTGCAGACCAACCTGGTGCGCCTCAACGGGGCCAACGCGGTGCAGGTGTCGCTGCTGAAGCTCGGTGGCGCCTCGACCGTGGACATCGTCGATCAGGTGCTGGCGCGGCTGCCCGAGATCCGCGCTGCCGCCCCGCCGGGCATGCGCATCGAGCCGCTGTTCGACCAAAGCGTGTTCGTGCGTGCGGCGGTGCGCAGCGTCCTGTACGAAGCCGTGCTGGTGGGCTTGCTGGTGGCCGCGGTGGTGCTGTTGTTCATAGGCAGCTTGCGCTCGACGCTGGTGGTGCTGACCTCGATCCCGCTGGCGCTGCTGGGCTCGGTGGCCTGTCTGTATGCCAGCGGCATGACCTTCAACCTGATGACGCTGGGCGGCCTGGCGCTGGCCATCGGCATCCTGGTCGACAACGCGCTGGTCGAGATCGAAAACTGCAACCGCCGCATCGCCAGCGGCGAGCCGGTGCGCGAGGCCATCCTCAACAGCGCGGGCGAGGTGGTGTTCCCGGAATTCGTCTCCACGCTGTGCATTTGCATCGTGTTCCTGCCGGTCTTCTGGCTGAGCGGCGTGCCGGCTTATGTGCTCAAGCCCATGGCCTGCGCGGTGGTGTTCGCGATGGTGTTCAGCTTCTTGCTGTCGCGCACGCTGGTGCCTTGCCTGGCTTATTTGCTGATCCCCGCCGAGTTGACGCGGCGCGAACGGCACGGCCCGGATGCGGCCGAGCGGATCCACCGCCATGTCGAGCGCGCCTTGAATCTGCTTCGCGATGTGTACGTCACGCTGCTGCAGCGCGTGGCCGTTCGCCCGGGCCTGCTGCTGTGGCTGGTGCTGGCGGTGGTGGCGCTGGGCGCCTGGGGCGGCAGCCACCTCGAGCAGGGTTTCTTTCCGCGCACCGATGCCGGCCTGATGCGGCTGCATGTGCGCGCGCCCAGCGGCTTGCGGCTGGAGGAAACCGCACGGGTTCTTTCCGATGTGCAGCTGGCCATCCGCGAGCTGGTTCCCGCTGACGAGATCGACGTCATCGCCGAGGTGGTCGGGCAGCCTGACGCGGTGAACCTGGGCTGGGTCGACAGCGCCGCGTTGGGCAGCTTTGATGGCGAGATCTATGTGCAACTCAAGCCCCAGCACGCGCCCATCGAGGGCTATCAGGCCGCGCTGCGGCGCAAGCTGGCGGCGGACTTTCCGCAGCTGGTGACCTTCTTTCGCCCGGCCGACACCACCGCACTGACGCTGGCCGGGGGCTCGCCCACCGACATCGACTTCAGATTGGTGGGCCGTGACGTGGCAGGCAATCGCGAGGCCGCCGCCACCCTGACAGCCGCCTTGAAGCGCATTCCCGGCGTCGAGGATGTGACGCTGCGTCAGGTGTTCGACCTGCCGCAGATGTTCATCGAGATCGACCGCACCCGCGCGCTGCAGCTCGGCGTCACGCCGCAGCAGGTGTCCACCGCGGTGCTGGCGGTGCTGGGCACCTCGGGCACGGTGTCGCCCAACTTCTGGGGCGATCCGGTCACCGGCACGTCCTACCCGGTGCAGATCATCGCCACGCCGCTGTCGCTCGACAGCGCGCAAACGCTGATGAACACGCCGGTGCGCCTGGGCCCCAACGGCCAGACGGTGATGCTGGGCAGCGTGGCCACGCTCAAGCAGCGCCGCGTGCCGGCCACGGTGAGCCGCGTGACGCTGGCGCCGGCCATCAATGTGCTGGCCAACCTGAGCACCGAAGACCTGGGCGGCGTGCTGCGCGCCATCGAGCCCACGCTGGCCGAGCTGCGCGCGGCGCAAAAGCCCGGCAACAAGATCGAGTTGCGCGGCCAGGGCCAGACGATGAACCTGGCCTACGGCGAGCTCGCCAGCGGCCTGCTGCTGGCCATCGTGCTGGTGTTTCTGGTGCAGGCGGTCAACTTCCAGTCGTGGCTGCTGCCGCTCAACGCGATGGCCGCGCTGCCGCTGGCGCTGAGCGGCGCGGTGCTCGGCTTGTGGATCACCGGCACGCCGCTGACCGTGCCGGCGCTCATGGGCATGATCATGGTGGTGGGCGTGTCCACCGCCAACAGCGTGCTCATCACCAGCTTCGCGCGCGACCGGGTGGCCGAAGGCTTCTCGCCGCGCCATGCCGCCATCGCCGCCGCGCGCATGCGCCTGCGGCCGGTGCTGATGACGGCTGCGGCGATGGTGCTGGGCGTGCTGCCGATGGCGCTGGCGCTGGGCGAAGGCGGCGAGCAAAACGCGCCGCTGGGCCGCGCGGTGATCGGCGGGCTGCTGCTGGGCACCGCGGCCACCTTGCTGCTGGTGCCGCTGCTGTTCACCCGGCTGGCGCGGCCATTCGCCCGCTCGGTGAACGCCGCCCAAGATGCCGCGCCTGGCGTGTGAGACTTCCCAACATGACCCGACCCCCCGCCCTTGACGCCCGCCGTCGCACCATCGCCCGCGCCGTCGCGCTGGCTTGCACTGGCCTGGCCCTCGGAGCGCTGCAGGCCCAAACGCCTGCCACGCCCGCCGCAGCCAGCGCTGCAGCGAGCGCGTCGGCGCCTGTGGTGCGGGTGGTGATCGCCACCGCCTCGCCGATCAAGACCACGCTGCGCCTGCCCGCGCGCGCCATGGCCGCCGAGGAGGCCCGCATCTTCGCGCGCACCAGCGGCACGGTGGCCGAGCGGCGCGTCGATCTGGGCGACCGTGTCAAGGCGGGCGAGCTGCTGCTGCGCATCGCCGCGCCCGAGGTCGATCAGTCGCTCGAGCGTGCCCGAGCCGCCGTCGGCCAGACGCGGGCCCGCGAGCAACTGGCGCAGCTCAATGTCGATCGCGCCAGGCCGCTGGTCGAGCAGCAGTTCCTGTCGCCGTCGGGTCTTGACAACCTCACGGCCAATCTCGCGGTCGCCCACGCCGACACCGCCGCCGCTGTGGCCGAGGTCAAGCGGCTCGAGGCGGTGCAGCAGTTCCAGTGGGTGCGCGCGCCGTTTGCCGGCGTGATCACCGAAAGGCTGGTCGAGCGCGGTGACCGGGTCAGCGGTGACGGTGGCGGTGGTGACGCCTATTTGTTGCGACTGGCCAAGCTCGACGAGCTGCGCGTGGTGGTCGACGTGCCGCAGTCCTCGGCCATCGACGTGCCGCTCGGCGCCGTGGTGCCGCTGTCGTTTCGCGAGTTTCCGGGCGAGACCTTCAAGGCCACGCTGCGTCGCCGCTCGGGCGCCATCGATGCGGCCACCGGCACCATGCGCATCGAGCTCGCGCTGCCCAACCCCGAGTTGCGGCTGCCCGCCGGGCTGCGCGGCGAAGCCGTGCTCGAGGTCAACAGCCTGGGCGGCGTGCGCGTGCCTTCGGGTGCGCTGCTCAGCCGCGACGGCAAGCCGCATGTGGCCCTCGTTGATGCGCAAGGCCGGCTGCGCTTCGTGGCCGTGCAGGTCGACCGCACCAGCGATCGCGAGGTGGTCATTCGCAGCGGCCTTGACGCCGGCGCCAAGGTGGTGATGCCGCTGAGTTCGCTGCTGCGTGAAGGCGCGCAGGTGAGCATCGCACCCTGATTTCACGGCCTTTCAAGAGGCCAGCCGCTGCCGGTGGAAAATCGCCGGTCTTCCAAACCCCGACCCCGCCGATCCCATGAGTGCATTCAACGAAGAGCGCGTGCTGAGCGTCCACCACTGGACCGATCGCCTGTTCAGCTTCACCACCACCCGCGATGCGAGCCTGCGCTTTTCCAACGGCCACTTCACCATGATCGGCCTGCGCGTCAACGACAAGCCGCTGCTGCGCGCCTACAGCATCGTCAGCCCCAACCACGACGAGCATCTCGAGTTCCTGAGCATCAAGGTGCCTGACGGCCCGCTCACCTCGCGGCTGCAGCACATCCAGGTGGGCGACACCATCATCGTGGGCAAGAAGCCCACCGGCACGCTGCTCATCGACTACCTGCTGCCGGCCAAGAACCTGTACCTGATCGGCACCGGCACCGGCGTGGCGCCGTTCCTGAGCATCATCCGCGACCCGGACACCTACGAGCGCTTCGAAAAGGTGGTGCTCATCCACGGCGTGCGCGAGGTCAAGGAGCTGGCCTATCACGACTACCTCACCCGCGAGCTGCCGGCGCACGAGTTCCTCGGCGAGATGGTCACCCACCAGATGCTGTACTACCCAACGGTCACGCGCGAGCCTTTCGTCAACCAGGGCCGCGTGACCACGCTGCTCGACAACGGCAAGCTGTGCGCCGACCTCGGCTTGCCCCAGCTCAATTGCGAAACCGACCGCGTGATGATCTGCGGCAGCCCCGAGATGCTGCGCGACCTCAAGTCCATGATGGAAGCGCGCGGCTTCAAGGAGGGCAACACCTCGACGCCCGGCGACTTCGTCATCGAGCGCGCCTTCGTCGAGCAGTAAGCCCCGCTCAGTCGCGGCCCGCGGTGATCGCCGCCTGGCCGCTGATCACCACGGCAGCGCTTCGCCTCGGTGATTGAAGAACCCGCCGCTGTCGCTGGCCGACAGACCGTCGATCGTGGCCAGCAAGCGCTCAGCACTCTGCTCGGGCGTTTGCACCTCCAGCCCCGACTTCGCAAACGGCTGCGACAGCCGCGTGGCCACCGTGCCCGGGTGCAGCGCCACGCAGATCGCCTGGGGCTGGCGCCGCGCCAGCTCGATGGCTGCGGTGTGCACCAGCTGGTTGAGCGCCGCCTTCGAGGCGCGGTAGCTGTACCAGCCGCCGAGTCGGTTGTCGCCGATGCTGCCGACCTTGGCCGACAGGCTGGCAAACACCGCGCGCCCACTGCGTGGCAGCAAGGGCAAGAAATGCTTCATCAGCAGCGCCGGGCCGATCGCGTTGACCGCAAAGGCATGGGCCATGTGCACGGCATCGAGCTGGCGCCAGCTTTTCTCGGGCTCGAACCCGTCGCCGTGCAAAAAGCCGGTGGCGTCGATCACCAGGCGCACCTCGGCGCCGCGGGCGCTCGCAGCCTGCATCACCTGCGCGGCGGCCTGCTCGATGCTCGGCTCGTGCGTGATGTCGACAGCGATGTCTGGCTCTGGCAAGCCACTGCGGCCGAGCCCGAGCACCAGTGCAAGGCGGGCATCGCGGCGCAGTCGTTCGAGCAACGCCTGCCCGACGCCGCCGCTGGCGCCCACCACCACCGCGCAGGCGGGCCGGCCTGTCGGTTCCGTCAAGAAGAACCGTTCTTGGCCGCTTCAGCCAGTGCCACGCAGGCGTTGCATTTGCCCAGCCCCGGCATGCGCAGGTCGGGCTTGCCATCGCCGGTCTTGAAGTTGGCGTGACAACGGCGGCACACGTACATCTTTGCGCTCGACATCATGGTCTTGGTCCCTGGCTCAGGGGGCGGGCGCACAGCCGAGTATTCGGCCTGGGTTTGACGCAGTTTCTGGCCGCCCGGTGCGGGCGTGCTGGGTTTGGTGTTTCGGGCCATGTCTAGCAAATGAAACGAGGGGGGAATTCGACGCGAGGCTCACGCCTTCGAGCAGCCCTGAATTGTCGTTGGAAACCGCGCCGGATGGAACGCCCGTTACTCGGGCCGCAGGCTGCCCGCCGAACGCACCCGGCCATCCGCCGTGCGCATCGCGCCACGCCAGCGCCGGCCTTGCCAAGAGCGGCGCTTGTGCGCGGCGTCTCTGCCAAACTCGTCGCATGTCCAGCCTGCTGTCGATTTATGTGCCTGCCCGTCGTGCCAGCCTGTGGCGAGTGTTGGCGTGGTGGATGGCGTTTGGGGTGGTCGGGGTGTTGGCCCCTGCGCTCGCTGTGGCGCAGCCGGCCACCTCGCCTGACGAACTCACCCTCTACGGCCTGCGCCTGAAAGACGCCACGGCCGAGGATTTCATCGCCGCGGCCAGCGCGGCGGGCGCGCCAGTGCAAACCCGCGGTGCCGATGGCACGGTCGTCTTCGACGCGCGTGCGGCCGGCGTTCCGGCCCTGCAGCAGCTCACCCTGACGACAGAAAAGTCGGTGTTCGTGAGCGCACGCTTTGTCATCAAGCCTTACGGCCAGGACAACGAGGCGCTGCGCCAGTTGCTGGTGAAGAAGTACGGCGTGCCCTTCACCGCCGATGGCGCGCGGCGGCCGTTTCCCAACTTTGCGGGTCGGTTCGCGCCTCGCGGCAGCTTCGACTGGGACTTTGCCGGCGGCATGAAGTTGATCTATCGGCAGCCGGCACTCGGCGACAGCACGCTGTCGTACACCGACGCCGCTCGCGCTCAACGCCTGCCGCCCGCAGCGGCCGCGCCCCTGCCTGAACGCGCCGGCTCGGCGCTCGAAAACAGATTCTGAAAGTCATGCCGCAGGCGTAGAGTCGGCGGACATGACAAACGCTAGCGCCCTGTTCCTCGACGGGCTGACCGGTTTGCACAACCGCGCCTATTTCATGGACCGCCTGAGCGAGGCGGCCGATGCGGCGCAGGACCACAGACAGGCGCTGGCTTTGCTGCTGGTGGATCTGGACAACCTGTTTCTGATCAACCATGAGCGTGGCCGTGCCGCAGGCGATCTGGCCTTGCGCGCGCTGGCCGACACGTTGCGCCGCTCGGCGCGCGAGGGCCAAACCGTGGCCCGGCTCGGCGGCGATCAATTCGCGATGCTGCTGCCCGGAACCTCGCTGGTCACCGCCACGCAACTGGCGCAGGCCGTGCGCAGCCTGATCGGGCGTGCGCATGAACTGCACCAGGGCTTCGGGCCCATCGATGTGTGCATCGGGGTTTCATCCAGGCCGGCGAGCGGCAACTGGGAGGCGATCGATCTGCTGCATCTGGCCGACTTGCGGCTCAATTCGGCCAAGCGTTCGCGCCTGCGGCCGGGCGAGGCTCAACAGGTGTGGGCCGGCCCGCCAGACGCGCTGGGGCCGGACGACAGCGACGAGGCTGACTGATCAGACCTCGATGGGCAATTGCCAGCGGGCGATCGCCGCTTCGCTGATTTCGCTGGCACGCACCAAATCCGCCAGAAACAGATGGGCGGCTTGGTCGATACATTGCTGCAGCTCCACCGAGTTGGCGTAGTCCTGTCGCTTTTCATCGGTCACCAGACTCGGCAGATCGGTGTGCTTGAGCAGGATCGCCTGAATGTGTCGGCACACCACGTATTCGAAGACGAAGGATCGATCCACGTCGATCTTTGCGGCGACCGCGAAAACGATGTTTTCCAACTTCATGGGGGACTCCTGTCGATGGGTTCTTTTCAGGGCAGGCGCCAATGCAGCGCCGTCCCCATGAACTCCTTATCGGCAGGCTTTGCCGGGACGTTAGGCCGAACTGCTCCGCTGGGAGCGTCTACGTCCTCAGACCCTCGATGGTCTGCAGCTGTGCCAGCAAACCGGGCAGGCTGAGCGTGACCGTCGCCCACAGGATTTCGGTGTTCACATCGAAGTAGGCGTGAACCAATCGGTTGCGCATCGCCACCATCACCGGCCATTCGATTTCGGGTACGGCGGTGCGGCCGGACTCCGACACTCGCGAGGCCGCTTCGCCAATGATCTGCACCACGTGCAGCACCGCCATGCGCAGCATGGGGTCAGTGTCGAGATCCGCGCGTGCTCGCCCGGCACAAAACCCGATCGCAGTCTGCGCCGCTTCAGCCATGTGCCGCAGACGGATCAAGTCATCGGGCGACATATTGCGGCTGCGCCGTGCGAACCACCTCGTCGCGGAAGTGGCGGCTCAAATCGCCCGCCGTGCGCAGGTCGATCTTCCGCCCGCCCATCAACGCCGACAGTTCGAGTTCGATGCGCGCCATGTCGAACAGCGTGATGGCCGCGCCGGGTTCGAACTCCACCAGCAGATCGACATCGCTGTCAGGTCGCGCGGTGCCCCTGAGCTGCGAGCCGAACAGTGATAGACGCACAACACCGTGCCGGCGACACAGCGCCTCGAGTGCACTGGCGCCGATATCCAAGCGTGCGGGTGAAGCAGTCAGGCCCATGTCGTCTCCTGCTTTTATCTTCGCACATGAGACTTTGTCAGCGCCAAAGTTTGGCGCTGCAGCGCAGAGCCCGAGTGACCTTACGAAAGCCGCGCCGGCAACACCCCGCGCAGGGCGTTGCACACCACCAGCGCCTCGGCACGCTCGAGGTCTTCGCCGCGCAAGGTGCGCTCGGTGGCTTGCCAGGCGGGGTCGTCGAGCAGCACGCCGCGCATGACGCCGGGCAGCGCGCCGTCGGTGATGGGGGGCGTGAACCAGCGGCCGTCGAGTTTCACGAAGACGCTGGTGCGACCGCCCTCGACGAGGCGGCCGTCTTCGGTGAAGAACAGGCTGTCGAAGGCACCGGCCTGCTCGGCGGCCCGCACGCCGTCGTCGTAGTGCTGGCGCAGCGTGGTCTTGTGCGCGGCCAGCGGGTTGGCGTTGGGCAAGCGCTGCGTGGCGATGAGCAGGCCGACGGCGCCGCTCGCGGCTACGAGCTCATGCGGCGAGCTGACGGCGGTCACGCTGCGTGCGGCCAGCACCCCGTGCGTGAGCGTGAGACGGCCATCGCGGGCCAGCGACAGGCGCAAGCGATGGGCCTCGCCCGTGCCCGCCAAACCGCTCGCGCTGGCGGCATCCGGTGACAGGCCGCTCACAAATTTCTCGATGAGCGCCAGCGCCGCAGTGCGATCGAACGCAAAGCCCAGCACTTGCGCGCTGTGAGCCAGCCGCGCCAGATGGCGATCGAGCAGCGCCACGCCCTGGGTGCTCGCGCGCATCGTCTCGAACAGTTCGAAGCCCGGATCCAGCCCGGTCAAAAAGCGCGCCTTCAGCGCACATTCCTCGAACTCGTCGGTGGCGTTGCTGTCGAGCAGGATGCCGGCGCCCACGCCCAGTTGCGCGGGGCGCAAACCCCGGTGCTCGGAACCGAGCGTGAGCGTGCGGATGGCCACCGACAGGCCAAAGTCGCCCAGCCGCGCCTCGCCTTGCGGTGCATCGACCCAGCCGATGGCGCCGCAATACAGGCCGCGAGGTGCCGGTTCGAGCTGCGCGATCAGAGCCATCGTGTGATGCTTGGGCGCGCCGGTGATCGAGCCGCACGGAAACACCGCGCGTAGCACCTCGGGCATGCCCAGGTCGGCTCGCACATCGGCCTGCACCGTCGAGGTCATCTGGAACACGCTGGCGTAGGGCTCGATGGCAAACAGATCGCTCACCCGCACCGAGCCCGTGCGCGCAATGCGGCCGAGGTCGTTGCGCAGCAGGTCCACGATCATCAGGTTCTCGGCGCGGCTCTTTTCATCGAGCGCCAGGTGCTGCGCCGCGTGGCTGTCGGCCTCGGGCGTGGCCGCGCGTGCGGCGGTGCCCTTCATCGGCCGGGTGGTGAGCGTGCCCTGGTCGTGGCGCACAAAGAGCTCAGGCGAGCACGACAGGATGTGGCTGACGTCGTCGCCCGGCGGCAGCTCGATGAAGGCGCCGTAAGCCACCGGCTGGCGCGCGCGCAGGCGCCGGTACAGCGTCAGCGGCGAGCCATAGGCTTGGCCGTGCAGCCGGTAGCTGTAGTTGACCTGATAGGTCTGGCCGGCGCGGATGGCCTCGTGGATGCGCGCGATGGCGGCGGTGAAAGTCGGCAGGTCGGTGTCGCAGCGCAGGTCCATCACGCCGGCGGACTCGGCGTTCGCGTCCTGCTGCTCGAGCCAGTGCTCGACCTCGTCGCGAGACAGATGCGCCAGATCAGAAAACATCAGCACGCGCAGCGACGAGGGGTCATCGCCGGGCATTGGCGCACTGCCGGCGCGCTGGCCGATGCCCTGCAACTTGACGCCCCATTCGTAGTCGGCCAGCAGCACCGCGTGCAGACCG
>Ga0247831_1000122_pt1 | contig 166086 bp, 266 predicted proteins | sample LaCruzMarch2015__9_FD_192406 | JGI IMG/M metagenome (GOLD analysis project Ga0247831, IMG submission 192406) | Freshwater microbial communities from meromictic Lake La Cruz, Castile-La Mancha, Spain - LaCruzMarch2015_1m | ecosystem: Environmental > Aquatic > Freshwater > Lake | place: Spain... | reverse complement strand
TTTACGATTAATAAATGCTATTACTGTAACTTTAACTAGAACTACAAATATTACCAATTTGAGTAAAGGTGCGGCTAATTTAAGCACCATTAATCCTGTTTCAGGTACAATGTCCATAATTATTACCAATGGTAGTATTCAAGGTAGTGCGGGTACTTTAGTAATTAATACAAACATAACTGTATCAATCAATGGTATTTCTACATACTCTTGCACTTCTAACATTCAAGTCAATTTAGTATTAGCGTCAGGAGCTACACTAACATTGTTAGCTGCAATGACTTTTGCTGCTGTTGTTGGGAGTATTTTTAATGTTTCAGGAGGAACTTTTAACCCATCTACATTTGCTGTTAATACACCACCAGGTAATGGTACTCTAAGTATTAATATGGGTAGTAATTCTTTTTATGATTTACTTAATGTAGCTGGAACGACATCTATTGTAACTATGCTTTCTAATATTAATATACTAAGAGATTTCTCTGTGAGTAATACAAGCCCTTTTAATGGAGCATTTGATATTACAGTTGGAAGAAATTGTGGTGGAGGGACTTTATCAAATTCTACGTTAGGAAGAAAAATAACAGTTACTGGTAGTTTTTCAGGTAGCTGTACTTATTCTTCACTTAGTTTAGTTAATCTTACTTGTGAAGTAAATTGTTTAACAAATGGATTTATTTTTGCTGGTACTGTGAATTTAACCAATGCTTCATTTGTTTATTTACCAACTAATTCAGGTTCTTTTTCAGCAACTGGTTCTACATTAGTATATTTCGGGGCTAGTATCAATATGAATGGAAGTACAAACTCTTTTAATATAATTAGTAATTCAAGTGGCGTAGCCAGAAACCTTACACTTTTATCAGATGTATATTGTGTAACGTTTGGTTCTGCTTCAAGTAATGATATTATAAATGGTTCTGGATTTTTCTTACGAATTTCTGGTAATGCTAACGCTATAAATAATATCTCAGGAACTGCTGGACTTAGGTTTGTTGGTGGTAGTGCAGCTACTTGGACAGGAATAAACGGTTCTACTAATACCTTAGCTTCAATCACAATAGAAAAAACAGGAGGAGCTATTGTAAGTATTCCTAATAGTTTTACATATACTGGAGGAGGTGTTATAACTTGTACTTCATTAGTTAATCATACTGCTACATTATCACTAGGAAATTGTACTATAAATTCTTCTGTAGCTTCTTGGAATAATATAACAGTGGTTTCTACTGCTACTGTTACGATAAACTCAGTATTAGTAATAAATGGAAATTTAACTTTATCAAATTGCACATTTAATGGAACTACAGGTTGGACTTGTACTAATTTAATATGCTCAACAACCGGCAGCACAATAACATTGCAAAATTCCATTGGATATAGAACAACAACATCAGTTAATTTATTAGGTACAAATGCCAGTAGAATTACTATGATTTCAAATAGTGGTTCTATTCGAGCAATTTGGACTCTAGACCAAGGAGCTTCTCAGTCAGTAGTATACGTTAATGGAACTAGAATAGACAGTTCTTTAGGACAAACTATTTGGTCATTTGCTGGGGCATTAACAAATACTATTAACTGGGGTATTGGTTCAAGACCACCAGCTTATGGATATATAATTTTTAGATAAAAATAAAACAATATAATGCCAACTTGGACAGGAAATGGATCTACAAATAATTGGAGTGAAGGAGCAAACTGGGATACACTTTCAGCCCCAACTTTGGCTACAAATGCCTTATTTCCAGGCACTGGTGCTAATGGAAATAAGAATGTAACTATTACATTTGCTGCAACTTGTACTAATTTAGACTTTACAGGTTATTCCGGAACTGCTACATTCACCAATACTCTAACAATAAGAGGTTCTGGTGTTAATTTAGGAACTACTGTTACAATAGCAGGTTCTGCCGGAATTACTATAAATAGCACAGTTACAGCATCTTTTACCGCTAATGGATTAGCTTTTAATCAACCTATTATTTATAATTCAAATGGTACTGCTGGGTTTACACATACTTATGATAATTGGAGCATCACTTCTTTTACCACTAACTTTATAGGAGGAAATCCTATATTAATCGCAGGTGGATCAACTATAACTTTAACAGGTAGTATGTTGATATCTCAAGTTTTAACAGCACCTACAGTTACTTTTAGAATGACTGGAACGGGAACTTTGGCAAGTGGAGTTAACTGCTCTGCTTTAATTCGCATAGATTCAGGAGCCAACACAACCACTGTATCTAATTTATCTATTATTAATGGTTCTTTAACCTATGTCAGTGGAGTTATTTCAGCATCAGGTCAATTGAATACTTTAGGAACTTGTAGTTTAGATTTACAAAACCAATTATTCTCAAACTATTTTCAAACTTTTGCTACAAATGTTACTTTAATTAGCGATGCTAATTTTAATAATGTAACTATGGGAGCTAATGGTGGTACATCTTGCGTTCTTAATAGTGCTGGATTTAGATTAAAAGCCAGAGGTAATTTTACCTTTTCACAAACTAATGCTAATTTAACAGGAACTGGAATAGTTTCGCTAATCGGTTCTGGTAATATTAATTTTACAATAGGTAATTCAGTAAATGTTGATTTTGAAATCAACACTTCTGGTTCTTATACTTTTGTGAGTAATTCTTTTTTTGGAGGAGCTGGTAAATCTTTTACACATACAGCAGGAATAGTAAATCCGGGATTGTTTACAACTACATTTGGGGTTGCTTCACCTACAGTTGCAACTTATACTCTTAATATTTCTAATATTAATTGGTATAATATTATTTTCTTACTCAATAATAACGGTACTAACACTATAAATTTACCTTTAATTGTAACAAATAACTTAACACTTAACGGAACTACAGTTTTTACAGGTACTGCTGGATGGACTTGTGCTAATCTATTATGTTCTGTTGCGGGAACAATTACATTACAAAACTCTGTTAGTTATAGAACAACAACATCTGTCAATCTTTTAGGAACTAATTTACAAAGAATCACGATGACCTCTAATGATGCTACTGTTCGAGCAATATGGACTTTAGACCAAGGAGCAACTCAATCAATAGTCTACGTTGATGGAACTAGAATTAATAGTTCACTAGGACAAACTATTTGGTCATTTGGTAGTACTTTAACAAATACACTTAATTGGAATGTTGGTTCACAACTTCCTAATTATGGATTTATATCATTTTCTTAAAAATAATAACTATATTTACATATGGAAACTAAATTAATAATACTTATTATATTCATAATAGCAAATATACTAACAAGCCTACTAGGAACAATAATAGTAAAAGCTAAATATCCTAATATGAATAAATATATCTTATTCACTATATTCTTCATAGGATATCTATTATTGTTCTTAACCATAAAAAACTAATATATAAGTTATGAAAAAATTTACAAATAAAATAAACGAATCAACACCGAAAAAAGTATTTATAGAACCCATTGCCAGCGCATCAGACTTTCACGATTATATAGATAATAATGATTTTGAGTTTGATGGTGATGAATTCTTCGACGGAATAGATATGTGGCAAGAAGGTACTTTATCAAGTAGATACTCCAAAGAGTGGTGCCAAAAATTAATTGATGGTGACGCACAAACTGCAGGAAAATTTTGGGACAAAAAAGACCATACTACCCAGCAATACTTAAATAGATTATAACCTAGATACAATAAGATTTGTATGCGATTGGTAAGATAACTTAACAAACAAATAAATAATGACAACAATACTATATAGACCGGTTGGACCCAAAGAACTCGATTTGATTGAGCAGTCAGGATGGACAAAATTTCCACCGAGACTTCAACAACAACCAATCTTTTATCCAGTGATGAATGAAGAATATGCAATTCAAATTGCAAGAGACTGGAATGTTGCGGCATCAGGCTCAGGCTTCGTGACAAAGTTTGCTGTTAACACAGAATATTTAAGCAAGTTTGTAATTCAAAATGTTGGTGGAAAAATTCATAATGAACTCTGGATTGTATCAGAAGAACTAGAAGAATTTAATAACAATATAGTTGGAAAAATTGAAATCACAAAATATTTTTACAAGAAAGACAAATAAGAATCAGACTTTCCTTATATTAGCAATATGTATGATATAAAAATATCCACCGATAAATTATTAGATAAAGGAGAAAAAACTACCATCGCCCCCTGTGGAGGGGTTCTGTAAGTACGACTTTGACATAATTAATCACGATAACGCAATTATGTATAAAGACTTTGACGTTAATTTACAAGAAATATATGCTGGTAAAATTCACTCAGGTATAACTAAAGACAAAAATAGATACTTCTTCTTCGAACACTCCATCGTAAATCAACCAAGTACTATTAGATATCCAGACTCAAATACTTGGCACTCATATCACATATACCAAATAACAAAAGAACTTTTCCATGACATTAGTAAAGGAAATGCATTTAATCACTGGGATATTAATTTTAATTCATTCTACCATTTTGGCAAATGCTTCCTAATTGTAAGAGAAAAGGTAACTATACCGAAAACTTAGTATATCAATCTAAATTAGAAGGAGATACATTAATAACTCCACATAGTCTATCACCAGGTAATTTTATTTTTGATAAATTTGAAACAATCGGTCAATTACTTAAATGGCATCAAAAAGAGTATCCAACTATTAATGATTTAAAATTTAATAAGACACTTATTCGTGAAAATTTATTGAATGATATCTTAGGAATGGAAAATAATTAAAAGATGAAAACGAAATACATTATTAAAACATGAAAGCTGGTGATAAAGTAAAACTTCGGAAGATTGGAAAGTGGAAAGGTTGATGCTTTGATAATGATACTATTGAAAAAGTAGGTAAAATCCTCATAAAAATAATTTCGAGTCAATGACATTATATGTATGTAAAAGAAAATGAAATAATACAGATCTAGTTACAAATATTTTATGCTAAATCGTCGAAATTTCAAAAATTTTATAGATAGTGTGAAAGGTAATACCAGCCTACCTCACAACAAGTGTATATACAAGTATATAATCGTATATAAAAATATATCATTTGTATATAACAATAAAACAATGTAAAGCAAAAATAAAATAAGATTTATGAAAAGAAATCCACCATGGACTAGAGAAGAAGTAGAAATGTTTTTATCATATGTATTTTCTGATGATTCTGAAACTATTTATGAGAGGTTAGATTTTGCTAGATACCAGCTTCATTATGAGAGTGGTTTTAATTTTCCATCAAGGAGTATGTATGATGTTAGGAAGAAATATTATGAAGAGATAAAAAGGATTTTATAAATAATTTTTTATATATAATAATATGAAATATTTAAAATTATATGAGCTTTATAAAAAGAATCAATGGGAGCTTTTGTTATCTAACCCTGATAAGATTCAAGAAGGAGAGAAGTTAGTACATTTAGTTAAGAACGCATATAAAAATTCTACAATGGGTTCTTTTGTTAATAGTATTAGGGATGTTATTAAGAGTGATTGGTTTGTGATTGATTTTAGTAAATTACCTGGTATTGATGCTTGTATATTCTTTAGAGGTAGTAGAACAAATGAGAATTGGTTTGGTAGAAAGATACAGGGAATAGGACATAATGGTGATAGGCATTCTAAATCTCATGTAATTGAGAAGATGGTTAGTATGTTGGAAGAGTCTGGAACTTGGATTGAAGCATCTGGAAAATTGGAAGAATTGTTATTAAGAAGGGGAGTAAAGAGGGTAACTGATTTAGATTTACTTAGGGATTTATTTCCACATTCTGAATTTAGTATGTCACATAATGGTCAATATGAAAGGAGTTTAATGGATGGAACATTTGTAACGGAGTCTTTATTTGGTAATCCAAAATTAAAATGAGAGTATATAATATATGAGGGTAGCATTTTTTCATGGTTTAGATTCTAAGCCAATTACGTCTAAAAATTGGGCATTAAGGCAAGTATTTGATGAGGTTTATGATCCTGTTATGAATTATGATAATCCTAGAATGTTTGATTTAGTTCTTAAGCATTTGGAGGATAACCCAGTTGATTTATTAATTGGGTCTTCGATGGGTGGTTATTTTGCTTATTGTTTATCGACTCATTTAGGGATTAAGACGTTGTTATTTAACCCGGCGGTTCATTCGAGGTCTATTGAGCCGGTTGTTAGTTTGGGTAGTAAGGAATCTACACATTTGGTTGTATTGGGTAATGGTGATGATATAATAAGGCCGGAATTAACTGAGGAGTTCTTTAATAAGGTTGGTGGAACGAATATTATTATTAGGGAGGATATTGGTCATATTATACCGATAGAGGTTTTCAAGAATTATATTAAATTATATTAGTTATGGAGTGTCAATATTGTCAGAAGCCATATCCAAAAACTATACCGTGGGTTATATTATATGGAGATATTTTTAGTATATATTAAAGATAAAACCTATATTACAAAGATACGGATTAATTTTTATATACAAAGATATACATGTATATACACCGGATTTTATGTGATTTTTAATACTGGTAAGGGTTTCAGATGATTTGTATATACATGTATTACATTTAGGAGTTAAAAAATGCCTGGGGAAAAGTTATGATGTTTTACATGTATATACATGTATATAAAAATGTCAGTGAAGGATATACACTTTAATATATAAAATAAAAAACATTATGGAAATTTGGAAAGAAATTGATGGATTCAATGGGAAATATTGGGTTAGTAATTTAGCTAGGGTTAAAAAGATAATTGGTGATATGGAGAAAATATATTCTATTAGTTCAAAAACAAAAGGTTATACTACTATAAGACTAGACTACAAAATATATTCATTACATAGAATAGTAGCTAAATCATTCATTAATAATCCTGATAATAAACCAGAAGTTAATCATAAAGATGGTAATAAGAAAAATAACTGTTCTGATAATTTAGAATGGGTTTCACATTATGAAAACCTGAGACATGCTTTTGATACTGGATTACTCTTTAGATTGTCGGATGATAAAAGAAATGAGGTGAGAGATCTACATAAAACGGGTAATTATTCTTATAGAAAGTTAGCATCTATGTTTAATGTATCACTAGCAACTATTCAGAGTATTTTAAAATTTTAATATAAAAATATTTTTGTGAATGTTTCATCCACTCAAACCCAACGAAATAGTATTAAAATCGGTCTGTTATACACCCGCTACCTCTATTGTTGGTATCTTTACAACCATTTGGTGCTTCTTTTATCACAAAAAATATTTATTATATATTAATTGGTAGTATTTTGTAACTACCACTTTTTTTATACATTTTACCTATTGTACCACAAATTATGCATTTACATCTATATGGAAATTGTTGTATTAATTCCCACTTATGTTCTTTTTGTTTACATATTTTTGCCATCAGAATTTAAATGTTAGAGGTATTTAATTATATATTGTGTTATAATAACAACTGCGACTATTTTGAATATCTATAAAACCATATATTTCATTTCGTAGATAGAATTTGTTAATACAAAGATACGAATTTTTCAGAATAATAAAAAATTATTTGTATAGATAAATAGTTAAAACAGAACTCCAACTACTTTTAGGATTAATAAAATTTCTTCTGGATTCTGACCAATCATAATCCTTCCAACCTAAATGTTTAATACTATGTAAAAATCTAACAATATCAACTAAAAGTTTATTCTTAACTTCTTCTAGCTTTTTATGATATTCATCAATAGTACTACTATCTCTTGATATAGTATTAAAAGTTTGAATAGAAAAATCAACAACATTTTTACTTTTACCATCGACCTTACTCAAAGATATTCTATCATTGAAAGGTAAATAAAAATGATAATAAAATTTATAATCTCCCATATGAAAACCATTTGGGGCAGTTATAGGATTAGATAACCATTTGGAAGGAGCCATAAACCATTCATCTTTAACATCTAGAAAATAGTCTTCTAAATCCTCTATATCTTCTTTAGTTAATTTTGATGTATGATAAATTGTTTCATCTGACTCATTAAATCTATTAATTCTAATCATATATTTATATGTCTTTTTTAGCTAAGGTAATTGAATATTTACTTAAATCATCCTTTATTATCTTAATACAATCTTCAATCTTCAATTCTGGTTCTCTACCATCAGCATATTCAATTATATCAACATTATTTCGTATTCTATCAGCAATTGTTTTAAGTAAAAAATCACTATCACTAACACCAGTCAATTTTTCTTGATTTTCGTTGAAACTTTGTATGTATTTATTTTTCATCTTTTTATTTTTATAGTATATATTATTTCAATAATATATTTTATTTTTTAAACTTTTCACCGTATATTTGTAGAACAAACAATTTAAAAATATGGAAATGAATTTCTTAGAAAAAGTTTTGAATAATTCAGAAAATTTACAAACAATGTCTGCTAAAGATATTGATCCATTTACACACGATTTTGATTCTGAATCTCTTTCAGAAAGATTACATTCATTATATTCAGTTCTTGTTTGTAATACAATTACTCCCAAACTTAAAAATATTCTGTTAAAATATCAACCAGAGCTTGAATTCTTAAAAGAGGTTAATAAACCAACTTCTAATAATTTACAAGAAATACTAAATAGGTGTGAGAGAATACATGAGAGAGTTTTAAATAGTAAAAAATAAAATGATTGAAGTAGGATTTAGCATTGATATGCACGACCAAGATGGTGATAAGTTTGACGAATGTTTGTTGTTACATTTTAATGATACTTTTTTGTTAAGATTAGCTGACTTGAAAGAATTAGATAACTTAATAAAACAGTTGTCAAATATTCGGGAAGAAGTTTCCAAACTATGATATAGATTAGTAAACTTTTATAAGGACTAATTTGGTGGATAGAAATAGTTACCGTATATTTGTAGAACAAATACTAAAAATATATGACTGGTGAAGATATTTGGGATTCACTCAAAGATTTGATTGTATCTAAAATTGATAATAATATCTTTCTGATAATATTGTAATAGATTATTCTACAAAACAAGATTTGAGAGAAAAAAAAATAAACGAATTAATTTAAGTAATTATGGAAGAAAAACTAACACCTTGGGAAATTAAATACAGAAATTAATCTCCCTGAAAAAATTAAATCTGATTTTTATTATGATAATCCTGGATCAGCTTATGAAGATATTGAATTCTTACTAATTCTAATAAAAAAATTAAGAAATTTATAACAAAAATTTGGTGGTTAAAAATTATCACCGTATATTTGTAAAATCAAATCGGTAGTGATTTGCGCTCTTTGAAATTTTAAACTTTTTTACGTTGTTAGAATATATTCTGACGGTAGAAAACATTATAATAGTTGACCTTGGCTTAAAGATCCGTGAGGATGTGCTACACATAGAAATATGTTTCTAATCACTTAGAACCGATGATTTAGTAGTGTCGGGACTATCTATAAACTTACTATAAGTCCGCTTATAACTAAGATGGTAGATTATATTGATATTCTAACAACGTAAAAATATTTTATGAAAAATTTGGTGATATGAAAAATACACCGTATATTTGTAAGATAGAAAGAAAAGAAGGGGATTTCCCACCAGAGATGGTAAACGAATAATCTAATTTTATTTTAAACTTTTTGGATAAAAATAATATAAATTATCTAACAAAAAATTTGGTGATATGAAAAATTCACCTTATATTTGTAAAATCAAATCGGAAACGATTTATGTTCTTTGAAATAGAATGTTGTGAAACATTCAATGATATTCACAACCTATCAAGGTTCGTCCTGATGTGGAAGTGCGGCTGTCTATAGTCGTTAAATAATACCCGAAAGGGTTATAAAGTGGGCCCCTTGCTAAACGGGTTTGCGGCTCCTTTCCAAAGGAGCTCAAGTAGACAAGCGGAATACCATATTCTCTAAGTAGTCGAGGGCTTACGCTGTAGACCAAATGAAAGTATGACTAGGTGATATGGATCATTTAGTTGACCCCGGAAGGGGAACAGGAATAATTCGTAGGATATATTACAAGAAATAATGGCTAACCGGTTATTATTATTGTGTTATCCAATCTAAAAGGTGTCTTAAAGTCGAAAGACAAACTTATGTACAGGTGGTGCTGTTGTAAGGCACTAAATCTCTACCAAGGGAGGAGATGAAACCTACGGGAGTAATCGCAGTGAGGATATCTTAAAAGATCGTGATAGAGGTATCACACAGACCAGTATAGTATTTTGTGACTCAAAAGGTTTCGAAGCTATAAAATGACCACTGGTTTGATATAAATCCATAGCACTAAAATTTACTTTTGAAATGTAAAAATCTAAAAATTAAATCGAAAGTGTCATTTAGTTGTTAAAGAAAGGTCCCTACATAGTTACGAGTAGTTCGTAGCCACGAAAACCCGAAAGGTAGACGTGATTGTGTGGAAAACTCTATAAGGGGTCGAACCCTGAACTAACCCGCAAAGTTAGATAGAAGTGAGTATACACAGAGTATTTAACAACTTAAGGAGTGGTTAGTCTAACTAACCGGGATTGATTATTACTATTCAAAAGATAGTGGAAACAAAGTGAATCTGTATTCCAATTACAGTATAATACTTTAAAAGATAATCACAAAAAGATGTATTCTCAGTCTTCTAAACAGTTTTATCACATTTAATATCCCTATTAAATTTACTACATAGAGGTTGTAAATTACTAAAATGATTTAGTCTTATTAATTCTTCTTCATTTTTTGCACTTGATATTGGTACAATATGATCAATATCCCATCCATAATTTAATTCACCATTATATTTACCTCTATTTTCCCAATTCATCCAAGGTTCAAATTTTGATTCCAAGTGTATTTTAAACTCTTCAAAAGAACATCCAAGTATATCTTTTGTTCTTTTAGAAATTTTATTTACACTAAAAGATTTATAAATAAGGTTTCTAACATTCTTTTTAAGTTTAAAAAAGGGGTCAGTTTTACATTTTAATCTTTGATAGTTTCGACTTCTTTCCCTAATCTTATCCTTATTTAATTCCAAATAAGATTTTCTCTTATCTTTATTATTTATTTCATAGTTTTTATGAGATTCTTTTAAAGCTTCAGAATTTATAATTCTATAATTAATCATATATTTTTTCTTTGTCTCTCTAGAAAGTTCTCTATTACAAGTTTTACATATATTTCTATATCCATTTTTTCTCTTATAAAATAGAGATAAGTCTTTTTCTTCATTACATTTATTACATTTCTTCATATATCTATATATTAAAATATGACAACTCCGTATAATGTAAAAATAAATTAAATAATGTAAAATTTAACCTTATATTTGTAAAATAAACAACTTAAAATATATGAGAAAACTATTAACACTAATATTGATAACATGCTTTACTAACATTTCTTTTTCTCAAAAAGATACATTTGAAGTAGGTAAGTGGTATAAACTACAAAATTGTGACTTTTGTTATAGAAAATGTTCTGAAAAATTTGCAAAAGATGGTGTAGTACCCAATATGGTTTACAGTGAAAGCATTACTCATAAAATTTATAGTAGTCAACCTGGTTCATGTACCTATAAAAATTTTTATAATGAGACCAGAACTGTTCTGTTAACAGATATAACAGAGATTCAAATGTTCTTACCTGATGGTCATGTGGATAAGATAAAAAATGGTATTGGTATTAGAAATTTCTCAGATACTGAAATAAATCTTAGATTTAAAAATATTGATAAATTTGGAAAACAACATAGAACTGGTAATCATCTTATTATAGCTGGTACTTTATTAAATGGACTTGGATTATTATTTATTAGTAATTCATTCTCAACAACTAATCAAAACTATTCTAAATTAAATGATAGTAATCTAGGTACAGGATTTATGATTGCGGGATCATTATTGACAACAACTGGATTAGTAATAAATTTAGATTCATTCAGACATTTAAGAAAATAACTCTAAAGATGAATAAAATTAAATTTATGATGCTGGCACTAATGATGTGCTTAACAAGTTTTACTTTTGCTCAAGTAAATGGTAATTCTAGATATATTTCAGAAGATACAAAAAAAATTGTCTTCGTAAGGGATGGTGGATCTTGCAAATGTTGTGGAAGTTCTAAAGAATTAGAATATGATCATATTACACCATATTCTTGTGGTGGTACAAGTGAGATAAATAATATACAATTATTATGTCAAGAATGTAACAGAAGTAAATCAAATAGTTGTGTATGTAAAATTCATTATAAAACTGTTGGAAATAATTGTTGTGAAGATAAAAATAATAACAATACAATAAAATCATCTTCATCTGATCAATGTAGTGGGATAACTAAAAAGGGATCAAAAGATGATTCAGTATATCGAAAGTGAAGCTGAAATATTAATTCCTATGTATGAACTATCAAATAAAGATGGAAGTCGTATTACTAAACACCAATATGGTTTAGTTATGATAAAATACTTATGTGAGGAACTTAGAGAGAAATTTATTAAATGATAGTTTGGTGATATGAAAAATTCACCGTATATTTGTAAAACATAAACGGGGTGGATAGCATAAGGTTAATGCGTTCGTCAGAAAGATTACTGGTTCAAACCCAGTCTACCCCACTAAATCCTTTTCCAGCTAACATTTATTTGTTAGTTATCGAAATACACTACGTGTAGTAATGATTAAGTTCATCGGTATTTTGGTTTTGATCAGAGGTGATCTTGTAATAAAGGCAAACTATTTTGGGCTGGATAGCATAATGTTAATGCATTCGAAAGAAAGATTACTGGTTCAAGTCCAGTCTGACCCACTAAATTTAAAAGTTTTAACTCCGGTATGGTCTCAATCATTACTTAGAACCGGACTTTGGAAAGTTACAAGTTGAGATAAACTTTTAAATTTAAATGGCTGTTTCGTCTAGCGGATAGGACGCCCCCATCACAGGGGGAAACAGGGGTTCGAATCCCTTAACGGCTACTATGATGTTGTTTTCAGGATTAATTACCTGATAGAAACCTAATAAGTTTCAATTACATATTGTTGTGAAAATCAACCAAACATCTCTGGCCCGTTCGTCTAGTGGACAATCTCTTCACAGAGAACTTGAAACCCCTCAAAGCTCTTCATCGAGTCGTCAAAGGTTGAAGGTTTAGGACACCATTCCAATGGAAACACAGGTTCGAACCCTGTCCGGGCTACATATTGCGGGGTAGAGCAGAGGAAGCTCGCAAGGCTCATAACCTTGAGGCCATGGGTTCGAATCCCATCCCCGCTACTAAATTTATTAAATGGATTCCTTTATTATTATATCAATATTAGTTTTAGGTGGAGCATTCTTCGCTTTTGCAAAGCATCATATAAAAAAAGAAAAAGAAAATTAAGATTGTTGTTTGTGTTTGTGGAACAACTGTAGGTTGGGTAAAAAAAGGGATCTTCTTCAGAGGATCCCTTTTTTTTGTTTATACAAAAAATTATTGTATATTTGGTTTAAATAAGATAATCATGAACACATTTCTTCTAAAAGACCTTACAACTGATAAAGAACAAATATGTTCCAAAGCTACCGTAGATGGATTTGACTATTATTACATAGATGAATTGATTCCATATAAACCCGGTGGAACCGATGGTTACTTTATTTGTTTAGGAGAAATTATATCAAATGAAGATCACGGGGTTAAATTAGGAGATAACCAATATATCTCACCTTTTGTAAAAAATGTTGGTAGTTGTGGAGGATGTAGAAAATTAGTAGCTACTAACAATCCCAATTCACCACTACCTAAACTACAAGTTAAATACGATCTTACTGCTGATAATATTATAGATAACCACCTCAATTTAGTTAATGGTGATGTTTATTCTAATAGACGTGCTGTAAAAGAAGCAATGTTAATGTATGGAGTAGTAGTAAATGGTGGAGAATATCAAATTCAAAGTGGTGAAACTGATTTAATTGAATTTGGTAAATTCTGTATAAACTTTAATAGAGATAATAAAGATATTTTAAGAAAAAATCCTGATATAACAGTAGAAGGAATTTTTGAAGTTTACAAACAAAAAAAACAAACAAACTTATAATATGTCTACAGTAAGCCCACTTTTTGATAAAGAATGGAAAATTAAATCCTGTCTTAAATGTAAGACGAATAAAATACACGTTTTTCAAAATCTTTGTAAAACATGTATCGCAGAAATATATAATGAAGCTAATCTTAAAATTAAAAACTATACCAATGAAATATAAATTAATTCGATGGATTTACATCCTAGTATTCTTAGGATTAAGTGTTGCTATACCCTATACAATACAATTTAAACTTAACTTCTTAGGAGCAACCATGATAACAATGGGTGATATAGTTGAATTATGGGTAGGCCCATTTTTAATTAATTTTCTTATTATGATTGTGCCTTTTATAAATAATGAGTCTAAAATTGGTAGAAAGAAATTTCAATCACCTGGATCAGTAGTTTGTGATGCAAAAAGTTCCTAGTCATCTTTGTATAAACGATTGTTACATAGATGAAAATAAAGTCGTTTGGTTTCTTAAATATTGTAAAATATGTAATAAAAATTTTAAACTCAAATTATTTGATGAGGAATTACCAAAAGATATGTGTAAACAATGTGAACGAGATAGTAACATAAATAAGATATTTAATGCTTGCCAATACTAAAAGTCTTGAAGAATTTGTAGATGAATATTTTAGAATACTCAGAATTTGTAGAATCTGTAAATCTAAAATGTTTACAAAATTAGGTGAAGATTCAAAAGATAATATGTGTAAAGAATGTAAACGAGATAGTAACTTAAATAAAATATTATGAAATACACACATCCAGAAGTAATTGATATCATAAAATCAATTACTGATCAAAACCCGAGTATAATCACCATTCACTACTTCTGGAGTCACGTTCCTATGTGGAGTGGGAGTATAGAAACCGAGAATTGATTAACAAAGATGGATATTGGAAAAACGAACTAGTAGAATGTCATAACTCACTTGGTGAAGTATTAATCTGTACTGAAAATAAATTTAAACCAGCTCCACTAGAAGAACTCAGAGACGAAAAAATTAATACACTTTTAAAATATGACTGAAGAAATAACCTATTGGGAAGTATCCTATAAAAATATCGAAGGCGATACTAAATGGACCGTAGTAAAATGCCCAATAGATATGGATGAATACGACATACTATCAAAAATGATGAATGATACTGAAGTATCACAGGTTTATTCAGCATTTGAAACTAATACAAACGATTATAGCAGAGATTTTACCAATGAAGACTAAAAAAATGATTATCTCAAGATATGATGAGAGGATAAAAGAACCGCCGTATTTAACTATTCATATTGATGAAATGTTAGTTGAAGTGCCTGAGACCGATTATTTAGGAGAAGTATTTTGTGAAAGAATTAGACAAGGTTGTAAAAGAAAAGGTTACCAATTTAAGTTCTATACAGTTTCAACTAATACCCAATTTGATTATGAGGTGGTTGTAAAATAATTTAAAACTAATATAAAAAATAATGATAGCAAATTTCGAATACGGTAATTATAATATTACCACTAATAAAAAATATAAGATTACTAATTATAAAGATTGTATATTACAATCTGGTAGTATTCTTACTAAAGAAGAAACTCAAGATAGCTTAGAAGATTCCTTAAAAGAATTTTCTACTAAAAGAGAAATTAAAGTTAAATCCGGAACTAATATCGGTATATTTTATCCTGATGATGATTATGATATTGATGATTTAGAAGATGATTTAGAAGGAGCTTATAAATTAGATGGTGAAGTTAATTTCACTAAGAAAGGTTTAATCTATAACGATTCATATAATGAAAACCATTCAGGTGATGTATCTAAATGGATAATCGTTTTAGGTGATGATAAATTTATTAGTGGGTATGGTGAATATGTAATTATAACAAAAGAAAATAATGAAGATGAACTTAAAAAGTTTAATAAGGCAATTAATAAAAAGTTTGATATAATTATTCTAAGCCCAGCTTAATAATATAAAAATTTTCCGTATATTTATATTTGTTATATAATTAATATTATGTTAAATTATAAAGATGTGTAATTTATTAACTAAGAGATATCTAAAAAGATTAGAGGATTCGAAAGATCGTGATATTGATTTAGATTTACGTGACGATATTACTGATATATTTTTAGATCTAAAAGATGATGGTTATGATATAAAATATTATTGGATTCCAGAAAAGGCAGGCATTGGTATATCATCTGCAAATTATCCATCTATAACAATATGTAAATTGGGTTTAAAGAGAATCCATAATTATCGTAATGATTTTAAGTTCTCAAGTAATATTGTGAAGGAATACGCACTTCGTTTAAAAAGTTTATTAGGTGATGAATGTGATGTTTATATAGAGTGGTTAGTTAATTATGATAATGAATTAACCAGGACTGTTCCTATCAAGATTAATCATTTAGTTAGATCAGGTAATTCTATTCAGTATAATATATTATTAGTTAGGAAATGAGATCGTATAAACAAATAGAGGTATCTAAAATCACATATCGTCAAATTGATGTAGAACAACAAGATGATATCAGTGATATATTTTTAGACTTAAAGGATGAAGGTTACGATATATTATATAATTGGTATCCTTCATTTTCTGATAATCTTGTGACAGCTGGAAATTGTCCATCTATACTAATATGTAAAGAAGGTTTAAAAGATTCTGTTAGGATGAATGATAATTTTGACATAAATAATTTTAATTTTTCAATTGATGTTTTAGAAGAATATATAAATCGTTTAAAAGGTTTATTAGGTGATGATTGGGATATCAATATTGAGTGTGTTCATAATTCTATTATGTATTGGATATTATTAGTTCGTAAATAAATCTAAATATATAGAATATGAAATATCTTAAAAGATTTAGTAAATCGGAGGAACAAATCTATAATCAAGTTTTCGATTCTATAAAAGATTGTTTTCAAGAGTTTGAGGATAATGAATGGGAATGGTCAAAAGGTTCTTCTAATCATGGGACAAATCTTGTACAGGGTTCTTATCATCCATTCCCTCACTTCAAATATATTATGAAAAAAAGTGAACATATTTCTTATGATCCTTATGATTATAAGAAATTTGAATTTACCGGTTCTATAGATTCTAATGGTGAGATCTTGTGGAAAACTCAAAGAACCACTTACAATACTAACCTATCATCACCAGAATTTATTGATTTTGTAGTTGCTATAAAAAGAATACAAGATGAGACCGGAATTGATTTAAATTTTTCATACCAAAATAAGTTAATTCACCATGAAAATTTAGGTGGTCTTGGAAAAAGAATAACAATACAAGGTAGAATATCCGGCAACTACGAATGGCATATAAACTAAATATAAAAATATGGAAATAAATGAATTATGTAAGTTTTGTGAAAAAGAATTTAAAGCAGATTTTAAAGCAGATTGGATTAATGGATACGGAAGTAAAACAGGTATGTTCGAAACATTAACAATTTAATTTTAATATATAAATAAAATAAAATACGAATAATGAGAAATAGTATTAAAAGATTTAACGAGTCAAATAGTGATATACATGATTTATTCATGGAATTAAAAAAATCTAGAAAAAAACATATAAAAGAAGTTCAAGATATTTATACTAAAGCTTTATCAACTAAAGATGAAAGATATATCAATGAATTAAAATCATATATATCAATGCTTAAAAAAGTTCCAGCAAATCTTATGAAAATAGATAATGAATATGTTGGTAAGGTAGATATTGATTAAAATAACATACGAAGATGAAAAATAATAAACATATTAAAAGATTTAACGAGTCAGATATTAATGAAGGTATGGAAAATATAAAGGATTACAACGAGTATAAAGAATTGTTTAATAATGAGTTAGTAGTAGCTGTTAGGGCAGTTCTTAATAAGATTGAGAATGGTGATATTATTGACTTAGAAGATTCTGTTGAACATAATAGGCTTATAAGCTACTTTAACAAGTTTGCCTTACATAAAATTATAGATGAACCTACATTTGAGCGTTAATATTTTGCAGCACAGTTTGGTTGTTTATCTGTATTTAAAAATTGGAAATAATGAAATTATTTATTTTTGATATATGTAATATAAATCTAAAATGAAACTGATATGTTTCCCAACTTCTAATTCTTTATTAATTTTACAATCAATCATTTTTATTTATTTTTTATTAATTTATAAAGTTCATCAACTTGTTGTCTGCATTCCCGTGTAGCCTCCTCAATAGCTTTTAATCTTTTCTCAATTATAATTGAATCAGTCTCCTTAGATATAAGTTCAACATTTCTAAATATTCTTGAGGTTGAATGAGTATTGTTATGAGCAATCATAATTGCTTTTTTAATATTATCTTCCATTATATTCTCCATATCTATAACCACATTCAAACATTTTTAATAAAGCTTTTTTAATAATTTCTCTATTTAACGCATCCGGTATTTCATTAATTATTGGCTCAGATTTATAGAAATCTTTTGCCAACTTTTTCAATTCTTTATTTGAAATTTTCTTCATTTACTTTTGTAGGTAAATAGTTGGTGGTGTTGGTTGGAAACCATTTAATTTTAATATTTCTTCATAATAATCAGAATACTTTTCAAAATATTCATCACCATCTTCAAATGGAATGTCAACATAATAACAACCATAATCTGAATTAGTAAATGTTTTATTACCTCTTGATATTTCAATATCTACAATAGTTCTATCAATACCATCAGGAAATTTATATTTTTTGTTTTTCTTGATCATTATTTACATTTTAATTATCAAAGATACAATTACTTTTTCTATAAACCAAAAATTAAACATTATATTATAATATATAAACAAATGAAATTTTTATTAGATTATAAAATATTTGAAAGTGTCCAACAAGCTAAATCTATTTTAAAAGAATTAAAGATATCCGAAGAAGATAAAGATTACCAAACCATAAGAAATCTATTTAAAGGTAATGAAGGATATGTTGGATGGTTCACTAAAATGAGGTATAAAAATAATATACCCTTAACTGATTTAAATAACATAGTTAATCTTATAAAAAACTATAATCAATTAATTAAAGCTTTACCTAAAAACTTAGTACAATATGATACTTACGAAAACTTATTAGATGATATTGAACTAACCAAAACTAAATTAGAAGTTAAGAAGTGTTATGATGAGTTTCCAGCTACACAAAGAAAACTATTAGATATAAATAATACTAATATAATTCAACTTCTAAAAACTCTATACAATGTTAAAAACAACTCTGCTTATTTTGCAAAAGTTGCAAGATATAAAAATAAACAGATTTTAATCGATTCAATAAAATCATTCATTGAAGGTAACACTAAAAAAATAGATTTTAATGATATAACAAAGAGATTTCAAAGATATCATAAAGGTGAACTTTTACCTATTATTTTAGATAAAGAACATGATTTAATTATAATCAGAGCTATAAGTTCATCTGTTGTAAGTACATTAGGACGTGGTACATCATGGTGTATTACTGATAGTTCAACTTTTAAACAATATGTACCTAATACTGGAACAAGTCAATATATGATATGGTTAACAGATATGCCAATATGGAGTAACTATTCGATAATTGGTGTTACAATCGGACCAAAAGGATATATAACAGGTCATTTAAAAGATGATTCATACTTACCAATTTCTTCACTTATTGAGATTTTATCACAAAGAGGATTTGATGCAAAGAAACTCTATCCAAAATTAGAAAAATCATATGATTATAGTATACCAGAATTAAGAATGTTATTTGGTATATCAGATGATGAAATATTAACAGCATTTGTAAAGGGGGATAAGGCATTAGATTATAATTCTATTCGATATTTTAGAAAAGAAGATTTAGATTCAAAAGGTATTACAGTTCAATTTAAAATATTATTATTTGAAGATTTATTAAAAATGGGTTATACTAAATCAGATATAATGAAACATAAAACATCTTTCAAATCAAGTGAATTAAAACATTTAACACAAGATGAAATTAGAAATATTGGATTTGATAAATTTGAATTAAAGGATTTATTAAAACATTTTGATATTGATGAACTTATTAAAGGTAAAACTTCAATAGGAGATATACATGAACTTAATATAATAGGAGTAGATAACGTAATGAAGTATAATCTGATGTTAGATGAAATCAAATTACCAAACTTAATTAACCATGATTATAAGAGCAAAACATATAATTTAATAATACCATTTGATTATATACTTACACATAAGAAAAAATGGAATTCAAGTGAATTTTATTATCTAACAAAAGATCAAGCTATTGAAATTATTAATAAATATATTATTAATGATTATTTATCGGTCACATTTATTGATAAAACCAAATTCACTAAAGAAGAAGTATTAAAATATAATAATAGATTACCTGATGGTTTTAGTCCAATGTATTTAAGTGAGGTAGGTTTAACAATCGATGAGTGTAGTAAAAATAAAATAAATGTTGTTTTTAATGGACAACAATCATATGAAAATTATGATTTACCGAAAACTAAACCAACTGATTTGAGTTATATTGATAGTGATAAAAAACGAAAAAGTGAATGGAGAAAAGTAAGAGAATTTTATGAATTAATTGCTGGTGGAACTAATTCTTCATATTCTTCTGATGATAAAGGGAACAGAGTAAGAGCTTTAAATCTTATCAAGTTCTATAATTTTGATTTGTTTGATACTATTGAATTATGTAAACAATTTAATTTAAAAGGATATTCTGAACCAGAAGTAACTGATGTGTTTGATTACTTAATATCTAAAGGTTTAAAAACAGAAGTTGATATTTTAAAAATAGTCGATGATATGGTTAGTGTTTCAGATAGGAGTAAAGCTAAAGTTGAAATAGTTACACACTTCAAATTAGATAACTTGTATCCATATATTCTCAAAATAATTGAAGACTCTGATTCTATTGATATTAAGTATTTAGATACTATACCAGATTCCTATCAATCACAAAAGGATAGAATTATAAATAGTAGAAAAATTAAAGATATCAATAAAAATAGGGCAATAAGACCATGGTACAGTGGAATGGGATCACAAAGAAATAGAAATCTTAGAGATAGCGATGAGTATGAAATAAATGCTAAAGAATTAAGTGATATTTACAAAGTATTTCAAGAGGCTAAGGGTATAGAGTGGATTAATGATGCATGGCATGAGGTTGATGGATCAATATTGGTATTCTTTTTTGCATTAGTTAAGCTTGATAAATTAGATGAGTTCAAGGAATTAGATTATGAGCTTAATGGAAAGACTATGAATAAACTATTAGGACATCTATGTAATTCAGATACTTCAAATGGTAGAACATGTGTTGGTATATTTTTAACTAAAGAAGAAGAATTAAGAGCATATAATTGGTTAAAAAATAACTTATTCACAGACTATGAATTATTTCCTATGGAAGAACAAGCTCCTATTGTTTATAAATTTGATAAACCATATTATGAAAAGTTATTTAAAAATTTACTTGAGACAAGAGCAGAATATACTTATATTAATAGATTAGATAAAAGAGTTGAAAAGGATTTAAAGATACATAATTTCAAAAAGTTAATTGGATACTTTATTAAAAGCAAAGATTTTAATAAAGAAACATCTGTTGAAGCTTTTAAAGAGTTCTTAAATAAGTTTTTATCATCTATTAAATTAAATAAACAACAGTTAAAAGATACAAGAGAATATTTAAGCAGATATTCACATAAAATAGCCATCTCCAACCACCGATTAAAAAAAATAGAAAATCAAAAAATACTATTTACCTATAAACCTCGAACCCAACAATCAAGAAAATTTAAAAATTAACAATCTAAAAATTAGAAAAATGAACATCTAACTAATAGGTCTAATTATCCATTCGGATCTTCTAATAGAGAAGATTTCTTTAATTATGTTAAAGAGGTAATACCAGAAGAACCAAAGAAGGTTAAATAAAATATAAGTTACTCCGGTTAAATTGAACAACTGAAGTATTTCCTTCATAAAGTACTTTTGCTTTTTCTAACATATCTTTTTCATCTATTGAATTTTTAATTGCTATTGCAAAATCTTTATTAGATTCTTCTAATAAGAAGAGGTCAGTAAATATACCACACATAATAGCTTCTTCATATTCAGAAATAATCATCCCGGTATAGAATCCTTTTAGACCATATTTTTCTACAAAAATGTTAGCATTACACCAAATACAAACGCATGATTTATCACGTAATAAATAAACAAAATTTGAATCAATAATAAATTTGTTGAATCCAAGTAGTCCTTGTTCGGTACCATGTCCTAACATAACAATTTTGTCATGTGATTTTATTTGTTCTTTTAAAACCTTTTTAGAAACATCTTCGGTTATTATAGTCCAATCCTTATCTGAATAAATTTCAGATAAAAATTTTGTTGTGAAATCTTTTGGATGTATTACTAATGTTTTCATAACTCAGTTCTTGTTATGAATGGACAACTGAAAAAGATTTTGTTGTTGCAGTATTTAAAGTTGAAGATTGTGTTGTATCTGATAATTATGATACGATTGAATACGGTCTACAAATAAATTCAGAATTAGAAGTTGACCATATTTGGACTTGGATAAATAGTAAAGGGCATATTGCAATTGAATATAGACCACTATATTGTGAATCTCCGATAGTTCTAGATAGAAACTTACAAATGTGGATACCTATGGCTAGTAAAATACTTAACCACATAGTAATTAAACTATTTTTATCACCTTTCCATAAAAAATCAATTTCTTCTATAATTTTTTTCATACTATTTATATAAGAAGAGTTGGTAGTAGGATTCGAACCTACAAAGTTTGTATCTTTTCTTGCTAGAGCCACCAGCGGTTTTACATCCATGAGCAAGAAATTTATCTTCAAAATAAATCAATCATATGGGACTAGACCTCTTTCTTTACCAGTTTGAATATACCAGACTATCTTATATAATACAAATATAAACTAAAAATATTTAATTACCTAATTTAAAATATTTATCTATTTTATTAGCTAATTGTTTATCCTTATCAGTAATAACATTTCCTTTATCATGTGTACATAAAATAATTTCTACTTTATTATACAAATTATGAATCTCTGGATGATGATTTTCTTCTTCGGAAAGAGTAGCAACTTTATTAATAAATGAAATTGCATCATTGAAATTATTAAATTCAAATTCTCGATGAAGTTTACCATCTATTACTTCCCACATATTTTTTGACTCATTTACAAGTTCACTATATAATTTCATAAAATTTTTTAATTTTTAAATCATTCAATTTAGATTCTAGGTTTCTAGGTACATTAATATTCAACTGATGATAAACTTCTTCTAATCGATCTAAAATAATTTTATTTCCTTGTATAACATCAAATTCATTGAGTAATCTTATACATCTAACATCATTAAATAAACTCCATATTTCATAAATTGAATTTCCACCACAATCAAATCCTCCATCAAAAAAATCCGATATTCCATTAAAATCAGTTATGTTATTATCATCACAATAAAAATATGCTCCAATCCTTTCTGGACATCCAACTAGTGATTTTAATTCGTTATTACTACAATCAAATTCATCTCCTACCATAGTTGGACAACCTTCTAATGTAGTTAACATATTTTCAAAGCAAGTAAAACTACCACCTACACTTTTTGGGCAACCTTCTAATGAAGTTAATTGATTATGACCACAATGAAAATTACCACCAATACTACTTGGACAACCCTCTAATGAAATTAGATTATTATAACTACAACTAAAATATCCACTAACTTTTCTAAATTTTAATGGTAGTTTAATTAATTTTCTATCACATAAATAAACATCACCATCAACATCAATTGATCCATCATCATTTATAGTATAGTTTTTAAGATTATATTTCGCACAAATTGAATCAATATCAAAAAGATTTTCACTCGAAAGTAATTTAGATTCCTTTATAAATTGTTCATATGATTTCATAATTAGGCAGTTTTATATTTTTTGGTATATCCATTCCTAATAGATGAAAAACATCTTCTAACCTATCCAAAATAACTCTATTTCCCTGAATCACATCAAATTCATTAATAAATTTAATGCATCTAATATCATTAAATAGATTCCATATTTCCCATATTGGATTATAATCACAATAAAAATCACTTTCAAAAAATTCTGATATCCCTCTAAAGTCATTTATCATATTGTTTTCACAATAAAAACGATTACCAATAGTCTCTGGACACCCAATTAATGAGGTCAATTTATTATCATAACATGCAAAATCCTTACCTACTAATTTTGGACAACCTTCCAGTGAAACTAATCTATTATTATCACAAGCAAAACGACCATTAATTGATTCTGGACACCCAACTAGTGACTTTAATTCATTATCACTACAATCAAAATCATCACCTACTTCTTTTGGACATCCCTCTAAAGAAGTTAATTTATTTCCAGCACACTCAAAATGACCACCTACTTTTTCTGGACATCCTTCTAGAGAAATTAATTCATTATAACCACAACTAAAATCTCCAGTAACTGATCTAATTTTTAATGGCAATTTAATTAATCCTCTATTACCTAAATTAATACTACCACCAATATCAATTGATCCATCTGAATTAATTGTATAATTTCTAATAAAATATCTATTACATATAGATTTAATATCATCTTCTTTAGATTCTTTAATAAACTCTTTATATGATTTCATAATTTATATATTAATTTCTTGGTTTAATTAAATAATTTTTATATCTTTGTAAAAATCCTATGTTTAAACTTAACGAGATTAATACAAATATTAAAGACAACTTTCAAAATATTATTGATGGTAAATTTGATGGTAAAATAGAACCGCCTTATTTAGAATTGATGTTGGAATTATCTTTTCTATTCAATCATTTAATATTTAAAGAAGACAATATTATTTTTGAATATAACAATATAAGTTTATCTTTTAAAAATGATTCCTATTACGATGATGAAATATTATCTTTTATTAGAAAAGAAGAAATATTTAAATCTTCCTATAATTCATTCCTTAGAGATATTAAGATAAATAAAATCATTAGTAATGGAAATTGATAAAGAAATTCTTAAAGAATATATTAATAGCGAAACTAAACATGTTTCAGAAATCATAGATTATAAAATAGAAAATAAAAAAATCTATAAAAGTATGATAAATCCATATTCTCAAATGATTAATGAACTAGGTATTAAATTTGGTAAATATGGATATATTGAAATGACTTTTATAAGACCTACTTGGAATGGATGGTCTCTTGTTACTGAAAGCGATTTAAACAAACATCTTATTGGCACATTTGTATATAGAGAAAACCGTGGGAATGATGGATTCAATATTGAATCATATAAAAGATGGTTAAGAAATTATAAATTAAATCAAATACTTTAATGGATTATATCCCAGGTCAAATACATGAGTCTTTTCAAAAGAGTCACTACTACTTTTTGAAATTTGATTTCACATGGTCAAATTGTACAAAAAGATATTCTGAATTTAATTATAACACTGATTTGGATAACTATACCGATCATATTAAATTATGTGAGGGTGATATTATACAAGTAAAATTTTTTAAATATAATCAATTATCATCTGCATATTGCTACCTCGAAAAAGTAATTTGTAGAAATGGTGGTGAAAAGATATATAATACAGAAACACTAATATCACTTAGTTTTTTAGAAGTAAATAAAGAAATTCTGTTTCAATCAGCGGATAAAATAATTAACCGAAATAATAAGATAAACATACTTTTAGGTAGATTATAAAGATTTAGAAAATTGGAAATGTCCACTTTTTTGAATTTGGATATTTATCTCTATACATCTTTTCAACTCTTAATTTTATTAACTTCTGAATTTGTGTATCGTTCATCCAAAGATATCTTAAATCGATCCTTGTCTCACAAATGATATCCACCTCTTCATTTAAGAGAAATGGATGGCCATTTTTAAATTCATAAAACCATCTTTTTAAATCACGATTTTTTATGGATGATCGTAAAGTATTCCAAGCCTGATTTTTTTTATTCATAAATATTTATTTTAAAATAAATTCTAATTTGTTATTTCTAATTTCTATCATTTCTCTTCTCCAAATATCCTCAATTTCTCTTCCAGTTAAATCGAAGTATTGTCTACCTTTCCACGTATCTAATTTTAGTTCTTTCTCATATTTAGAGAAAAGATTTTTCCATAGAAAAAGATCAGAATTATTTACTGAATGTAAGCTTCTCCACCAAATAATAGATTTTTCTCTATCACTCACTATCATAGAAATCTAATTCATTATTAATCAAAGCTTTTTTTATTGCTTCTATTTTTAGATCTATAAGAAATTGACTAATTTCAAGCTCTGCGCTATATTCTTCAGTTTCTGATTCTTTTTGACTAAAAATTCTTTCTATTAAAATTTTTAATTCTTCACCAGCTATAATTAGTTGGGAAATAAGATATTGTCGGTGGTATTTATTTAGTTCCATTTTATTAATATTTAAACAATCCCATACTTTTCAAATTGTTTGTTTAATTCATCTAATTCAAATTTTTTTTTTAATTCTAATCTTCTTTTAGTTATTTTATCATAGATTGATTCTACTTCTAGATCAGTTAAATCAAATTTAAATTCTCCATATTTTATGTAGTGAGTAACTTCTTCAAGTCTTTGAACTTTTAAATCTAATTCAACTTTTTTATTTGGCGGTATTCCAAACCAAGAATCGTTTTTAATACATTCAATTTTTTCTTCTACAACAATTTCTTTTAAACGGGTTAATATTTCAATTTTTGGAATACCATCAATTGAAAATTCGATACTATAATGGGTAAAACTTTTTGGTTCTAAGTTTGGATAAATATATTTATCATCATATACATCATGTATTATCTTAGTATAATATCTAGATGTACTTTTATAATTTTTAGTAATTGATTTATTATCTTGTATAAGAGAATCAATTAATTTTAATATCTTTTCTTTCATTTTATAAGTTTTTTTAATTCTGATTCAATTATTTTTTCGGTTGTTCTTTCAGTAATACTAGATGCTACTAATCCATAATCCACATAAGGATCAAATTGACTTTTATTTAAATAACTTAATCCAGAGGCAATTGAAAGAGGATGATTTCCTATATATGATTTCATTAGTTTAATCTTCTCAATATCAGCTGCTTTTCCAGTTGATGGACCACTTGTTGTAATAACATCCATATATTCACATGCAGTTTTACAAACCCATTCAAGTTCATCTGGGTGTGGTTGTTTTTGATATTTGAAAGCAACAGATCCAAAATATAAATAACCTTTATTGTTACTTAATATTTTTTCAGCCATATCAAGATCTGAACCACCACCTATATAAGAATTTTTTGTAATATAAGATTTATCTGCCCAAACAGCATCTAATTTATAACTATATTTTAAACACTCACTTTTAAGAATATTTGCCTCACTTAAAGCATCAAATGTATCAAGTTGAAGATAATTAATACCAACTGCCATTCCTGGATATTTATCCTTAATCATATAGAAATATTCTTTAATATCAATATCTGAATGTAGATTATGATCTATTAAAAACACAAAATCTATTCCGTTAGAATAACAAACATCAGCATTATACATTACTTGTTCAGCTGATAAACAATGAATTACTGGTACTATTTTCATTATAGTAATAATTTCTCTAAAATGTTATTACGGGTTTCTGAATAAAGCTTAGAAATTTCTTTTTGTAGATCAATATCTTTAGCTAATATATTACGAAGGTTGTGAGGATTGTCTATAATAGTTTCTAAGAAGTTCATAATTTCTATTTTTACAAATATACATAATAAAAATACAAAATCAAACTATTTCATAAAATTTAAATTCTAAATTTTCCAATACATCCATACCTAATTGATGAAATACTTCTTCCAGTCGATCTAAAATAACTTTATTTCCATCTACAATAACATCAAACTCGTTAATCCAACGGATACATCGAATATCATCATCAAACAGATTCCATATTTCCTCTATTGGATTACCCTCACAATAAAAATATCCTTCAAAAAATTCTGATATTCCCCTAAAATCAATAATATTATTATTATTACAATTAAAATATTCACCAATCTTTTCTGGACATCCTACTAAAGAAGTTAATTTATTATCATTGCAATAAAAATCATTAACATTAGTTGGTCCTCCTTCTAGTGAAGTTAGTTGATTAAAACTGCAATAAAAATCACCACTTAAACTTTTCGGTGATCCTTCTAATGATTCTAATCTATTTTGAGTACAAAAAAAATGTCTACTAACAAATTCTGGACCACCTTTTAATGAAGTTAATTTATTAAAACTGCAATTAAAATCTTTACCTATTTTATTTGGTCCACCTTCTAGTGAAGTTAATAGATTATCACTACAATAAAAATCACCACTAACCTCAATTGGACATCCTTCTAATGTAGTTAAATAATTATAACGACAATCAAATGATCCACTAACCTTACCAAATTTTAATGGAATACTACGTAAATTTATAGAAGATAGATGAACTCCACCATCAACATCAACTGAATTATCACTATTTATAGTATAGTTTTTTATAAAATATTTTTTACAAATTGAATCTATATTTAGAAAGTTTTCAAAAATAAATTTATCTTCTATAAATTTTTTATATGATTTCATAATTAATTTTATATATTAAAATTTAATATATAAACGTATGAAACATCTTAAACATTTCAATGAAGAGTTAAAACCTCAAATTTATAAAAATGCTGGTAAATGGCTTAAACATTATGGTAAAGAGAAAAGAGGCAATTCATTAATTGATTACGGTCATGAGAAAGATCATGGATTTTACAATGTTCATATACAATCTATTAAAGATAGTAGAGTAGTAAGTGGTAAAGTAACAAATCCTATTTGTAATTTCTATTATGGAATGCCATATTTAGATGGGCCTCAAAATAATGTTAACTCAAAATTAGTTGATTTAAATCTAACAGAAGAAGATTTAGTAAATGAGTGGAAAAAAGGTAGTAAAACTTTATCATTTACATTAGAATTTAAATTTTTGGCTTCCGAAGAATTAAAATCATCAGTTGCAGGTGATATCAAAAATGCAATTAAATGGGATAATTTTCACTTATTTTCACTAAATATAGAATTAAGTAATTGTTTGGGTGGTTTAGATGAATTTAATTATGAATCTGATGAAGATTGTGATGATGTGGTTGATCTATATCATAAAACGAAATCGATAAATATAAATATAAATAGAGTGATGCATAAATATATTTATGGTATATTTTCTGATAGAAAATCTGCAATTAAATTTAAAAGAAATTTAATCTCTTTAATAACTCCACACAAGAAGAAGATAATGGACCTTTTATTAATTATAGGAGGTGGATCTGAAGAAATAGAAGAAATATTTGAATCTTTTAATAAAATTAGAACTAATTCTTTATATCAAGACAAAGATAATGTAACTGAATGGTATAATGATTCTATTACATAATTTCTTCTAAGGGCTCGGAAGCCTCTTTGTTTATTTTTGATTCTTCTATCAATTTTGTATATCTTTCGACTAAGTCGGTGTAAAAAATAATTGAATTTATTTACGACCCATTTTATGAATCTTTTTTCCTGATTGATTTAATATTTCTTCAGTCATTTCAAACGTGTTAAAGTTATTTTATATTTATTACTTAAAACATAAACATTATAAAATGTATGTTTATCGAGTTTACCTAAAATTAAATCATCATTAGTTATATCAGTATCAATATATCCAACTGGAGATTCTTTTAATCTTAAATGGTAAGATTCTGGTCCAGTAATATAAAATTCATATGATGTTGTATCAGCATTATAAATAAGTATAGTACCTTTTAAGAATTTTAATGTATCATTATAATATGATATTTCATTCTGAAATTCAATTTCTTTAATTACCCAAGTAGAATTTTCTATATTTTGATTGAATTTTTTATCTTTAAATGTAGTTGTTGTAATAACATCTTCTTTTTGACAAGATGTTAATAAGAGTATTAATAAAATTATTATATTTTTCATTTTTTTTCTTTAAATTTGTGCAATCCTAAATTATTTAGTTTTAAATCTCTATAATGTTGTTTATCTAATTCAATTTCATTTTCACTATAAATTGTAAAAGTTGTTTCAGTAAAAATACCTAAATTATAATTAACTTTAAATTTAAGTGTATAAGAAGAATCTCCAAACTCATGTAAAGTTTCATCTAAGAAAATACATTTAGCAGACCAAACAATTTCTGTTTTATGTTTATTTAATTTTTTATAAATAATATGGTCACCTGGTTTAAATTTACTCATTAATAAGTTCATTTAGTTTTTTATCTCGAATATATGATTCATCATATATTTCAACACTTATTCGTGTATTCATTTCAATAGAATCATACGAATCATGTAAAGAGTCAACCAGATCATGAAAGATTGATTTTGATTTACTAACAACAATAAATTTAATATTTTTATTCCTAAATAATTCTTCTTCTTCTTTTAAAGAATTGAATTTCCTAGTAACTGAAGCTGTTTGCATATTTTGAATTTTTTCAGATCCAGTGAAAAATTTCCTAGTTTCAATTTCAATTGCTTTTACCAGATCAGATTCTGATATTTTTGAACAATCATAATCAAAAATATCTCCAATATTTAAATTTAAATCATCTTTAGTATGAATAATGCTATTTCTATTAAAATAAACAAAAGTTGCCATAGGTTAATTATTAATAAAATTTATTGCGTTTATATATCCATCCATATACAATTTACCAACATATGTTTCATTTAAAACTTCTTCAATTAGTTTATCTATTGTGTAATAGTCTTTGCCAAAATAGATAATTGCTTTTTTATTTGATAAGTTATTTAAATGTTGTATTACTTTATATTTTAAAATATCTTTCATTTTTGTTTAAATAATAATATACAAAGATAAGTAATTTAAATTAGAAATAAAAATTTTTTAAATTTATATATAACATATGATTAAAAAATATAAAGAATTTTTTGAGAAAATAAGTATACAGGAATATAAGAAGTGGTCAACTCATATGAATAAAATTTTCTATGATAACATGGGAGAAATTTTTGAAAAAGAACCAAACCATTCTAGAAATTATGATAGAGTTTATTATGATATAAAAGTCGATACTGATAACTTTCAAATTGAAATACCTTTAGAAATAGAAGATTTTTTTAAATGGTATGGACAATATAATAAAATGAAAATTATCGATTATATCAATGGTATTTGTACAGATAAAGATGGAAGACGAATAAGAATTGGAAAATTACTTAGAAAATTAGGAGAAGATAAGTTGCTTGATACTTATAATAAAAGTAAAACAAATACTCTTAAAAACGTTGACGACTTACAAGTTGTAATTAGTCGACATCCTTATGATATAATTGGTATGTCAACTGATAGAGGATGGACTACTTGCCATGATTTAAATGATAAAAGATATGGTGGAGAACATCTACATATGGTAAGATACCTATTAAGTAGAGGATGTTTAGTCGCTTATTTAATTAGGAAAAATGATAGAAATATTGAGAATCCAATAAGTAGAATATTAATTGTTAGATCAGGATCTATAATAGTTCCTGAAAAATTATATGGAACAAATGTTACTGAATTTAAAGACTTTGTTAAATCTTGGTGTGGTAAAATGAGCTTAAAAATATCAAATCAATTTATTTAAATTAAAACTTCTTAATAAATTCTTCCCTAAATTATTATCTAAAATTTTAAAATAATCAATTATTTCTGGATATAACTGATCTTTTCCTATGATATAATCACCACTAATTATTTTTTTACTATATCCTATAATTCTTTTCCTAATCTTCCATTCATCATCCCAATATTCTAAATGAATTAAACTCCGATTATAACCAAATCCATTTTTCCAATCTACTATAAATATTTCTTTAACATACGGTAACGGATAATATCCATATTTTAAAGTAATATCAATACTATCATAAACACCATTAAGATAAATATCAGAAATGAAATTTTCTTTAGTTTTATTAGTTTCAATATAAAATTCTAATGGTAATGCTTCAGATATTATTTTTAAAAAATCAATTCTAAGTGGACAATTATTTATATGTCCTAACCAATATTTATTCATTTACCTCTAATGATTTACGCCATTTACCACCAGAAGGTTCTGGAGAGTTGACAGCAATTTTTGCTAAATTTTCATCTTTTGTTTTGGATAAAATTGCTACATAACAATTTCCTCTTTGAACTACTAATAATTCTTCAACTTCACTTTCTGTATAAGTAATTTTATTTTCCATTAAGTAAATATATGAAATTTTTTATATATAGATATATGAAATATTTAAAAAAGTTTAATGAATCTAAATCAGAGATAGAAGAAATAAAAGAATATTTAAATGATTTATTTATTGAGTATAAAAATGATGGTGTTACATTTTCAGTAGAAAATTATTATAGTGAAAATGATTTAAAAGAATATTTAAAAATTGAAATTAAATCAAATATTACAAATGTAAAAGATATGCCGTGGATGGATCAAGCCTGGGAATGTTTTGATTTAAATAATTGTATTTTATCTTTAAAACATTTATTAAGTTATTTATATTCTTTAGATTTTTTTTTATTAAAATCCACTTATTATAAGCTACATGGATTTAGGCCTGAACCTTATGGATATATATTAGATCCACATGATAAAACTTTAGATAGTATCTATAAATCTTTAGATAGTATTAAAGATAATTCTGAGTGTGATTCTGATGAATTGCCGCGTGATAAAACTTTTTTAAATAGTTTGGTATTAAATTTCAAATCAAATTAAAGTATCAATTTTAATTTGTCTTATAATATCAATAGTTAATGTTGGTGGTACTATTGATAAATTTTCTTTTATAATATAATTAATACAATTATCAATCTCTAAATTTCTGTATACATATTCACCATATCTATGTGTATGTGAAAACTTTCTATAACATTTGTAAAATATTTCATTAGTATCATTAAAATGTGGCATTTTTCTACATATTTTATAAAAATATAAATATATTATATGTTGAATATTTTTTATTTTTAAAATATTTTTTAATAATTCAAATGGTATAACTGATGTAAATCCTTCTTTATACTCTAGAGATAATTCTATATAAACTTCTTCTGTAAAATCTACGGCACTATCACAAATAAATATGATACTATTTTGTTCCCTTTGCTCAAAATTATCTAAAGAAGTTTTTGTTTGATTCATTTTTATTTTTTATATTTAAGTTAATAATTGAATATATATGGCATGAAAGTAAGAGAAAAAATATTAAAAATTAAGAAAATACATTCGGTAATTTCATCTACTTTATTTTTTGTTATTCTATTATTTTGTATCTCAAATGTTTCGGAATTAAATATATCTGATATATCATTATCACATTATGGAGTAAACCATAAAACAGGAATATTATGGAATACCTCATTATTTATATTAGGAATTTTACTTTACTTACAATCTTTGAAAAATATATTTAGATATTATAATCATTATAAAATAAACTCTAATCTTACAATATTATTTTCACTATCTAGTTTATTTTTGTTATTAACTGCATCTATTGATATGAGTTATAAAATTCATAATCTTTTTGCAATATCATATTTTATTGGATATACAATATCAATATTTATCTTTGGATATAGATTATTAAAAACTGATTTTAGAATAGGAATGGCTTCCATAGTAATATCATTATCTTGTCTTATATTGCCAATTTTAACAACATATATTTTTAAAGGATTGGCAATACCTGAAATAATTCATACCATCTTTATTCTTATATGGGTAATAATATTGAGTTTTGATAATGAATTTAAAAATTTAATTAAAAGAATTGGATTCTAAATTTTACCAACTATTTTTCATTTAGTAATCTGTTTAATTTAATTTGTCTCATAAAGGATTGATGTGCATACTGATCATATGGATTATATAAAACACCGTCTAAATAAGGAACACGAATTAACCTACTTCCACCATCATAATTATTATTTCTATAAAAAGTAACAAAAACTGCTCTAATATTAGAGCATCTTTTTTCAATAATTGAATCTTTTTCAAATCTTTTATAAATTTGGTCAAAGATATCATCAAGACGATATTACTATTAATATTCCTACCGTTTATCCAGAAGAAGAATTTGAAGATTTAATTTATAATCATAATACTACAAATTTGATATTAGATGTTCTTCATCAAGACGATATTTGAAAAAATGACATATTTTAAGTATTATTTTATTTACTTTCATGAAATGAATAATTATTAAAATTATTTTAAGATTCATTATTTTTCAGCAGTTATAGACAAAACTTCATATTTACAAACATTAAGAAATTTACTATTTCCAATATGTAATACAGGAACAGCTTCTCTAAATGTTGAAATATAATTTTTAGTTCCACGGGTTGTAATATTTAAGGTATCAATTTTATCAGAATTGCAATAAGATACTTCAACAACCCATTTATTTTTATAAAATGATTCAGATATTGACAAAATTCCAAATGTCATAAATGAAACTAATACTAAAGCGAAAATAATGGTTAGATTTTTATTAATCATATTTAATTATTATGTTCTTTATAAAGTTTTATAATTTCCTCAGATTCTTCTTTGGTTTTATATCCATGATCGATTTCCTCATATAAACCAAATGGAATATCAGAAACACTTCTATGATCTCCTATTCTTTTCCAGAATAACCACCATAATGGATTGGATAATATTTTAAAAATATTAGTTTCTTTAACCATTGGGTAAAATTTACCATTCTGATATAGTGTTTTATATTTCATATAAATTATTTAGTAGTCAGGACAGGATTCGAACCTGTAACTTCTTTATCATAGAGAGGATATCACTATCCTCAAACTTTGAAGGTGACACGTTACCATTACGCCACCTGACTAGTTTCCTAACCTTGAGATTACTGGTTAGTAGTTGTATCTGTTTTTTACTTATAAAAAACCTGTTAGGCATCCCCGATTAAAAAAATCACACTACTGGGAGGAGTTGTGTACATCCTTTATTCCCACGAGACTGGCGTTAAGGTTGTCCAGTCCAATAACCAATCTATGTTTAAATGAGTCTTTAGATCAAGACTGGTGAGTATCTCTTACTCAGTTTCTAAAATAGATTCTAATCTATTATTTCTTTTTTCTTGAATAGTTATATTATATAAATAAGGAATATTTTGAAAAGAGTCAAGATCATAATTTATTACTCTATCATTTTCCCATTTAATAGAAAATGTATCACCATGTATAAAATTAACTACTCCTCTTAAAGGAGGAAGTTCATCTTTCCATAAAAAAATATCTCCAATTTTTATCATATTCTTGCTAATCCCTCTTCTATACACTCAGATAGACAAGTTCCTCCATTATAAAATTTCATTATAAAGGATAATGTTCCATCTGTATTTTTTGTTATTTCATAAATATCATCAGAAGCATCTTTTTCTATGTGATCAAATACTTCCCATATTACATTATTTATAATGAAATATTTCTCATAAAAATTATCTTTAAAAGCATTATCTAAAGATGAATTGTTCAAATCGTGTATTCCTTTTTCTAATAATTTTTCTTTGAAAAATTCATCAGTTGTTTTATTTTCTTTTAGTTCAACTTTTCTAAGTTTTCCAAAATGTAATTCAGTTTGACTCATATGCTTTTATTTTAATAAACTTATAAAGTTTATATTCTTTTTTCTCATCAGAAATAAGTTTAATAAAATTTTCAACAGACGGATGTAATACCATAATTTTGTTTTAAACAAATATAGTAAAATTTATTTTCTCAACAAATTTTAAATTTTCCTTTCTAGTGTTTTTAGAAATAAATCACCAAAAGCATCACAAGCTGCATCCCAAATTGTTTTTGCAACAATTCTGTTAATGCCTATTTTTTCATATTCTAAATGGTTTTGATCCCACCATTGACTAAAATTTTCAATTTTCATAATTATTTATTATTTTTTATATAAATCAAACCAATCCCTATCTTCTTCAATAAAAGAATCATATAGACATAATTCAACATCTTCGTTTTCCCATTTTTTTCTAAAATCATTATATGATAGTTTGTTGTTAGTTCTATCAGTAGCTATTAATTTTTGAGATCTCTGATTTCTTGAAATCGGATAATTTAGATTAAATGGATTGAAATGTGATTCCATGTATAAAGATTTATCAATATATTCTTCATAAAATGGACTTTCAATCTTAACTCTAATTATTTTAGATTTCAATAAATGACACAAACTATTTACATATTCTTTACATTCATAAATGTTTTCAAATTTTTTAGTAAATGAACTCATATATTCAGTTCTTAAAACTAATTTATCGGGACCTAGTAAATCAATAATAATATTTTTGATACCTAGAGTCGTAAGTTCTTTATTTATGTCACTTTCTCCCGTAATGTGTATTTCAAATATTTTCATTATTTTGATTAATATCAAATATAAGTAAATTTTATATATACAACATCATGAAATATATTAAAAAATATAAATTATTCGAATCTGGTTTAAAACACATATTTGATGATGCTATCAATATTATTGAAGATCATAAATTTGATTTTATTGATCTGGGATTTGATATTAGTTCTCCGGTTATTGGAGAGCATACTTACCATGTGTTAGATGATGGCTCACCCGATGGAACTCATTATGTTGATACTTCTGACGAAATAATAATAGATTGCTTATCTTTTGAGATTTCAACACAATCAGAAAGTGTTGAAATTATTTCAGAGTGTTATGAAGCTTTATCCAATTTAAGATCACATTTGGAATCTGAATTGGGATTAGATTTATCACTTCTAATGTATGATGATATTCCTTTAATGGGTCTAGAAGAGGCTAGTGAAGTTTATGGATCATTAGATTGGGAAGCTTTATCAATTTATATACATAAACCATTTGAATATGATACACTTTAATTAAGATCCAAATATAATTTTTAATTTTTCATCTCTTTCAATTCGTAAACTATTCTCATGATACCATCGTCTAAATGAATTCACATCATAGACATATTCGATAGTTCCATCAAATGATTCTTCTTTAATAAAATTTTTACCGGTTTCTTTACTCCAATTTTGAATTATAAATTCAAAATCATCAAATAAAAGTTGATCGAATCTCATTTTTATTATTTTTACAAATATACAAAATTTTTATTTTATCTTAAAAATTCCAACATCATCTATATCACTCTGATATACTGACCAAATTAAGTTTAGGTCTAATCTAATCTCTTTTTCTTTTGAATTTTCTTTAAAAGCATCTGGATGCATTTTTTTACAATGTTCTAATTCATCTGGATATTTTGTGAGATATTCATTAGGGTATTCATCACCTATACCATAGTAGAATAGGTTGATTGATTTGAATCCATCATTTAGATCATTATTTTCACTAATCCATTCTATCATTCTAGATTTTATACCAGGTCTTTCAACTTCTAATCCATCAAGAAGTTCTCTAATATTAAAATATTTTATACTGATAATAGTCGGTTGTATCTTCTCAATACTATATTTAGATTCATTATACTTCTTTAAATGTTTCATAATTATTTTGATTTTTTTTAAGTATAGTCATAAATTCAGCAACAGTTATTTTTGGATTTTCCCTATTATATTTTTGACCTTCTTTTATTTTTAACTTCTTACAAACACTCTGCCACTCAGAAGTAACCCATTTAACAAATGGTGTATCATTATTGTAACTAGATATTTTTTCTACTTTATAAAAATCGTAATCATAATATCCTAGTAGATAAAACATATCTCCAGCATACAAAGGAGAGCCATCAGAATGAAATCCATTATCATGCCTTGAATTTGATGATAAATTTATTCCTAATTTTTCTAATCTTATTCCAATATTAGAACCATATATTTCAACTTCACCACATCTACTAAAATTTGGTTTCTCATAAAAATATACTAAATCTAAATCGATTGTGTATTTACCAATTGATCCAACAATAGTTTCAACTGGATGTAAAAGTGAAACAACTCTATTATGACATTCTTGTAACATCTCTGAATATTTCTCATCATGTAACCCTTCAAAGTTTTTGAACATTCCTGGTTTAATAGTATGTCCTCTATAATTATCAGTTATTCTAACCTGTAAACATTTAGCACCAAATACAAAATTATCAGAAATCATTATTTGTCCATATTTATGACTTGCTAGTTGTATATCGTGTTGATTTGGATATTTAGTTATAAATTCTGGCAATTCATAATAAAACTCTTCAAATAAGTCTTGAAATATATCATATACATCCCAATGATCAGATGTTTGTGATTCAAATATTTTGAAATGTTTTAGATATTTCATTAAGTATATATAATATTTAGAAATATTTTAATTCAAATACCAAGTTCTTTTAACTTATCATTTCTTATTTCATTTAGTAATTTATAACACATTGGGAACCAAGTATTTTCAATAGGTCGTCCTATTAGGAAGTGATCATCAAATAAAGGCCTAATATTCAAAATTTTATTGCCCTCACTATCTTCTAAATTTATTCCGTAAGTATTATCTATTTGGTAAGTATCTATTTTAGTAATAGTGAATTGATGTCCACGTTTATATTTCTTTTTATTAAACTCGAATGATTCTAAAAATACTATTTTTTCTCCTATAATCATATTCCTAATTGGTTTAATTTTTTCTCTCTCTTTTAATTCTCCACCTTTTAATTCAATGGTTCCGTTATGTTTGATTAAGTTTTATTGTTTTCATGGTTTCCCACCACTCATTCTTAACTAGTTCACCTGGCATTTTCCAATTAGTTCCATCTACTGTATAGAACATTTCAGAATCTTCTATTATTATTTTATATACTGTATCAGTATTTTTTAGAGATACATACATGTCATTTTTTAGTTCCTTGCTTGATAGTTTCCTCATCCTAGAATTCTTTCTATATTAATATTTCTTATTTCGCTTTTAATAGCTTCTTTTATATGTGATCCAGATTTTGACTCGTAAGAGATAATTATACAGGTATCATACGTTTTATCAAATATATCTAACACGTGTGATACTGAAGTTAATTTACATCCTTTTAATATCCATTGATATTTAAATTTATCTAAAATAATAAATTCTGGAAAATCTTTAAACTGATGATGTCCATAAAATTTTAAAGATATTGTTTTATCTTTACTTCTTTTAGAAGGAAATGTTGGCTCATCCCAGCTTTCATATATTTTATTTCCTATAATAATTTTCATACTCCTAAATCATTTAATTTATCATTTCTTTTCGAGCTTTTTAAATAAGGACATTTATTTGGAGTTTTACCCTCATCTAATACGTATGCTGATACATTATATTCTACTTTATTATCCTCCAATACATCACCTAATAAATTCATTTTTTTACATTCATGATTAATTAATGGATTAAATCCACTTCTAATCATTTGATATTTATAATATTTACATCCCCAACAAGTATAATGTTTTTGTTCAGGGATAACTGTTAATTGTGGACCTATTCTTTTATTATCTTCCATTATATTCCCAATTCATTTAATTTGATATTTCTACTATTATTTAGAGTAATAAAATTTTCTTTTACTTCTGATTCAGAATAAGAGTAGGATTCTCTATTATCCAAATCTATTCTGTATCTATAATTTTTTACAAAATATTTTATTTCTTCTTTTTCAAGAATATATTTTTTACCAGCAGTTAGTATTTTAATTTTACCTTTATTTTTTTGATTGATAAATTTATTTTTTTTACTAACTAAATTAATTTTCTCCATCTAATATTTCATTAATTTTTAAATCTCTCATTTCTTTGACAATAACTTTAGCATAATAATTTTCCAAATAAACTAATACTTTATTTCTTAAAGAATTACTAGATGTAGTAGTAACTCCAGAACTTACATATAATCTATATAATTTTATAATAGATTCATATTTTTTTATATCAAGTGGTTCAACTTTTATAGTCATTTGACCAGGTAATATTTCTTTAGAATAGTAAAATAATTGTCCTGTTTCTAAATGGTCTAAATTATATTCCCATCTAAAAAAATGTTCTTGGGTTATTGCAGGTGTTATTTTTCTAAACAGATCTATATTGGCAACTGCATAACTATAAGCACTAGTTGATTTATCAGTTTCTTGTCTTAGAAAGCAGTATAATTTTTCCATAATACAAAGATACAAAAAAATTTTTTACTTTTAAAATACAAAAATTTTTTTTACTTTTGTATATGATTCTACCAGAAAGTGAATATAAAGTTTTAGAAGTTCAAACTGAATTATCAATTGATATTTGTTTTACAAATTTTACATTATATCCGGGAGACTATTTCATATACTACATCAAAAGTCCAAGAAATATAATAATTTATTATAAAATAAGGAAAAGTTTAATTGGTGAAACTATATCTAATAAATATAACGAGTTTATAGTTAAAAAATCTAATAATTTGATAAGAATAGGCAATAAATTATCCTGGATTGATACAAATAATTGTATTGGTAAAGAACTAATTGATATTACTAAAAGATATAATCGAGATAAACTATTAAAACAACTAATATTACCAAACATCAACAATTAATGATCCTTTGGGTATTGTATAATATTGATTAAAATTCTTTATAAAAGATTCTACTTTTTTAACAGGTTTAAAAGAAATAGAGTTGGCTCTATTTCTAACTTTAGAATTCATTAAACATTTCTCAGGATCATTTTTAAAAAATATCCATTCAATTTTACAGTCAATTAAATAATTCTAAAATCTGATGCGTTCGATCCATTCCCATTCCTGTTAAAATCTGATCCACTATTATTTTAGTATCTGTTGAATTTTTATATTCCATAATATCTTTTTCAGTAACAATTATATTATTATAATCTCTATGATCAAAACTCTTAATGACTGTTAAAATTAAAGATTTTTTAGTAGTAGATATAACATATTTTATTGTTAAATTAAAATTTTTCAACCATCACCTGAAATTGGTAAATTACAATCAATAAAAAAATCAAAAGTAAAATTAACAAAAAATTTCTCATATTTAATTTTATAATTACCAAGAATATCTTGTAAATCATATAAATAATCTTTTATAAATTCTGACTCATCTATAAAAGATTTTAATAATCTATCATTTTTTATATTTCTTCTAATAGATTCATTTTCTTTAATTTGTTTTTTCTTAATAGATTCTGATATCTCTAAAGATTTTTCGTATTTTATTTTTATCAATTCAGAATCTGATAACTTAATAAAATCATCAAGTAATTTTAATAAATTTTCAAAAGAATCAATACTATTCAAATCAATTAATTCACTAGAATAATATGATTTATTAGTTACACCAAGTTCACTAAATTTATAATTTCTTAAAAATTGAACTATAACATTAGAAATATTGTCTTTGTGATTTAGAGTAATTTCTATACCAGTATCTGTTTTCACTTTTAATTTATTTTTAGAACTTTCGGATAAAGAGAGAAAGAAATCTTTTAATGTAATCTTTTTTACTTTATCTTCTTTATCTAATTTTTTAAAAGATTGACATACTTTATTACAAAGTTTTTTATATCTTCTTCTATATTTTTTAAAAAGCATATTTTTAGTATAAATTTTCATAAATATAAAAAAATTATACTAAAAAAACTAATTTTTCAATCACTCAACTAAAAGCCTTATTGGGCATATAATATATAAATCAAAAATAAATATCTTATGAAAAAATTGAAAAAAATAATCTTTATTAGTTTATGTTTGTTAAGCATAACTAGTTACTCACAATCAATTTGGGGTGGCGAAATTTCTAGTTTTCAACAATCAACTACAAATTTAGCTAATCCTATTATTGAAGAAAGAAGTAATCCTAATAAATCGTTGGGAACAACTACAAATACAGATGAATTGAATTTTGTTTCATTAGGATTTGGTGGTAGTATTACGATTAAAATGTCTCAGCCTATTAAAAATGGTGAGGGGTTTGATTTAAAAATTTGGGAAACAACATTTGGTTCGCCATCATGTAATGTTTATCCTGAAAAAGCATGGGTTTTTGCATCACAAGATGGTTGTAATTTTATTCCTTTAGGAATTATTTGTCAAGATGATGAATTAGATTTAGGTGAACTTAATTGGGCTAATTACATTAGAATAGTAGATACATCACCATATGATGGGTTTAAGCGTTATACTGAAGCTGATGGTTATGATGTTGATGCCATTGAAGGTTATTATTTAGAAACAGAATCAACTCCAACATCTCTTCAATCTGGATTTGCAACAGGAGTTGTAGAATATATACCAGGTAATCGTCAAAATGGAACACCAATATCTTTAGCTAGAACTAATCCTTTAAACGCCTTAGGCATTCCACAAGGTAATCAAGTTGTTAATTTTGTATCTCTTGGTTTTGGTGGTTGTTTAATTTTAAGTTTAGATTATGTAAAATTTAATCAACCAGGATGGGATTTACAATTAACTGAAACAACTTATGGTAATCCTATTTGTGAAGATTATCCAGAAAAGGTTTATATTGAAGTTTCTAAAGATTTAGAAAATTGGGAATATGTTGATATAATTTGTTTAGATGGATATGTTGATGTTCAATTTACAGATTGGTTTAAATATATTAGATTAACAGATCGTTCATCTCACTTAGATTTTTCTGGTTCTGCTGATGGATACGATGTTGATGGTATTTTAGTAATTCAAGATTGTCAAACAGAACAGAATCAAACTCAGTATCAAAAGATTGTTGATGTTGATGATATCTTTACAAGTAATGAAGACACGGAAGATATACTATATCCTAATCCATTTTCAGATGTAATATATTTAACTAATTCAGAAGAGGTTGTTATCAACGTTTTAGATTTTTCTGGAAAAAAAGTAAAGACATTTAAAGGAACTGAAAAATTTGATGTATCAGATTTAAAATATAGTTATTATTATTTTGAGGTCAATCATCCAGATGGATCAAAAACTATATCTAAACTAATAAAAAGATAATTTAAAACCCAGTTGAAAAACTGGGTTTTTTTATTTATATTTATAAATTATTATTTAATATGTATTTTTATTCTATCGGTTATACTGATTGGGAAGATTGCCCACATGTAACTTTAACACACACAACTTTATTTACACAAGATGAATTTAACCAAATTCTACTTGATGCTTATGTTAATGTATCTAAAGTTAGAGAGATTAATCTTAAAAATTGGACTGATAAAGTTAAATGGATTGACCGTGATCTTAAAAAAGAGTATAATATTTATAAACCTAGAGTAGATGATCTTTATAGCGGTGTTGTAGATCTACTTAAAAGTGATTATGGATTTAAAGACATAGTAATAGATGCTTATTTTATGCCTACTAATATATCTATAATGGATGAAAATGTACCAATTGAAGAGAGTTATGAAAATAAACTATTAAGAGAAAGATTTTGTAAAATAGAAGTTCGTGATAATAAAATTAAGAATTTGTTAGATAATCCTGATTAGATAATATAGAATTGATTTTACTATCCCTAACTTCACGATTATAATTAATTAATAGATCATATCTTCTGAAAATAAGTCAGGAATACTCTATAATGATCAAAGTAATTGGTTAGAAATAATTGCAAAAGTTAAATTGTAGCGTATGAGTGAATCGAACACCCGCGCATAGGATCTACCACTAATCTAATACGCTATTTATTATTCAAACCATTTTGCAATATTTCTGAAAAATCTCTTTCTATCATATCTCTTCCAAAATCCTTTTTTAAAAAAAGATTTATTACTTCCATCTCTATCAATAGGTTTTGCACAATCACCTTCTTCGTAATTATGCCATTTCTCTGTTTTTGGTCTTGATACTTTTACCATCTGTTATCAAAATAATCTTCATTTATATTTCTTTGCTTTTCTTTATCAAGTGATTTGTATCTATTTTTAAGACCTCTTTTAACTTTACGTTTAATCATTCTTCTAAGACCCTCAATTTTATAATTAAGCTCAAATATTTTATCTTTAGCCATAAAAACCCTCCTTTCTAATTTGATTATAAGATAGGATTCGAACCTATGATGTAAACTCGTGCCGAGTGTGATAACCACTTCCACTTAATATCTTTCGATATGGACATATTTACTACTTATAATACTATAATAGATTAGGGAACGTATTATTTCCTTCATTATCCTTGTGCATTAACCGTGGGAAGCGTGTCTATTATAAGTATAAATATACAATAAAATATTAAAATTACAAATTTAATTAATTTTTATTCGAATATCAGATTTATATAGTAATATTTCACTTTTCTTATTTTTCTTAAATAAACTACCACTTGGTATTTCAATAATTTTTGAAAAATCAGCTTCCAATAAACTATTAATACTAATAACTTCTATTTCATTATAGAGAATTTTACCAAAATTCATCATGTGGTTATACCGAAAATCTCCAGTTTTAAATGATGTGTCAAGTGACCATCCATTTTTATCAGTAGATAATTCAATACATTTTTGGTATATATTTTCTATTATTAATTTAATAAATTTATTAATTTCTTCTTTATTTGATAAAGAATTATCTAGTTTTAGACGTTCTATAATAGAATTAGAAGGTGATAGCAGTAATATAAAATCATCATTTGATATTTCAAAATCATTAGAATTAAATCTAAGATGGTAATCTTTTAAATTTAAATCTTTTATAATTTTTTCTAAATTTGATTTATCGATTGTAAGTCCACTACCTTGTTTTTTTTCAAACAAATTTTTAATATATTCTTTAATAAGATTGGTATCTAGTGCTAGTAAAGATTTTTCTTTATCAGCACAAATTCTGATTGAAATATTATTTATATTTGATATTGAATATAATACTTTTATATTTCCATTATCAAGTGTTGATTTAATCCTACCTATAGATTGTTGTATTATTTCAAGAATTTCTGAGTTATCTTCATAATAAATACCACCATCCCAATTTCTAATATCATTTATATAAGTATCTCTTTTTAAATTTATTAAAATACATGGATAAAATGAATCTGTTATATTTGTATTATCTCTTTTACCATTTTTAGTCAAATATGTCTCTTGTATTGAATACACATATCCATCATCAATCAAATCTTGAAATATATCTTTCAATTCATCATTTGAAATATAAAATTTTTTTAATAAATTTTCTATAGACTCATAAATTTTATATGTTTTTAAATATTTCATAAAGTATATATTATTAATAACTTATGAAAATTTAGTTTACATTTTTATTTTTAATATCTATAAAGATAGGAATCATTCTGAATATGGTTAATATTAATATCCAGAATGCCCAATAAATAAATCCTTTATTACCAAAAATAGTAGTAAGTAAAAATTGTGATCCAATAAGTGGTAGTAAAACTAAAATGAAAAAAAACGTACGATTTGGCTCTTTCATACTATCGTATGATTTATTAGCTTTGATAATTAGTTTAATCATTTTTTATAATTGAATTGATTTTTCTATGACGTTTAACAGCTTTGTGTAAATTAATTACCTCTTTTTCTTCACCCGATATTTCATCGCCCCATCTATCTTTAATATCTTGTACTAAAATATCACTAACAAAATCATTAAATTTATAAAGTTCTACCCAGTTATCTTCCTGTGAACCATAGTTAGAAGGTGTAAGATTTTTCCTAAGTCCAAATCCTAATTTTTGAATCATTGTATATTGTTTAAGAATTTCATCCTTAAAATCTATAGTTATTGGAAGTTGCCTAAACATATTACATTTAACACCAGTGGCAATATATGATTCAAATCTATTTGAACTTAAATATTCATAATATAAATCCATTTCTTCTTCATTAAGTTCACCCTTTATCTTTTTAAGAAATAAATCTGTAACTTTTTCATCTGAGATACTTTTTTCTATTCTATCTAATAGATTTTTAATATAAGATTCACTAGAGTATTTTTTTATATTAATTAAATCATATTTATCCCATCCTCTTTCTAGATATTCTAGAACTTCTGTTCTAAAATATGTTATACCTAATGTTTTATAAAATTCTTTATTTTTAATATTTTCTGGAACTTCTCTACCAATATTTTGTAATATAGAATCAATATCTAGACCAAAATACTCTTCAATCATTTCTACATTTCTATCACGTTTGATATTATCAATATATCCATAATCATCATACTCACCATGAATTGGAAATCCAAACGGTGAGAAGAATGCTTGCGCACCATCATTGGATACAATCATATTTAAATTGTCTCCAACTAAGGAGGTATTATATCCTGGAGCAAGAATAAGTATGGATGTCTTCTGACTACTAAGAGTCATATTAGAGACTGAACAAGTTGAAAAAAAACTTCCCATTTCGTATTATAATAATATTGTTCCTAATTCACCTTGCATAGTGATCACATTTCCCTTTTCAATTTCACCTGGCATAATCATTGCAGTTGATTCAATACCCATCATAGTAACAGGTTTAAGATTTGTAATAAATGCTAATTTCTTATTAAGAAGTGCTTGATGTCCTTTATCATCTGAAGATACTGCCATTCCTAATGTACCTCTTAGATTGGCTTGAATATGACTATCTTTTAAATTAAGAAGTGGTTTTATATTAGTCACTACGATTCGTGTTTCTGTTCCAAAATCAACGGTTAGTTTAATCAACTTATTTGATTTAGGAACATCTTCAACATTGATAATTTGACCAATTTTAATTTCAAGTTTCTTTTGTATTTCAATGAATTCTGAGAATTCGATTAGATCTTTCATAATTTTATATTTTAAACAAATATAAGAAAAAATTACTTATAACAAAACCTAATATATACATAAAATTATAAATTTATATTTATGAAGTACTTAAAAAAATTTAATGAAGAGATTGGTAATCCAAAACTAATTCTTAATAAGGATTAATTATCTTAACATCCAATCTCCACTTTTAATTTCTTTGAAATTAGATATATCATATTTATATTCATAAATCCAACAATCAATATCAGTAGAAGTTTTAACTTTAACTCTATTATATTCAATTCCTTCATATTCGTCTAATTGAGATAATACTGATGGATCAACTATAATTACTTCTCCCCAAATCTTATTATTACCAATTGGTTTAAATCCAGGATAAAATTCATTAACTTTATATAATGTTCCTTTAACATTTGCTCTACCACAAGTTGTATAATCACCTAGTAGGTTTCTAGCTTGGTCTCTAAATAAACCATAAATAAATATATATTCTTTCATGTTAGTATATATTTAAACAAATAGTTTTATTAGAATATATTTTATATAATTTGTAAAAATTCTCAAAGAAGAAAAAATTAAATAATTTAGAATATGAGTAGTCAAAAATTTAATCGTGGGGATTTAGTTGCTTTTGAAAATGGATATGATAATGGTGTTACAATCTATGAATGGTGTAAAGTTTTAGATTTAATAGTTAATGAAGTATCTTATGATTCTTATGATATAATAAGAAGTCAAGGTAATTTAAATACTAAAATTATATTTCATTTAAAACCTATTGGTAGATCTAGAGGTGGATTTCGAGAATTTACATCACATTATAAAATAAATCCAATTAGTAAAGATGACTTTTATACAGATAAACCTCATAGTGTCTATTTAGTAGACACTGAATATTTTGAAAAATTATATCAAGAAATGATCGAATCATCAAATGAAAAAATAAATTTTATTAGATTGAATAAAAATAGAAATGAAAAATTAGATGATTTACTTGGTAAATAAACTTAATAATTCATTTATATCTGAATCTCTTTGAGAGACTTTATTATAATATATATAGCTAGTTAGTTCAGATTCAGATTCTATATCAATAGAGTATCCACCAATAACACCACTAACAATATTTATATCTTTTTGGATTATTATTTTTTCTAAATCTTTTTTAAGCTCTTTATTATACATTACTTATTTCCTAAAATATTAATCAATTTATAATCTCTTACTACTTTTTCTCTTTCACTTTTAGTTTCCCAAATACGATAAGTTGTACATGTTGAAGAACCTTCATTCCAAACACCCATTACTTCAAACTCATGTGGATTAACTCCAGATCTAGTTTCATTCCAGATAATTTCATAAGGTGTGTAAATTTGTTTTTTAAGACCTTTGTATTGACCTTCAGTTTCAACAATATCTCCTGGTAAAACACCACTAGAATAAGTAACACGACCTTCTTCTATTGGAACTAATGAAATAAAATCCTTAGCTCTAATCATTAAAATTCCTTCACGTTTAGCAGCATTCATCATAATTTTAATAGATGTCTCTTTTCTATTAGAATCATTTTTATCTATCTTATGAATCTGATTAGATGCCGAATATCCATATGATGAGAACATATAGAATGGTGGATCCCAATCTAACTGACCAGTATATCCAGGTTTACGGTTATACAAAAATATCCAATCATGATCTAATTGGTTATCATATAAATAAACTGAATATATTTTATAGATTAAATCCATTAACTAAAAATTTTAGATAAACTGCTAGAAAAAAATCCACTAGTTAAACCAATAAAATATATTAATTCTATAGGATATTGTATACCACTTTCTCCAGAAGTATATAAGAATATAAAATGTGGTATTGTTAATAAACAATAAAGTCCAAGTCCAAATATTAATGACTTGAGGAAATTAAAGATAGGATTTTTCATATTTCAAATATAAGATAAATATTTAAGAATTTATAATTTGTTTAATTTTTAAATCCCTATTTACTAATACTGTATTATCTATTTTACTCCAACCTCTACTTTCTAGTTTTGCTATCCTATGATCTATTCTTTTTTGTGAAAACATTTTAGCACCATAATTAACAGAAAATGCTTTACTCTTACAATGTAAGATAGCATTTGGATAATTTTCATGTAATTTATTACCATCATAAGAAACCCCGCAACAACTTAGATCAACATTAGATATTAATTCATAAAAGCTATATTTATAAAATTCCATATCAGATTTTTTTATAAAAATAGCACGAGGACTACCCGTTGGTCCAAAATGGGTAGCATAATTTGTAATTCTTGGTTTAATAAGTTGAACTATTTTTTTTCCTTTCATCCATGTACGGGGCTCACTAATAACTTGTATGTCATGATAAATACTTGCTAAATCTTTAGGAATCAATGATTCTATAAAGTGATATCCATTTATTAAAAGTATGTTTTCTAATTGATTGATTGATTTAGACCCAACTAGTATATCAATATCATTGATAGGACTTCCTATTATACTATCACGAATAGCTCCTCCAAATATAAGTACTAAATCGCAGGATTTAAATATTTTATCAGAATCAAATCCAAGATAATTATCTATTCTTTTTTTAATTTCTAACTCCAACTCAATCATTAACTAATTTATTTAGACGAATATTTCTCCAGTAACTTTTTGAATTTCTTATATTTTGTGTTATACCCCTAAGATCAGAATTAACTGAATGTACAGATACCATTATTTCTTTTTGTTTTAAATCACTATGATGAAAAATTGTTAATTCTGGATTAACGATAACGTTCATAAATAATGAATTTAAATGTTCTAAAATTTGTAAAACATCATCTTGTGGTAAATGATATAGTTCCTTTAAAAGATTAATTTCTTTCAAATCTATGGATCTATAAAAAATATCAGTTTTCATTTCTAATAGATTCATAAAAAAAGAATAATAGAGATAATAAAAAATAACAAGCAATAGACCATACACTATTAAAAAACCAAACTACAAATATAATTTGAAATAAAAGTCTTGATACACCAGTATATGATTCTAAATTTCTACAAACTTCTAGTATCATAATTAGAGTTTTACAAAATTATTAAAATTAAATTCACTTAACGGACTTCTACGTTTTGGTGTTCCAATTCCATCATCTATTATTGTATAAATAAGTGGTTTAATTTTTGAAATATAATCTTTAATAAGAGGATTTTCTGAAGCAATATTCCCATCATAGATTTTTGCAACATCATCAATCATAACATAATAAGATCCACCTACTTCAAAATTATCAAATGCAGTGATACATTTATAAACCTCAAATTTTCCATCTTCAATTAATTTCTCACAAAAGTTATTTTCATCAATAACCATTTGTTCGCGAATATCTCTCAATTCGTTTTTATATTGATAGATAATTTCTTTAATATTTGGATCACTAATATCAAGATTATCTAATGCTTTTATAAGTATTTCTGATTTCTTATCATCAGTTGCAGATTCAAAATCAATTTCAAATTGTTCAATAGTATATTCCATTATTTTATTTCTAATTTATTCATTTCCAATTTTATTTTTTCTATCTCTTTAACTTGATCTTCTGATAAAACATACATTTTACAAACCTCTTTATCATTTATAAAAACTTTTGCTGTTCCTCTTTTCCCAAAAGAAAGTTTATCTCTATTCATAACTTCAAATATAAGGTTAAAAATTGTAAGTAAAAAATTATTGATTAATATAATCGTAAATTATCTGAGATACTGTATCAGGAATAAAATGTCCTATTTTTCTATTCTCGTCATTATATTGTACATTATGTTTTAAACCATCTTTTCTAATCACTATTCTATCTTCTATAAATGTGACTTCATGATCTGGGAAAGCATCAATTATAAGTTGTTTTAAATCTTCATTCATAAGTTTATATATTATTTTAATCCTAATTTATTTATTTTACTGTCTCTTTCACATGACCTACAACAATATTCAAAATCATTTTTACTAGATAAGTACTCAATTGATTCTTTAATTCCACATGATTTACAGGTTTTAATTCCTAAAAACATTTCCTCAATATACTTAACATCAAAATAAACTTCACTATTATCATTTATAATTGATTTTAATAAATCTAATTTCTTATTCATACTAAATCATCTAAATTTTTTCTTCTGTTATATTTCTTTTTTGATTTACTAATATCTTCCTCTACAAAAGGCTCGTACTTATACATATAATTACCATAATAAAGAATAGTAGCTTCTTCTAAATTCGTTTTAATACAATCATCACAAATAGCTAATATAAATTGATCACCATCATGTTTTGATCCATACCCAGCATCTATTATGTGTATAATACCATTATCTATCATTTCGTTATTAATATTTACAAGACTACCATCCGGTTTTCTATCTTTTTTCCAAACTATACTTTCTTCTGTATCATATTTTCTCTCGTATTCCCCACCACCATTTATAGTCTTTTTACTATATTTAAAATCTATAGCTATTACATTATTTTTTTTACAAGAGATACAATACATTATTTTTTCTTTTTAGATTGTTGTTTTAGATTTTCTTTAGCTTTCAAGAAATTTTCTTTTCTTTCCTCAGAGGCAGTAAATCTTTTAGTGTCTGGTAATGCTTGGAAGTTATGACATCTCAAAATAGTTTCAAACCACTCAACGGTTGGTGGCATTGCATATAATAGATAAATTTTATGTATATCCATAGATACCATATTTGAGAAGTCTTTTTTCTCATTAACTGTTTTAAGTATTCTACTTATTTTAGACTTAGTAATATAATAAGTTTTAAAATTTATAGGATCACTATCACTAGGTGCAATTTCTTCAAATTTTCTTTTAAATAAAGCAAAGTTTTTAGTAAAATTATCACCTTCATCTAAAATAATAGATAATTGTTCATCACGTTCTCTTTCAAGAAGTAAATTGGAGTAATAATCTCCTGATTTAACACCATTTATATTTGAAACATCTAATACGTATAATAGACGATTATCTTCTTTATTAGTTGAACTTAAATAAGATTTTTCTGTTGTGAAGAATCTACCACTTCTTCCATTACGACTTTTAAGATACCAAACTTTCATATTTATACTTTAGGATTATTAATAGAATTAATCCACTCTGGAGTAATTGATTTTAAAATTTCAATATAAAGTTTGATACAATTCTCAACATCTTTTTTATGAACCATTTCTACTGTAGTGTGCATATATTTTAAAGGTGATGCTAAGATAGCAGTCGGTGTATTCTCAAGGAAAAATGATACAGTATCATTACCGTAAGAACCAACGGTTAGTTGTACTGGAATATCATTTGATTTTGCAACCTGACGAATCATCGTATTAATTCCTCTATGATTTTGTGAAGTGAATTCCAAACAAGGTCCATTCCCTCCCTTTATATCACCATCTTTAGACTTATTCATTTTTGGATGATTAGTATTATGACAAACATCGTGTACAATTGCAATATCAGCTTTTAATCTTTTTGCAATAAGACGTGCACCATAGAGTCCAACTTCTTCTTGTACTGAATTAACTACATATAAATCATATGGTAATTTTACTTTTTCTTCTGAAAGAGAACGAAGAACCTCAGCAATAATATATCCACCAATTTTATTATCTAATGATCTACCAACATAATAATCACCTACTTCTTGGAACTGATCATCAAATGTTGCAATACATCCAACTTCAATTCCTAATTCTTTTACTCTGTCAGAAGAATCAACGCCAACATCTAACCAAAGTTCATGCTGTTCTGGACCCATTTCAGTTTGTTTACTTCTAATATGTATAGCTGGACTCCCGAAAAATCCTTTAACTTTTCCACCATCATGTGTATGTATGATAACACTTTTAGATGATGCAATCATGTTATCAGAACCACCATGCCTCTTAACTCTTATATATCCATCGGATTCAATATTAGTTATAATCCAAGCAATTTCGTCACAGTGTGCTTCAATAACTACTTTTTTTCTGGACAAAAATGGTAAATTATCTCCATAAATTCCCCAGGCTGTTCCATATGCGTCTTTATTTAAATTATTTGTGAATTGTTTTATATAATCAATCCATATTTTCTGACCCTCTGTTTCTTGACCAACTGGTGAGAATGCATTTAAATAATTGTATAAAAATGTTTGTGATTCAATATTTATTTTTTTTTCTTTTTTACTCATAGTTTTTATTTATTATTATCTTTTATAATCCTAAATCATTAAGTTTTTATTTCTATAAAATTTTTAAACCGATCATTACTATTTCTAAACTTTTATAAATATAATAAAAAATTTTATATATATCATATGGAGTATTTAAAATTATTTGAATCTGTTAATGTTGAAGAATATATTAATGAATTAGAAGAAAAAACACAAATTAAAATAATAAAAGATGAAATAGACGATTTATTTTTAGATCTCAAGGATGATTTACTGGATATTCAATTTAATAATGATCTAAGAATAAATTTGACTTATAAGCGAAAAAACATTAGAGTCTCTAGGTTATCTTACACTTATTATTTAGAGTTTCTAAAAACTCGTCAGAAATTTTATTCAACTGAAATTAATTATCTAAAAGATTTTTTAGAAAAGTGTGAGATATCAACAAAAATGAATATGGAATACGGTGTAAAATTATACTTACAATTTAATAATCCAGAAGATCTTTTAACACTTAAAGAAAAAGTAGAAAATATTGAATTAGCATCTAAATCTTTAGGATATAATTTTTATATTAATGATAGTAGTGAAATGGGTATGGGGGTAAAAGATGTGAATAAAAGTATAGATGATATAATTAACAATCAGACAGTAAAAGATTGGGAAATCAAATTACAAAACAGAAGAAAAGGACATACTACTATATTTTTATTATTTGAATGTGATTTAGATTCAGCTAGATTTAAAAATGAAATTGATTTTGATTCTCAAATACCATCAAATATAATTTCTGATTTTAACACATTTGTTGATAAATATCGAATACCATCAAAAGATAAACAAGAATTAATTAATATAATTAAAAAAGGAAATTGGAACGAGGAAAAAATATTGAATAAATCCTATTTAAATACCTAATTCTTTGAGTTTTTCTTCTCTACTATTGGTAATATAAGATGGAATATATTTACCCCATTTTTTATAAATTTTCTTTTCTTCTTCATCAATATCAAATGATTCATTATATCCTTTATGTGAAGCGCTTTCTAAAATAAATTCAAAGGCATACTTAATAAAATCTTCTCTTACAATTGGATCTATTTCTTCCACTATATTCATAATATTTTCACGAAATTCAATATATTTATTGAATTTTTTATTGAATTTTTTATATTTCAGATGTTCTCTTATATAAAGATAAGGAATACTAAGTGAAGCTAAAAATAAAATAAATAAAAATACTATCTTGATCATGATTTAACCAGTATAAACACCAATAACAATATCATTTTTAATTCTTAAATTTACTCTATTTGATTTAACATCAGCTGTAACCATTAAAGATATTCCATTTTCTTCAACAATTCTATGAGTATAACCTATACTTTTAGCTCTATCGATTGCTTCACCTAATGTTATACCAATCCAAAGGGATTCAGTTATATAATTAATTTTTGACATAATATATTTAATTTTTATAATTATATAATTTTTATAATTTTTGTTTATTATTCACTTTTTAAAATATCATCGATTTTTCTATCTCTTCTAATTTCAATAAAAAAATCAGCGGGGTCATATCCCCATACTTCGCAGGACTTTACACCATCATATGTTTTTTCATTCATAATTACACCATTTAATAATTCAAATTCTCCACAATTACTTCCAATATCCTCATCAGCATATTCAACATGTAAAGTTAATTCCGAAAATAATTTTGATAATTTGACTAATATTGGCTCGGCAACTGACCAAGCAGTTTCAAAACTTAAAATATTATTTTTTCTTGAAGTGTTGCCTGCATTCCATTTTGTTCCCCAATTATTACAAGACCAGGAGTGCCAATCTTTAGCCCCATAACGTTCTATATTATTTAATGCTTGTTGAGCTTCATTTAAATTTGCTATTCCTCTATCAATATAATGATTAATAAGTTCATCAATATTATTAAAAGTTTTAAGATTGGTAGAATTAAGTCTATTTCTTAATTCTTTATCATCTCCATTTTTACGATAATTTAAAATTAAAATTCCTAAATCTGTTGAAGATCCAGATGTTATTTTTAATGATTCTGGCATTGGTATTATTTTTTCAAAATCAATTAAACCTTTATCAGATTTAATTAATTCAAATAGATTTTCTATCTGTTCTTGTTCACCAAGAAAAGAAATATTTTGTTTTACGTAATTTGGCATATTAAAATTTATAGTTAGGATTAAATTTTTTAAGAATATAAATAATATCGTGTATATCTTTTGAATCTTCTCTACCCATTTCTAATTTTTTATCAATAATTTCAAATGGATCATGTAACAAAAATCCATCTATTTCAATATATTTAGCATTATTATTATTATCAAAGAAATCAATATAATATCCGTGATTCCTAAAATAACCGATAGTGTCAAATTCTTTCTTTTTCACATATCTTTCATCTGTAAGTAATTTTTTACTTGGAGAAAAACTACTCTTATCTACAATTAAATCAATATCACTAGGCATCCTATCTAAAAGACCATAAGCATATAATGAACAAGATCCTGTAATAATTTGTCCTTTATATTCTTTAAGAATTTTCCAATATTTTTGATTAAAAAAACGGTTGTTACCTTTTCTTAGTCTTTTAATATTTGGTTTCATTAATATGATATTTCCTAATATTATATTGATTTTAACATCACGAATATCACTTCTTAATTTTTCAATTAGTTCCATTTTTAATTATTGTTTTTGCAACTTTCCAAATATTACTTCTGTAAACTTTTTCATTTTTCCTAGCTTCAATTTCATATGGATTTTTTTTATATCCATATTTTTCAGTCATTTTATCATATTTTGTTTTTATGTCTTTTTGAACTGAATGTGTCCACTCGTGAATAAATACTTCTACATATTTTTCTATATTTTTTATAGAACCTCTGTAAATCTTAATAGTAAGTGTATATGAATCAAACTCTCCATGTAGTTTTGAATCTTTTTTATAAGTTCTAATTTTAGTTGATGAATTTCCTATCAATGTAGAGCAAGCATATTTCAAAGATCTATTAAGCTTTAGCAAATCTTTTCTACTTAGTGATTCAATAGTAGTTTTTAATGTCATATTGTACAAATATATGGTTAATCTAGTATATTTCCAATTTTTTTATCACGAATATATTTTATTTTCAATTCGGAAGTTGATAAATCCCATCCATTTTTGACATCTTTAATCCTATTTCTATTCTTAGCATTTAAGTATTCATACCAGTTTTTACTATTCTTTATTTCTACACTACCAGTATACATTTCATAAATATTATCAAACTCTATTTTAGATGGTTTATAATCAGGAGTATTAGATTGTGGAGATTGTATATAAATACCAGTAATTTTTAGAGTATCAATATATTCTTTTACAGGTAATAACAACCAAGCAGTTGTTGTGACTAATATAATATCAACATTATATAAATTAGAGGTTATAACTTCTTTATAGTTTTTTCCATTAAAACCTACTTTATTACATTTTAAAAAATGAAACATTGTACTTTCTAGAATCTTAGAATCGGTTATGTATAATACATTCTTTCCTTCTAGCTCAAAAAAATCCATTACTTCAGAGACTACTTGTTCATAAGAATCTCCTTTAATAATAAGTGTATTTGATTCAATATCAATCATATTTTATTTATATATATAGTATATGAAACATTTAAAATATTTTGAATCTCGTAATGAAAGAATTATTATCTTTACTAATAAGAGAAATCCTATATTGTCTATAACTATTAGTTTATCTCTAAATGGTAGAATCAAAAATATTGAAAATGAAACTGGTATTCGATTTCCATTTTCAGTAGGACAAACACTCTCTAGAAATATAGAAGTATGGGCTTGTAATAACAATTTTTATATGGATGGTAAAGATACTTGTCCTGAAAAGAAAATATTTGGAGTTAAAACTAGTGATATCCCAAAAGGACATGAGTGGAGAAGTATATTTCCAAATAAATTTAGATAATTAGTCTATTACAATATTAATATGTTTATCACGTAATTTATCTCCCCATATAAAACATTCATTTAGAGTTTTTATTGGAATAGTAAATGACATCTGATCATCATTAGATTTAATATAAATATAAAATTCATCGGCTTTATTCATATTACTTATAGGAATTGACATTTTAATATAATCTCCAGATTTAAAAAATCCAAAATATTTTTTACAAAAAAATAAATATTCTTTATAATTATTAATAAAACCATCAACTCCGCTAATTCCCGGTGATCCAACACTACCAGTTAAACCAATTACACCGGGACCAACACTACCAGTTAGACCAATTGTACCAGAAAATCTTTTTTTTAATTGAATAAAATTACTCATAAAATTTATTATTATTTAGAGGTCAGAGATATATGCTATATATCGTAACATCCTTTGCAAGGATGCGCCTAAACTCAGCCATCTGACCTTTTAATTCATCCTACAATCTCTCATTTTCAATATTACAAACTGGAATTGGATTCATCTTATGTTTGTTAGCATTATGTCGTGATGTATAAATTCTTAAAACTTCCCTTTGTCTATCAATATCTGGGCAAGTTGCATAATCCAAAATTCCTGTTTCAAGATATTTCATAGCCCACTCAAGTTCATCATAAGTTGCTCCAATTTGATCTTCATCAGTCCGACCATCGGTCCAAAGTCCATCAGTAGGACGAGCTTTTAAAATATTTTCAGTAACTCCTAAATATTTTCCAAGTTCATAAACTTCACTTTTCATAAGATCTGCAATTGGTGATATATCAACTCCACCATCACCATATTTAGTATAGAACCCAATTCCAAAATCTTCAATTTTATTACCAGTTCCTACAACTAACATTCCATTAGATTGTGCAATATGATAGAGTGAAATCATTCTAAGTCTTGCTCTAACATTTGCCATTGATAGATTATCTACATCACTATCATGTGATACACTATTATAGAATGATTCAAAAGTATTTGTTAAATCGATTTCAACAGATTTAACATTACTAAATTTATTACAAAGATTTTTAATATGTTCTAAAGATAGGTTGTGTCCTATTTTTTCTTTAATTGGTAGAGATACCACAATTGTTGGAAGTCCAGTATTTGCACAGAGTGTAGAAACAACGGCAGAATCTATTCCACCACTAACACCAATTACGAATCCTTTTTGTTTATTGGAGATTGCATAATCGTTGAGCCATTTTATAATTTTTTCTGAAATTTTTTTCATAAGAGTTTTAATTTTAATCTTTCTCGTTCAAGTTTCTGTTTATACTTATTATATTTTAAAGGTTCATTTTCTTTGAAATTTTTACTAGCAAGAGCTTTTTCGAGAAATTTAATATAATCCTCAATTTCTTTTTTTGTAGATTTCTTAGCGTGTATGATTATGGTTTTAGAGGTTCTCATAATTATACTGTTGAGACAGCTAAAAGCATAACACCCATAAGTATTATTACAGGCCACATTGCTATCATCATCATTATAAATTGATCACGAATCGAGTTACTTTGAATAACACATTCATCAATAGTAAATAGTTTATATGGTACTATAAACCATCCTAAAAATGGTATAATCCAAAACCATTCAGGATTAATAATGGTTTTGCCTTTCATATCTTCTGATATATCATGAATCAATCTAACCTTATCTAAAGTATTTCTGGTTCGTCCATATTGCGGAGATTCCATAACAATGGTGTTTGTATCATAGTCAATACTAACTACGGTGTGATATGTTTTTGTTTCGAGGTCTAATACTTTCATAAAACAAATATACGAATATTTTTTAATTATCCTATTTTTTTATATATACTTTTATGAAATATATTAAATCATATAAAGAGTTGAATGAAGATTTATCAAGAAATCAAAGAATGTGGATTCACTCTCCAATACTATTAGGAGCATTTTTGTTAAATAAACTAATTGGAGTACAACCATTATTTAATTACAGATGGAATGAGATTAAAAAGAAAACTACAAATTCTGAATTTGATCCTATTTTGGCAACTTCTGGTGGGGAATTAAAAGAGATTAAAAGAGAATTTAAGAAAATAACACTTAAAGATATACCGGAGAATAAATTAGGATTTTCAATGTTTTTGAGAAATTGGAACATATATCTAGTTACTAATGATAAACATTCTGATAGTTCAAGTAAAGATCCTAAAAGCCTAAGACCTATTGTCTATATAACTAAAGACGAAGTAAAAACAGGAGATTATTGTATTGGTGAAAGAATATCCGATAATGTTGTTTATCCAGATTTTAAATATTCTAAAAAAAGTGGAAATATAAAACCTGATAATCTAAATGAATATCCGATAATTATTATGATTGCAAAGGGAGATAAGGCTGAAGAAACAATTAGTATGACACAATATATTGATGATATATGTTTAGAATTAGAAGATGATTTAATGGTGAAAACTAATCCGTATTTTAGTAAAAAAGGTGACAAAATATCAATAAGTATTAAATCTATAGATTCTAAGTTATATTTTACTGATGATTTAGACTCTAAATTAGAGACTATACGTAAAAGTGTAGAATCTTACTTAAAAAGTGAAGGTTATAATTTAAAGGGATCTATTCAATATTATGTAGATGATTTGTGGTATTTTGGAGATAAAGGTAGATTTAAAGAAATGAAAGAGATTGGTAAATTGTATGATAAACAATATTCTTCTTCTGAGGATGATTCAAGATTTAATATGGTGGCTATTTCAGAATCTAATAAATTAGTACTAAATATTAAGAAATGTTGTAATAACTCTTTATTTTTAAATAAAAGAAGTTCTAAAAAATTCGGATTTGATAGATACAATTTTAGAATTAAATCTAATGATTTGAGATTATTAATAAGTGATAAAGATAATTGCTCAACTATACATTATGTTATAAACAAAAAACTAAGTAATAGTGATCCAAATTCAATTGAGTTAAAATCTATTGAAATCTATTTTTCAGTCTAATAATTTTCCTAAGTTTATATCTCTATCAATAGATTTAATTAAATCTTGTATTCTTTGATTTTTTTCTAATTCTATAAAAGCATATGCTGACCTTGACGAAACTTGATAATGTGGTTTAACATGGTCTGGAATACCAGGATATTCGATATCAATTAATTTACCTAATGCTTCTCTTTTAGCATCTTCCCAGGACAAACCTTTTTCTTCAATTATTTTGAAAAAATTGGTCATAATAGATACTTGATCCTCAACCAAAACACAAGATACTTTAAATCCTTTAATATCAAAGGAATATAATCCAATTTTTAAATCTTTAATTTCCATGTAATTTATATTTCAATTAATGGGATAGTTTTATTATATTTGTAAAATGGAATATTTAATTATTAATAATACTGCATTTCTTATTCTAGAAGAATTAGAAACTGAATTATGTTCTTTTAAGTGGGATCCATATGCTGATAGAGTTTGTAAAATTGTTGAATACAATAATAAGATTAGTTTATATACTCGTGAATACGGTAACAAATATTTAGTTTCTTTAGAATGTATTCAAGAATGTATTAATAATCTAATAAAAAAATCTAATATTAATGAAAATGTTCGAAAAGAAAAAATTAAATATAATGAGTATTTATTGAAAAGATTAACTACTCATATTAGAAATAAAAAGATTGACGAAATAACATCAACTTACGAAGATACACTAATTTTAGCTTGCTAATTACAAGAAAACAAATACATGAATATTAACCCACAAATAAAAAATTTCTCTAAATCTAATTATTGGATAAATTCTAATAGTGGTGATTATATACAAGAATATAATGGTATATATACACTTATTTTAATTCCACGCAAAGTGGATGGTGAATATTTACCTTATGAAAAAATGCAATTAACAAATGCTCAATTTTTATCAATTAAAGGATTTATTCCTATAAAAGAAAAAAGGCTGTTCTCTAGAACAGCGGGATATGATAAAGTTGGTAAATGGGCACCTACTAAATCTGATGGAACTAAAGGTAAATCTGAAAGAGCCAAAGTCCCAGGAGTTTCAGATTTAAGAGATTTTAGACTAAAAGAATTAGGATTATGATAGAACTTAATAGTACTTTTAAATGGAATGATCAAGTAATTAAAGAACATAAAATTATTATTGATGATGAATTTCTACGCCTTAATAATATTGAAAAAACTATTGGTGCTAGTGGATTGATATTGATATATCAACATTACTACAATATTGATATTGGTGATTATGGATTAATGGATATTATTATAAGTGAAAATGAACCTAAAATAACATTATTCTTAAAAGAATCAGATTTTAGAGAAATATATCTTAACGATATTCTAAATAAGTAAAAGTAATCTTCTCAATATATAGATTTATGAAAAGATTACTTTTAATAATTTTACCTTATCTTATATTTTGTTTATTTTTTTCTCTTATGTTAGTATTTACATCAAAAGATGATTCTAAAGATATAAAAACTAGTGTAGATAAACCTGTTATTCAAAATGAATTAGATTCTTTATCAAATTTAGAATCTGACTCACTTTAAATCTCATCAAATCTTTTCAATTTAAAAATTGATTTGATATTATCTAATTTAGATTTAATTTCATTTACCAATAGATTTTGAATTCTATTAAATTTTCTATTTTTCTCTAGTTCATTAATAATTTGACTAGTTTCTATAAAATATTTATCTCTAAATTTCTCTGATGCTGTAAAAGCATCAGATATATTCTGTAGTCTATCAGCGAATTTAATAATAAGTGCATTATCTGTCATATTTAACATCTTATCTATAAGATAGTCTGTTTTATTACCAGCATAATCATAATTAAGCTCATCATCTAATGAGGTTAATTCCTTAACAAGATTAGCAACTTTTTCTCCAAAAATATCTTTTATCTCATGATATCCAATATCCTTATCTTCATAACAATCTTCTATAACGTCATGTAATAGAGCAGCTATTAGAAGATCTTCATCATTTGTGTATTGTTTAACAATACCATTAACTTTTTGAACATGTGCATCAAAATATGGTTTGTTTATAAATTTTCTTATCTGTCCTTTATGAGCTTGTTTAGCAAACTCCCAGGCTTGTTTTTCTCTTGGTGTTATTCCACTATTTGCCATAATTTATATATTATATAATAAAGATACAAAAATATTTTTATATTTGTATATGAAAAAAGAAATACTAATTGAAATACTTAAAGAATTAGTAATTAAGAAAAATGGTGTTACAGTTATTTTAACAACTGATGTTCCATTTGAAGAAGATGATAACTATCAATGGGTTGAATTTTATTTTGGAAAACTTAATTTATATGCTACTTATAAGTTAAGTGAAATAACAATTATAGATATTATATCTGAGTTAGATAAATTCTTAATAGATAATTATGATTATAAAGTGAAAAGAGTTCTCTTTTTAAGAGAACATTTAATTAGTGAAGTTCTTAAAATTAATTAAATTTTCAAATTTACCTATTTTTAATTTCTCTTGTTCATCAACACCACCGGTACACACCATAATAAAGTTATCTAAAACTGTATAAGATATTTCAGTATCTTCTGGATGAAATAAAAGTCCATATCTTTTTCTTTGTTCATCAGATATACCTACTACCATATCATCTAACATTGCAATTTTATTAAATCCATTAGGATTTTTATCTATTATATCATGGAATGAAAAACTAAATTCAGTATTACTTAGATCGACATCTTTAAATAAAAAATTTTTTTTATTATATTTTGTTAATTTTAAATGTTTATGTATAAAGTCTCCAGAATCTTTTAAAGTTCCACCATAAAATTTTACCATAGATTGGAATCCATAACATATTCCTAAAATTGGAGCTTTTAAATTTTTATAAATTTCAAATGATAATTTAGCTTCTTTATCAGATTTTGATAATCTAAAATCTGAACCAGTTGATATAGCACCTATTATGTTTTTAAAATTAGGTATTTTATCTATTTCAGATATAATAATATGATCAATTCCCCTCATTCTTAAATAATTTACAATATTATTTAAGAATCTATTATCATTATTACCACTATTATTTATTACTAGTATTTTTTTATTACTAGATAATGGAGTTAATTTAATAGATTCATTTTTATAATTAAAACTATCGGGATATTTATCAATAAATTTGAAATCATCTTTAGTAAGTTTATAACCAAAATTAAAATTATTAAAAAAATTAACTAAATCATTTATTGATTTATCTTCAAATCCAAATTGTGAATGTTTATCAGCAACTGATCCAATTCCGTTATAATGAATAATAGATATTTTATTTGGTTGTTCAATAGAAAACTCTGACTTTACTTGATCACCGTAACTAATATCAACAAGTGTTTTGAATCCATTTTCATTTTTAACAAAATGTAAATCAAGTGATAAATTATCTGGTTCGCCATCTTTAGTTACATTACCATCAATAGCTGTATTTTGATAATAGAATGCTCTTATAATATCATTCTCACATGTTATATCCGATTTAGTAAGTTTATAATTACCTTCTGAAGTGTATATTTCTAATTCTTTTGGAAAAATTTTTTTTACTTTTTCATTATAAATTGTTAAATTATTTTCATTAAATTTTTTTAAGAATTTCATAACATTATATATTAATTTATTAAATTCAGATATTTTAAATAATATATACTATGTAAAATTAAAAATAATTTATGATTAGAAAATATAATGAATTTTTATTTGAATCGATGATTTTAGAATCTATTGTTGTCTATTCTGATAAATTTAGAAAAATACTTGATGATATTGATTCACCAGTTGCAAAATCATTAAAAGAAATTGAAACAAAAGATTTAGATATTGCTAATAACTATTTAGATATAAATGATAAAGATACTATTAGTTTTATTACTGATAGAAAAGCCAAGGAAATTATTCAACAATCCGAAAAATTTGCAACATTTAATGGTGGTACTAATGGAAGTGGATTTCTAAAACATTCACCAGCTAATAATATAATATTTGGTTTACTTGGTTACGAACCAGTTGGTGAAAAAACTTATCATCCAAATCCCGGAGAAAAAGGTGAGGTTTTAAGTAAAGCTAAATCACCTAGATCTGAAAATATTTATGTTAAAATTAAATTTACAGGTGGTCTTAGTGTTGTTAATGAAAATTATATTAAATACATAGATCCTAGTAAATTACCTTTTCAACAAAATAGACAAACAATAAGAACTGGTAGAGGAGTTAAAGCAATTTTAAGTAAATCAGATTTTAAATTTTCAGATGCTGATATTGAACAATTTGTTAATAAATATAAATCTGCTTGGGATAAAATGAATGACATATACCGTAAGTTTGAATTAGTTTCAGGTGATAAAATATCATATTGGTATTCACAATTAAATTATGAATCACAAAGAGGAACTCTTGGATCTTCTTGTATGAAAGGTGTTAATCCTAGTTTCTTTGATATTTATGTAAAGAATCCGGATAAATGTTCTTTATTAATTTTAAAAGCTGATGATGAATCTAAAATAAAAGCAAGAGCTCTTGTTTGGAAATTAGACAATCCACAAGTTACATTTATGGATAGAATATATTCTAATAATGATTCAGATGTTGATTTATTTAAACAATATGCTCATAAAGAAAATTGGTATCATAAACCTAATCAAGATAGCTCAGATAATTATGTAATAATTGGTAAAGAAGGTAGAAAAGATAAAGGTCATTTAGTTATTAATTTAAAAAATTCTAATGAAGGTGATTATAGAAAATATCCTTATTTAGATACTCTTAAATATTTTAACAGAGATTCTGGTCAACTAACAACCGAATGCGATAGTGGTGATTATATAACACTTGAAGATACTGGTGGTGGATGGGCTGAGGCTGAATCTTGTGATACTTGTGGTGGTGAAGGTAGAGTAGATTGTTATGAATGTGGTGGAGATGGTGATATTCCATGTACTAATTGTCAAAATGGAAGATATAGAAGACTTTTTTTAAAGTCTACTGGTGAGGTTGATTGTGAGAAATGTGAGGGGAATGGTGATCTTGATTGTGAGAAATGTGATGGTAAGGGTGAAAAAGATGGAAAACCTTGTGATGATTGTGAAGGAACCGGAAAATATACTTGTGATGATTGTGAAGGAAATGGAAAAGTTAATTGTCCTGAATGTGAAGGTAGTGGAAGAAATCAATGTGAAGAATGTGGTGGTGGTGGTAGAGTAGATTGTTCCGAATGCTCTTAAAAAAAATTAAATTATAAATGAACGAGTCTATATATAGAAGTCCAAAATGGTTAAGAAATATTGTTGATTTTGAAGTCAATACTGGTAAAGATATTAAAGGAGAACCTTCAAAAAAGGCCATTTTAAAAGAATGGGATCAGAGATGGAAAGAATGTGATAAAATGACTTTCAATTATTTCTATGCTGATGTAATAGCAAAACCCTCTTCCTTTTCTTGGTATAGTTTCGAAAAATTAGAAGAAATCAGAAAAAAATGTCGTGGAGATATGTCTATATGGGATAGATTTGATAAATGGTTACCAGGTCATGAATTAAGAGAAAGAGAAAAAGAGAAAAAGAGAAGAGAAGATGAGAAAAAAGAAAGAGAAGAAAGAGAAAAATTAAATCAAGAGAAAAGAAAAAGATCTCAAGAGCAAGAACAAGAGAGAAGAAAAAGAGCTCAAGAGGCACAAAGAGTTAATAATGAAATAGATTCTTTATATAAATTAATGATTAAAGATTTTAGTCAAAGTCCCTATTCTGATAAAATATCTACACCTATTGTAAATGGTGAAACTGCATTTCATTATATATTTGAAGATAATAGAATAGTTAAAATTGAAGGTAATAAAATTTATTGGTTAAAAACTATTTATACTATTCCATTTTCAATTAAAGAGAGATTTGTTGAACTTGCAAATGAAATGATTCGAAAAGTAAAAAATAGACCTGGTGGTTCTAAAAATAGATCATCATCTAATTCCGGATCATCATCAGGATCAACCGGTTCATCAGGATCAAAAGATAGAAAATCAAATACTGGACACCCAAAAGAACCATTATATAATGTTCTCAAATCAACTATTAAACAAAGAGAGGAACAACTAAATAAAATGTCTAAGAATGATCCAAATAGAGTTTCATTAGAGAATGAATTAAATAGTGCTAAGGATAAATTAAAAGCAATGAAAGATAAGTATAAATTTGAAAATTTAGAATCTTTCAAAGATTATTTTAAGATTTAATTTTTTTCCATATATTTGTCTTATGTGGAAAAAATTCTGGGAAAAAATTAAATCTATTTTATTTGGCAATGATAAAACTATTGAAAATAGAAATGCTAAAAAAATAATCTACCGATTTGAAATTGGAGATAATCTTTATTATATACTTTGGTGGTTTGGTTTATTTACTTTAATTTTTTTTGAAAAGTGCTAAACTATCAAATAAAAATACACATTGATGATGATTTTGGAACTGACCGAAATCATTATACCGGATCTTTAATTCCAGTCAAAGGCATTTTAAATATAATAGGGGATTATGCTATTGTAGATCCAAAGATTTTTAATGATAAAGATTTTTTCAAACCAATATTATCATTATTAAACCATAATAAAAGATTTAAAGATATTGATAGTGATGAATTATTTCAAATTATGTCTAAGTTTGGAAATTGTGAATATGTAGATACTAATTTTGGAAAATCTCAAAAGTTTAATCTTGATAATCCATTTGATATTAGTAGAATAGATAAAATAGATGATATAAGAATTGATTTTAGTTTTAAACATTGTCCTCTTAAAGGATCATTATTAATTGATAACGGATCTTTTATAGAAATACATTTATCTCCATATACCAAGAATTATTGGACAATTAGCGAACAAGAGTGGTGGGAATTTACCTCTTATTTAGAAGAGAATCTTGATTTATCTGAAATACGTGATAATAAAATTGAAGAAATTTTAGGAGATACCAATCCTTATAAAAATTTATTAAGACAATTGGGGTTTTTAGTTTCAGAAGAAAGAAGATCTAGTAACTATTTCTTTGATAGTGTTTGGAGATACTATAAAAATAAAGGTTTTATAAGTCAAAAACAAGCTAACTCAGTAATTAAAAGCCTGTGGTCTTAATTATATTCTTTCTGTAAAAAAATTAGCGAATCTTTTAATCAATGATGGATAATTTTTAGATATAAAATTACCATAAATACCTGTTAATATGTGACCAATTTCATCACTATTATAGTCGTTATATAATTTTCCTTCTTTTATATTTAATCTTGCAAATGTATCCATATATGGATAAAAATTATATTCACCTGGTATAATTTTAACTATCATTTTAGCTCTATAATGGTTTTTATTAAATGTTATCATTTCTTTATTTGAAAAATTATTTTCAGTTTTATAAGACCAACCATTTTTATGTGCATATTCATGGAATTTTATAATAATATAATCATCAGCAGTATAGATTCTATCCATATGATATTCAACATTTATTTTCTTATCTGTATTTATATTAATGCAACTATATAATTTTCAAACTAAAGCTCTTCCAACAACTTTATTATCCTCCATTAAAACTAATAATCTACAAGCATCTTTATTTTCTACATATAATTCTAAATATGCTTTATCATTCATGCATGAATTACCAATAGTTCCTTTATTTGAAAGGTAGTTATTTGAACTATATCCCCAATATATATCAGGTCCTGATAAAAATGAAAAGTCTTGTTTTTTTTCTAAAGATGATTTTACAAGATTTATAAATTTTTCTAAATCAGAATCTTTGAATTTTGATTTGAGTATTTTATTTACTAATTTTCCTATTTTTATCTCATTTCTAGATGAATTATAAACTCCAGGGCCGTTTCCTTCTCTATCATATTGGTAAATATCATCAGCATCTTCTCTTCTCCATTCTTGGCTAAAATCCGAATCATTAGTATCTTTTAAAAAATCTGAAATTTTTCTAATTGAATTATTCATAGTTGAGAATGAAACTACTCCTTTATCATCAATATCAATAAATGTAATATCTGGTAAAATATTTTTACCTTCACTACCTAATAACTCTTTAGCAACTGGATGATCTATTTGATTAATTATATCTCTAAACCTTGGTGAATAATATAATAGTGATTCTAAAATTGACTCATATTTCATATTAATTATATATTAAAAATATTCTAATCTTTTTTTGCAAAAGTAATTGATATTTCTGTATAAGGTGTTTCTATATCATTCTCGTCGTGTGTTATTACCATACCATCTTTTAATTGTATATAAGATGGAATATACCATCCTAATGATTTTACTTGTGGAATAAAATTATCTCGTAGTGTTTCAATAATTTCTTCTTCATTAGAGAATAGTCTAATATCAATAAAGGCGTTTCTAGCTTGTCCTATAATATATTGATTAATTTCACCAGTATCTGGATCATCATCAAATCGTGATGGTATCAAACTTGATGTTTTAATTGTCATATCTTTTATGTTATAAGTAATTGCAAAGTCTTGAAACATCTCATGTAGTTCGTTCATATCTTCTTGATTGAATTTACTTTTTGGAAAAATAGGTCCCTGGTATGTTTCAAATGTTTTTAAATATTTCATATTAATTATATATAAAATTAATATATAAGAAAACGTTTTATTAAATGAAAAAATTCTCAAAAATAAATGAATCTAAATATTTTACACCAGATCCATCTATATTAAAAAAATATGCTGCTTTCATAATACCATTATATATAACTGGTAAAGTTAAATGCGATGAGACTTTATTAGATGAGTATTTAGATCTTTATAAGAAAAGTGTTAAAATGAAAAGTATGAATATGATTTGTGACTTGGAAATTATGGCTGTTAAATTAGTAATGCAAGAAAATCCAATGACTGCTGGTGGGTATGAGCAATTTAAAAAGGAACTTGAAAATAAATGTCCTAAACTTGAAAAATTTTTAAAGACTTATATTAATGATCCTAAGACTTATATGTTATAATTAAAATGGATAAAGAAATAATTATTAATGGAATTCTTTTATAAACTTCATACGGTATATATAAAATAATTTTATATATTTGTGCAATGAATAATATTGGATACTGCTGCATCCCACTCGGATGTAATCAAGGATTAAAAAAGAAAGATCATATACAGGTAAATCGTAGTATGGTCAGAAGAACTTTCGACTTAAAAGGTTTAAATTACGTTTCTGAACTTATTATACTCAATTTAAAGGATACTTTAAAAGTATTAGATTGGAATTTAAAAAATAAAATTTATATCTATCGAATGTCTAGCGATTCATTTCCTTGGATGTCAGAGTATGAATTTAAAAATCTTCCAAATTTTAAAGTAATTAGTAATTTACTTAAACTAATTGGTGATAAAATTAAATTAAATTGTATTCGTGTGAGCTATCACCCAGGACCATTCAACGTTTTAGCAAGTGAAAACATTTCTGTGATATCTAAAACAATTAGTGAGTTAAATAAACATGCTGAACTTATGGACTTGATGGGTCTTGATCAAAACACATTCTATCCAATTAATATCCATATTAATTCAACTAAACCAACAAGAGAAGAAGCATCAAAAAGATTTTGTGATCAATTTCAAAATTTATCCGACTCTTGTAAGAAAAGATTAACCATTGAAAATGATGATAGTCCTAATCAATATTCTGTTAAGTTTTTATATAATAATGTTTATAAAATAATAGGTATTCCTATTGTTGTAGATAGTCTACATTACAAATGCCATTCTGATAATATGGAGTGGGAAGATACTCTAAGATTGGGTATATCTACTTGGAAAGTTAAACCAATTGTTCATCATTCATCATCTACAAAACTACATGAGGATCCTAAAAGTAAATTAATATCACATGCTGATTTTCTATATGAAAAGTTTGAAAGTTTTGATATAGAAGTTGATATAGAGTTAGAATGTAAACAAAAAGATTTAGCATTATTTAAATACAGAAAAGACTATCTGTAATATATACTTATACCAATGACATTGGATATAAAATATTACAAAGTATGTTTAGTATTAATGAGATTAGAGAATATTGCCTATCAAATAGTCACTTATTAAAAATAAGAAGTGAGATCCAAAAGAATGGAATGTTAGATCAATTAATAGACTTCTATCCATTTTTTACAGGTAAGAGTACTTCTCAAATAGTTTGGCATTTAAAAAATAATATTTATAATGATGTTAAATGTTTGAAATGTGAAAATAATGTTAGATACTGTGATATAAATAGAGGATATGTTAAATACTGTTCTAACAAATGTCAACTAATAGATTATTGGGGAAATATTTCTGATATTGAGAAAGTGAAAAGAGTTATAAAGTCAAAAAAGACCTGTATGGAAAAATATGGGGTTGATAATCCAAATAAATTAGATTCTATTAAAGAGAAGGCAAAGATTACTAATAACATAAAATATGGATCTGATTATCATTTAAAAACAGAAAATTCTAAGAATAAAATTAAAGAAATTTTAATAAATAAATATGGAGTTAATAATGTTTCTAAAATAGAAGAAGTTAAGAAAAAGAAAATATTCAAATTAGTAAATAAGACGGAAGAGGAAAAAAAACTAACAAGAGATAGATATAAAAATACGATACTAGAAAGATATGGTGTGGAACACTTAAGTCAAGATTCTGACTTTCTAGAGGAATTATTGAAAAAATCATTTAGTCATAAATCATATAGACTACCAAGTGGTAAAGTTATATCATTACAAGGATATGAGCCTAAAGTTATGGATTATTTATTAAAATATTATCATGAAGATGATATACTTTATAAGAATAAATCAATTGAGAATAAAGTTGGTAAAATATTTTACCAAAATATCGATAAGATATCAAGATATTTTCCGGATCTATACATAATTTCCGAAAATAAGATAATAGAAGTTAAGAGTACCTTTACATATGATTTAGATATAGTTAAAAATATATCTAAAAAGGAGGAGTGTTTAAAAAGAGGAATAAATTTTGAATTTATAATCTTTGATAATATTAATAATAATTATATTATTAAGTCATAAAAAAAAGAGAGTCAAATGACTCTCTTTTTTACTTTATATTACTTAGTACTTTTTTATATTCAATTAGTATTTTGTCGTATAATGGTTCATCTAAAGTTTTAACAAGATTAATCATTTTACCTATTCCTGAATCTTTTGGTAAAATTTTTCCAATCTTTATAAGATCCATTTTGGTCTTGATATCTTTTTCTAATTTAATAAGGTTTCTTTCTTTTGACATATTAGATATTTTTTGGAATTATTATTGGTTCTGAAACTTCATTTAATAATTTAAATTTTTTATAAGGATAATTTGAACTATCAACACTAATATAATAAGATTTATCTGAAATTTTAATACTCATTACTTCATTAAATGGTGTATAATCTTTATAATTATCTTGAAGGTATTTATTCAACATATCTGATAATATTTGTTCTACTCTAACATGTTGATATGAAGAAAGTTTATTCAACTCGTGAAATTTTTGACCAAGTTCAAAAGAATTTTGATTCGCTAGTAAAAATGTTAATTTATCATCACGATTTTTAAATTCTAGAACATCATTAGAATATCCATATCCTCCTAATCTTGATTTAGAAATTGTATAATAACAAGTATATTTTCCGTTATTATAGAATACTCTAAATTCATCATCTCCTCTATAATCTTTTTTAAAAGGATCAACATTTTTAATTATTTCATCAATACAATCTATTAAATCTTTTCTTTTTTTATCAGACCTAATTTTAGCTCTAATCCACAAATCATGAACCATTTCAATAGTTCGTGTTTTTGGTTTTCTACCAAATCTGCCTTCATAATATAGATTTTGTTTATTGTAACCCATATTGCAAATATAAGCAATATTAATAAATTTTATGAAAATTTATTTTCTATTTCTTGTTGTATTTCAGAACATTTTATATATTCTTCTATATCTTCATATTCTTTAAGCATTGCCTTTAATTGATTATGATTACTTAACTTTAGTTTTAATTTAAATCTAACTTCATCTAGTTCTTCTTTAGTATCACAACTAGAATCTATTATTTTATCAATAGACCATCTATCAAATTTACCACTTTTTATAAAATCTGTCCAACTATTAATATTATTATCTTTCAAAAAATTAATAATATTTTCAACACAAGATTCTATTTTGTTTAATTTTATTTCTGTTTTCTTTTTAAACCCAAATATTTCATCAATTTGATTAAACTTTTTTATTTTCATTTTGTATATATTAAAATTTAATGTATATTTGTAGAGTCAAATGGGAGCTGCTACAAGCCGACTAGCCAAATGACTTCATAACCTATAAATATTTCAGATAACTTTCTGCCCTAACAGAACAGAATAAACTGAAACATCCTTTTTAGGGAAGGTTGGGGCCAAAAAAATCCTGTGGCACCGCAGGTGAGATGATTCATCAGGCATTATGAATTATTCAATTAACAGAATTATGTCAAATAGAGAGGTAAAGTTTGTGCGATACTTTTAATCTCAAAATCCGATAGTAAATCCATTCGCACTGGATTCTATCGGATTTTTTATTATTCATTTTCACCTAAATTTTAGATATAATTTCTTGTCTTATTACAGAAAGTAATTCTCTTAATGAAGAATTTACCTCTTCAATATTTTTATCTGTTGAATATTTATCAACAATTTTTTTAACTTTTTCATAATATTTAAGTGAATCAAATGAATTGATCACAACCCAATCTATTGTATCTAGTCGTCCGATATATAGTTCTTTTTGAATATCCCTAATCAATACTGCAAATTCATAACTTTGATTTACTATAGCTAAATTTTTAATGGTTCCAATACAAATTTGAAATGCTTTATGTTCTTTTGGTGTCATTTTTCTAAAATTTTATTTATATTATTTTCTCTGATATCTTTTATTAAATTATCTAGTAAATCTAAAGATTTCCTTTTTCTAGTATCAATAACATTGGCTTCAATTGTAATTCCGGGTGAAGAATCATCAAATTTAAGAAATACTGGAATTTGAGTAATAAAAATATTAATCAAATCACAATATTTATTAATCAAAATATGATTTAAATTTTCTTCACTAATCAATTTTAACTCTATATCTTCTAAAATAAGTATTAGTTCAGTTTGGTAGATATGACCTATTATTATATTTTTAATATCTTTTATACATTTAAAAATTAACCCCTTTGTCGTCATTTATATTTTTTAGTATTTTATTAATTTTTAAAATCTTTTTCTCAAATCTGATGTAATAGAATATCTTTTTTGAACGTTTGGATAAAGTGATGCAAAATCTATATTCATTACATAATCACTCATTTGTTATGTCGTTAAAATCGTCCATTGAATTGATTATTAAATATATCGAAATTATTACCAACAGAATTATGATCGTTTATAATTGCAAAAACTATATTATCAAAATTAACAGAATATCCCTCACCAATTAATATTTCATTAAAGTATTGTGCCATAGTTTTAGGATCATTGTTAAAAACTCCACATCCCCAAGCACCAAGTATTAGATTCTTAACTTTATTTTGAGAGGCTAGTGAAACCATCAATCTTATTTTATCTTTTGTTAATTTACGATAGTTTGTAACATTTTGAACAGGATCATATTTTGAATTCTCATTTAAGTTGATTGCAGCAATTGTGATAACATCACAAATTACTGGAACCATATATTCATAGTTCTTATCTTTGAAAAAGATAGCATCATTTGTATAGAGTGCTTCATTTTCTTCTAATGGATAAAAGTCTTTTGAAACAACATGAATAAGATTAGAGCATCTAAATAAACATTCTTCTTGAGCTCTGGCTCCATTATGAACACCACCACCTGGTCTTTTATATGATGCCATATTTAATACAGCAGTTTTACCATACTTTGAATATTCAACAACCGCAGATACACTATCAGTATTTATAACACTAATTACATCTTTAAACATTGTTAATCTTGGTGGATTACTCTCATTAAAAGTATGTTTTAATGTGGTTGAATCTGTTAGATTTTTACTATTCTCTAATGTATCTTGAAATACATTTACTAAATTTTTCATATTCCTAATCTTTTTAATTTATTACTTCTATCAATAGATATTTTCTTCTGAGTTATAATAATATTGTATAACCCTATACATTTTTCGGTTTTATTATATGAGCATATTAAACACTTGCATTTTTTATTGGTTCTATTATCTGAAAAATAAATAGACATTTTAGATTTGGTAAATCTATCTATTGTAAATTCTAAATCTGGTAAATAACACATTTTTATATTTTGGTTTTTACTAATTCTTTTCCAATCAATAATAAATTTGTCTCCTATCTCTGGTATCATATTCCTAATTTTTCTAAATTAAGACCTCTAGTTAATCTAATAAAATCTTCTTTATTAAGTTTCACCATACATGTATTCCAAATATTAATAGTCTCTTCCGTTCTAAGATTAATCCAAGTACAATGTGTTCCAAATTTTGTACTATTTCTATCCGTGTGAATAACACTTAACTTGAAAGTATCTTCACTATACCAACTTTGTCTAGACCACTTTTCTCTCATTTTATATAAAGATTTATTTTCAATCGACATATTCATATCCCTAAATCGTTTAATTTTTCGTTTCTTAATTCAGTTTTAAATTTACTTAAAATAAATTTTAGATCATGTATTTCTCCTTTCAAAGAAATTACAATATAAGCATTTAATGTGTCTTTTTCTAATTCCTTTAAAAGTTCTTCTTTTGATTTTAAATCATTTTGAGCATCTTTTGCTAAATCTAATATTGATGGCAATTTCATATTCCTAATTTATTAATTTTTTCATTTCTTAGGTTAGCTTTAGATTTAATTAATTCAAATTCACTTTCACTAATACCATACCCATCATTAATACCATTGTACTTACATTTTTCGCAGGTCATATTTGGTTCTTCATGAACACAAACTACTATGTCATATAAGGGATCAAAAATTACATACACTTTCATATACCAAGTTTTTCTATTTTATCATCACGTATAAGAGTTTTAAGCAAATCAATTGCAGTTTGAATATTCTTTCCTTTATATCCTTTTGCTTTAAAATCTTCTTTTTTAGTTATATATCTTTTCTTTTCTTCAATTAAAATATATGGAATTTCCTCAATATCATAATTAATATTGAATCCTAATAAATCTAATTCATCACAATAAAAAATAGTATCAGTATCTATGTATAGAATTCTATATTTATTCTCTTCTAATAGATCAGTATAATAAGCGTTCAAATACTGAGCAACCATAGTAATAAAGTCAACCTCTCCTTCAACTTTAGACATATATCCAAGAGTTCCGTAAAATGAATTTATATAAGTTTTATACTCTTTATATAAATTTTCATCAGACTTTAATACTAATCTATTTTTAGAGAAATAATCAAATTTTTCACTAAACTCAATCATTCCTGATATCAACTTTTTACTTGCCTTTTCATGATATCCAGATTCTACTAATCCACAAATTATATTTGGATATAATGATGAAAATGAAAGTTGTTTAACATCTTTCATTGGAACACCTTTTATAAATGGATTTAACCAATTGAATCCACCACTTTGGTAATAATCTGGTTTACCGATAGCCACTTTATATTTATCTAATAACTTCATTTAGAATATTATTTATTTTAATTTCTCTAAACTCTGAAATACAAGGTGCCCAACCATGACTATAATATGATTTCTGTTCTAAACATATTTTATCAAACTCAACGTTATTAAAAGAAACAAAATTTCTAAATTTCATTGGAAAATCTTTAAATAATTTAATTAAAATATTAAATATTTCGTCAAATACAATCCAACATTTTTCTATTTTCTCCTTTCTCCTTTTATCAGAATCTTTTTGTCCTGGATATAATACATCTAAAATATCATATTCAATTGATGAATTGCCAAAAGGCCGTTTATCAGCTGTTGATATTATTACATATTCATCTAATTCCTCATCAAAATATAATCTATTAATTAAATCAATATGATATTGTTCTATATTATTGTTTTTTATAAAATCTTCATCTAAATCATGAAATCTAATATGTCTTGTGAAAAATTGTATACCTATGGAAACTCTATTATAAAAATCAGATGAATTAAATTCTCCACAATAATTTTTAATAATATCAATATTATCAATTTCCGTAGATACTAATATTTTAGTATAATACCCTTCTTCAGATTTCCATTTAATTTTTTTAATAGCATTTACTACATCTTCTGATATATTCCATTTTTTAATAGTATCAAATCCATAAAAGATTATATCATGATCAATTCTTGCCATAAAATTGTTTTAATTGTTCTAATTTAATCATATCATTTTCAGGTATAGAATACCTATACCATTTTACATAGAATGGTGCTAATGAATTAGTAATCATTCCATTTTCAAGTAAATAATCTATATTAGAAGATCTTTGACCACAATCTGTACCATGACAACCTTTGAATCCTGATCCCGTTCTAAAAGTGCCTTTATCATTTTTATCACTATATCTTGAAGTTCCCTTTTCTGATTTAGTCATAGCCATCTCAATTAATTCAGTTAATTCATCATTAATTGGTTCTTTTAATTTCTCTTCTTTAGTTGGCTCAATATAAAGGAGATACTTTGATTTATCATTTCTATTCATATTTTTAATTATTATTTTATTTTATACCTAATTCTTCTAATTTTAGATTCCTATTATGAGAATTATCTAAAACTATTTCAGCTAGATCTTTATCAAGCCATCTATTATTTAGATAAGCTATAATTCCTGGCTTATTTTTTATATCTCTAGAAAAAGCATCATTTCCTCTAAAATCAATTACTTTAACTTTAATCTGATTTTCAGATACATCAATTACTTCAACTTCAAAATCAACTGAAAATTCTTTTTTTATACTATTTCCGGGTGAGTATACCATTTGATATTTTTTTAGAATAGCTTTAGCACCAATATAAAATTTAGTTAAATTTAACTTACTTTCTTTTTCGGATTTAATTTTATTATTTAATTCAATAATTTCTAATGTGATTTTTCTTCTATCTAAGAATAGAAAGAAAATTACTACCAAAAGTGCTATTGGTGTTAATGATAAAATTACTATAATATTTTTATATGTTTGAATATCCATATTATTTTATTAAAATATTAAGTAATTTTCTAATTTATGTATTCTCATTATTTTATAATTTCAACTACTCTACCATAGACACTTTTAGTCCAACCATTAATACCACCTTTATTATTACCAATAAGTAATCCTTTATCTAAATTTTTACCTTTAACTAAATGTGTATAAAAATTTCCTTTCACTTTACAATAAACTATATCACCTTCTTCACAATATTCCCAACTAGTCGGCTCAAGTCTATGCTCTTGTCCAGATTTTATTAACGGAACCATTGAATTACCTTTCTCGCTTGTGAGAAAGGTTTCTCCATTTTCAAGTCTTTCTAATTTAAAATTACGCCTCATTTATTTTTACAATTATCAAAATGTGATTTTTTACTATTACCTGGGTCATTTAACTTACCACAATGTGGGCATTCAATTTTTTCCAATTTTTTAGCTGAAATGGATTTATTTAATTTATCAATATCACTTAATTTTTTACCTTTATTCCACGACTTATGACCCTTTAGACTAATTGATTTTTTAATGCTGGACTCAGGTGTCATTTTTTTACCAGTCTGTGTTTTTGATCTTTTTTTATTAGATTCCTCTGATTGTTTTTTACCCCACATCGGATGATTCTCTCCAGTTAGATATTTTCTATTAGGATAGAATTCAGTGGTTGAAATGCCACCGACTGCTAAATTATAATTATTTTCATTTAATATAAACATATCATTTACTATTTCTTTTTCCTTTAAATAAGCATCAATCATATTATCAAATATATGTAGTATTTCTTTTTTGAAAGAATCTCTTCCGTATTTTTTAATAGCAATTTTTAATAATTTTCCTGATCCAATATATGAATCATTTATATCATTTGTTTTATGAACACCAATATAAATTGTTTCATTTATTAAATTTGTTGTTTTGTAGATACTGTATACCTTTTCCATAAAAGTATATATAGAAATTACATACTCACCTACATTGGATAATCATATTATTTTAGCTTTTTTCCAGTCTCTTGTCCAATGGTTTGTTGTTTGAACATGATCTTTTCTTACCCATTTCATCACATTTTCTGCAAAATCATCATTATGAAAATGATCAGCATTTCTAACTACAATACCTTCCCTAATTCCTCCTAGTTCTGAAGGTTGTGATGCTAATTTTTCTGTTAAATCTTTTAGTTCTTTTTGAGTGTTAACAACACCTTTGAATAAAACAGGCACTGTTGGGATATCAAGAAGATATGAATATTCTTCTACTTTTTCCCATGGAACCCAAACATTATTATCTCTCATACCAAAAATATAAAAGTATGATGTTAAATTAGTATATTCAATTGAGTGTATGCCTTCCATATTTTCTCCAAATAAATATACACCATCTCCTAATTCATCTTCAACAACCAATTTATGAAGTAATCTAACTTCTCTTGACCAAGGAGATATTGTAAATGCTGCATGACTTCTTGCATAAACACCATCATCAGTCATACCAGTGTTCTCACCGTCTAATTTTTCGGTAATAACAATTTGCTTACCTAAGAGTGAATTTACACTATTAGATATTTTATCATCACTGGTAGATCCAGGTGACCAATTTAAATGATATGTGCGGTTATATTTTGACATGGTATAAATATATGAAAATAATATCTTATAAAATAGTTTTATAAGATATTTAATAAAAAATAAATAGAAGGTGTAAAAATGATAATTAAACGATAAATATTATCAATAAAAACAGAAGAAAAATAAGGTTTACCATCTTCATTTATAACTTTATTCAAATCATCTAATAGTTCTTTTCTTTTTAACAATTGTTTTAACTTTTCTTCTTTATTAAAGTTTATGTATTCTCTATCAAATTTAATTTTTTCTCTTAAATCTAAATTTTTATATATTTCAATTAATTCTTTCATTTTAAAATAATTTTTAGTTAAAGAACTGGGCGTTCATCATAATTTTTTGTAAATCCTCTGGTGTAAAATATTGAGGTTGTTCTCTTGATATTTTAGCCATTTCTTGATAAGATTGTCTAGCTTCGTCTTTTCTTCCTGTATAAAAAGATGAAGCTGCATGAACTTCAAGTAATTTCCAAATGTAAAGTGATTCATCAACAAATAATAATCTTTGTGGATAAGGATTTCTTTGATGAAAATTCATCTTAGCAAATTTAGAAAATAAATAAGCATTATTCCATTCACCAACTGCTAGATAATAATCAACGATTGCTTTTATTGGTTCTGCCCTAAGTGGATCCATTGAATATGCTTTTAAAAACTCATTCATTGTTAATGTCCATGGTTCTTCCATAGCTCTCATTATAGTTCCAACACGATATTGAGAATAGAATACTTCTTCTGGATATCCATCATTTCTAGATATTCTTTCTTTATAATACTTCATACTTCTACGAAGTCTCTCTTCATTTTCCTCTTTATTATCAGGAACACAAGCTGAATCATGATAAGATTGTGCAGTATAGAAAATCCAACGAGGATCTTGACGATTAGCATCAATATATTTTTCAAGAACAAAAGCATGTGATTTATATTTCTCAGGAATGTTTCCTTTCCAAGATCCACCATCCATTTGAACTCTTACATTAATTCCTTCCATTAATCCAGAAGTTATATTTTTATCATCACATACTATGAACTCATGAACAGGGCCATAAAATCGAAATGGTTTATCAAGTTTATAACATTCATTACGAGTATATTTCATAACATTTATGAAAGTATTAAACATATATAAATCTTTATTAATTGCGGACTTTTTAAAATTTGGAAGTATTTCAAGAGTTTCATCAGCATCTAACCAAAATCCCCAATAATCATTACCTCTATCTTTGGTAACATCACGAGCTACCTGAATAGAATAATTACGAGAGTTCTCGAAATTATCAAATTCTCTTTCAAAGACATGAGTTTCAACATTATTTTGTATTCCCCAATTTTTTACTACCTCGATAGTATTATCTGTTGATCCTGTATCAACTAAACATACAATATCTACAATAGTTTTTATTGAATCAAGCATACGTGTGATAACGTGTGCTTCATTTTTCATAATTTGTGTTAAAACTAATTTAGCCATTAAAATTTTTGATTTTTTAATTATATACGACTATGGTATATAAGTTTATTGGTTTCTAATCACCAAATGTAAAAATATTTTTATTTACTTTTTTAAAGTCTCCCCAAACTGCATTATAAGTAACTCCTCTAACTTTACGATTATCAACCCAAACATATTCATCATCTGGATTAATGCATCTTGGTTTATTCATAATCATCCCATGATACTTAAATCCATTATCATCTAACCATTTAATGGTTACTTCTCTATCTTTTTCTTCTCTAGCTGTGAAGAATGTAATATAATTGCCTTCATCATACCATTTATTAATTTGTTCTAATGAACCTTCTATTACTTTCGCACTTGGGTATAAATGTGAATCTTCATTTTTAATATCGTCACAGATAGTACCATCTATGTCACATAGAATTATTTTCATCTAAAATTTTATTTATTTTATTTTCTCTTAGATTAGAGATATTTGATTTTTCAAATACATATAGACTCCAAGTTTCTAAACCATATGCGTTGGTTTTTGAAACTTTGACTAAATAATATATTTTACTATTATCTTCTAAATATTCAATAACATCATTTTTACTAGTAAAAATATGAATATTTGGAAGTTGATTCCAAACTTCTAATCTATTATTCAATACACAAAAACATTTTATACTTGGTAAAGTGTATTTAATTTTATCCTTAAAATATTTACATATTTCAGTAGTTGGTGCAATAACTTCATACCCATCGCTCTCTAAATATTCAGAAATATCTGATATTTTTGCATCATATGTAAATGTTCCAGATATTTGAACATCATCATTTAATATGATAGTTGGTCCATAAAATCCCATTATTCAACGATATTCAACTCGTGAATACTTATTTTTTGTGTAATAGCCCAGATTGTTTTCCCTATTAATTTTGCACAAGATGCAACTCTTAATTTAGGATGTAGGGATTGAGGAATTGAATCAGATACAATCAATTCTTCAAACATTGAAGTTTCAAGATTTTCAAAAGCTTTACCACTAAGAATACCATGTGTAGCTATTGCTCTAACAGATTTAGCACCCATTGACATTACAAGTTCAGCAGCTTTCTTCATTGTTCCTAACGTATCTGCCATATCATCAACTATTATAACATTTTTACCCATAACATCACCAACTAATTCCATTGAGTGAATTTCATTTGGTTTAATACGTTTTTTATTAATCATTGCAAATGATGATTCTGGAAATGCTTTACAAAAATCTGATGCTCTTTTAACGGCTCCTTGATCAGGAGCTACAATACATAGATTTTCTAACTCAAGTGATCTTATATAATCAATAAATACTTTATTACCATTTAAATGTATAACTGGAACATTATAAAATCCTTGTATTGAAGAAGCATGTAAATCAATTGTAATAATTCTAGACATACCTACTTTTTCAAGAATGTCTGCTAACATTTTAGAACCAATTGATGATCTTAAATGGTCTGTTTTATCTTGTCTTGAATATCCTTGAAATGGTGCAATAAGTGTAAATGACTTACATCCAGCCCTTTTAGCAGCATCAGTAACAAGAAGTGTTTCCATAATAGAGTCGGAAGAATTTGTAGTATTTACAAAGAATACATCTTCATCTCGAACAGATTCTTTAAAAAGTGGTAAAATTTCCCCATCAGAAAACTTATCAACTTGTAATTTACCTGGAACAATTTCTTCATCGATTATTCCAAATGAAGAGGATTTTTTTAATTCTTTAGTTAAAACTTTACAAATTTCTTTTGTAAGTCTTTCATCATTTAATCCTGAGAATATTTTCATATATTATTGAATAGATTATTTAGTGCACTTTCTCTAAGTCTTTCTTTAGGAACAAAAAATTGTCTAGAATTTCTTTTTTCATATAAAAACTTTTTCAATGACACTTGATTGTTTTTTGTTTGTAATGTATTTTGATAGAAATATTTTTCTTTTTTCCAAATGAAAAGAAGATCCCATTGTTTCTTTATTCCAAGAGATTCAAACCAGTATTTATGTTTACCTAGTTTTCTCTTAAAAGATTCAAATTCATTTTTATATTTTTGTGGATTATTTATTGAAACATTATAAGAACCATCAAACCACGTCATTTTATTAAAATTAGGTAATACCACAAATATAGTTATTAATTTTTACCTTCTAAAATATTTCTTTCAGTTTCTAAATTTCGATTTATTGCTTTTTCAGAAGAAAATTTTTCACCATATCTTGCTTTTAATTTAGCGATGTTGACTTCAAATGATTTTTCTAAATTTATATCATAACAATTAGCATAATCAGAAAAGTTTAATAATATTAAATGAAATATAGTTTTAAAATTATTTTCATCAATTGGTCTATTATAATATAATTTCTTTTTCATCATGTCTAATAATTTACAAGTGTTTTTAATAATTTTAATAATCAAACCAATTGGATCTTCATTAGGCATTTTTGTAACTATCTGTGGATAATCAATATCAAATTCTCTAGATATTATAGCACAGTACCATAAAGCATCAATAACCTCTTCACTTCTACCAACCTCATCAGGTGATTTATCCATATCATGATTATCTAATAGCTCTTCAATTTCTGTTAAAATACCAATAACAGCATGTAATAGTCTTTCATCTTTCGAATCACAGTGAAATTCTGTAGACATTGTTTTTTCAGACATTACTAAATATTCTTTCCAATTCATAATTTATATTTTTTATTTTTTATATAAAAATATGAAGAACTAGTTTATTAATATATAAGAAGAAATAAACGATTAATATGAAGAATTATATTTATGCTTTAAAAAATCCAACAACAAATGAAGTTGTTTATATCGGAAAGACTAAAGACTTTAAAAAGAGACTAAAGGATCATCACCGTATTGAAAAAAGAATAAGGTGTAGATTAGATAGGTGGAAGATAAAAATGCATAATCTTGGATTAAAAGATGAGATGGAGATATTAATTGTTTGTGATGAGAATGATAATGTGAATGAAAAAGAAAAATTATTTATAAAATTATTTAAAGATAAAGGTATTAATCTTTTAAACATGACGGAAGGTGGTGATGGTTTACAAAATCCATCCGCAGAGGTTAGAAGAAAAATAGGAGAGAAAAGTAAAGGAAGAATTCCATCAAAAGAAACAAGAGATAAGATAAGTAAATCAAATTATAATAACAGTAATAGTAAATCTATCGTATGTTATGATATAGATGGAAATTTTATTGGTAAGTTTATAAATGCTCGAAGAGCAGGAGAATTTTTTAATTTAGACTACAGATCTATATCAGATACGGCACTTAATACGGCACATTTTATAGGTAATAGATATACGTTCTTTTTTGATGATGATACTGATATAGAAAATAAACTAAAATATAGAATAGAAAATACTATAAAAAACGGAAATAGATTTTTAAGAATTGATAATATTGGAAATATAAAAGAATATGATAATCTATTGAGAGCATCAGATGATAATAATCTTAGTTTTAAAAATATATGGTTATGCCTAAATAATAAAAGAAAAAGTTGTGGTGGATTCGCATGGTGTTATAAAGATGAGTATGATTCAAATTTTGAAAAATATTTTATAAGAAAGAATAAATCGAAAAAAGTTTTATTAACATTAGATAATACTATGATAATATTTAAGTCATTAAAGGAGGCTAGTGAGAAGACAAAAATACATAAAAGTACTTTATGTAATTATTTAAATGGTAAAAATACTCCAAAATCTGGAGAGTGGAAGTATAACTTAATATATAATTAAATTAAAATTTTTAAAATGAAATACGTAAAGTCATTTGAGTCCTTTAAAGATAGAAATAAAATAGTTAATGAAGAATTTATAGGAGATCTTTTCAAAAATATTAAAAATAAAATATCCTTATCATTTTCTAAAAATTTTGGAAATGCTAAAAAAGCAGATAATGTTATTGAAGAATATAAAAAGGAAATAATTATAATTCAAGATAAAAAGAAAATATCTTTAAAAGAATATGCTAAATATATTAAAAGTATTAAAGATGGTGGTGAGAAAGATGATAATCAATTAAAATTATTAATGAAAAATATTGAAACTGCTACTAAAAATTATGATCAACAGATTGATCTAATTAAAAAGAAGTTTGATATAAAATTTAAAGAAATTGTTGATGAAGAGAAAAATCCTAAAATTCAAAATTATATAAATCTTAAAAAAATTGAAATGCAACAAGAATTGCTTAATTCAGAAACTAATTCTTTATTATCAGATTCTGGTCTTAAAGAAGAAGATGTTAAAGATGATCCAAATTTTCAAAAAATGTTAAAAGATATTAAAGATAAATCTATAACTGCTCAAAAATTAGCGGAACAACAGAAAAAAGAATTAGAATCTAAAGAAGAAAAAGAAACTGGATTTGATATAGAAGCTGCTAAAAAAGCTGGTGATAAAGAAGAAGTTTATATTTGGAAAGAATCTCCTTTAATGCAACATAAATTTGAAAAAGGTGAGAAAATTAAATATTTTTCAAAAACAAACTATTTAGCTAATAAATCAGGATATACTGGAACAGATGCAACTGTTGTTGAAATACAGGGATCAAATGGAGATACTGAAAGAATCATTGTTAAAACTGCAACTGGACAACCTGAAATTAATAAGGGTTCAATTATAAGTTCTGATTCATATAACAAAAAAAAGTCTGATGAATCTAAAAAAGATACTGAGATTTAATTAAAAATATTGAATATAAATTATGATAAATCAAACTAAATTAGAAATTGATAAAATTTATAAAAAAATTGATAAGATTGCTAAAAAAGGGAATGATAATTTCCTAGAATATTCTATATTATTTGACTATCTAATAAAAGATGGTAAATATTCTTATTTAAAAGAGTGTATAGAATATAAATATGAATATGATATATCATTTATGGATATCCCAAGTGCTAAAAAAGAATCTTGGAAAGAAGTTCTTTTTAGAACAAATTCATCATTTCAAGATTTTAAAAGAAATCTTTTAAAGTCAAGAGTTATTTATCAATCTGGTTTATACTATTATAAAGATATACCAACTACATCCGCAAAAGTAATAGACATAAGTGGGACCGGCGCCGAATTAAATCCAATTGTTCAAAGTGGATCTGTTACTTCTATATCAATAATTAAAATGGGTAGTGGATACTCTGCATCAGCTTCAATAGTAATAACTGGTGGGTATTCAACAGCGTCAGCTGTTCCAATAATAAGAGGTGGTAAAGTCTATTCAACACAAATATTAGATAATGGAACAGGTCATAATATGTCACTAAAACTTGGTAAAATAGAAGAAAGTGATGAATATCTAGTTGATGTGTCCAATAAATTTACAAAAGATTTATATCAAAGAATAATTGGAAATAAAACAACAATTTTAACAGTAACTAAAGAAGGTTATACTTATAGCGCAACTTTTTCTACTTGGAATACTGAGTATTCATATGATAAAAATATATCTAATCTTTATACACAAGCAGTAAACTATCTAGTAAGTTGAGTAATAATCTAAATCTTTATTATCCATAAGATAAGTAACAACCTTGTCCCAATTAATAAACTCTTTGGAACCAAAATGAATATGTTGACCTTCAAACTCAATTTGACCATGTTCAATTTGATCATCAACTAAAAAGTGTCCCTTTAGTAATGATTTATCAACACACATAATGGTTTTGGTTTGTATATCAAATCCTAAATACTTTCTTACCCATTGAGCTTTTTCAGTATAACAAGATAAATTTTGAACTGATGGTCTAGTTAAAATCCAAACATCAAAATACTCTTTTAAATGATTTATAGAATCAATTGCAAATGGTATAGGTTCTAGATTTAGAAAAAATCCAAATTGTGATTGTGGATATGGTTGTGATGGATTTACTTTTTTCTCAGTATCATAAGATTTATTATAATCACATAATACTCCATCCATATCAATAAATAAACGTTTTTTTAATCTCGGTGAATCCATTCTAAGTCTTTTAAATCTTCTTGTAAAAATTTTATTTTAGTATCTCTCATATCTGAAACCAGCATTCTCCAGAAAAATTTAGAATACATTGCGTGAGCTTTCCACCATTCATCATCAAAATCATATGGTTGATACATTAAACAATATTCTATCTCCTTTATATTCATAAACTCATATGGATAAATACCATCATCTACCAATCTATCTGGTAATATTGGTTTTCCTCCTCCAGAAGCAGTAAAATAAACTCTACCATCTTCTGTTAAAACTATACTACCAAGTAACATTGCTTCTTTATAGTTTTCTTTAAAAAGAAAAGTATCACTACTAGTTTTATCATTGTAGTAATACTTTATTGTTGTATATGATGGCCAATCTTTCATACTGTAAATATAAGGAATAGAATCGAATTAATCAACCGCTACTTCATACATACCATCAATGTATTCTCTATACATTTCTTTTTCTTTTATTAAATCAATTATTTTATTCGTTATTTCAAATTCGGGTTTAACAAATACAACTGTATTTTTATTAAGAACTAGATCAATATTATTTTCAGAAGACCAATCATTAACTAATGAAATAATTTGATTAAAGTTTTTTTCTAATTCTTCATTTTGTTTAGTCATTATATTAGAACGAAAATCAGATTCTACTTGAACTGCTTTACTTTGTAATTCTCTAAATCTGTTTTGATTTTTTTGATTAGTTACATCATCTAAAATTAGAGATTTAGAACTATTAACAATTCCTTCCATTTCTTTTTTAATAGAATTAACAAGATCTGAAAATTCTTGTTTATCTTTTTGAATAGCTTTCAATGATTGGTGATAAGGTTCAAAATTTTTTAATACCTCTTCAAAGTCTAAAATATAAGTTTTCATAAATTTTTTATTTTTTATATGTTTATTAATCAATAAGTTTAGAAAATATGAGAAGGTAAATAATTTCTCAATTCTTCTTTTAAGTCTACTGCCTTATGTATTATAGCGTCTTGTGTTGGTCCTATATGAACCAAATAAGCTCCTTTTATATCATAACCCCACTCTTCTAATATTAGTGAATATAAAGAAACTTGAATTGAATATTCATTCAAATGATTTTCCCAATAATTTTGAAATGGATTAAGTAATTTTTGAAATCTATTATTATTATCATCAGTGAATTTACCATTGGTTTTCCAATCTACGATAAATAGTTTTTCTTTATATAAAAAAATAGAATCGATTGTTCCTGCAAGTGGATATTTTTTAGAAAAAATTCTTAATTCGAATTTAACTGGAATTAATTTATGTAAATGTTTAGCATAGATAATATTGAATTTATTAATCCTATCAACAATATCTAAATCATCGGGAATCCATTGTGGTATTTGATTATAATAATTTTCAATCCAAGTATGTGTTGAATGTCCTACAAAATTTGCTCTATCATTTTTATCTTTCCAATCTTTTAAAATTAATTCCTGTGTAACTCCTTTTTCTTCAGCCTTTTTCTTTGACCAAAAATCTTGTTCAAACGGTTTATAAAAGTTTTTAAGAAATGTTGTTACTGATGTATATTGATTATTTCTGTAAGTATACCGATGATATTTTGGATCAAATTTAAAATTAGGATCATTAAAACATTTTAAACTATCAATTAATTTAGAAACCATAATGTTATATTATGGAATACTATAAATTGTTTAAAAAATTTTACTCAGTATACCGCCAGTAATGACGGCCTCTAATATCACCAGCTTCAGCAATTGAATTCATATAATCTATAATAACTTGCGAACGGGTTGTATCACCATCTACAGCGCCGTCATAGAACCGAAACACAGGCTGAGTATCTGCGGCAACTCCGTCTGTAGCTACAGGTTGATCAACTAATTGATAGTCAAGTGGCTGATTATCTATTTCTACTCTTGTATTATAATATCTTTCTGATCTTCCAACTTGTTGCTCAAATAGATATTCATAAGGATTTTTCTTTTTTAAAGAATTCTTATTATTTATATACAAAATTCTTTTATTTAAAAGATCAATATCAACTTTCCCCATATCAGTATAGATATAATCATTTATCTCTTCAACATATGAAGATTCACTCTTTAATAGCCATCTATCTAATGTTTCTGAATAGTTCAGATTATCTCTATTTGTATAGAGCTGATGTTCTTCAATAAATTGTAAACTTCCTTGATGATGCCAATCTTTTGATATTGAATCAAATTCAAGACACTCAGAAGTGTTATATCTACCATCAGGACTCATAAGAATAATATAATCACCATTATGATTCTGAAAATGTGATGGTTTATAGTTTGATAATTTACCGGTTTTCATATCTAACCATTTAAAAGTATCCAAATAAGGATAATAATTATAATTCCAATTAGATAATTGTATATCTAATTTCTCTTCAAAATCTTTAGAATTTTTCACTAATTGAATTGTATTTGTCCAATTTTGTTTAGACTTATAAGAATACCCGTTATTTATAGCCCATTTTTTAAAATAAAATTGATAGTCTTCATCATTTGATGTGTAGATTCTATCCATTATTTTTTTATCATCAAAATTCCAAAGAAGTGCTCTTCCAATTAACTTATTTTCATTATTTATCATAACTAACATAGATATTATGTCATTATCTTTATAAATATCTAAGAATTTTTGACATTTACTATATTTCATACAAGAATTACCAAGTGATCCTGATTCAGATGAATAGTTATATTGGTCATAATATTTTATTATATCATTACCTTTAACTATCTCAAATTTAAATTCTTTAACTGAAGAAAATGCTCTAAACAGTGTTGAGAATTTCTCTATTTCTTTTGAAGAAATATCACGAAATATTTTTGAAATTAATGACCCTGGTTTGCAATGAAATCTTTTAGATGAAGACCAAAATTCATCACTTGTGATTTTTGATGATCGATCTCTAGTTAGATAGGATATTTTATTCTCATCTGAATCAGATATAGATAAAAAATTAACTGGTTCACCTACAAGAAAATCTTCTCTAATATCTTCTGATAAGAGAAGGTTAGCAACAACTGATTCTTCTTTAAATTGTGAAAGAACCTGTCTTAAAGTATTTGATATTAATATATTTTTTACAATTTGCATTATTTAATATTATTAAATGTTAATATTCTTAATTCACAATCATTGTGAAGTTTTTTTATTGAGTAATAAAGTTTTTTACCTTCATTTGTTAATTCTCTAAAATTACAACACCAACTATTAACTCGGTCATTATATTCATAAGAATATAATGACCATCCTAATAATATACTTGTAATAACTGGAAAATATTGACTATTTCCAAAATAGTATTCTTTAGTATTATCAATGTTATTAGATATTTCATCTATAATTTCTTCAATATTCTTTTGTGAAGTTAAAACATTTTGTGAAGGTGATACATCATCTCCACAAAAATTCCCTATTAAAGGTAATTTAATATTTGATTCACCTTCACCATAAGCTACAAGATATACCAGTGTTTTACCTGAATCTACTATCTTAACTTGGTTATGACTAGGAAAATTTACAAATCCAGTTATATCGAGATCTTTTAATATTTTCATATTATTCCTAGTTCTTCTAGCATTTGGTTTCTAACTGAACATTGAGTTATTGACATAATTCTTTCAGTTTCAATCTTAACAATATGAGAATCCTGCCTATTAAATAATCTTAAGTATGTTTGAAAAATCCAAAAAGCGTCTACATAAAAATCGTTAGTATTATCAATTATTAGTTTATCAGATAAAGTTCTAAGTGTTAAAAATTGAGATTCTGTTAATTTAAGTCTACCTTCTGACGCATAGTATATAATAGAATTTTTAAGTGCATCAAATTTTGAATGTTCAGATTTTATTTCATCATCTTTAATGATACATTTTCGAAGATTAGAAAGTGAAATTTTGTGACCAACAAGTGAAATAATTGATTCAATTTGATCATTAAATGTTTCACCACCAAATCCTGATGAAGCAATTTCAGCAGCTTCTGTAACACCTCTAAGATGTTTTTTATTTAGACCAAGATTTTTTATTGATGAAACTAAATAAAAATTATTAGTATCGGAATAAAGACCAGCATTAAAATTTAATTTTCTAGATTTATCAGATGAATTAAGTATAAAAAATGATTTATAAAATTTAACATTTTCTATTTCAATAGTATCACTTAGAAGAGTTAATTCTTGAACACCTTTAGTAATTCTAAAATAATATTTATCAATATTAAAATTCTTTTCTATTGCATCAATTTTATCCTTTAAATAAGATTTAATATCAAAAATTTCATACCGATTAGATACTTCTGTAATTGAAGTAACTGTCTCACGATATTTAGTTATTACTTGACTACCAACTTGTTCAATCGATATAAGATTTATCTTATCAAGTAGCTCTTGTTTATTATATTTTATAAAAGTTCTTCTCATATTTTTGATTTATACAAATGTAAGTATAAAATTTTAATTGAACAAATTATTCCTAAACTGCTTTTGAAAGAACTTTATTTAATATATAAAATAAATTCGGATTTTTAAATTATGCCAATTAGTGGAACAGTGTCATTACCAACTGGTGGACCTTTTTTATCAACATATCAACCTAGTAGTATATATGAAAGTGAATTCAAATGGGTTGATGGTCAAGTATATAAAGGATGGGCCGATGTTGTTTTAAGACTTCCTGATAATAGTGATAATGCTATATTAGCCAAAGATGTTAGAGATCCTCTTTGGACTCTTTGGAATTTAGTTGGATTAGCTCTTTCTAATGCTGGGTCTTCCGGACCAACTGGTGTTCAAGGTGTTCAAGGTGTTCAAGGTCCACAAGGAACTAAAGGAGATTTAGGAAATCAAGGTAAAACTGGACCACAAGGCGTTCAAGGTCGAGAAGGACCACAAGGATGGCAAGGAAATCAAGGTATAACTGGATCACAAGGTGATAAAGGAGATTTAGGAGATCCTAATGGATTTACTGGACCAACCGGTGTTCAAGGTAATACTGGACCACAAGGAACTGGTCCTCAGGGATTAACCGGACCTCAAGGTATTCAAGGATATTTTGGTCCTACTGGTATAGAAGGTGAACAAGGAAATACTGGTCCTATTGGTTTTACAGGACCTCAAGGTGATATAGGCGGCGCTGGTTTAGAAGGACCAACTGGCCCTCAAGGATGGCAAGGTACACAAGGATGGCAAGGTAGAGGAGATACTGGTATTCAAGGACCAACCGGACCACAAGGTAGACAAGGTATAACTGGTCCTCAAGGTATAACAGGACCTACTGGTGTTCAAGGAATAACAGGTCCAACTGGACCTCAAGGTCTAACCGGACCAACCGGACCAACCGGACCTCAAGGATTAACAGGATCTAATGCTTTTACTTATACAACACAACCTGATGCTATGCCATTAGTTGGTTCAGCGATTGTTTCTTTTGCTGTTCAAGATTCCACCTGGGCAGGTGTTGGACAAATTGTTTATGTTGAAAATGCAGGATATTTTTTAGTGAATTCGGTACCAAGTCCAACTACGTTAAATCTAACAAACTTAGGATATCCAGGAAACGTACCACCAGGTACAGGAATTCCAATAGGATCACACGTTAGCCCAGCAGGATTAATAGGACCACAAGGTGGTACTTTCTATGGTGGTCCTAAAGGTGATCAAGGTCCAACAGGACCAGAAGGTCCTGTATTATATGTTGGTAATACTGGTGCAATCGGTGTTACTGGAACACAAGGTCCTACTGGATATGGTGAAACTGGATCACAAGGTTTAACAGGACCAATCGGATCTCAAGGTGTTAGTGGTCCTCAAGGTGTTAGTGGTCCTCAAGGATCTAGTGGTCCTCAAGGATCTAGTGGTCCTCAGGGATCTAGTGGTCCTCAAGGATTTATTGGTAATCAAGGGCCATCAAGGGCTGGAAATACTGGCGAAACTGGATCACAAGGTATTGTTGGACCAACTGGTGTACAAGGGTTAACCGGACCTCAAGGATTAATTGGATCCTCTATTACAGGTGCTCAAGGATTACCTGGACCTACTGGTTCATTAGGTAATACTGGTTTTCAAGGATTAACTGGTCCATCCGGAACAGGTTCTCAAGGTTCTATCGGACCACAAGGAAATACTGGCACTCAAGGATTAACTGGTCCATCCGGAACAGGTTCTCAAGGATTATCTGGTCCAAAAGGAGATACAGGATCACAAGGTCCAACTGGATCACAAGGAAATAATGGTAATGATGGTAATGATGGTGGAATTGGACCAACTGGTTTTCAAGGATTTCAGGGAAATATAGGAAATCAAGGAAATACAGGATTTCAAGGTTTAACTGGACCTACTGGTCCTCAAGGACTAAGTGCTACGGGTATTCAAGGACCAACAGGATCACAAGGAATAACAGGTAGCACTGGACCACAAGGATTGACGGGACCACAAGGAGTTACTGGACCACAAGGATTGACGGGACCAACTGGTGTTCAAGGATTAACAGGGCCTCAGGGTAGGACAGGACCAACTGGTGTTCAAGGATTGACAGGACCAACTGGTGTTCAAGGACTAACAGGGTCACAAGGACTAACAGGACCACAAGGATTGACAGGACCACAAGGTAGGACAGGACCAACTGGTGTTCAAGGTTTAACAGGCCCACAAGGTCTAAGTGGTCCACAAGGCCCAAGTGGATCATCTGGAACAGAAATATTTCTTGATCTATTTGCCGGACTTACAAATTCTGGGTTTACTTATGGAACAATTTATAATATAAATACATCTTCACAAAGTCATATAGATTATTATGGGAATTCAGACTATATACCATCAAGTATGGTTGTACCATCTACAGTACCTGATTCATACGGATCTTCAACAACAACTAATAATCCGTTAACTTGGTTGGTTGGATTAACAGCTGGTTATTTTAAAAATTTAAATATTGTTCAAGTATTAAATATGATTTTATTTCCACCAGTTCCAGCATTATATATTCCACCAATATTAACACTCTCTATAAATGATTCGTCACTAAGAGCTGTTGGATTAACATTTACACCAGTATTAACATTAACATATACTAAAAATGATAGTGGAACTGCTAGTGGATATACATTTAATAGAACAACACCATCACCCGCGATTACACCATTATATACGATTTTATCTACACTGAATTCAGCTACTACTTCTCAAGTATTATATACTACTCAACCTATAACATATACTTGGACAGGAACTAATTCACATATAAGTGGTGATCAAAAATATGATACTTATGGAAATCCTACACCAATACCAATTTCTGTCGGAGCAGTTAATAATATGATTAGTTCACCTGTAAGTGTATCAATTCAAACAATTTGGCCATATTTTGTTGGAAAAGTTAATCAAACATTTACAAATATATCATCATCAGATGTTATAACATATGGAAATGAAGTTTTAGCTCAATCTAATGCTAATATTGTTGTAAACTTCCAAACATCAGCAATAGAAAAAGGATTTTTAGCTATTCCACAATCTCAAGGATCTCAAACAACAGCAACATATCTAAGTTGGATAGATACAGTAAATACTAATAATAAAGAAAATATACCTGGAACTTTATTCAATGCATCACCATTTATAGTTAGTAATGTTCCATATAATGGGTTATTTCACACTTATAGTGTTTATTTTTTCACATATTCAACTGCAACACAAGGACCTTGGACTATGCAAATTACATCATTACCTTCATAACGTAATAAATAATTTTAATATATAGATTTAATGGCTAGTATATTTAATGTAAACTTTGATATTAGGGCTCCCTTTGAAATAGAAGGTAGATTGATAGTTGATGTTCCGGATAGTCCATCATTTGGTCAAACAGCTCTTACTACACTAATACCATCATATAATTATAGAAATATGATTGTATTTGTAAGATCTGAAAAAAGATTTTACTATTTAATTGACACTCCTTCTAATTATTTAACAAGAGGTTCTGTTATTACTGATTGGATGATGTTAGATATATTTGGTGCAACAGGACCAACTGGTCCTCAAGGACCAACTGGTCCTCAAGGACCAACAGGTATCGGATTTACTGGTCCTCAAGGATTAACTGGACCAAAAGGTGATCCAGGTGGTGCTCAGGGAGTTAGTGGTCCTCAAGGACCAACTGGTGATGTAACATACATATATAATTATACGGGAGCTACTGGATCTACTGGTCAACAAGGAAATACTGGACCTCAAGGAAGAACAGGCCCAACTGGAACAACTGGTAGCCAAGGAAATAGTGGTCCTCAAGGATTAACAGGTTCCCAAGGATCAACTGGGTCTTCTATAACTGGACCTCAAGGAAGAACAGGACCAACCGGTAGTCAAGGACCAACTGGAAATCAAGGGAATACTGGAAATCAAGGAAGTACCGGAGTTCAAGGTAGAACAGGCCCAACTGGTCAGGGAAGTACTGGTAGTCAAGGACCGACTGGTAGTCAGGGAAGTACCGGAGTTCAAGGTAGAACAGGACCAACTGGTCAAGGAAGTACTGGTAGTCAAGGACCAACTGGTAGTCAGGGAAATACTGGATCTTCTATAACTGGACCACAAGGAAGAACAGGACCACAAGGTATTAGTTTAACTGGTAGTCAAGGACCAACTGGTAATCAGGGAAATACTGGAACACAAGGAAGAACAGGACCAACTGGTAGTCAGGGCCCGACTGGTAATCAGGGAAATACCGGAGTTCAAGGAAATACCGGATCTTCTATAACTGGTCCTCAAGGTAGAACAGGACCTCAAGGTATTGGTTCAACTGGTAGCCAGGGAAATACTGGATCTCAGGGAAATACTGGGTCTTCTATAACTGGTCCTCAAGGTGTTACTGGTATAGGAATTACTGGCCCTCAGGGAAATACTGGGTCTTCTATAACTGGTCCTCAAGGTAGAACAGGACCAACTGGTAATCAAGGACCAATTGGAGTTCAGGGAAATACTGGATCTCAGGGAAATACTGGGTCTTCTATAACTGGTCCTCAAGGTAGAACAGGACCAACTGGTAGTCAAGGAGCTACCGGACAAGTTGGTGGTTGGACATTAGAATATAATATAGTAGATGGATCAATATCACCAGTTAGTGGTTTCTTATCATTATTAAATTCATCAAGTTTTGCTACAACTTTTGGTAATGTTAATCAAATTTATTTAAATCCTAGTGATATATGGAATAACGATCTATCTGGAATATTTAATACAATAATATCATTATTAAATGGTGAAACTCTAAACATAAAAATATTTGATTTAAAATCAAGTTCTAGAAGTTATTTTTATTCTTGTATATTTAATTCAACTAATATTAGTATATTATCAACAAGACTTAGATTTAATAATGTAACTTATATCGGTGGATCTAATTTAAGTGATCCTAATATTTTAGATATATCTCAAATAGGTATATCATTTTTATTACCAAAGGGATCGACTGGTGCTCAAGGAAATACAGGATTTGGACCCACTGGTACTCAAGGATTTACTGGTCCTCAAGGATCCACTGGTCCTCAAGGATCCACTGGTCCTCAAGGAATAACAGGACCAAAAGGCGATCCTGGTGGAGCACAAGGTGTAAGTGGGCCTCAAGGTCCAACCGGTGATGTAATATTTAATTATAATTTTACAGGTCCAACTGGACCACAAGGTATTATTGGTATACAGGGAACAACTGGTCTTCAAGGAGTAACCGGACCAACCGGTATCCAAGGGTTAACTGGTCCTCAAGGACTTGGTGGTGGAACAACAGGCCCACAAGGATTAACAGGCCCAACTGGTGTTCAGGGATTAACTGGCCCACAAGGTATTGGACCAACTGGCCCACAAGGTATTGGAACAACTGGCCCACAAGGTAGAACTGGATCACAAGGATTCACTGGTCCACAGGGTGCTAATGGATCTGATGGTAATGATGGTGGGATAGGGAATACAGGACCAACTGGTCCTCAAGGATTCACTGGTCCACAAGGTAGAACTGGTCCCCAAGGTATTACTGGATCATCTATAACTGGACCACAAGGAATAACTGGACCAACTGGTATTCAAGGGTTATCTGGTCCTCAGGGGTTTACAGGATCCCAAGGAATAACTGGTCCACAAGGAAGAACTGGGCCAACAGGTTTTCAAGGAATAAGTGGTCCCCAAGGTATTACTGGATCATCTATAACTGGTCCTCAAGGAGTAACAGGACCCACCGGAACTCAAGGATTGACAGGATCACAAGGTTCAATTGGTCCTTCTATAACTGGTCCTCAAGGATTAACAGGTGTAACTGGTCCTCAAGGACTAACTGGTCCTCAAGGACCAATTGGTCAATTAGATAATTCTGCCTTATTAAAACATTGGAAAGATGATCAGACTGTAAATTATACATTAGTTTCTGGAATGACATCTTCAACAATATATTTTACACAAAATAGTGGATTTGACTCAACAAGTGATATTGAAATAACACTTGATCCAAATTTATCTGTTCCTGGTATAAATAGAGGATTTAGATTTGTATTTACTGGCCAAAGGATTTGGAACACATCAAAATGGGTAGTTAAATATTTAAGTACCACTTTAGTTGAATATGAGGAAGGTAGATTGGATCCACACTTATTAGAATTCAGTTGGAATGGAAATGGATATACTGTTATTAAATTTTTATTAGAAACTTTAATAGCTGATGATGGAAGTGTTACCTCATCAGAAGCTAGTAATGATTTCACTAATACTAAAAGATTATTATCATTTAATGGGTTCGCATCAAACATTGATTCACCTGGAATAGGTGGATCTAGTGTTTTTCCAGCAGGATCTATAATTTTTGCAAGTGAAGCATTTATAATATCACATACTAATATAACCACAACAGACGGGGGTCCTTCTATGATATCATTTGGGTTAGGAGTTCCAAACTCATCATCTGAAAATAGTGGTGCTTTAAGTGGTGAAATAGTAACAACTCCTAATTATTCAAATTACGGATTAAGTACATCATATGAGTTATTAGTTCCATGGACAGATATTTCAGTTTTCGCAACAGGTAGTATCTATTCAACAAAATCTCCGATAGGTATAATAAGAATTAGTAAACCAGCTATGTTAGTAATCGGTATAAGTGGTAGTACTATAGCTGGGGGTGTTTCACCTACAGGAGGAAGGACATCATTATATGTTCCTTATATTGTTGATAATACACCATTTAATTATACATTTAGTTCACCAACAGCATCTATTTCACCAAGAACATTTAATGGATTTGAATATAGTGATTATTATAATTCGGGACCAACAGGTTCAGGTACATCAAAAGGTTCAATAGTTTTTCAATTTGATGGGTCAGGTGGGGTAATACCAACGGGACAATATGGTGGTTATTATGAACTACCTTATAACTTTCAAATTAATAGTTGGAGATTACTATCTGTTACGAGAGGAACAACAACAGCTTTAACAGCTTCTATCATTATAGATACATATAGTGGAAATTCATTTCCTACAACAACAAGTATATGGAGTACTAAACCATCATTATCATTAGCTACTTCAAATTCATCAACTGGATTAACAATAGGATTAACTGCTGGTGATTTAATAGGATTTAATGTTGATTATTCGGAATTAGGACAATTAGTAACATTAAGTCTAATAGGTGTAAAATCATAAAAATAATTTACATTACATAGTCTTGTCTATTTAAAACTTAGAATATTTTAAGATATATAATTAGTATGATTGTTCAGATTTTTTGGGTAATATTTTTATTATTTATTTGGTTTAAAACAGATGCTTTTATTCAATATTCTAAACTTTTTAGAATTAATAAAATTAGTAAAATAGATTCCTGGGAATTATATAGATTGTCAAATACTAGAATTGCCTACTTGGAATACTTGTCAATTAAACATCGTAATTTTTTTACTAAACTTATAAGTTGTAAACCTTGTTTAACATTTTGGTTAGTTTTAATAACTTGTTTTATTTTTAATACAATTTATTTATTCCCAATAATATATATAATATCTTATATAGTATATAAAATAATAGAAAAATATGTCTAGTATTGAAATAAAAAGAAGTCTAGTTATAAATTCACCACAAGAATTCTATAAAATAATTAAGGATTCTAATTTAAATATTAAGTATCTTATTCCATTTATGGATAGAATTGAATTATTTTTATATGGATGTCCTTGTGAAGCTGAAACAAATTGGGATCAAACTATATCAGAATACCGTAAAATATCTAAATTAAATTTAGATGAATTAAAAAATAAAATTGGATGTTCTACAATTAAATTTTATTTAGATAGTATTGTATTATTTGATATTTAATATTCCTTAATTTTATTAAACAATTTTGTAAAATTTATTTCCCAATCTTTAAAATAAGTATTTAAAGATCCAGTAACGGTATCTATAATAATACTTCTAATATTTGGATCATCATACATTTTTTTTAATCCCCAAACATGTTTTATGTTCCAAGACATGTATTGATTAGTTATATCAAATCCAATTTTAGGAATCCACTCACTACCTAAATTATCAGATTTTATATGTGGTTGATATACATTAGGTATAAGTGTTCCAACATTCATTCCTAATGTATGAGCTATTGTTGGTAATAATCTTTGTTCAATAAAAATAGTATCAACAGACATCTCTTTTTTACTATTATCTTTATTATTTTCTATTACTTTTAGGCTCCACTTATACCATTCATTTATTAAATCTTTTGAATTTAAATATAAAAATGCACAGTTTATTGGCGATATAGACCAATCGAAAAGTTTTAAATCTCTTAAATTTATAAAATTATTTGGTTCAATATAGGGATTATTAGGATGATTTAAACATTTTTCTTGATGATATCCTATAAATTGAAAATCAGAATCTATATTTATAGGCTCTTGTATCCATAGATCTGTATCTATTATAACAAAATCTTTATCTTTTTTTGATATATCAAAAGCAGCTTCTATCTTACAGAAGCTCCAATATTTATCAAGATATTGTTTATATGGTATTTTATCTAAACATTCAATATTTATTTCATCGTATAGACTATCTATTTCCCATTTTTTTATGAAATTTAAATATTTAGAATTACAATAAAGACTCATTTTACCTTGATTTTTTTTCCAAAATAAAATTGATGCAATTTGAACAAGATAATTTATCTCTTCAAATTCATTATCAACCTCTTTTGATTGATAAAAAACATGATATCCATTCATAAAACTTATATAACTTTTTTTAATATCAGTTTTATGTATGATGAATTAAAATCTATAGTTAAAGAAATAAAAAGAGTTAAGTCTGAAAAAAATCAAACTAATCAATATATACAATATTCGGAATATATTTGTGAAATTGATAAAACAATAAAATATACAGATTACATAGCTGAGCAATGTTATATATCCACAAGTTACTATGAATATAAATAACTATTTTGATAAAATTTATCTTTTAAATTTACATAAAAGAAAAGATAGACTGGATAAATCCGTAGAAAAATTAAATAAATTAAATATAAAATATGATGTATTTAATGGTACTGACGGCTCAGTTATTCAGAAACTATGGAATAAATTAGATAATCCAAATTTCACAAATTCTAATTATATTGGATGTGCTATCTCACATCTATCAATTTATCAAGATGCTTTACAAAATAAATATGAAAAAATTCTTATTATTGAAGATGATAATTTAATACACAATGGAATTATTAACATGTTTGATAGCTTAGTTATACCAGAATGGTCCGATTTATTTTACCTAGGATATATTCCATTGAATGATGATTGTAGTATGTGGGATTATTCATTTGGTATTCAAGGACATAATTTAATATGTGAGAAAATATTTAAACCAACTAATCTCTGGGGACTATTTGCATATGGTATAAAGTCCGAACTTATGAAAGAAATGGTTGATTTATATAATCAAGAATTTCCAATGGAAATTGATAGATACTTTGTCAATGAAATACAAAAAAGGGGAAATTCGATAGCGATTTCCCCTCAGTTATTTTGTTGTGATGATAATATTTATTCAGATAATCTAGGATATATTCCTCCTAATATTACTCAAAAATCTATAGATAGTAGATTTGCTAATATATTAGATTATATTTAAAGATGAGATACTTAGATATATATTAAATTAGTTAGAAGTAATAAAAAATTATTTAATCTCTCTAATATTTAGATCGACTTCATCATGTAAAGTTATATTTTCTATTCCCACAATATCAGTAGATTTATCAAAAGCATCGTTCAAGTTTTTAGCATCTATAGTATCGAAAAATATAACTTTACCATTATTTCCTTTTATTTCTACTTCAAATTTTTTACTACCTCTAACATCAGATATATTTAATTCCGAGTTTTCGTTAAATCTCTTAATTCTGTTCTTTTCCATAACTTTGTATTTAAGTTTAAGTTTATATATTAAATATCAGAACTGAATTAAAATTAAATATTTATATAAACAGTCTTTTATTTGTTATATACTAATTTACCATTTACAAATCCATAAGCATCAACCATTTTATCTAAACGACCTTCTACTCGGAACATATAATTAGATAATAACTGACGTATATTTTTATTACCACCAGTATTATCAGAGTGAACAAACCAATCAGGTAAAACTTTGCCATTATCCATACAATAGTTAATTAGGAATTCAGCAGCATCTTTACCAGTTAATTCTTTTTCATCAATATCATAAGAACTAATATCATGATCAAATGAAATAAAATTAATGTAATCAAAGTTATTTTTCAATATATCTATAAATTGATGGTAATCTCTAGCAATAACCCAACTATTAGATTTACCAACATTTGAACCAAGACCACGCACATTATTATGTACAACAGTTGGATCCTTCCTTTTATCATCTAAAAATAACCACATAGTTTAAATTTTTTACAAATATAATTAATCAAGATCAATATACCTAATTGGTATATTGAGTTTTTTTGCCAAATCAATCTCACTTTGTAAACCTGTAGATTGATCCCATCCTTCTATCTTATAAACCCAAAGTTCATCAGATTTATATAGAAAAGATTCACAAAAATTTTTCCAAAATTCCCAATCTCCAGGCATATCCCTAAACTTTAGGAGATTATGACCATAAAAAATAGGTGATATAACAACATTTCCTTCTGAAATAAGTTCTGCACATTTATTAGCAGTTAGAATATATCGTTGTTCTACAACATCTTTACTTTTATGTGTATAAGGTGTTGCTAAATAAATTATTTTACTCATATTAATTGCAATTGCATTTAGATTTTACGAAAGTAATAAGATTATATATTTCTCCTTCTTTTGTTTTTATACAAATATCTCCTTTATAATCTATAAAGGAGTAATCATTATTTGACATAATCTGACTAAGGATTATTTTTTGTTTAGAATTGAATCCATTCAATATAGGCTTTAATTTAATAAGTATATCTGTATTTTTCACACATTATATATTATAATGGAAGTCCTTTAACTGGATTAGAATACATAACAAACATTAAAAATAAAGGAAGTGGTCCATCACAATTCAAAATGATATTATTTTGATATTCATATCTACCAGAGTAAAGTTTTTTACCATCAAATTTCATGATAATATCATTATCGGAATTACCATAGTTTCTGTAAACCATATTATCTTTAATAGTATATGATACTTTACCCCACATTTCATATTGACCATCATAAATATACTTTCCATCAAATGTTAATATAACACTACCAATATTAGGATATTCTCCTTTATAAAGGCGTTTACCATCCCAAGTATATTTAATAGCACTTCTTTGAGCATATCTACCTATGTAGATATATTTACCATCAAAAGTGAAAACTTGATCATTTTGATTTCTATACTGACCTTTAAATATATTAATATTAGCCATTATTTATAGTTGTTTGTTTTATAAATATAAGGAATAATTCTAAACAAAAAAAATATTCTAAATATAAATTATATGTTTGTTTCTAGTAAAATTATAGTTAAAGATTCTCCTATTCACGGAAAAGGAGTTTTTACAAATGACATGATATTATCTGGTGAAGTAATAGAAGAATGTCATTTCATACACTTAAATGAATCTAATTTTGAAAAATTAGATAACTCATTGAAAGAATATACTTTTTCATGGCCTTTATTTACTAAGGATTCTCATGCAGTTGTTTTAGGGTTCGGAAGTATTTATAATCATAGAGAAGATAATAATGCAACCTGGACAACTGATATAGAAAATAACTGTTATATATTCACAGCTGTTAAAGATATATATCCGGGTGAAGAAATATTTACAAATTATATGAGGACTACATCTTTTTAATATGGATCAGTAAAATGAAAAATCCGGTATCAATTTTTTAACTTTACTTGTTATTATTTTTTCAATATTAAAATTAACTAATAATATAAATTGGTCTTGGTGGTGGGTATTTTCGCCATATTGGATTCCATGTTTAATTATATTTTCAATATTATTCATTATTGGATTTATTGCAGTTATTTATCTGGCAAATACTGGGAAAAGTCTAAATGAATTTATTGAAAAATATACAAAAAACTAGTAAACTTTTAAAACCTTGATTGATTCTATGTATATAATTATTAATGAAGAAATTCATAGAAAAAACAAATTAAATAAATGAATAAAGCAGATTTAGTTAACGAAATTTCCGGGAAAACTGGTTTAACAAAAACAAAAACTGGGGAGGTTGTTGATAGTATTGTAGAATCTATCCAAGGAGCTCTTGTAAATGGTGAAAAAGTAACATTAGTTGGTTTTGGAACTTTTGATACAATCACACGTAAAGCTCGTAAAGGTCGTAATCCAAAAACTGGTGTAGAACTTAATATTCCATCTAAAAGAGCTGCTCGTTTTAAGGCAGGATCAGGTCTTTCAAATGTTGTTAACTCTTAATAATAATTTGATATCTTATAATTAAAACCCCTTCAAATATTGAAGGGGTTTTAATTTTTAATTAGGATAGTAATTGTTAGGATCTGCATCAAGAAAATTAAATTGTTCTCTTGATACTTTAATTCCATTAAAAACATTAAAAAATTTAATTAATTTTTCAAGGCTATCTTCATCAAAAGCAAATACTGTATTTGATGGATCAAATTTAGAATGATATGATGTATATTGTATTACATTAACTTTACTAGGTGTTGTAATACTAAATTCTGAAGTAACTAAATTACCATATGTTATATCTATATCTAATCTTAGTGATTTATCAATTTTACCGCCTGGTTTTACAAAATATACATCAAACTCTAGTGTATCCGGAACTCCCCATATTTCTCCTTGATCAGTATCATAGGTAACTTGAACCATATCAAAATGTTTCATTATATTACCACATTTAAATTTTGTAGTTCTATCATCTTTAATTATGGTAAGATACTTTGGAACTATATTATGCCAATCTATATCATATATATTTATTGATTCATTAAATTTCTTAAGATGTTTCATATCTTATATATCATTTGCGAATCTCAAGAACTATTCGTTCACAAAAATGGCAAACAATAACAGGCCCCCTTGGAGTCATTATTACTTCTCTCTCACAATTAGATTCACAATCTTTTGTTCCTTGTGGAGCATATTCTTTTATAGGTTTACTTGGTCTTTCTTCCATTATAATTATATATAACACAAATATATGAAAATTTTGTTAATAAAATTAATTTGGTGGTTTAAAAAAGTTTATATACATTTGTAATGTTAAAAATAATAAAAAATACTGATTTTACCAAGTAAACAATAGAAGATAAAAATAAATAATAAATAATTTGGTATTACAGAAAACTTTTGTATATTTGTAATGTAAAAGAAACAAAGAGAGAAATAAAATTTAATATATAGAAATAATGACAACAGTTCGTACACATAAATCTTTTAGTAAATCGTTTAAATGGCATTTTAGCCATCGATTCGGTACTAAGAACGAACTGCCAAAAAATGAGATAGTATAATTATCGTAGTTTTTGATAGAGAAATTCCAAAACCCGAATCCAAAAGATTCGGGTTTTTTGTTTTTATGGTGTTGTTGTTGTAGTGGTAAGCATCTGGTTCTGTGAAAACCAGGGGATGGGTTCAAATCCCATATAACACCCAAATGGAGTCTAAGCTAACTTGGTAGAAGCACTGGTCTGAAAAACCAGAGGACCCGGATCGTAACCGGGAGACTCCACGAAGTCCTGATTTAACAGGATGACAAAATGGTGATTGTAGCTCAATTGGTAGAGCGTAGGTTTGTGGCACCTAAGGCAGCGGGATCGAAACCCGTCATTCACCCAAAAAATGTACTCGCTCATAGGCGTGACCAGGCGGCTCCAACCCGCTCTCCGAAAGGGGTCTAACGATTGGTGAGGGTTCGAATCCCTACGAGTATGCAAAAGGTTTCATAGCTCAGTTGGTAGAGCGTCGCCCTGAAGAGGCGAGCGTCGGCGGTTCAAGTCCGTCTGAAACCACAAATACGGGTGACAGGCTTGGTGTCGGTGGGATCTCCAAAATCTTCACGAGCTACTTCGATTGTAGCCACTCGTGCTAAATGTTAATTCGAGAAGTTCTTCATACGAACAGAAGATTAAATCGAGGTGTTATAAGCTACATCGAATTGACCTAAAAAATTATAATAAAATGAGAACTATTACAATAATAAAACGAAAATATAAACGATAGGGTTGGTAAGTGGTTGATTCACGAACCGACCCGAAAGTAAACCGCGTTCGTAACTCAATTGTTAGAGTAGCTGGCTTTTAACCAGCAGGTTAAGGGTTCAAATCCCTTCGGACGCACAAAATATATAATCCGTCCGTGGGTGAGTGGCTGATACCATCAGACTTTTAATCTGACTCCTTGTGACATCGTAGATTCGAATTCTACCGGACGGACTAATGTGCTTGTCGCTCAGCGGCTGAGAGCAACGGTCTTTTAAACCGTCTGGTTAATACCACATCGTGGGTTCGAATCCCACCAGGCACACATTCGGAACTGTCGCATAGTGGCGATTGCATCGGCCTCTTAAGCCGCCTGATAAATCACGTCGTGGGTTCGAGTCCCACCAGTTCCACAAATGGGGAGGTAGCTCAGTGGTAGAGTAAACTATCTCTTTTGAAACTTTACCTCTGAAAAGAGTGTTGATCGAAAGAGTTACTTCGTATATTTTGAACATATAAGTCGTTGGTTCGAATCCAACCCTCCCCGCAAATCTTTAAAAATAAATAATTATATGGACACATTCTCAATTACATTAATTAAATTAAGAGATATTATTAACTCTAGATTAAGACCTAATATTACAAAAGTATGGGTTCAAGGAGTTAATTCTGGAAATGCTAGATTAGTATTTACTATTTTCTACACTAATCAGATAGAAACACCATTTAATTGTGGTTATGAAATGAGATTTATGGATATAAAAAACTTCAGACATTATAGACTTGATGGTGATTCAGATAATGAGTTTAGATTACTTGAGCAATATATTATACAATTTGGTAAAGTTTTAAATGATATAATTGAATAAATTATTATATTTACAAAATGGAACAAGATTGGATAAATAAATGGACTATTAATTCATCAACAGAAGATGAACTAAAAAAAATAGCTAAAGATCTATATAATGGAATCATATATACTGACCGCCACTGTAGATCATCTTCTGATGTTAATAGTTGTTTCATGTGTTTAATGTTTATTGGGCCCGATGTTCCTAAATCACCATCTTATCCATCAGAAAATAGTACATTATCTGGTAAAAGAGATAATGTAATTTATGATATTGTTGATAGAGAGATTGAACAAAAAAAATATGATAATGATATTATATTATATAATCAAGAATATAAAATTTTTAAAAAAGTATTCTTGGGAAATATAGGACTTATCTATGAATATTTAGATCAAGCCGGACCAACTTCAGTAAATGGAATGCCAACATTCTTTTCTTTAAAATATCTTAACATAAGTGATGCAGAAAAAATGTTTGTATTTTATGAAAAATATAAAGAAATTAGAGAAGTATCAGATAATTTTTAAATAAAATTTGGAAATTTAAAAACAAAAAAGTATATTTGTAATATATAAATAATATGAAAATCATGAACAATACATCATTATCGTCGTCAAGTCGTAGTTCGAATAAAATTCGAAGATGGTAATGTATTGCTAAAATAAAAATACACGAAATCCTCGAATTTGAAAAAGTTCGAGGATTTTTTATTTTATAACCTCCTGTATCGGCCTTGTCTTCGAAACAAGTTAAATACCGTAACGGATAGATGTGAGTTCGAATCTCACCTGGAGGTCAATCGGTAGATGTGGGTTCGAATCCCATCGTGTGAAATAGCTACACATAGTATCATAATAGGAGAATGACACCGAATTATTGGAGGAATGGGAGAGTGGTTTATTCCGTCGCTCTTGAAAAGCGAAAATCGTAGAAATATGATTCATCAGTTCGAATCTGATTTCCTCCTCAAATTTTGGAGGTACCCAGTTGACAGAGGTACACCGTCTTGAAAACGGCTAGGTCGGTGAAACTCCGGCGTACAGGTTGGACTCCTGTTACCTCCGCTTAAAGAATATATAAGCCACCAATTAACCACTGGTAAAGATTGGTAACCCTTGTATTCTTATTTTTGGAAGTGTACCCAATGATGGCAAAGGGGTCACATTGCTAACGTGATAGGCCGGCTAAAAACCGGCGAGTGAGGTCGGCACTCACCACTTCCGCAAAAGTACAAATGGTCGAGTTTTATTTTTATATATAAAAATAAAACTCGACCATGAGTAATAAGAACATATTACAAAAAATAAGAAGAATAAAAAATAAAATTTTATTAGTAAGTGAATTAGGTGGATGTTGTCAGATATGTGGAAATGATGATTTTATACATCTCTGTTTTCATCATGTTGATAAAGAAAAAGAGTTCCGAATTAGTGAGAAATCATCTTGTTCTTTTGACATGATATTAAAGGAAGCTAAAAAGTGTCAATTACTATGTCAAAATTGCCATAGAGAATTACATTTTTCAGAGAAGTCAAACATAAATGATAAAAGAAGAAATGATAAAATTATCTATTTAGAATATGCCGGTGCTAAATGTGTAAAATGTGGATATAATAAGTGTGCATCAGGATTGACATTTCACCATCGAGATCCGAATGAAAAAACATTTTCAATTGGATCTTTGAGTGAGAGATTAAACTCAATACATGAATTGAATAATATTATTAAAAATGAGATAAAAAAATGTGAAGTACTTTGTTCTAATTGTCACGTTTCTGAACATTTTGATATGAATTTTTATATAGAAAATATAGATTTAATAAAAAACTATAAAATAAAAAAAATTTCAAAAAAAATAGATAGAGAAATTGTCTTTGAGTGGCACAAAGAAGGACTAACAAATAAAGAAATATCATTAAGATTAGGATGTGCTAGAAGTACAATTTCAGATATATTAAGAGGTAGAGTAAAATAAAAATTAGGTTCCATCGTCCAATTGGATAGGACATATCTTTGCGAAAGATATAATGTGAGTTCGAATCTCACTGGAACTACAAATTTAGAGGTAGTAGGTAGAGCAGGTGGCTCTCGCTTGTTTGGAAAACAAGAACCGTGTAATGACGGGCCCGTTTCGATTACGGCTACCTCTGCTTTCGATACAATTTATAAAAGTCAATAATTATAGTTAATATATAAGTAAAATTAAATACTTATATGCCGTCTAAATCAATAGCTCAACAACGGTTAATGGCCCAAGCACTTGCTTATAAAAGAGGCGATGTTAAATTTAAAGATTTAAGTCCTCAATATGCTGATGAAATAAAGAAATTAGCCAACTCAATGACCGAAGAACAATTAAAGAAATTTGCAAAAACTAAACATAAAAACTTACCTGAAAAAGTTAAAGAGTGTAAGATTTTAAATTTCAACTCTTTTTCCAAATTAAACGAGAATAAAGAAGAAGAATTATCACCAGAAGACAAAGAAAAGATCGATAGTATGTCACACCGTGAGTTAGCATACCTTTGGAGACATGGTAGTTCAGATAATAAATTATTTCATGGTAAAGCTGGTGAATATATGAAAGATAGATTATTTAATCATTTTGGTGGATTTAATTCAAGTTTAAGTAAAAATATTGGTTGGTAAAAAAATATATATACTATTATGAATCATAAACAAATAAACCACAAAGACCAGAAGTTGTCTAAAGACATGAAGAAACAAGGACATGTTTCATCTAAAAAACCAAATAATTCGACTTTATCAAGTGAAGATCATTTAGCTGAAAAACCAAAGAAAGGAACTTATAGAAAACCTAACTCGAAAAAAATTGATGCTGAGAAGTTTTTAGCTAAAGATCAAAAACTTACTCATATTAAAGAGTTTAAAAATTTTTTAAATGAAAGTTTAGAAGAATATATGATTGATGGTGAAAGGACTGATGGTGAATGGAGTCAAGAAAAATCAAATACTAAAATTAGAGTAAAAGATATTATACAATATCTTGAAACTTTGGGATTAGAAACAGAAGTAATCATTTCATCAGATTATTCTAAAGGTAATACTCCACAAGAAATAATAAAATCATCTGGATTTATACACGAAAGAACTGATGGAACAATAGTACTGCAAGGTATACAATATGGAAGTAGATAAAATCTAAAATAATTAATTTTGGAAGTTTAAAAACTTTTTGTATATTTGTAATATAAACAGATAATAAATAAAATATAATATAAATGAAAATAATGTACTACATATTCAGAAATGATTGACCAAGGTCAGTAGTGCTATAACTATCTACCCAGTCAATCAAAAGTTGACTGGGTTTTTTATGCCCAAAAATAAAAAATTAAACAGATATGAAAATCAAACAACAAATAAGAGATAAATTTAGAAAAGATGTTTTTGAAAGAGACAACTTTAAGTGTGTAATGTGCGGTAAAAGTGATGTTAAACTTGATGCACATCATATAACTTCAAGAAAAAATATACCAAATGGTGGATATGTAAAGGAGAATGGTATAACACTTTGCGATTGTTATGATGGTTGTCACTTTAAAGCAGAACAATTTAATTGTGGATATACTGAGTGGTATATTATCCAAACTAAGGGAAAACATTTAGAAGAATTTACGGCTGAAAAGCTATATAAAAAAATTAACTCAAGCTATGAATTAGCTTATAAAAAATCTGAAAGACTATGAAAACCGATGTTAACGAGGACTTTGAAAACATATATGAAGAAAAGGTCCAAAGCATAAAGAAAAGAAAAAGAGCTCTTCATTTTATACAAGATCCAAATATGGTTAAGAAAATCAAAAAAGATCTTGAACGTGAAAAACGTGGAGTAAAACGCTCTGAAAAGCATCAGCTTAAAGAGTGGATTAAAAAAGAATTAAATAAATAAAATTATGAAAAGTTATCCAAGAATACAATATTTTAACCAGGGTATATTTAACGAAGACATCTATGCATTTGATAAATTAGATGGTAGTAATATTCGTGCTGAATGGAATCCTAAAAGAGGATGGTATAAATTTGGAACCAGAAATATAATGATTGATGAAAGAGATTTACAATTTGGAGAGGCTATCACACTATTTTTAAATAAGTATGGTGATAGTCTTCCTAAAGTATTCAGAACAAATAAAAGTTATAAACGAATTGAAAGTTTTTTAGTATTTGCTGAATATTTTGGAGATGAATCCTTTGCTGGTCGTCATATTGATAGTGATCCAAAAGATATTATACTATTTGATGTTGACCAATATAAACATGGATTTGTTACTCCAAAAAACTTTATTGAAGATTTTGGACATTTACATATACCAGATATTATTTATAAGGGAAAATATACAATGGATTTTGTTCAAGATATTAGAAACAATAAATATAAATTAAAAGAGGGAGTCATTGTTAAAGGTATTTCAAAAACGAAAAAACAAAAAGATGAAATTTGGATGGTAAAAGTTAAAACTATTGATTGGATTCAAAAAGTAAAGACTTTACATGGAGAAAGAGCTCTTCTTGAAGAACTTAACGGAGATAAAAAACTATTAGAAATATATGATACAACACGCAAAAGTTTTATCCAATCAAGATAGATGGAAATTAACAAAATTTGATCATTTACCGGGAATTGTTATTTTAGAGTTTAAAAACAATAAAGAAGTTATTAACTTTATAAATTCTAATGATAATTTAGTATATTGGAATAGCAAGTATCTTAGAATACTTAAAATAGAAAAAATAAGACAAAGTAAAGTTCATGTAAAAGTTGAGGAGACTAATTTACGAGAATATAACTTAGATAAATTAATACAAAGTATATTAAAAAGATGAAAAAGATAATATCAATATTAGAAATATTTGTAATCATTGGATTTGTAGTATATACATTTTTAACCAATGATAAACCAACGGATAAAGTTTTCTTTTTTCTGTTGGAATTGAGCGCTATATCTATATGGCATCTTTATGATAAATATAAAAATACAGAAAATGAAAATTAGAAATATTGCCCCAGACTATTGGAGAATACCACATTTTAGTAAAGAAATTTCTAATATGACTCACGATGATATCGAGTTAGATACTCCTATGCAATTTCCATTTGAGTGTTTTATTCAAGAAAAAATTGATGGTGCTAATATGGGTATATCTTGGACAGATGGACCCATTCTTCGAAATAGAAGTCATATTCTTAAAAAAGGATATACTAAAATAAAAACACCTGCTAAGATGCAATTCACATCAGCTTGGAATTGGATTCATAAACATGAAGATGATATTAAAATTATTAGTGAGTTGTGTTATTCACCAATTACAATATATGGTGAGTGGATGTTTGCAAAACATTCCTTATATTATGACAAAATTCCTGATTTATTTATAGCTTATGATATATGGTCTGCTGAGGATTATGAGTTTTTATCACCTGAAGTAGTTGAAGAATTATTATCTAAAACAAATATTAAATATATTAAACCTATTAAATTAAAAATTAATTCTATTTCAGATATTGTTGAATGGTCTGAGAAAAATTCTGATTATAGAAATGGTATTAGAGAAGGAATTGTTATTAAAACATCAAGTGGTAGATTTGTAAATAAATCTTTTAAAGTTGTAAATAAATATTTTGAAAGAAGTGGTGATTTTAATGATAAATTAATAAAAAATAAGTTAATATAAATTTATTGTTCATAGATTATTAATTCGTAATTAAAACTATCAGTTCCTTTAAATTTTATATTAAATCCTAGATCATTAATTTCATCTCTTATTTCTTCATATTCTGTAATTTTCTCTTGATCTTTGATCCATTCAAATCCTTCTTTATTTTGCATTGATGTGCAAATTGATGCTAAAACACTTAACATTTTTTGTTGATGTAGATCATCTAAGTTTCTTGATGCACCATATCGAGATTTTTTTGCACTATCATAAAATTTAATAGATAGTTTATTAAATTGATTAAAAAAAACAATTCTCTCTATTACATCTTCACCACTCTTAATAAGAGATGAATTTAAATCATCTAATAATTTATATAATTTTCTATAAGCATTTATTAAGTCTTCTTTTAATATCATTAATTTTTCAGGAACTTTTTCTCCTTTAAGTATAATTAAAAAACTATCATCTCTAAAAGAAAATTTTGGAGAATAATCTTTTAATTTATCTACTAGTTCAAATATTGTATTAAATAATTTTTGGGAACTATATACTTGTTTAACCTAATTCTTATTAATTATATAAATAAAATTAGGAAAGTTTAATTATTTTATTTACATTTGTAAAAACTTTTTCGTGATTTTATCATATAATATGTATGATAATCTTACAGAAATTCAATAATTTAGTCCAACTTTTCACATACTTCAATAATGAACAAGTGTGTAGAGAATATTTGGAACAAATTAGATGGAATGGTAATATAACCTGTCCTTATGAAGATTGTAAGCACGATAAAGTTTTCAAATATAGTAATGGTAAAGTTTATAAGTGTGATAAATGTAAGAAACAATTTTCAGTAAGAGTTGGAACAATGTTTGAAGGAAGTAAAATATCTCTACAAAAATGGTTTGCTGCTATTTATCTTATAACTTCGCATAAGAAAGGTATATCATCTTTACAATTACACAAAGATTTAGGAATTACTCAAAAAACTGCTTGGTTTATGCTTCATAGAGTTAGACATAGTTTAGGATTAAATAATCAACCAACTGATAAATTAGAAGGAACTTGTGAAGCAGATGAAACTTATATTGGTGGTCAAGAAAAGAATAAACATCAAAGTAAAAAGACAAAGGGAACACAAGGTAGAAGTTTGAAAACTAAAATCCCAGTTGTTGGAATTATTAAAAGAGGTGGCGAATTGAGAGCCAATGTTGTAGATGGAACATCAGGAGAAATCTTGAAGAAGTTTATACACAAAAACTTAAAATCAGGAAATCCGTTAAATACTGATGAATGGTTAGGATATAAAGGATTATCTAAAATCTTTGATCATAATGTTGTAAAACACAATAGTAAGGAATATGTTAAAGGTGATATTCACACAAATACAATTGAAGGATTTTGGGCAATTTTGAAGAGAGGAATAATGGGTATTTATCATTCAATGAGTAAGAAACATTTACAAAGATATGTTGATGAATTTGTTTTCAGATATAACACTCGTGGATTTTCAGAAAGTTATAGATTTGATTATGTCCTTAATAATATTAACAATCGTTTAACCTATAAAGAATTAAAAAATGTTAGAAGTAATTAAAAAATGGAAATTGAACCAAACATTATTGGCTCAGAAAATGGGAATGTCAAAAGTTGTTTTTGGAAATAAACTGAATGATGGTTTGCTTTCGGATGATGAAATGGTTAGGTTAAAGATGATTTTAAGAGAACTTTATAGTGATTTAGATGGTGTGATTGATATTGACTTTAATGATATGTTAAAATCAATTATTTGAGTTGATCTATTGTAAATGAAAATTTACCTTTATCTAAAATAAATAATCCGTGTTGGATTATATCCATTCCAATTATTACATCACATTCTTTTCTATGAGAAAATTCAGCCGGTTGAATATTTATTGACTTTGAGTGATTTTCTAATAATAAACCACAACCAAATCTTTTGCTGTTTATAGTTCCATTTATAGTTGATACTTCAACTTCTCCTGTTTGTTCTAAATTCAGTTCAGTTATGACTTTACTTGAAATTAAAGTTTCGGTAGCACCAGTGTCCCAAAGTGATTTGTAAATTCTTATATCATCAGATGTTTTGAAAATATAAATATCAGTTAATACTTTCATATCAAATCAATTCTTTTTGATAGATTTTTTGTAAGATCTAATCCAATTGTTTCTGCTGCCTTTTTAAGTTCTTCTGGGCTTTTACTTTCGTTAATTCCTTTGTATTTAGTTAAATCAATAGTTTTAATTTCAGTTTTGTTTTTAACTAAATCTAAACCAACTTCCATATTAACAAATTCTTTGAATTTTTTTGTCTTCATAAGATTTTTATTTTTATATATTAAAATCTAAAAATGACTGATTGTATAAATTTAACTTATATTTTCCTGATGGATTAAATAATTTCTCTATTATTTCACAGGATTCCTTTTGTAATTCCACCATAAATATTTGATTTTCAAGTATGTGTTTCCATCTCTTTTCTGGATTAGGTTCCCAGTCTTTTAATCCTTCCATTAATTTTTCAATAAGAATAATTGAATATGATCCAAATCCAGCACAAGGATCAAGAAATGTTGATGTTGGATCCTTAAATAATTTAGGATCAATATTAGACACATGTTCTTCTATGAGATAGAAATCTGTAAAAACCTCACCAAAAGTATCAGCATGTTCTTTCCTATATTTGGTAAGATTGTTTATTTCTTCTTTTATTTTCTCAATTCCTTTAATTTTTGACACATCTTCTGATTATTTTTACTTACATTCTCTTAAATCTAAAAGATCATTATCTTTTGATTGATCACCATCAGTTCTTAAATATTTATCTTTTACGATATGAACTTCTGTTCCTTCTGTTGTTTTAATTTCTACATCATTACCTTTCTTTTCCAAATCTCTAACTTCTTTGATGAAATCTTCTTTCTTCTTTGAAGAATATGTTTTCTGTCCTTTTTCGTTCAATTTTTCATTGATAACTCCAACATTTATAATCACCCCATCTTTGTCTTTATTTACACAATAAATTTCTTTTACAATTTTCATAATTTTATTATTATTTTTTAATTAATTTTAATCTTTCACATCTTTCTTCAATAGTTTGAATATCTTCCTCTGTTAAATTTAGATACTTATAAATGTTTTCATCATCTACTTTTTCTAATTTTGAAAAATCAATTTGTGGTATTAGAGAAAATGTTATTTTACTAACATCTTTTTTATTTTTAATCATTGATACACAAACTCTGAATAATTTAGTATTCATATAATTATACCAATTATACATTTCTTGCTCAGTATCAAATACCCAATTTACTAAACTTTCACTATTCAGTTCATTTTTACCAATTAAAATTCTACCTAATTTATTTGGAACACCATAACTTGATGTTGTAAATACTTTATATTTATCAAAATCTTTTTTAATCTTTTCATTAAATTCTGATGTAGGAAAATACATATCTTTTCCTTTTAATTCTGAAACATGACAATAAATATAATTTTCTTTTTTCTCTTTTATTAACCTACTATCATTTGATTTTATATCATAATAACCCTTTGATCTATAATTTATTAAATTTATTTTTTCAAATGACATTATTTTATCTAATAATTTAAGTTCTTTTTCACCTAATTCATATGGTAAAAAATGTAAAGCAGTTTTTCTATCATAAACAACACCATTTAATTCAAATGTATCTTTTGTATTTTGATTATCAATAACAAAATAAGATACACCTCCTTGTATATCAGTTCCCTTAAATGGATTTTCAGGATAATGAATAATTTTATCAACATTATACCCATTTATCATTTTTTCTCTGAATTTTTTATGAGAAGGAAAATTCATCCAATTAGATTTTGTAATCATAATCACATATCTATCAGCCAATTCAAAAGCCTTATCTACAAATTCTGGGTAAATATCCACAGATTGATTATTATCACCTCTTTCAGAATTATAAGGAGGATTTGTAATCACACAACTAAACTTTCTTTTCAAATCATTAACTTCTTTTTTATCAACATCAAGGATGTTATAATTATATACAAAAGGTTCAATAATGTTTGATATTTTTAGTATCTTTTGAACCTTTTTTAGTGTGTTTTTAGCAATATCCGCCTGAGATTTTGATATATCCACACCACATATTCTATCAAGTATATATTTATTTTTCTCTTCTATATCTGATATATCCAATGTCTCCCAAAATCTTAAATATAAGCACAATAATATAGTTCCTTTACCACAACAAATATCTAAGTATGATAATCCAATATCAAATTTTTGTGAAACCAATTCCTCACAAACACCTCTTGGTGTCATAGTAAAAGAATCCGAAGACTCCAAGTTGTCTATTTGCTTAAAAAGAATATCAATTCTTGATTGTTGTTCCTTTGTTATCATTAGTTATATAAATATTCGTTATTAATATTGAATAAATCAATACTATCATTAATCTTTTCTTCTAAAATAAATCCTTTATCCAAAAGAACTTTAAATTTTTCAGCATCAACTCCTGTTTGTGTTTTAAATTCATCTTTATAGTTAAAAATATCATTTATGTTTGAAACCTTATCAACTACAAAAAGAAAGTTCTTAAATCTATTTGTAATCAATCTTGCTTTTATGACATAATCTTCAATTCTTTCAACATCACTTTTACTACCTTCACTTACTTTACTTCTTTTATTATTTTTACCTCTACCCTTTGATGATTTATTCATTGAAATTTGTTCTTCTTTTGATAGATTACCATTAATTCCTTCTAATATAGACTTAATATCATCATCAAATTTATCTCTATCTAAAAGAGAAAGAGATCCAAATGAATCCGTTAAAACCCTATTAAAGTGTTCAATTAAATTATCTCCATCCATTTTAATAACAGAAGCACCATCAACGCTGAAAATAGGCATACAATTCAACATTTCTCTACTAAATTCAGCAGGTTCATATCCTGTATATTTGGAAATAACGGTTGAATATTCAATATAACATTTCAACATTCTATCCGAATTAAAATCTACGATATGAACTTTTTCTTTAAGAAATTCTCCTTCTTTTCCAATCCAAGGACTTCCACTTCTCATTCCTGTTTGAAACCAATTTTCAGCAGAGTATCCATCATCTAACATCCAAACAGAATTCCATTGTTTTACGGTCGATCCTGTATTCCATCTACCACAAGAAAGAGTTATAGTTTTAGCAACTTTGTTATAAATTCTACTTTTTGTTCCTTCTAAATCTTTAACTTTATCACCAGAAGCATTTATCAAAACATAATCCTTCCAATAAGGATGTTCAGATATAACTTTTTCAATAGTATCACAATTTACAATTTGTGGTAAATACCAAAACATATGATTAGTTATGAGTTTATTCATACTCGGATCCATTTTAATCCAAGTTAAATAATCATAAACTAATTTCTCATTAGAAAATAACTTATAGTTGGTTATTTTTTCATCCTCTGTATAGAATTTTAAGAAATCCTTAACAATATCATTGTTATATTTACACAAAAAAACTTCAAATTCAGGCAATGAACGATAAATGTCTGTTTTCCAAGCACTTTCTTTCTCCACTCTTCTCTTTAATTGTTCTTGTAGATATGTCCATGTAAAAACTTCTTCTTTATTATATTTTCCATCTAAAATTGCCTTAAACGGAGTTCCTGATAAAGCAAGTTCATAGTCGTAATTTAACTTTGATAAGAAGTTTTTAGATCTTTCTGTTTCATATCCGTAGTGATCCTCGTCTTTTATAATTAAATCAATTCTTTGTTCAAAAATTGGGTTCCATTTATCTTTATGTTGTTTTATAATATTTCCTTCATCATCCTTAACTTCTCCAAGAGCATCTTGAAATGAAGCGAATATAATTTGAACTTTATCAGTTTCTTCAAATTTAACTTCATCTAAACCAATTGATTTTTTGAAAATAAAATCTTTGAACTCAATATGATCAATATCATCTTGCCAACTTTCAGCAACACCATTTGGTTTATATGTTAAAACAAGAACTCTTTTGAATTCCATATTTTTAACAATTCTATAAGAGATATGACACTTACCAGAACGCATTTTAGCATTAACTAACGCTCTTACAATCTTTCTCTTTTCAGTTCTACTAATATTCAATTTGAATAATTTACAAACACCATCAACAATATCCCTTTGTTCTTCTCTTGGTGGATAAGTTTTCAAATTTTTTGTTCCATAAAGAATATCATTAACTTCTCTTGTTGCTTGCTCTATTGTATCAAATTCAAAAAATTCTCTATCTCTATCCTCTCTATATTTAGGAAATCCTCTTTTCTCAAGTTCAGGATGAACTTCTTTATCTGATAAAGGAGAATTTTTCCAAACTTTTAGTATAGTTGGTTTTTCAAAAACAAAAGTCCCATCAAGTGTTTCAACTCGGACATCAGCATCAATTGCTTCTCCGACTTTAATAATACAACCTCTTCTTAATGGCTCTAATCCATGTTCTGTTCTATCCAAATCAGCAGGATATTGTAAGGTTTTGGTTGATATAAGGTATAAATCTTTCATTTAGTATTTATTAAATAAATTAATTCCTCAAAGATAAGGAAAAAGAACAAAAATTAAAAATAATATATAAATAATAGGAATTAGTTTAGGTTAAACAAGTATATAGTTCCCTAATTTTTTAGCATTATCAAAATCACAAAAATCAAATCCTGAACTATTAAATCCTAACTTATCATTCCAGCCCTCTATACTATTAGACCAATTTTTTGGTATTTCAGTATTTTTTATAACAATTAAAGTTGAATAATATGAATCTTCAATTAAATCTTTTTCATCAGTATATAACTTTATTAAAGATTTATTAATATGGTAATAATAATCGAATATTTTATATTCAAACCCTTCTAATTTAGATAATAATAAATTAACCTTATCAATATCTATATTAACGGATTCATTTAATTTTGAAAACTTTTTCACTTTTTATATATTAATATCTGGAATTCTTTTCTTAATAACTTGACACCATTTTTCTTCTTTTTCAATTAAGATATATTTTCTATTTGTATTTTTAGCAGCCAAACCAGTAGTTCCACTCCCTGCTGTATTATCCAATACTAAGGCGCCTTCATTCGTGTATGTTTTTATTAAATATTCACAAAGTGCTAATGGTTTTTGAGTTGGATGTATTGTTCCATCTAATTTATTTTTCTGTTTATCTGATGGAAAGATTAATACGGATCTTGGATATCTATCAGTATCTCCACCACCACTTATTAATTTATTCATATTACCATATAATTCAGTTTTATTTTGAACTTCTGGCTTTTTTGTGTATGTATTTATAGGCTTATGTCCAGTAGTTTTTTGAGGATTATAAATTGGTGGATTTTTATAAAAAACTAATATATTTTCATGTGATTTCATAGGCATCTTCTTAGCATTTAACCAACCAGTAGCTTGTGTTTTTTCCCAAATCCATTCATATTTCAACCAACTTAAATTTGAACAACCCAAAATTTTATCAAAAGGTGTTTGAGCAAATAATAATATAGCACCGTTATCTTTAATAATTCTTTTATATTGTTCCCATAATAAATTTAGATCTAATTGAATATCCCATTTTGCTTTTGTAGTATTATAAGGTAAATCACATAGTATTAAATCTATTGATTTGTCTTTTATTATAGGAAAGATATTAAAACAATCATCCTGATGTAGCTTGTTATCCATTTTCATTACTATATTCAGACATTTCTATTTATATGGAGAATGATTCACCACAACCACAAACCCTCTTAGAATTTGGATTTATCCACTCAAAACCTTTACCATTTAATCCATCCGAATAGTCTAATTCAGTTCCTACTAAATATAAAAGTGATTTTTTAGTTGTTATAATTTTTAAATCTTGATGATAAAATATTTGATCTTCTGTATTTAATTGATTTGTAAAATCCATAACATATTTTAATCCTGAACAACCACCACTAGTAACTTCTACTTTTAGAGAATAGTCTGAATCATAATTTGATTCTATAATAAGTTGTTTAATTTTCTGATATGCTTTTTCAGATAAAGTAATCATGATTATTTACTTAAAAGTTTAATTAAATCTTCTGTAATTTTAGAAATTAATTTCTTACCAACCGCAATATCAATATTCGGAATATTTTTAATAGAAGAAAATTCTTCAGCTCCACCAACTTCAATAGATTCAATAAGTTTAATCATATTATGGTCTTTGGAATATTGATTTAGATAAAAATTCTTTAATTCTAAAACGAATTTAGCCATATCAAAACCTTTTTTATTGTTATACTTAACCATTTGAAGTTCATTATCTTGTTTTTCGATAAGAATATACCAAATTGAATTTTTAGAAATTTTCACATTTTCTAAAAAATTATATGCCTTAGATGCCTTTGTTTTTTTAGGAAATTTAGCAACTTTACCATAAAGTTTTACTTGAGTATCTTTATCTTCATTAGATTTCTCTTCGTCGCCAATTTTATTTTCTAAATCAACATTTTGTTCTTTAGGTATAATACCTTTTCTAGATGGCATTTTTTCTATTTTTTTTGATGTATTAGGCGTATTAGGATTACCAGGTCTATCAGAATCAGTAATAGGAGCAGAATTTAATTTAGCTTCTTCTAATTCTTTTTTCTCACTTTTCATTTCAGTGAATTTTTTGAATCCTGATATTTTTTTCTCATCTGCCATAATTCTTTAATTTTCTTTGTCTATTATATATTATATAAAAATAATAGTTTTTCTTATTTTTCAAATATATTTAATTATTAATATATTTTATCCATTATGTTTATAATAATACTTGTCTACGATGTAGTTTTTGAAATTTTTCATAACATTCATTTGATCAAATAATATTGAAACTAAAGGTTGCATTTTATTTAACCAACCACTCATCATATCGTTTTCATACATATAGGGTGATAAAGACGAATTCAATATATTTTTTTCATAATTGACATATTGATCATTATCATCATGTCGATGTTTTAAATAATGTAATTCAGGTATATCTTTTCTTTCGTATAACATATTAAAATTTAATTGATTTTATTTTTGGATTTTTAAGTTTAAACATTGTATTATCAATTTTTATGAAACTATCATAAGTAATTGTTTCAAATTCACTTACAAAGAAATTTTTTAATAACCCAATTTGTTTTAAATATACTGGTTCAGGATCTTCTAAATATAAAGTTAAATAATAATCATTTCCAACTTTATCAAATGAAAAATTTTTAAAAAAATCACTAGTACTGCTTATAAATGCTAACATTTGTGCAAAAACATAATAGTAGTCTTCTTCAGATGGATCATTTTTAATAAAATTAATTAATAATACATTCCAATTTTCACCAGCAACTTCTAATCTAAATACTGATTTTGAATTAATATAATTATTTACTCTATCTGAAATTAATTTTAACTCATTTATAAGTTCTCCAAAGTTTGAAAAGTCTAAATCGCTAAATGCATGACCATTTCCAGTAGAATAAGTAATAGTTACCTCATATCCTACACTTTTTATTGCTAGTTCATAAGCTAATCCATCGTTATCACCATATCTATAATTAATATTTTTATCAATATCACTAATATTAGTAAAATTATAAATAGAAAAATTAATATCTTTTATTTTTACTTCCAAATCTATATCTGATAATCCAGTAAATATATCTTTGATAATTGATATTTCTTCTTCTATAAGAGAATATTTTTTCTCATTTTCAAATATTTTTTTCAAATATTTCATATTTCGTTATTTCTTAATTTTGAATCTACAACACCTTTCTTAATTATATTAATTGATTTAAGTCCAGTACTATCCATTTCATCTGAAAAATATATTCCATTTCTATCATACCATCCTCCTCTTATAATAGGTATCTCTTGTGGATCAAATATTATGTCACCTAAAACAGGATCCAATCCTAAAGTCGCATTAGGTTTATAATCTGGATTAGTTTTAACAACCTCTATACCAGAATTTTCAATAGGTATATCTTTATTTTTATTTGCACTTATATTAACATCAAATTTTGTTTCATTTAATCTTTTATCTTCTTGTCTTTTAATTTCTTCCTTATGATATTCTTCATTCTTTTTACAGATAAATTGAACATCAACCGAATGAACATCATTAATATTAGAAATTATTTTAACTAAATCCGATTTGGGTATTCTATCAATTCTACTAAAATTTAAAAAATACTCTGAAACCACATCTACAACTTGTGACTGTATTGAATCATCAGTTGAATCTGAATACCTTATTATAAATATATTCATTATATAGTATGATAATTTAGGAGAATCTATTCTATATTTTTTACTAATTTGTATATTGCCATTAGTTCTTAAATATTTATCTATTTTAGATTTTTCATATCTATCTAACTCAAATGCTTTTGTATTAACACTAAAATAGTCAGCATTTTGATTTTTAAATAATCTTATATTTGGAGTCGCAACTATATAAACAATACCTAAATCTTCATAAGCATTTACATGTGAGAAAACACCTAGCTTTTTTATTTCATATGCGTATTGTTGTGGCAATCCCAACACAAAATTATTTGAAACAATTGGTAGTATATTTTTAGTAAAAGTTACACTTTCTTTATTAGCACCAAAATTAATATCATTAAATATTGCAACATCAAATATTTTAGCAGCATCAACAGTTGATCCAAATCCATCTATTGCATCGTCTAAAAACTTCCAATCATTAAATGTTCTTCTAAATATATTTCCATCCGCTCCATCAGATACTAAATAGGTAACTGAAATATTAGAACCAATGATTGGTATGCCTCCAAATCCACCATTTCCAAATATTATATCAATGCCTCCATTAAACCCTGTTCTAACGACACATGCTTCTTCATTAGGCTTTAGATCATACAAATGTTTTTTTGTTGTCCAGTAAGTCCCATTAACTAAAATTTCATAATTAAAATTTTCAATATCTTGTCTGCCGGTTAATGAAACTTGAAAAGTTTGATTTGCATTTCCGGTTCCTGTAAATGTTGTAGTTTTAAATCTACCTTGTATAATAGGTAGAAATATCTGTGTATTTTTATTAACTGTATAGATGATCTTATCTTGCCCCAGATTTAATGAATAATCTAATGAATTAGTTTTATTTTTTAATCCATTTTTATTATTAAAACTAATTCTTCCGCCTTTAAGTTCTTTCTCCAAGTCTATACCAGGTTTAACTGTTAATTTAAGGTTGCCAGTTGCTGATATATTTCTACCTGGGATATGTCCCGCAAAAATAGCAGCATTTTTAATAATTAATTCATTAAGTGAATTTGGCTCGCTTAAATCAAATTGCTTTATAGAGTTTTTTAAATATAAAAAAGATAATTGGTGTAAATTCTCTAATATACTAAGAATTTGTCCATAAGGTGAAGCTGGAGAATAGAGAAAAGAAGATTTATTATGTTCAATTCTTAAAAATCTCTCAACTTCTGCCTTTATATTACTAAATGAAATTTCTATAAACTTCATAATTTAATTATCTTTTTAAATATTCTTCTGAAAATCTATTATTAGATATAATATCTTCAATTACTAAATTGATACTTTCAACATCAGTATTTCTAGTTATTAAATCTGATTCTTCATTCAGAGGATTTGAGTAATAAAAAAAATTAAAATTATAGACATTATCAATACTTCTATTAGGAATAATAATTTTAACTTCTTTTGATTCTTTAATTAAAATCTCAAAATAATTTCCAAATTTTAAAGATGATTTTTCTTTTATTTCGACATCTTCATGTTCAGAAGAAAGTATTGAATGAATTCTATTAATATTATAACGAATATCCATAAGTTTTTATTTAATTTTTAATTATATATTAATTGTAGATATACCTTCTTAATATATAATTTTTAAATGGAATAATCCATTATTATTTAAAATATGACTTAGGACCGCTAAGTTTAGGCCAGATGTGATTCGCTATCCTCATCAAGTGTCGCAAATCCCTTAGATTTAAACACTAAGGGATTTTTGTTGTTATTAAATTAATATATATTATATGGAAACACAAGAATTATATAAGCTTTTAAGTGCTTACGGGATCAGAGGACTACTATTCGGGATTATATTATTTACTATTGGGACAATTATTAAAACTAGTTGGTTCTCAGATTGGTGGTCTAAAGCAACAGATAAAATAATACAATTTTTTATAAAAAAGAAGGTTAAAGAAATACCAAATGGTGAGATTTCAGAATCTGATATCATAAATCATGATATTTTTAACTATATAGACTTCTGGACATATTCAAAAGTTCCAACTTTTCAATTTTCAACTGAATATAGAACAGTTATTTTTAAAAGATATTTAACAATTTTCCTAAAATGTTATAAAAAAGGACTTTCAGAATTTGTACAAAATAGAGATTACCATAATATGGATCAGTCTCAACTATGGAAAAATTTATTGGAATTAATTAATAAAATAGTATGGGAATATGAAAAAGAATGTGAAGAAGCAAATATTCCAAAAATAATTGTTTTAAAAATGAAATCAAAAAATAATGATACTATAACATTAACTATTGATTTGATTGAAAGTATTTCAAATTCTCAATTTTATGAAAGTAAGAAGAATCTTTTAAAGATGTATTCTATATTAAATATTTTACTTTCAATATTAGAAAATACAATTTCAAATTCTCAAAGTGTTTGTAATTCAATAAACGGTCAATTAAAGGGGTTGGTTATAATAGAGGGTGGTAAAACTTATAAAGAACCTTAATCGATAATATTCGGTAAAGGAGGAACTGTGTTTAATATATAAATAATGCAAAATGTTTTCATATATGCTTTATCTGATCCAAGAACTAATCAAGTTAGATATATTGGTAAGGCTAATAATCCAAAAGATAGATATACAAATCATTTCAATTCATCAAGAGATAAAAACACACACAAAAGAAATTGGATAAATAGTATTAGAAAGGATGGTTTTAGACCAGAATTAATTATTATAGATGAGGTTCCAATTATTGAATGGCATTATTGGGAGAAATTCTATATCTCTTTATTTAAAACATGGGGATTTGATTTAGTTAATTATACATTAGGTGGGGATGGTTCGACTTTTGGTAATAAGGGATCATTTAAAAAGGGTAATATACCTCATAATAAAGGTATTGCTTGTAGTGACGAAACTAAACAGAAAATTAAAAATAAATTAATTGGAATTTCTAATGTTGCTAGTTATAAACCAATAATTCAATACGATACTGATTATAATCAAATAAAAAGATATAAGTGTATTAGTGATGCTATATTTGAAAGTGGTGGATATTTCAGTGCTTCTAAAATATCTAATTGTCTTAAAGGTAAGAGGAATCATCATAGGGGGTTTATTTGGAAATATGATAATGATGTAGATTTAAATAAGGTTGAGATTAGGTTTCTAAGAAAGCAAGTTATTCAATTTGATAAGAATTTAAATGAGATAAATAGATACTCATCAATAAAAATGGCTGAAAAAGAAACAAATATATTAAGTGTTAATATATGTGCTTGTTGTAAAGGTAAGGTTAAAACCGCTGGTGGTTATATATGGAAATATGTATAAACAAGTAACATTATTTTTAATAGAAAACTAAAAATAATAGTTTAATGAATAAAAAAGAAAAGTGTTTAATAATCGCACCAAGTGGATCTGGGAAAGATTATCTTATGAGAGGCCTTGTCGCCAAGGGTTTAAGGGGATGTCTTAAAACAACAACTCGTCCTCAAAGAAAAAATGAGATTCAGGGAATTACTTATAATTTTATATCAGAGTCTGAGTTTATACAATCGATAAATAAAAATAAGTTCTTAGTACATCAAACATTTAATGTGACTCCTGAAAATTCTTCACCTGAAACTTGGTATTATGGAATAACTAATCAAGAATTTAATGATTCACAAGTTTTTATAATGACACCTGGAGAACTCAGTAATATATCAGAAGATCAAAGAAAGAAGTGTTTTGTTGTTTATCTAGATATAGATAGATTAGTTAGAGAATCCAGGCTCTTTAAAAGAGATGATAGAAATGATTCTATTGTTAGAAGATTAGATGCAGATGAAATAGATTTTAAAAACTTTAAAGACTACGATTTAAAAATAACAGATTCGGAATTCACAGTGGAAGATATTTATAATCTAATGGACTAGATTACCAAGAGATATCAAATTCTGGATTTAAACAAAATTCAATATAATTAACTATATCTTTTTTATCATCATAATAACCTGTACTACGATGTCTATTGTAGTTTTTATGTATTTTATATCTACCCGTATCTTCTGGGTTAGATGGTGGATAAACCCAATTTGTTGAAGAGGTTAATTCTATACCATTTATTTTAATATTTAAAAAATCCTCAATTGTTTTTTTCTGATATGATTCAAGTTCTTCTTGATTTTTAAAATAAATATTTAATAAATTATTTCTTCCTGTAGTTGACATTGTTATTATGCAATTTTTAGGTATCTTTAAGTATTCTTTTAAATTATCAAAATCCAATCTTAATAAAACATCTTTTCCTATTTTCCAAAAATCTCCAGCCTCTGGAGTTCCTTCATTTATATAAAGATTAATTTGAAGATCTCCATTACTGTCTTCACTATAATCAAAATTAATATCAATTTCTTCAGGGTGAGCTTTTCTTAGTCGTTCTAAACAGTCTTTTATTTGTGATAAAACATCAAAATGTTTTTTCTTTTGATTAAAAAAATTATCAAATGACGAAGATGATGTTTCATCACATGGAACTGTACAACATATTATTACAGATGATTTATATTCTTCTGTAAATTGTTCAGAATCTGTCAATTCTGCAATGTCTTCATCAAATAAATCTTGAAAACATTCTTTGGCATTTTCAAGTAATTCTTCATTTTTGAAATTTTCAAATAATTTAATCCTCATGTTAAAATTATTTAGAATTTTTTATAATGTCTGTTATTTCAGATTTAATTTTACCAAGTTCTGTATATTCAAATTCCTTCGGAAATTTATTTCCTTGTTTTTTAACACCTATATAATCTTCTCTAAACATAACTTGACCAATATGTTCATCACCAAAATGAATTTCAAAATCACTTCCAACTTTTTTAGTCTTAGCCCCTAATCCTTTAATATGTGATTCTATTTTGTCCTGAAAAGATGATATCTTGATATCATTATCTTTTGAGTTAACTGCTTTATACGCTTTACCCTCTTTAACTTTAGTTACTTTTGTAGTAAGTGTTTTATTTTCAAAATCACTAAAATTCATTATTTTACCTGAGGATTTTTTATTTGATAACATATCTTTAATTGTTTTCATATCTAATTGTTTGTGTCTTGATTTTTTAGTAATTACATTTGGATCACCTTCTTTTCTTTTTCTACCTCCAGGCATTTTTTGAAACATTCTATTAGCACCGCTTGGATTATAAGGAACTGAAATATCTCCTGATCCTTCTTTACCACCACCATTAATCCAATTAGCACCATTTAAAGATCCTGGAAAAGCTGATGGTTGTGATGATACAACTCCACCCATGCCAGCAGTTGATGCATTTGCAAGCGATACTCCGCCTCCTCCAAATCCAACACTAGATGAACCTGCTGAACCAGAAGGTCCACCGGTAGCTGAAGTATCTTCAAAGATTCTTTCCTTTTTATCAATAAGTCTTTCTACTATTTTGATATCAGAATTGCTATAATTTCCATTTTTCATTTTTTCAAGTAGAACATAAAGTTCATATAAAGAAATATCTTTCATCTATAATTATAATTTTATTATATATTAAAACATCAAAGTATTATTTTAATATCAATATAAATGTATAATCTTAAATATTTAGAATTTCAAAGAATAATAAAAGAATTACAATTTGTTGAATCAGATTACTTATATCAATCAGAAGTGATAAAAGAAAGTGATAAAATATTTTTAAATTCTGTAAATGTTATTCTAGAAAAATATCCAGATATTAAGAAAGTATGGGATAATAAAAATATTTCAGAAAAAACATTATTAAAAATAGAAAATATTTCAAAAATAGAAATTGATGAAATAATTCATAAACCAACACATAGTTTAGAAATTAAAAAGATTTATAGAGAAATTGTAAAATCTACACATCCTGATATAATTAAAAATACAAAATTAAATGAATTATATTTAGAATCTACTGGAGCTTATGAATCTAACGATTTAATAACATTATATAAAGTTTGTTCAGAACTAATGATAGATTTTAATTGGTCTGATAATGAAATATTAAAAATAAAAGAAAGAATTGAAAAGTATAAAAGTCAAATTAATTTCATAGAATCGACATATACATTTAAGTGGTTAAAATGTGATAATGATATTGACAAATTAAAAATAATTCTTAACTTCATTGAAAATAAAATTAAATAATATTTAAAGTAACTTTATTATTATTTAAAATATCCTGTAATTCTTCTTTTCTAAAAGTTTTTTTATAAGTATCATTACTTTTATCTAAATTTTGAAGTTCCCAATCATTTCCATTTGAAGTAGAATAGATATAATTTTCAGCACCATCTACTATTTCAATTGTTTTACTGGTTAATTTATCATAAAATTTTTTAATATCATCTTTAACCTTAAAAAGCTTAGTTTCTTCCCATTCTTTTAATGTTTCATTCCAAGTTTGAAAAAGAATATATTCTGGATTTTCTAATTCATTAGAATTGAAATCATATAAAAACATAAATTTACAAGGTTTATTAATAAATGTTTGAAAATCATCAGAATTATTTATTGCTGATTTTTTTAATCCAATAGAAGATAATGAATTTATAAATTCACTATTATCTACTAATATATCTAAATCTAATTTATCTTTAAAATTATCAGATAATTTAATTGTAGTTAATAAGTCTACTTTTTCCGCTGAAATTGAAGTCATTAAAACATCATGCCATATATTTAAAGATTCCATCAAATCTACATTATTATAAGTCAAATTGATATGTAATGATTCCTTATACTTTTTAAATCCTTTAATCCATTTCATCTACTATATATTAAATTTTAAATAATATCATTTGGAGATAATTCATTTATATTATTTTCATTATTACTATTACCAGATTTTTTATCTTTTCTTGTTTTTGATTCTTTTGCTTCTTCTTGTAATAGAGAGAGTTCTCTTTTTATTGCTTTTACTACTTGATTTGTTTTACCTCCCTCATATTCAAACTCTATACTTGTAATCAACCAATCTCCGGATATTCTTTTATAAAATTCATTCTGAATTGTGGGTGTTTGTTTTTGAGGAGAAAAATAGATTGGTATTTTTTGATAAACATAAAGATTAAAATTATTACTTGGAAGTGTCAATATACAAGATATTTTAGTAATATCATCTAAATTTTGTCTATTTTGTGGTATTGAATAATTAAAGTTTTTATGAACATTTCCTTCACCATTATCAAATGGATCGAATTTACCAACATATGTACTAGTTGAATTTTCTTCAAAAAACTTCTCATCATTTAATGATCCTTTTAATATTATGGATTTACTACCATCTGATGTTTGTGATTCTATATCAAACATCAATAATTCTTTTTTAATTGAATCATAATATTTAGTTCTTGTTCTATAAGCTTTTTGTAAAGAAACTTTTGTTGATTTATTAATTATATCAAATTTTGAAAAATAAGCAATTGATTCTTTTATACTTCTATCGTTAGATAAAATAAGATTTGTTGTTTCTTCATCTATATCCGAATCTTCTTCGGATAAAAACTTATATCCAAACCCGGTTACCATTTTATCTTGAGAAACATCTCTTTCTAGCTCTTTGTTTAAGTCAATATAACATATGTTATAATAATAATCAATATAGCAATATTGAAAAGATGTTTCTGATACATATGAATTATTAATAACATCCTCAATAAATTCTAATTTTCTAAAACCGGGATTTATCCAAGTCATTTTATCATCACTATTATTTATATTAGAACAAAATCCTAATTCACATTGTTTAGCAATTTCTTGAATCGTTTCATGTGATGTTTTAGATCCATAGCTTAGAAATTTTCTCAAATAAATTTGAGGAATATTACATATTCCGGATATAACATAAGTATTATTACCATTAAATTTAAAATCTAAAATTTTAAAATCCATATTTATAGATCTTAAATTTAATGATTTTGAATTTAAATATATTGAAACACTTGTATCATCATGTGGAAATCCATCTTCTCTGAGAATTCCCCAGCTATCTAAAATTGTTATTTCTATTGCTGGTAGGATTCCTTTATGATATAAATTAAATTTTAAAACATCCTGGTATGATATTTGAACACCATTATACCAAACAAATGGTATATATCCGGATTGTTTAGCAATCTTATTTTTATCATTTTTACTAGACTCTATATCAAATTGAATATTCATAGGCTTAATAGATGGTTTAAAAAACTGTGTTAAATTTTTTATAGGTTGACCATTATTTAAAGGACTATCATTAAAATTATTATCAGAATTTGTACTATCTTGCTGGTCATTTTGATTTTCTTGATCTTGTGAAATATTATTATCAGTATTTGATACATTATCTGGTGGTGGAGCAGTTGTTCCTTGTGGATTTTTCTCTAAATAATCAATTAAAAAACCATGACACAATTTAGCTTTATCATAATTATATCTAACAACTTGACTATTAGCTGAATTTCCAAAACCAGCTGTCATATTTATTATACAAAGTAGAGCTTCATTCCAATCATTAAAATCACTTATAGATGATTTTCCAAATTTCTTTTTTATCTTATCTTTACTTTTAAAATCACCCTCAACATAAAAAGCTACACAAGAAACAGCCGCAGGTCCTATTTGATTTAATAAATCAGGATTTTCAATTAACCCAGGTATATTTTTACCATATAATTTATAATTACTTTTAAAAGTTATTTGATTAAATCCTCTTCCTCTAAACTTCCATCCGTCACCAGGATTTTCATTTCCTCCTCTTGAACCGTATATATAGTTAGCTATTTTTTCTGGCTTTTTGGCATAATCATTAGCATTAATACCAGATTTTGTATTTTTACCACCAAAATATGATGGAAATGTTTTTCTAAGTCCATCTGCACTATAATTTAAATTTTCACTTTGTGGTATAAATGCAGACTCTTTTGATATAGTTGCTAAAATTCCAGCTATAATATATTTATTAGTAACTCCCTTTCTTTTACATTCTGATATTATCGCATCAACAGATTGTTTGTTAAAGTTTCTTATATTACCATCAGTACCTTTGGCAACAATATTACCATTTTTAATTTCATAAGACATAGATTATTTATTAAATAATCCGTTTCCTATTTTAATAGTATCTCCTGATACGGTAACTTGTTCTGTAGGTTTATCCATTATAGTTGGTGGTAGTGAATAATTCTCTTCAACATATTTTTGTCTTGATGGATCCGGTGTAGATGCTTTATTACCACTTGATAAACTAATTTGAATATTATTACTTTTACTATCTTTTATTCTAAGTTCTGTTATAGAATCAGCAGTTGGATAAATAATTATAGTTCCTTCTTTAACATTTAATGGATTGCTTATATTATTTATATTTAAAATAATATCGATATAATCAATATTACCATATATCGATTGACAAATTAAGTCAATCCTCATTTCTTCTCCTTTTTGAATTTTATATTCACCAAAATTTAAACCATCAAATGTTGATCTAAAAGTTAATTTAGTCAAATCATATAAATTATCATTCGAAGATCTTTTAAGTTTATCTATGTCATCTATTTTCATTTATATAATTAATTTATCACCAACTTGAAGGAAATCTGGATCACTATCTTGTCCGGATTTAACAATTCCATCAGCCTCAGCTGGATTTTTATTTTTATTTTTAGAAATAATTCTATTCTTCTCAGCATTTATTTCAGCATTTGTAGCATTTGGTCCTAATTTGTTTTTAGCTATTTTCCAAATACTATCTCCGGGTTTAACAGTATATGCTTCTTCATTTGATTTTGGCAAGTCTGTTTTTCCTAAAACAGAGTCTGAACTATTAGGATCCGAATTAACAGTTTGTCCAGTTGTTGATGATGTTCCAGTTGAATTTTCACTACCAACTTTTGATTGGTCTGAACTAGATTGAATAGGACCATTTGAATTTGCCTGAGTATCTTCTTCTTTTCCATCAGTCGGTGGAAGTGGAGTTAAAGGTAAATTATCTATAATATTTTTTATTGGTGGGTATCCTGGATCCGGGTCAGCATTCCAAAATGTTGGATGTTCATTAGAAACTCTTATTCCACTAGAACTTAATTTTTCCATTATCTCATCTGTTCCTAAGTTTCTAGCACTAACAAGAGTGAATTCACACTCTATAAATGATGGTAGATCGTTAAAAGCTAATTGTGGACCTAAATTAACAGTAACATCTTGAGTTAACATATCACCACTTGAAAATATTGGTCTAAGTGGATTGCCAATTGTTATATGCCAAGGAGTTGATGGTAAACCAGTTAATGTTGTAACAACACCTAAAGCCTGTATTCTATACTTTTTAAGTACGGTGTCTGTAAATGATTTTAATATGCCTCCTACTTTAATTTGTGTGCTTAAAATTAAGTTATCATTTTTTTCTTTTTCTATCCTTGCTAAATAATCAGCATCTTTTGAACTATCAGAAGATCCTGAATCTTTTTCACCATAGGTTGAGTCAAAAAATTTACCAATCAAAACAGAAACTTCTGTAATTATACTTTTTAGTGATTCTACAAATGATTGTACAATCTTTTTTATTAAATCGGTAGCACCACCTGGTTTTAGAAAATCTTTTAGAATACCATCAAGTTTTCCCAAGCTTGATCTTTTACCTAAATAAAAAACAGCTTGTGAACCACCAAATGATAATATCGTTTGTAAAATATCATAGTAAATTAAAGTTGGATCAACACCAGATATAAACTTTTGTTCCCAAGAACACTTAATTTTAACTGAAAATTTACCACTCAACCCAGAACCTGCTTGATCTTCTTTAATTAATTGTCTTTGTTTAGATTCTTTAATTAAATTTGGAGTTCCTGATGGTATTATATCAGTTGATTTAGGATCAATAAATCCAGCTTTTGTTAATATTTGTCTTTGAAGTCCTTCCGTAAATCCAGGAAGTGGTACAAGATTCGATCCAGAAGCTAAAACATCTCCTAATTTAAAATTAATAGATCCTAAGCCAGCATCATTACCAACATCATTTAAAAGATCTTTAAATGATGGTTGTGAATCTACCCAAACCTCACCAAAACTAAATGATAATATATTTTCAGTATCTGGTATCCAAGAGATAAGTGTTGAAATTGGTTCAGTATTTATATTAACACCCGCAAATGTTAAATCATCTATAACAGGATGATCAAATCTTCTACAAACGACTAATCTATTATTTGGATAAACACCAAAATCCCTACAATAGGCAAAATCTGCCCATTTTAATCTCATTGTATTATATTTATCTAATTGTGTAATAATATTTGAAGTTGATATATCATATACAGCATCCGAATGTATATCACTAACTGAACCGAAACTTAATGGATGTCTAACAATCCCATTACCATTTTCTGGACTTCTATTTAATGTATTTTTTGTGCTGAATCTTGAACTATTTAAATTACCAGTTTGTTGTTGATAATTAAATGATTCTTCTGATATTAAACCTAATGGTGATGCAGTGTATTTAGCCATAAATTATATATTATTTGACTAACAATCCCTGGGTTACCAAATTAATAATCTCGAATAATTTGAGAGTTACTAAATTTTGAAAGATTTGAAAAAACATCATCTATAACTTCTTGATTTTTTCTAAATTCATTATAGAATATTAAAACATTAAAATCATTTTCACAAAGTATTTTCTTTAAATTAAGTAGTTTTTTTATAGAAAATTCATTATCAAAATCAGGGATATAATAGATATCTTTCTTTTTATCTATTGCTTGTTGTATTTTATTAAAAATTAAAATTTTTAAATAAGTTGTATCGTCTTTAAAATTAACTTCTTCCTCTTCTATAATTTTTTTAATATCAATTATATACTTGTTTTTTATTTTATTAACTTTAATAAACTTATCAAACTTCTTTCTGGTTTTACAATAAACACAAAAAAAAGCCATTTTAACGGATGTATCCACACAATTCTAATGTTTTTTTATATATTAGTATGTCACCTCCCTATTAGATTCTATATAAATTATAAATTTCTATTATTTAAATTCGGATATATCTAATTAATATATAGAATATGAAAAAATATTCTGAAAAATTTATACACGAATATAGCAAACTATCAAAAGCTAAAATAGGAATAGAGTTTGAATTTTATATGAAAGAGCTATCTTTTTATAAAACAATGGAAATTTTAAATAAAGAATTATATCCTGTTAAAGTACATGGATTTAGACAATATCATTCTGATTTTAAACCTGATGATAAAAATTTTAAATTCGAACCAGATTTATCTGGTGGTAGTAATATGGTTGAGTTAGTAACTGGACCTATGGAATATAATGATTCTAAATTCTATTTAATCAAAATATTAAAATTCATACAAAATTACGGATACACAAATGATAAATCATCAATACATTTTAATCTTTCTTTTTTTGGTGATAAAAATTTAAATGATTTAAATGTCTTAAAATTAATATTAAATACTGATGAAGATGAAATTTATAGATTTTATCCATCGAGAAAAGATAATATTTATGCAAAATCTATTAAAAAAATTATTCCATTTAAAGAATATGATTTTTTTAATATTTCAATCGATTCTGTTAAAAATAATTTAATTCTTCCAGATGATAAATACTATGGAATAAATTTCTCAAATATTATAAATAGTAAAGATAGTCAAAGAGTTGAATATAGATATATTGGTGGAAAAGAATATGAAATAAATATCGGAAATATTATTTATTTTCTTGATAGATTTATACTTGATACATATAATTCAATCGATGTTGGTTTTAATAAGAATGATGCAGATAAACTAGAAAAGTATCTAGAAGATAATATAGATAAGTTTAAAACATTTTCTAAATATGATAATTTTATCGTAGAATTTCCAACTATTCAAATACAAATAGATCAAAATCATATGTACGAATTAGTTACCTCATATTTTGGTAGAATATATGAAAAATTATGGGATATAATTGAAGGTACTGATGATTTAAAAGATTGTATTATAAATTATATAACAGAAACACAGAAAATGGAAATTGTTGATGCTCAGATTAAGTCAAATTTACCGATTAATTCTTTTGAATTTGTAAATTGTAAAATATTAGATGGTATTTATAATAATTGTAATTTTTATGGATGTGAAATAGATAATGTACAGATATCTACATCTAAAATAGAATCATCTGATGTTAGTGGAAGTAAAGTTTTAAGTTGTAGAGTTGAAAATTCAACTTTAGATAATTGTTATTTTATGAATGGATTCCTTAATAGTGACATGAATGGTGGTATATTCAGAAGTGGTGAATTGGGACCTTATGCTTCAATATCTCCTGATACTAAAATTGTTGGAAGTTCTGATAATTTCTTTGATACAAAGTTTGATAGTCAAGATAAAGGTGATAAAAAAGGAACTATTGATACTTATAAAAAATGAACCATTTAAAATATTTCGAATCTAGAGAACAAATTTGGAATGTCAATAAAGATGATATTAAAGATATATTTATTGATTTAATTGATGATTTCCAAATAATGGTAACTTTTGGTAAGAAATTACACCAATTTAATATAATTGATAATGAAATTACTAATCAAGATACACCACATGACCTTCGGCTGATAAAATTAGGATTCCAACCATATATACAAGTTAGATTAGTAAATTTAATTAAAACAAGTCCTTATCGATTAAATCAATATATTAATTCTGATGATTTTTTAGATAGAAAATCTGAAATAGTAGCTAGACTAAATTATCATGATTTAGATTTGATTAAAGTTCATGTTGATGTTAGTTCAATAATATTTTTAATATATAAAAAATAGACTTCAAATTCTTTAAAAGTGGAAATATTCTATTAATATATACTGTAAAATATTTTTTTATGTTTAAAAATTATCAAGATTATATCAACGAAGAAGTTGGGATAAGAAATTTAAAAAGTTTAGTAGGAAACAATAAAGAATTTGAAATATGGTTTCATAAAGACTTAGATGGTGTAACATCAGCATTAGCAATGAAATATTTTCTTGAGACTTATTATAAATTAAAATTGGTTGATTGTCATATTATACAATATGGTGGTATGGAGTTTGCAGTAAAAGAAGGTAAAAAAGGAACTCTTAAAGTTCTTGTGGATTTTGCACATTCTAAACCAACTTTTCAAATAGCAACTGACCATCATGATAAACAAATTGGAGCTGGTGATACAAAAAGTACTTATTTTAAAACTGCTCGATCAAATGTTGAAATAATTTCAGGAGAAATTTCATATTCGGACGTATTTACTCCGGGTGATATTGAACTAATACAAACTGTTGATTCTGCTAATTTTTTAAAACATAATTTAAAACCTGAAGATATTCAAAATTCTATTTTTCAATTTAAAAGAGAATTGTCAGGTGAAAAAAATAGATTTATGATGGGATTTGTAGTTAATAGATTATTATTAGCTTATAAAAATAAAAGAATTAGTGTTAAGGGTATGGATGGTAAAAGAGATCATATTAATAGAAACATTCTTGAATGTATGGTTTTAGACTGCAATCCTTCACTATACTCAATGTTTAATAATATTAGACATTATATTACTAATGCTAGAGTATCTGATAGAGCTGGTGTGCTTGCTAAGCCTGAGGAACTTATGAAAAACCTTTCTAATTATATAGATAGAATGAAGAATTATAGATTCATTGAAGATCCAGATAGTGGAGAAGTTAGTGAATTTGATCCATCAAGTAGAAAACATCAATTCTTATCATCTGCCAAAGGAGCAAAAGTTGGTAAAGGAGTTCATTATGATGAGAAAAATAAAATTATTATTCAATATGGTGGTGGTAATATGATTCAACCTGGTTCGTATGATCGATATGTTCCTTTTAAAAACTTTCCAGAAGCTAATTTCATTTGTATAATTTGGGCAATGGGTCTTATTCAAGTTAGTTGCAATCCATTTAAAGAAAAAAAATTGAAAGATATTAATCTTGGAGAAATAGCAAAAGAAGTTATTTCTAAACATCAATTAATATTAAATAAAATACTTATATCTATAGATTGTATTAAAAAAGAATTTGAAACATCACAGGATTGGAAAAAAATGCAGAAAGAAGAGGGTGTAGATTATGTTGGAGTTGGTTTTAAATATTCTGACTTAGAAGCATTTTATGATGGATGTATTTATAAAAATGGAGAAATAGTTGATATTAAAAATTTAGATATTAAAGGTATAATGGATACTATTTATGATAAATTAAATGATGAACAATTATCTACTCTTAAAGAATATAAAATACCGGTTTGGGAGCTTATAACTAGAAACTCCGGAGGACATTCATCTATTACAAACCTACAAGGCTGGGGATTTTTGAAATATAATATAAATGCTACTAAAGCTGCTTATGAGACAGATAAATATACAGATGTTATGAAAAAAGTAGCTCGTGAATTTGTAGATAATCTTAAAGATAAAATAGACTTATTTGAAAAAGGTAAAGCTATTGAATATGATACTAAAGGAATTGAATTTGCTGGACAAGATACTAATGAAAACTATGAATATATTTTAGTTAATAAAGAAGGTAAAAGTAATAAAGTAACTAAAGAAGATTTTGTTAAAGCAGGCGCTCCTAAAGCGATGAAGCCGGAGAAAGTAATAATTGATAATGATAATAAAAAAATTATAGCAAAATTTGAAAATTTTACTAAATTTAAATAAAATTTATTATATTGCTTAGTTATTTAAACATTAGAAATGATACCGACATCAGAAGAAGTAATTAAAAGATCAAAAATACATCCAATTCGTGTAAAAAATATTTATGTATTTGGTAGTCAAGTTTATGGGACTATAACGTATGAATCAGATTGGGATTTTATTATGATTGCTAATACTCCAAATACTAATCAAGAAATTCGATCTGGTAATTTTAACATACATGTTATGACAGAAGAACAATTTCTTAAAAATTTAAAAAAACATCACTCAAGTTCTATTGAAGCTTTTTTAACACCAAAAGAATTTAGATTGCAAGAGGATATTAAGATTAATTGGAAACCCGATATTTCTTCTCTAAGGCATTCATTTTCTCATATATCATCAAATTCTTGGGTTAAGTGTAAGAAGAAAATGAAACAAGGTGACTATTATATTGGTATTAAATCGTTATTCCATAGCCTAAGAATTCCATTATTTGGAATACAGATAGCTAAAAAAGGAAAAATTTATGATTTTTCAGAAGGAAATTATATACACGAAAAAATATTTTCCAAGAAATGGAGTTGGGAAGAATTAGATTTAGAATTTAGAGGATTAAGAAATAATATACTTAGTGATTTTAGAATAGTTACTCAAAAATAATTATTTTTTAAGTATATTTTTTACTCTTTTGATTAATTGTTTAAACTTTAAATCGGCCATTTCCAAGATAACAGGATCTATTTGATATCCCAAAGCATTCGCATAAAATATAAAATCATTTTTAAGTGATTTTATATTACTATCTAACTTAGATAACTTTGTTTTACTATTTAATATCCATGAAGTAACTAATACTAATAATAAATTATTATCTAAAAAATTATTAATCATTGGATCAAAATCCTCATAAATTTTTTTAATTTTCATTTTTCTTACTATTTAATTTATCTAAATATTTGTTTGACATTCTTTGTATTAAATCCGAATTAAAATTATTATCATTTAAAAGTGATTCACAAGCTTTATATCTTAAAAATAAATTATCTAAAGATTTAATCTTGGTGGCAGATTTCTCAGTCTGTTCTATTAAAAGATTTGTATCATGTTTATATTTGTTATATAAAGATTTTATGAGAGATCTATGTTTATATAATCCAGTTGGTTGAGAATTTATTTCATCTATTGTTTCATCTAATACTTTCCAATCGGTTATTTTAGATTTCAATGATTCCAATAATTTTGATTTATCTTTATTAGATGTATCACTTAGAATGTCTAATAGAGCTTCTAAAAACAATTCTTTACCAACTACTTTCATAGTACCAGCAACATGATATCGAGTTATAGGACCATACATTTGAACCCTTAGTAAGTCATCCATAAGTTTCATAACTTTACTTTTAAAGACATCTTCTTCATTTATTTTGATTTCAACTTTTGGTTCTTCATTTACTTTTTGACCAGTCACATTTGAGAATTTTTTCATAGTTTATATATTAATTTGGAAATACTTTTATTGTTGAATGTAATTCAACTCGGCATTTTTTATAAGTAAATTTATCTTTTTTATCAGTTTCATTTAAATACTCACGATCATATTCAATCTTTGTTTTATGAAATACTTTACCAATTGATTCTAAATGTGAGATTACATTCTGTATATTTTCGTTGAAAAAACTAACCTCTTCAAAAAAATTAACTTCATTTGAATTTTTTTTATAAAAAATAACAATTTCAAAATATATAAAATTGTTAATATATTTTGGAATATGATCATAATATGGTAATCCAGGTTTACCTGAAGCCTTTTTCATAAAAGTGATTTCAAAATTGGAATCATCTCTAAAATCTGATAATATATCTATAACTTTATCAATATCGTTTTTATCAAGATCATTAGACTCGTTTATTATTTTTGAAAATTTCTTCATAGATTATATATTAAAACAAAAAAGTCAGAGTTAAACTCTGACTTTTTTAATTTTTTATATTAGATTGTTTTTCTATAATCTTGAACATCATCTCTAATTTCTTGAGATTTTTTCTTAATCTCTTGCATAAATTTTCTTATTCTAGTAGCAGCAGTTTTATTTCCCTTAACGAAGAATTTATCAAATTCATCTTTTAGAAAATATTTCTTACCATCTATTTCAATCTCCTCAGTTAATAAACTTAGAAGTTGTTCGTATTTGTCAATGTATTCCATAAATTTTTATTATTTTTTAGTATATATTATTTTTTATTAATGACTATTTCTTTTCAGTCACTTTTTTTCTAGAAGCAATAGTAGTCTTTTTTTCTTTCCTTTCTTTTGATAAAGCTACTGATTTCTTTTTAACTTCAGCCTTTTTTGCTAATTCCGGAGCTGCCTTTTCTTTACTATTTTTTTCTAAATTTTCTTTGATTTTATCAACTTCTTCTTTAGTCAAATCCATATAATAATATGGATAACTTTTACCAGTTTCAAAATCCTTTACACTAATATGTTTAAATGATTTTTTTAACTCTCTATCGTTTTGGTATGTGTGTATAGCATCAGTCGCATTTTGACTAGTTAAATTATTGTTTTTAAAATACTTAATTATTCCAGACATAGAATACACATCTTTCTGTGTATTATCTGATATTTTAACAGGTGGTTTTTTATCAAGAAGTTCTCTTAATACTTCTGTTAATTCTTTTTTGTCTTTTCTAGCTTCATTAATAAAGTCTGTAAATTTTAAAATAATCATATTTAGTATTTAAATTTAATTATATATAAAATACTAAATATGATTTTTTAACTATTTATACTAGTAGTTTTTTTAACTTTTGGAATTAAGTCTCCGCTTATTCTTTCTTTCCAAGTTAATCTTCTGGGATTCGACATTTGATCAATATCATTTTGGAGATTAGCTTTTTCGATCTGTGTAGATAATAATTCTTTTTTGATATTATCTAGTGAGTCATTTAATGTTTTATTTTCGGAGGAAATATTTGTCTTATATAATTGAAAATTTCCATAGAGTATTTTATAAAAATATCTAAATTTAAATATTAGATATTTATAATCTTCTGGTTTGAGGTTCTCATTTATATCCGAAGTAATCAAGTACTCCAATATTTCATCATCTTTTAATTCTGATATCATAATAAGATATTTATTTTAAACCTATTTCTCCTTTAAAAGATTTTTTCTTTTTACTATTTATAACATCTATAAGTCTAGTATTATTTTTGTATTTTTTATTAATTCCTAAAGATTTGCTTAACTCAGTAGCCATATCAGAAGTTAATAACTCAAAGTTTATAATATCTATTAAACTATTACATTCTATCAAGCTATCATCTAATTCATCTTCATCTGTATTAAATACCAATAAAAAATGTACATTTAAATGATCTGACATTAATCCATCAACTAATTGCAATATATTATTACTGAAATAACTTAATTTACTATAAACTGGATTATAAAGAAATTCGCAATCATCTATAATTATTAATGCTTTATCAAATTTTGATAAAAAGTTTTTAAAATCCGGACTATTAATTGTTTGTTCTATCATATTATTTGGTATAAAAATAGATATTCTATCTACCTTAGATACAATATACTTGCATATATTAGTCTTACCTAATCCTCTCTCCCCAGTTAATATACTAAGTCCTTTTTTTTCTTTCTTAATATTTTTTATTAATTTTTCAATATTTTTAGAGACTAAATCTGAATACATATTTTCAATATCAAATTCTTCTTCCATTAATAATGGTTCTAAATCTATAATATTATTACTAATAGATAATGTATTTAATTTATTAATATTATCTTCATAATCAACTATACATTCTGTAATTTTGTTGACTATTTCTTCAATATCATCTTTTTGAATAATATCTTTATAATAAAAACAAACTTCATTTATTATATAATCTTCTAATTGTTTATTTATAATTACATATGAAATCCAAATATTTTCAGCAATTTTTAAGAATACTTTTTCATTTATAATATAATTATCATCACTTGGAATATATTCTGTTAGAATATTTTTTTCTGACTCATATGAAAAATTTTCTATTATATCAATAAATTCTTTTCCTGAGAATCTATCATGTAGTATAAATCTATTAGGTCTTGATTTAATTGAATCAAAGATAGTTAAAAAGTCATTTAATGAAGAATCATCTTTATTAATATTTATATTCATGTTCATATTTTTTATTTATTTTTTAATTAATATATAATAAAATTTTATACCCTTAGATAGATGAATAATACAAATTTAAAATCTATATTATTAATTAATAATTATTTGACTATTTGTAAATTGAAAAATCCAAATTGTACAAAAACTAAATTTGTTAGATTATATTTATCACATAAATTAAACTCAATTAGTAGGCCTAAATCTTTTAGAGATGATTCTATATTCTATATCTTTAACTTATTAATTTATATAGTAGGTCCATTTAAATCTATTTGAGGACCAGATATTGGATTAATATTTGGTAGATTATCAAATAATCCTTTTTCTTTTTCTTTATTAATAAGTTTCATTATCATTTCTCTTTGAAACTTTTCATTTCTATTTTTATCTTGTAACAATCTTTGTTTTCTAGCTTCAAGCTTTTTCTTATGATCTTTTCTATGTTTATTTTTTGACATATATTTAAATAATATTTTAATTTATATTAATTTTTTATTCAAGTGTTTCAAAATTTAAAAAATCAAAATTAAGTCCTTTATTTTGATCTATTAGGTTTTGAACAGATTCTCTATCTATATCTTTTCTAACTGTACCATCTGGTAATTTTACTTCATATATAAAATCATATGATGCACCAGTTGTCTGATCATCGTTCAATTTACCAAAGCTTATTTCTGAATCTTTAAATGAACCACTAACTAAGTCTTGTAAATCTTTTATATCAATATTTTCTGGAATTCTTTTACATAATTTAATTAGTGGTGGTGGAATAACAGCAGTAATACCCATAATAGACCAAATTAACATTATAAAAGAATTTATAATTTTCTCTATAAAACAAAAGAATACATTAAATAATCTAAATGGCTTTTTACATAAATCTCTATATTGTTTTGCTGTATAAGATGGTAATTTAGCCATAAAACCAACATTCAAAAATTCATTTAAATCAGCTATAACATAATCATCAGGTATTAGATACCTACTAACATTTGGAACAATTCCGAAAAGTGGATTAGGAACATTAACACTAGCACACCATTCTGATACCTTTTGTGGATTAAATTTAATTCCAGCTAATTCCAATAAACCTTTTGGTGTGAAAAATTGCATAATCCATTTAAATGATAAAAACTCAGCAATTAATGCTGGAAATTTTATTGGATTAACTAATTTTTTAAAAAAATATATTAACCATTTGATTATATTAAAAACTACTTTTAATGGTAGTGTAACTATACCTAATACTAATTTAAATAAGGGTTGTGAAACTATATTTATTTTAGATTTTAATGCCTTTATCTTATCTAATAATATTCTCTTTAAAGAATCTTTTGTATTATCATTTTTATCTATCATATCATATGCTTGTTGATATTTATCAGAAGCTAATTGTAAACCATCTAAAGGATTAGATGCAGTTCCTGAGAAATCTATTTCAGATGTTTTGTTAATTAATTCATCAGCTTCTCTAATAACTTGATCTATTTGTTGTGTTAAATAAATGTATTTATAATCAACCCCTTTAATAAATTTACCTGTTGAATAGGTTGTTGTGACTTCTTCATAATAATCATTATCACCATTTTTTGAAACTATTTTATTTTTAATTGATTCATCTGGTTTAGTTAGGTCTATTATCTTATTTTCTAATTCTTTCTGAATCTGGTCGTCAGTTTTACCAGTTTGATCTCCAAAAATAGTTTTTGTTTTTTCATTTATTTTAAATTCTTCAAAAAACTGATCAATATTACCTGCAGATTTGGTAGAGAATATTGGAGTTATTGCAGAACCACTGAACGATTTAGTTAAATTTAAATCTAATCCAAATAATATTCCGAAAAATCCTATTAAAGCTGGACCATCTAGTAGAAATTTAAAATCTGCCTGATTATCTATATGTAAATAGTTTCCAATTTCTGATGATTTGGCAAAGCTTTTCATATCTTTTAAAATATTAAATTTATCATCATCGTTAGATGAACTTTTAAACTTTGTTCTAAAATTATTAACTTCACTAATTATATCAGTAACTTTTGGATTAAATATTAAAAAATGATCTTCTAATTTTGACTGTATTATTGTTGTAACAAAAGAAGATGGATTTTTAATTAGTTCAATTAGTTTAGTTATTGCCGGAAAAAGTTTAACTGATAAATCTATTGTTAAATCTATCATTACTTTAGTTATTCCAACTGCTGCAGGCATTCTATAAAAGCTTTCACCAGATGAAGAACCTCCAGAACCACTATTTGATTGATCCTCTTCCTCATTTCTTGATTTTTTATAAGCTTCAATTATATAATACGGTTCTATGTCTAATTCTGTTAATTGAGATCTTCTATTATATCCTATAAATTGTGGATTATCTGGTTCTATAACTATATTACCACTATCATCTAATATTGGACTATTATTGCTATCGAAGCAAGGACCACCTTTCCAACCAGCACCATATCTTCCTTTTGAATATAGTTTATTAATATTTGATAAGTCTTGTAAATTCTTATTCAAAATTGATTTAATATTATAATCTTTAGAATTTATTAATTTTAAACTAGATCCTGACTCACTTAATTCAACTTGAAATCTTGGTAGTTCACTAACTGATATAGATGAGTTAAAATTTATTAAATTATTTCCTTTTAATGCTTCTTCTAAACTATTATATCCTAAATTTATATTTAAAGTATTTCTTTTAAAGAAAAGAGGTAACAAGTTAACTCCATTTATTTTTGTTGTTTGATCAACTACCATTTCAAACAAAACATATTTATTATTATTTATTTCAAAATATATTTTGAAATTATATTCTAAGTCTGTTATATATTTTTCACCAGTAAAACTATCAAAATAAACATTCCAATTTACTAAATCATAAGATTCTACATTTTTATAAGTATCTATATTATCACCCCTACTTACATCTATTGAAAACTTTAGAATATCTCCTGATTTTGTAAATACATTTATAGATAATTTATTTTTAACAAATGATTTAATATTTGAACTCTTCTCTAAACTTTTATTAGCTGAAATATTACTGTCTTCTGTTGTTATAACATTATCATTATAATCTATCCTTAAAACAGGATCTATTTTTATAACTTTTATATCATAATCTCCTTCTGGATCTATCCAAACTGTTTTTCCATTTATATCAAATCTCATTGGTTTAAATATTCTTCTTAATTCATTTGGTAATTTATCATTAGGTGGATTTGTATTATAAATCCAATCTTTTTTATCTATAATATTTTCATAATATGATGAGTTAAACTCACTAAATTTTATAAGATTTCTTAACTGTTCGACTATTTTATCATTTGGTGATTTATCACTAAATAACTTTTCAATTTGTTGAAGAATTTCATATCTATCCTCAGCTGGAACCTTATTTTTATCAAATGCTTGTTCAGTTAAGTATAAATAATATGATCTATATTCATTTATGCTTGATTTTTTAAATTCAACAAAGAAATCATCTTCTAAATATTTTAAATACTGATTTTCCTCTTTATCAAAATTTATTACATCTTTATATTTAATCTTATCCCATCCATCACCTGGACTATTTTCTTGTTTCAAAACTCTACCATTCTTTTTCCAAGAATAAATTGGACTATCAATAGTTTGCCAAGTAATACTATTTTTATAATCTATTGATTTATCAAAAACCCATTTCTCACTTTTTATCCATGGTGCTTTTTCAAAAATTGAGTCTTTTTTTTCTAAATCTAATCCATCCTGAGTAATCCCCCAATATTGTAATTTTGAATTTGGGTCAATTGGTGTTCCATTTTTATTAAAAATTCCTAAAATTATTTTATCTGGACTATTATCTATATCTAAATCTTCTGGGGGTGTTATAAATTCTGGTAATTCTTGATCAGCCTCTATATCAATATATTTATAAAAATAGTTTTCTGTTGGCTTAAATATTCCTGTTGAATATATAGTTGATACTGTAACATATGTAAAAATTGAATTATCAAAAGATTCAATTTTTACATTATTTTCATTAGTAAACTTTTTAGGGACTTTAGTATATTTTCCATTTTTATCAATTTTAAAACCATCTCCTTTTTGTAATAATGTAGAAACTTTATCTAATTTTTTTAAAATTTCTTCACTATTTTTATATCCTAATGCTGGTGGAGTTCCATATGGACCCAAACTACCATTTTGCTGTGGACCATTTCCCTTAGGCTTTCTAGATTTTATAGCAAGAGCTAAAGGAGGATTTGTAGCAGCTCCTATTAGTGGACAAATTCTAGCTATTATATCTTCAATTTTTGAAAGACTTTTTATAACAAATTGAGCTATTTCAAAATATGGCTTTTGTGTTTCAAAAATTGATGATAATATTGTTTTCTCAATTGATGAAAATCCAATTCCATCTTTAAAAGCTCCGGTCTTAGAAGATGACTGACCATATAATTGATCAAATGTTTCTCTAACTTGTGGATTTTTTATTCTAGATATATTTTGCTTTTGAGCTGATTTTAAAAGATCATCTGATATTCCCAATTCATAGTTTGCAAATCTTTTAATATATTCAACATCAGGTATTAAAATAGCTGATTCAGTATTAGGATAGTTATTTTTTTTTGAAAAATCTCCAATCGTTGGTAAATCCCATAATTTAGGACCAGGTATAGCTAATGATACGTTATATTCTAGAAATGTTGAAGATGGATATAGTGGAAATATTGGCAATACTTTTGACATTTACTAAGTTAAATTTATTTATATATATTAAAACTTAGTTTTTTTATCAAATTTCCTCTATTCCTTCTATTTTTGATATTATATAATTAAAATTTTCTGGTAAATCATATTTAAATTTAGCATTTAATTTACCCGAAAACTCACCTCCAGAAAACCCAACTATTATTGACATATTAATAACTTCTTGATTATCCATAACTAATTTAATTTTAAAATTAAAATTATTATTTTCTTCTTCTGAGGAAACTTGAAATCTAACATGATAGTCAAATAATATTTCTATATTATCATAATTTTTTCTAAAAAACTCTCTGCTTGGAATTTGTATAAAATTATTACCAGAGTTTGAAAGATAATAGATAGGTCTTTCCAAGCAATTCATTTTATTAACTAGAGTTTTCATTAATTTCATTTTAATAGTACCTGATGATTTTTTAAATCTATCTTCTTTCTTCTCTATTTCTTCTAGCTTATCTCTTTTTAAAGAAGTTGTAAATAAGTTTTCTAATATTCTAGAATTAAGAATTGTGATCTTAGTTTCATACCATTCTTTATTAGCTCGATCTAAATCTATAAAATATATATCTCTATTTTTCCAAATTTCATTCATTAATTCAGAAAGTTTAAGAATATTTTTCTCAAATTCTTTCATATATTCACCAAGATATTTAAATCTTGGATCTTGATGTCTTAAATCAAAATATTCAAAATAACCAATTGATTCAATTCTTTTAGTATCTATGAATTTTTCAATATATGATTGTATGTTTTTATTTGAATTTTCATAAACTATTCTAACCCATTCTTGAGTTAATTTATCCCATTTTTTAATGTTTTCTTCATTAAATAAATTATCAATATCATTTGGAATTAAATCATCAGCAAATGTGTTAAAACTTGATGTTTTTTGTAGAGAAAGATTTTTATTTAAATAAAAAGAAAATTGTAATCCATCTGTTAATTCGATAACTATATCTTCTTGTAAATCCTCATTTTTATTAGGACCTAACCAATATATCTTTGAAATTCTATCTGATTTTAATTTCTCATTTGGTAATAATTTATCAATTATATTTCTAGCTGTTTGTCTAGCACTAACTAATTGTTCCCAATTTTTCTCAATATCAAATTCAACTTGATCAAAAATATTGTTAATTTTTGATAATTCATCATCTGATTTAAATTCTTTACCTAAATATTGACCTAACTCTAATCTATTTTTTGATAATAAAATATTTTTTAGATCTGTTAAAAATACAGAAGAATTTTCAGAATATCTAGCTTTCAAACCTCTATCTAATAAATTATCCAGAAATTCATTGTTCAGAAGAACCATTGATGTGCATATCTCAAAGACTAGATTTTTTGGTGTATAATAGGTTTTAGTATTGATACTGTTTGATTCGAATAGATAAGGACTTTTTAAAAATTTCATAAAAGTTTTATACTTTTTATTATATATTAATTTCTAATATGTATTTAGCTTGTTTAAATATATATGTTATGGCAGATAGTTTAAATTCGGGAATGCAAAAGTTAGGAGACACTTTATCATCTAAATTATTTAATTCAAAACAAAATCCACAAGGATCCACCAATTTTAGTGGCATCTATAGTGGACCTGGCGGTGGAATTACTAGACCTGATCTTAAAGGAATAGATGAGAATACATTTATAAATAATGGTCTTACCAGAATAGCAGCATTTACACCAGTTGGTTATTTTAACCAAACTAATCAATGGATAGATGATAAATTAAGTTCTATTATAAAAGAAATGCCGGGTGTTTCTAGAACTTTAGTTAGTGGTACAATATTATCACCTGCTAGTCCATCTGTTCAGTTAGTTGATGAAGATACTGGTAATTTATCACCGTCCGGATTCACACCAGTTGTTTATTATAGAACAGGTAAAGAAGTAAACTTAGGATTAGGATCTCAAGCAATGGGTGGAGTTATTCCTAATAGCAGAACAACTGGTATTGTCGATAGTAATGAAGCCAAATTATATACAAAGAAAGTTGGAGACACTGGATTCTATGAGGGAAAAGAATCTTCTGATTATAGGTTTAAATTTGGACTAGAAGAAGATAGACTGTTAACAACAAATGATAATTTATCAGTGACACCTAAAGATAATGAAGATCCATTATTTCTAGGATTTGAGTTAATAATAGATGTGCCAAATTCTCCATTATTTAATGGAGAAGCAGCAGAATTTATTAATATGTTTAAAGGAAATAGTGAAATAAAATCAAGAGGTAGAATACTAATAGACACTATAAATGAATTTTCAAAATTTTTTAAATTTAATACTACTTTAAATTCAATAACCAATTCATTTACAGATGATATGAGGCAATCTATTTTTAATACAACTAATTTAGATGGTGATAGTAAACTAATAAATACTAAAAGACATTATATTAAAAAAGTATCAGGACTTGATAAACTAATTGAGGCCAATACACCGTCATCTCAATCATCTTTTGTGAAATATAGACAAGATTTAATAAAATTATCATTTTATGAAGATACTACTTTAAATCTTGGAACACTTGCATCCTTATATAAAGCACTATATTGGTCTAGAATAAATGGTAAGAATATAATACCAGAAAACTTGCTTAGATTTGATTGTTATATAATTGCATCTGAGGTAAGGAATTTAACAAGAGTTGTTAAAGCAGCTAATGGGAAAGCTGGTCTTGAGACATTAAAAGAAAATGTTTCAAGATATGTTTATAATTTATATGAGTGTCAATTATTTTTTGATAAAATGACTCATGGTGATTCAATAGATATTGGAGGTGGTTCTTTAACAAATTCTGATTTATTGGAAGTAACATTTAGTTATAAGTTTTCAACTATGAGATTTGATAGGTTTAATTTTAATTCTAATCAGTATTCATTTTTAAATAATGCTAGAAAAAATCCAACTGAATTAACACCAAGTGATGCAAAAGCGGCTAATCTAACAGGTGATGAAATAATTTTACTTGATAGAGGAACTACAAATACTTTAAATAATGGATATTCTGGTAAAGATATTATATCGTCATTGATTGAAAATAGATCACAATCTGATATACCTGAGACAGAAACAGTTGTATTAGATAATTTTAAAAAAGATGAAAAGTCTAATATTTATAATAGACAATATACAAAGACAATAACTGATAAAAATACAAATTCTAATGGATTGCTTAAAAATTCCGGAGAAAGACTATTACAAAATATTAAAAACACATCACTAAATGAATCTCAAAGACAATTAAATAGTCAATTTAGATTGGTAAATAATAGTCTTGATAAAGTTAAAAATTCATTTGGGGTTGGTAGAATGAGTAATCCTACAAATGTTTATAGTGATACACGTTCTAGTAGTCAATTTTATTCTGATGTTAAAAATACATTAAGAAATTTTGGAGGAGATCTTCTTGGTGGAATAGTAGGAGGTTAAAAGTTAAACAATATATATTACATGTATGTTGATAGCGCAAGAACCTATATTGGTATAGTTGAAGATAATGAAGATCCTAAAAAGATTGGTAGATGTCGAATAAGAGTTATAGATATTTTTGATGGAATTCCAAAAAATGATATACCTTGGGCTTCACCTTGGAAAGATTTAAATGGTAACTCATTCAATGTTCCAGAAAAAGGTAAAATACTTACAGTTGTTTTTGATTCTGGTAATATTTATAAACCAGAATATATTTATGCTGAACATTATAATATAAATTTAGAAAATAAATTAAAAACTCTTTCAGGCCAAGATTATACATCAATGAAATCGGTTATATTTGATCATAAGACTCAGATATTTGTTAATGATACTGAAGGTCTTGTAATTGATCATAAAATGAATCAAATAAACATTACAAGTAATAGTATTCATTTAAATCTAAAAGATAATAATTCCAGTATAAATTTAGGACATGAGAGTGCAAACCAACAAGCTATATTAGGTACTAATTTTTTAAATTGGTTTGATGATTTTATATCTAATTTACTTGGAGAAAATAGTGGGCCTTATTTAGGAAATATGGGTGCTCCGGTTGTTGCTAATCCTGAATTTATAGAAATTTGTCAAAAATATAAAGCGTTAAAAGATCCTAAATTTTTATCACACAATGTGAATCTAAATGATAACAAATTAATAGATTCTAGTGTTGTTAAAACACAAAAGGATAGAATCCAAGAAGGTCAAGTTGGGGATAGATGGAAAACAACAAAAACTGGAGTTTCTGAAGTAAGTAATGTTGATTCCGAACCTATCGATTTTGGACCTAAAGCGGCAATTTCACCAGAAGGAAATCTAACAGAAGCTAGTGGCTCTCAAGATCCTAATCAACCAGATACTGAACAAAAAGAAATACCCCCATCTTCTATGGAAAATAATGATGATGGGAAATATATACTTACTCAACTAAAAAGATTAAATTATGAGATATATTCAAGACCATATGAGATGAATATAGTTGGAATAAGATATCAAAACGCAGGAGATCAATATTCAAATAAATTTATTGATAGACTTTATATTATTTATAATAATGAACAAGGATCTTTAAAAGCCCATTGGTATCCAATATCTACAATTCCTGGAAAATATGTGTCTAGTAAAAGTAAAACTTTACAAAAAGACCTTCCAAAAATTAAATTAAGAGGGGGATTAGGTATATTACAACCGGCTCAGTATAAAAATTCTTGGACTATTAGTGAATATCACGGTGAAAAATGTTTAAGACCTGGTAAGCAAAAGTTTTACAGAGATACTAATACAGGAATTGATAAAATAACATACAATAAAAGTGATGAGGGTAATGCTGGTATGTTAATTCATAAAGGGTTTAATAGAAACCAAGGTAAAAATACTTATGGTGTTAATAATTGGTCTGAGGGATGTCAAGTTATTCAAAGTCCAACTGATTTGGATCAAATATTCGGATTATTAGAAAAACACAGAATTAAATATGGTAATAAATTTACTTATACTTTAATTACTCGAAATAATGTTCCTGAACTTTAAATTAAATTAATTTTAGTTAGAGTATAAGGATACTTTCGTTTAATATAAAAAGTTTCTCTTTCTTTGAAATGTCTAAATAAAGTATTTTTAGGGTTATCGTGTGTAAATACATCAACTAAATCAAAAATTAATGCTGTTTTCTTTTCTTCATGTAATCTTAATGCCCTACCTATTGACTGAATAATAATTTGTTCAGATTTAAAAGAATCAGCAAAAATAACATTAAATATTGCATTTATTGAGACCCCGGTGCTTAAAGTACCAAAACTTGCACATAATACTTTAGTATTATGTGCAGTTTCTTCCATGAACTTTTTAATAGCTTCTCTTTCTTTATTTCTAACCTCACCATCAATATAGAAAAAATCTTTACCAGATACTTCTGTTTTTAATTTATTAAAAATCTTCTGACCATATTCAATACTATGAAAAAGAATAAGAGTGTTTTTATCACATTTTTCAACAATTTTTTTAATAAAATTTAATCTTTTATCTGATTCATGTATAAAGCTTTTTTCTAATTCTAGAGCTTCCTTACCCATTCCAGATCTTTTAATTGCTTCAAGCCTTTCACTATAATCTAAATCTTGATGATTCATCATAATAACTTTAACTTCCATTGGAGCTATTATACCTTTTTCTTTTAATTCACTTGCAGAAACTTCGGTTATTTTAGGGCCTAAGACAGATTGTATTGTTAATATCTCACAAGATTCGTCTAGTGGAAAAGTACCAGAAACTCCAAATCTTGAATAAGCTGATCCGAATGTTTTATGTAAAATTCCAGTTATTGTCTTACTTTTAGAACCATGTGCTTCATCACAAGCTACTGTATGAAATTGTTGAAAAAATTGTTTAGGCCACTTTTCTAAAGATTGATAAGTTCCAATATAAATATTCGGATTTTCAGTTCCCGAATATTTACGTGGTTTATCAGACATAACTTCTTCTATTCTTATATCACAAGCAGTATAATCCTTATCAGTTAATAAAGAGTCTAATTTTTTATCTCTAATTTCTTCTAAATTATTTACACCGTGATTGTATTCAACTATATTATCATAAAATTGTGTTACAAGTGTTATTGATGGTACAATTAATAAAAATTTAGCATCTGATTTTATATTTTTTAGAGTATAAAATATAACTATTGATATAATCAAAGATTTACCACCTGAAGTCGCAACCTCTGCCATACAAAATCTATTTTTAAGTATTTTATAAGCGGCATCTATTTGATGATCATAAGGCATAAATTCAATCCATTCACCTTTTTTGTTCTTAATCTTATGATTTTTAAAAAAGTCTTTACAAAAATCTTTAACTTTATCAATAGTAACATCCCTGTTAACTGGAAAGTCTTCTTTATTTTCTATAACAAATGGAACTTCTATTTCTTTGCATCCTCTATAACACTCTTTCCAAAGTCCAAGGTTTATTCTACCATTTCTAAAATATGAATTCTGACCATTCCAAACACCTAATTTAAAAGCAGGCATATACTTATATCCTTTGACATATCTTGTTAGCCAAATATTTATTTGGTGATATTCAACCCTTGTTGCTGCAGATACAACTAGTTCTTCTGTTTGTGGTTCATAACGAAACTTCATTGTATATTATATATTTTAAAATGTTTTAAGTTTTTTAAGGTTTTTTACAAGGGACATTAGATCTTACTATATATATTAAAAAAATAATAAAATATGAAATTTTTTAAATTTTTCAAAGATTTACTTTTTACAAAAAATTCTAAACCAGAAGTTAGTACTCCATTAGTTGATAAAATTGTAATAGAAAAAAATGAAGTTATTGATCCTTCTTCAGGAACTATAAAAATTAATGGAAATGAGCAATTGCAATATAAGAGAGAAATCCATTTTCCAAGTCCTGAACAAAATAAAGGACATGAAGGTCAACAAGGTTATCAAGGTTATCAAAAACCTACTTTATCAGAAAAAACTAAAGTTGAAGAGCCTAATCCAGATTTAAAATCAGTTTCAAAAAATGAAAGTTTAAAAAAAGATAAAGTAAATACGGAAAAAACTGAAAAAGTGGTTCAAGATTCTACAAAATCTGACAAACCTAAGACGAAAAGGAAAAGACCTTATAAGTCTAAAAAACCAAAACAAGATCCAAAACAAGGTGAATAAAAAAAACCTCTGAAAAATCAGAGGTTTTTTATTTTAAATTAATTTAATAAAAGATTTGTAAGTTTTTTTATTCATAACTAACACACAATATTTTGAATCTTTCTCGTTATAGTATGGATAGAAATTAAATTCATTATCTTTATTATTGAAATCTAGACCTAATATCATTCTAGATCCTGCTCTATATTTTAAACTGTCAGAGTCTATAACACTAAAATCGTAATATATTATTTCCCTATGTAATGACCATCCGTATTCTGTCAATTTACATTGTAATATATGTTCTCCTTCATCATCTTTAAAAAAGAATTTATAAACTTTATTTTGTTTAAGAAGGTTTTTTTCCATTTTCTCTTATCGAATTACAAATATACAAATATTTTTAGATTATTTCTTCTTTTTTTTCTTAGTAACAATGCTATCAATCATTCCATAATCTAAAGCGGATTTTGCAGTCATCCAATAATCTCGATCACCATCTTTATATACTTTATCATATTTTTGGTTAGTTCTTTCTGAGATTATCTCATATAATTCCTTTTTCAATTCATTTATCTCACGGGCTTCTATTTCCATATCCGATGCTTGTTGAACCCATCCACCATATCCAAGTGGTTGGTGTATCATTGTTCTACTTCTTTTAAGTGCTTTTCTTTTACCTTTAGTACCAGAACATAAAATTATAGCTGCCATTGATGCAGCAAGTCCAGTATTTATTGTTTCAATGTCTGGTTTAACATATTCCATTACATCTAATAATCCTAGTCCACTATAAACAGAACCTCCAGGTGAGTCAATGTATATTGAAATATCATCATTTGATGTGTTTTCAAGATAAAGTAACTGAGCTTTGATTAAATTACAAACACCAGATTCTAAATCTGTATTTAGAAAAATAATTCTATCTGTTAACATTTTACCAAAAACATCAAACATAGATGGTGTAAATCCATCATCTATAAATTGGTTTGTTTTGTTAGACATTTTATTAAAATAGTCATCAAAATAGAGACTATTTATATTGTGATGTTTAGTGGCATATTTTCTAAAATCCATATATCAATTTTTCTCTATTATAGAAGGAATAAGGATTTAAGTTTATTATAGACATAATATATACTATAAATATTTGTTAAAGCCATGAAAAGTTTTATACTAACTCTATTAATTTTAATACCTTCTATTTTATTTTCTCAAAAAATAAGTTTTAATTTATCACCAACTTATTTTTTTGGAAATTCCGTAATAGTTGATAAAAATACATCTTTTGTTGATTTTAGAAATGAATCTAAATTATTTAATAGATCAACCACTTATGGTATAAGCGGTACCTTTTTAAGAAGGAACAAATTTTCATATTATCAATCAAAACAATATGGAATTAAAGTTTCCATTCTAAAATCAACATCTTCTCAAAAAATATCTTATGATCCCACACCTGATGTTAATTTAAATGATATTTATAGTGTTAGAAATGTCTATTCTTTTATTGAAATACCTGTTTTATTCACACAGGCTTCAACAAATCATCAATCATTTATTATTGAAGGTGGTCCAGTTTATTCATATTTTTTAAATAATAAAACATCTAAAATTGGATTAATGGGTAAAGCTGGTATACATAGTCATCTATCAAAAAAAACTACATATTCTTTTCTATTTAGTTCAAACTTTACTAGACTAGGAGATAATTATTATCGAATAGTTAATGGGTTTGAAATTAATTTAATATATAGATTAAGTAAGAAATAAAATTTGACAAAAATTGATTTCTTAAATTAATATATAAAAAAAAATAGAAAATATATGAAAACTACAATTGAAGTAAACGGTTTTGAAATCGTTATAGAAGAAATTGATGGTCTTGTTACTGTTAGTGCTATAAAAGACGAAGAAACTATTGAAGAATTTGAATTACAATCTGGTGAAGAATCACAAGATGATGATGAAGTTCAAGGATTTGATGATTTTGATAAAAATTCTGAAGATGATATGGAATCTTTTGATGGTGAAGAAGAGGAAGATTTTGAAGGATCGGAAAATGATGAAGAGTCAGATGATGATATGGATGAAGAAGAATCAGATGATATGGATGATGATATGGATGAAGAAGATGATAAAGAAGTTAAGCTTGAATCTTTCAAATCATTTATTGAAAAAAGAAGATAAAAACTAATACTATGTCCATTATAAAATTTAAGATCTTTAAAGAGTCCCTTAATGATAGACCAGAATTGCATTATTTTGCATTTGACTGGGATGATAATATTCTACATATGTCAACAACTATACTTATGGATAAAAAAGAAGGAGAAAAATGGTTACCTGTAGAGGTATCAACTTCTGAATATGCCAAAGTTAGAACAGATGCTGAAAATTATCGATTAAGAAATAACGATCCTATAATATCTTTCTCAGGCTTTAGAGATAATGGACCTAGAGGGTCAAATTCTTTTATAGAAGATGTTAAAACAGCGATAGATAAAAAAGATTTTGGACCATCATGGGAGAAGTTTTTAAATTGTTTAAAAGATGGATCAATATTTTCCATAATAACTGCTCGTGGGCACGAGCCAGATACCATTAAAAGAGCTGTTGAATATATTATAGATGATTTTTTGTCTGATGATGACCAACACTTACTCTATAATAATTGTTTAAAACACGCTTATATTTTTGGACATGATACAAATTTTGATAGAATTCCAAAAGGTGATATTTCAAAAACTAAATTAATACAAATTTATTTAGAACACTGTGATTTTTATGGGGTTAGTTCACAATCATTTGCTAGTCAATTTGGTGAGGCATCTGCTTCTAATCCTGAAAAAGCAAAAGAAATGGCACTTGAACAATTCATAGAAAAGTGTAATGATTTTGGTAAAAAAGTTGGTGCCAAATCGGTTTCTATTGGATTTTCTGATGATGATCCAAAAAATGTTGATCACGTTAGAAAATATTTTAAAGAAAAATCATCACTATCTGATAATCTTAGTCATGAATTAAAATTATCACTACATAAAACGACTGATAGAAATATCAAAGGAGGAGAAATAACCAAATTTAGAAAAGGTGAAGAAAAATCAAACGAATCAACTGTTTCTACTCAAGCACCCGGTATGGCAAGTTCAATAATGTCTTTTAGTTCTTTTAATAATCAAGGATCTAGATTATTTCCGAGTAATATAGGAGATAATGATCCTGTTGCACATACACATAGAATGGCGACTGATTATATATCAAAAAAATCTAAAGAATGGACAGAAGATTTTAAAAAAGATATAAAAGGTAAGAAAAAAATTAAAAAATCTAAATTATTAAAAGAGAATCAAACTAATTATATGTTTTTTAATAATTTAGAAACAATGAAAAAAATGATTGATGAACTACTTCAAATGGATAGTTCAAATATTGATGAAATATTAAATGAACATGATTGGGCATCTGATCACATTTCAGTTGCTAATGAAAATATAGAACATGTTTATAATTTTTTAAAGAATTCCTATTAATCAATTTATACAAACATTTCAGACTATTATGTTTGTATAAATTGATTGATATTTAATCCAAGAAACTCACAATTATTATGATAAAATCTATAGCTTCTATGAAAGTGACCATAGGCAAAAGTTTTTATCTTGTTATTATTCATAACTTCGGTAACCAATTTTGTCATATTCTGTCTTTCATTTCTAAGATCCTCTAAAAGTAAATCATCATTTTTAGCATAATGATAGACAAGATTATTAAATGTTAATGGTTCAACAAAATCTGGACTTGTGTGACAAATCATTCTATCAATATCTCTTAAGCCTTTAACAAAATCAAAATCGAATTTAACAACTTCATCTTCCCAATATTTACCACCATATATTTTATTATAATTTCGGTCAATACTAACAGCACCACCAACAAAAAGTATATTTTCTAAATCAATATTTAAAACTGTATAGTCTGGTACAAAGAAAATATTACTTAATTGTTCTTTATATTTTGTTTTTTTATCAACATGAAACCATTCTGGATCATCATGATTTCCGCGAATTATAAAAAGATCACTTTCTCTATCTTTTAGTTCATTATTAAGCACTAATAATTTTTTGATTTCTAATTTTGGATCATTGTATCCAATACTAAAATCTCCAACTTGAATATAGCAAATATTTCTTTTTTCTTCTAAATCCAAATTATTACCTCTACGCAGATGATTTAATATAACACTCCACTCTCCATGTATATCACCCAAAAGGTATTTTTCTCTATATACTATATGATTTTTCATAATACAAATATAATTATATTTTTTAATATATACCATTATTATGTTAAAAAGTTTCCTTGAATATATTTTTGAGTCCGATTCAAAGTTAAAGATACCAATATATTATTCTAAAAGACTTAGAGAGTTTATCTTTAAAATAGAAAAATCCAGTAAGGATACTGAAGTTTCAAGATTAGCGAATGCTATTAGATTTTCCGAAAATTCAAATCAAATGTCATCTGATATTACTCTTATAGACATGACTGATAAAAATGATATGTTATCATTTATTCAAGTTAATAGAGTTAAAAGAAAATATGATGATCTAAACAAAGGAAATTCAGATTCAAATTCAGATTTTAAGGCATGGGTAAAATCTGCTTGGACATATAAAGATCTTGGTGTCCGTATAATCAATATTGATGCATTTAATTCACTATGGAAAGACCAAAGAAGTGAAGTAAAAGTTGGTAAATTTTCTAAAAAGATTTTTAAAGATAATAATATATCTGTGACTGATGCTGCAATTGAAAAATTCTCAAACGCCTATAAAGCCACTTTTGATTTTGATTTTAATCTTGACCAAAGGATGGATTTAGTATCGGGTGAGGATATAAGAAAATGGTATTTACAGTCTAATTATTCAGAAGTAAAAGGACAATTAGGAAATTCCTGTATGAGACATAATACAAGTCAATCATTTTTTAATATTTATGTTGAAAATCCAGAGGTTTGTAATCTATTAATAATGTACTCTGATCAATCTAAAACTAAAATATGTGGTAGAGCATTAGTTTGGACTGATATTAATGGTAATAAGTTAATGGATAGAGTATATACAATAAATGACTATGATGTTGTGGTTTTTAGAAGCTATGCATCATCTAAAAATTGGATTTCTAATCTTGGAGGAAGAGAATTTAGTGTTAAATTAAATAAATTTATGTTTGATCAATATCCATATATGGATAGTTTTATGATATTAGATACAAATAATGGTACCTTACACACTAGTGAAAATCTTTGGCCTAGTAGTGGATTATATAAACTACAAAATACTGATGGATCATATACTGATGAGACTGATAGTGTTTGGTCTGAATATCATGGAGAATATATTAATAGTGAAGAAGCTATTTATTGCCCAAATGCTGGAGATTATGTACATGGAGATTCTGCAATATATTTAGAATATAAGGATATTTATGCAAGTCCAAATGAAGAAACTGCTTATTCTGAATGGTTTGATCAAACATATTATTTAGATGATGTGGTTCATTCAGAAATTATGAGTGATTATATGCTAACTGATGATTCAATGATCATTGTTATTAATGCTGTTGGGGATGAAGATTTTATTCCAAATAATTTATCTAGTGATTTATTTGTTAAAGTTATACATAAAGATGGTAGTGAGACAATGACTTTAAACAGGTATGTTATATTAAATCCGTTAGATGATAAATATTATTTTAGAGATGAAAAAATGGAGGGAGATATTAAAATTGAAAATTACATATCTTCTAAATTAGAGGATATAGAGGTTGATAAAGATAAGATTAAAAACTATTTACTTACAACTGATTTTGATCTAAATAAAAGAAAGATTATTGAAATTAGATCAATATATAAAATATATCTTGGAATGGATCAACATCAAAATTTAGAATTTTTAAAAAAATGTATTAAGTATGTATTATACTCATACCCAGAGAAATCAATGCAAAAAGATGGACTACCATCTTTGAATTATCCAGACCTAAGATCTCAAAGTGATCGTATGCGTAGATTCAAAAATTCTATAATTAATTTTGATGAAGAATTTTTAAAACAACTTCTTGGAGAAAAGTCTAATATTGTTTTTGGTAACTTCAAGACCTTATCAGAAGGAACGTATGATAGTATCTATAACATGGTGATATTGGCACAATCTTTTATTAAAGATGTATTTACAGATCCAGAGATATATAAAATGTGGTATAAGTGGAAGAATACTTAATTCTTATCATCAAGTATCTCATTTAACTTTTTGTCTCTTTTTTGTTGTAAGACATCATTAGATCCACTTAACCATTTAGCTTTATATTCATCACATATTTTTATACCATCCTCAGTAGATTGAATTTCTTTAGCATGTTTTTTTATTGTATCATATGTTGCATCTATTAAATATGAATGCCATTCATCAGTAAGTCGAATATTTCCATTCGATTGTACTTTATATGATATCAAATAATATTTCCATTTACCAGTTCCAGAATTTGATTCAAAAATACCATAAACTCCGACATTTACATCATCACCCAATGATTTAATACCATCAACTTTAACACTATATAGAACTTTACCATGATTATTCATACTAATAAATTTTATTTTCAAATATACAAATTTTATAAACTAAAAACAATTTGTTTAAATAACATATCATGATATATATGGATAAAGTTTATATACAAAGTATTATTCAAAATTTATTAGATAAAGAATTTACATCGCCAATATTTAGAAAGGTTATTGTTTATGAAGATCGTATAAATATGCGATGTCCTTATTGTAAAGAAGGTAAATCTCAACACAAAAAAAGAGGTAATCTTTATTTTAATAAATTATTCTTCATTTGTTTCAGATGTGATAAAAAAACTTCATTTGATAGAATGGCTACTGATTTTGATGAAGTCATAGATCCTCAGAAAAAACTTGAAATGATTGAATATTTAGATTCAATTGTTAGTTATTCTGACTATGATACAGATCTTGCAGATTTCAAATTAGATGATCTAATTAATATGAAAGAATTAGAAGAACTATTTAATGTTAAAAAAACTACACCTATATTTGACTTTGCCCCTATTAATGAAAGAAGTGGTGTATTTAAATATTTAATAGGTCGCGGTATTCCAAAAGAGTTACATAAAAATATATACCAAGCTAAATTTTCTAAAGGTGATGAAGGATTTGAACATGTTATCGTATTCTTAAATAGAAGAGAAGATAAAGTATTAGGATTGCAAGTTCGTAATCTAAAAGAAGGACGTAGGAGATTTTTTGTTATTTATAATTGGGAATCTATTTATAAATGGATACATGGTGAAGATGTTGAACTAGATATTCATAAGTCCGTTATTTATAATAAATTATCATATTTTTTTAATATTCTAAATGTTAATTTTGAAAATACAATAACAATCTTTGAAGGATATTTAGATTCTCTATTTTATCCAAATTCAATTGGTATAGTTGGAGTAAATACAGATTTGCAATTTTTAGAAAATAACAATTTAGATTTGCAATATTTTTTCGATAATGATACAGCAGGATTTAATAAATCAGAAGAAAAAATAAGAGAAGGTGGTAAGGTATTTCTATGGAAAAAATTATTTGAAGATATTATATCTAAAAAAAAGTCTGATGATCCTCACAAGCTTTTATATAGAATTTCTAAAGTAAAGGATTTAAATAAACTTAATGAATTAGTACCTAATTCTTTTAAAAAATTAAATATATATAATTTTTTTTCAAATGATTTATTTGATATAAAATATTTACCTAAAAATATTTACAGAAAAAGTATTAAAACTGAAAAAGATTATTTAAAATCTTTTAAAAATAATGACTTTTAAAATATTTAGGATTTTTAATTTTCATATATTCATAAAAGTTTAAATCTCCTCTTTCATTATTACAGTCAAAACAAACAACGACAAGGTTTATCTGACAGTTGTTTCCACCTTTTGATATTGGTATAATATGATCTGTTGTAGCGTTATCTACTGTTAATTTAGATCCACAATAAATACATTTTACATTTTCATTGTTTTTTAAAAACTCTTTTGCAAATCCACTAGTTCTTCTTTTAACATTTTTACCATTCCATTTTAGTCCAATTATAACAATATTTTTAAGAAATTTATATTTTTTCCTATAAATAACACATGGTACATAATTTTTGTTTAGTAAAACAAATAATTTTATTAATATTGACCATCTATTCCAGATTTTTTTATCTACTGATAAAAAATGATGATCTTTTGATTTTCTAATAAAACTGATAACTTCTATAATATTCATAAAATTAAGAGTTATCTTCTTCTCTCAGTATATATCTAAAACATCATCCTCTATTTTCAGAAATAAAAAAACTCAAAATTATTAATTTTGAGTCTTAATTGATATTTAAAGTATTTTAGTTTTTACCTAAATAGGTTAGAACTTCTTCAATTGTTTTAAATTTCTTTTTGTCAATATGAAAAGCCTCTGTTTCAGAGAAGAAGTTTATTTTTTTACCTTTATATTCAATAGAATTGTTTATAATTTCTGTTCCTAACTTTTCAGCTAAACTTTTCATTAGTTTAGTTCCCTCATATTCATGACCTTCTTCTTCCTCAAGTTCATCAACATTTAAGTTATCCTGACCCACTTTTCTTTCACCTTCTAATTCTCCAGTCATATCATTTTCATTCTCATCAAAAATACCTTTAGGCTTAGAAAAGTCCGGAGATGGAGATCCTGATCTTCTACCTACTGGTCTATTTGAGTTATCTTCAATATTATCAACTGATTGAAGATCTTCTTTGACATATTGATTATATTTCTTTAATTTCATATATTATTGTATTTTTTATTATATATTAATCTTTATATTTAAGTTTTTCATCTATTTCTGAAATAACATAATCAATAAATGAATCTAACTCATATTCTAAACCGTTAGTAAACTCAAAAATGTCATAACCTTCTTTACTATAAAAGTCAGGAGATATACTTTCATTTTCAAATTTTATAATTTTACCATCTAAACATCCTTTAATTTTTTCACCATTTTCAAGTTCTAAATCTTTGACATATAATTTTCCAATATAATGATATTCATTTACGTGGTTTTCAAAATTTTCAAATTCGAATTTGAAATTGCCCATATCATCTTCAAAAACTATTTCAGATTCTTTTTTTATTAATTCCTTATGTGTTTCTTTTTCAATTCCTGACTTATATGAATCTAAAAAATCTTTTTCTAATTTTGATAAGGAATTAATACCATATTTGGATATCTTATCTAAAATATCATCCATTCTTTCAACTGAACTATAACCTTCATATCTCATCAAGTGATTCATATTAATATATATTTTATCTAAAACCATCAATTGTTTTATATGGAGTAAAAAACAGTTTTTTAGAAAATTTATCTTTTAGTATTTGAATAATTTTATCATCCTCACCTAAAGATTCATAGATCATTAACCAATTATTATTTAATTTTTGAAATACTTTATAAATATTATCCGATTTTCTATTATAAAGTATAGAATCTATTTTATTATCTCTTTGACATGACTTTACTGAATCAATTAAAACTACCATAAACCCATTTTTACCATCTTTTGGATGATTTGAAATGGTATTTAAGTCAAACCCTTTCCAAAATTTTATAACTTCACCAGAAACGTTTATTTCATCTAAAAATATCATCATCTAAAATATCATCTATTTTATTATCTCTAATTTCAGTCTTAACAATCTCATCAATTCTATATTTGAAATCTATATTTTTATCATATTGGAATTTGAAATCCTCAAATGAGGATTCAGACATCTTCATTAGTTTTTTAGCACCATTTGATATTTTTTTATTATCAATATAGATTTCATAAAATTTATATAATTCATGATTTTTAAACACGAATTATATATTGTTTATATACCTATTTCTTTTAGGTTAATAAATTATTTTTGTTTGAATATATTTAATATATAAATACTATGAAATATATCAAAGAATATGGTATAAGAGATGAATATTCAAAAATAGGTGTTGTGAATTTTTATAAATTCAATAAAACATCTTATATAAATCCTCATCTAGAAAAGGTATTGACAAAATTAAAATTGATAATTTTTTAGACCTTGCCGCGGGTAATGGAGAAGTCACATCATATCTAAAAAATAAAAGAATAACTGATGCAACTGGTTGTGATCCTTATTTATCTGAAGCATATGAAAAAAATACAGGGAAAAAATGCTTAGACTATTCTTTTGAAAATATTTCAGATAATGGATTGAATAATTTTTATCAAACTATTATATGCTCTTATGCTTTACATCTTTGTGATAAATCTTATTTCAATAATCTATTATACAATTTATCTATAAATTGTGAATACTTTGTTCTAATTTCTCCTAGTAAATATCCAATTATATCAGATAACTACTTCCAAATTATTGATTCAGTCATAATTAATAAATCTCATTGTAAAATATTTAAAAGTTTAGTTAATATTTAACTCTTATTCAAAAAAATGATCTCTATCCATTAAAAACCTCCAAAAATATCTAATACAACACTTAGTCTTTTAGTTATTTCTGGCATTCCAAGTGGTGTAATAATTGAATTTATAGGACTTATAATTGTTTTATAAAATTGTAAATCATAATCAACCTCTGGAGCGAATTCAATAGGATAAGAACCTCTTATAAAAGCAAATATCTCATTAATCTTCTTATTTTTACAATGATAATATTTAATCTTTGTTCCAGATTTAATAAATTCATATTTAGATTGTAATCCTTTATTTTGATTTAGAAGAAAATTATAATAAGCTGCTGATTTAACGGCAAAGTGAGCACCAGAAACAAAACTCAATCTATCTTTATCTTCTAAAACTTTTGTTTCATAGTTAGAACAGGATGATTGCATTGATATATCATCAATATTAGCCAATTCAAACTCTTTTCTTAAATTTTTAACCAATTTAAGCAAATCTTTAATATTAAAATTATCTGGATGCTCAAATAAATATTTAACAATTTGTATGATTTTCTCTCTTGCAAATAAGGGTGTTGATGATCTTACAAGTTCTACACCCTTAGGAAATATATATGATAGTCTATCAAATGGAATTCCGTCTTCATATACAATATTCTGTATATATTTCTTTTTAGAAAAATTCATAATAGATTCTGAAACCCTCTCTAACTCAAAATCCTCTCGATTTTTAACTCCAAAACTTTCAGCATACTCTTCTAAACAATTTTTAAAATATCCTCCAAATCTAAATTCGTCTATACCATGAATAAAATCTAATTCATTAAACCAGTTCCATCTTATTACAATATCTTTTAAAGCATTTTGTAAATCAGGTGAATTAAATCCTCTATCTTTAGCAAAATATCCATCAATAATTAAATAATCTACCTTATTATTTTCCAAAAATTCTTTTAACTCATCTGTATTTCTAAAAATACCAAGACAGTTATTGTTATCAGTTTTTGTTTGTTGTCTATATTCTAATATGGCGAATTTTGAATCTAATAAATCTATATTATTTATAAATAAATTTCTCCACTCACAGTGTTGAATAGCTGGTTCAAACGATACGAATAGTGAATCTGTATCTGCATAGATACTTACTTCTTCTCCATTTTTTTTAGAAATTGGTGTAACATTTTTTACACACAATCTAGCATGTAACTCATAATCTAAATGCCATTGTGTATACCAGTATTTTTCATTTACAGCATGCATTGTTTTAGTTAGATCCCTTCCTTGCGCTGTAATTGTGCCAGCAACGTGTTGGTTGAAAAGTATGAAGTATTGCGTCGCAAATGCACCATAAGATCCGTTCAATATAAGTTTTAGTCAATACCCCCTCAAATAAATTTGAGGGGGTTAAAAAAGAGCGAGCTGTA